>Ga0307373_10006952_pt1 | contig 17821 bp, 15 predicted proteins | sample OX2MG_FD_202534 | JGI IMG/M metagenome (GOLD analysis project Ga0307373, IMG submission 202534) | Soil microbial communities from Risofladan, Vaasa, Finland - OX-2 | ecosystem: Environmental > Terrestrial > Soil > Coastal area > Acid sulfate soil | place: Finland: Risofladan, Vaasa | collected... | reverse complement strand
GATGGTCGACGACGGCGCGGTGACGGGCGTGGTCGTCGACGGGCAACACCACACGGGACGGGTCGTGCTCGCCGCCGGTGGCTTCCAGCACGACGCCGGCTTGGTGGCCGAGCTGCTGCCGGGCGCGGCCGTCGCCCCCATGGGGCCGCCGGGCTGCGCCGGCGACGCCGTGCGCATGGCGCGGGCGGCCGGTGCCGTGCTCGGCAACACGGCGGAGAGCTGGTGGATGCCGGCGATGGCGGTGCCGGGCGAGGCGGTCGGGGGCACCGCCCACTACCGGCCACTGCACGGGGAGCGCGCCCAACCGGGGGCGATCATGGTCGACGCCACCGGCCGGCGGTTCGTGGACGAGGCCCAGAACTACGGCGACGTGGGCCGGGCGATGCGGGGTGCCGGCCCGGGTACCGACGCGCCGGCGCCGGCGCCGGCGCCGGCGCGGGGGACGGCGCCCTGGTGGCTCGTCTTCGACGCCGCCTACCGCCACCGGTACCCCGTCGGGCCGCTCGACCCCGGCGGGCCCGACCCCGGATGGCTGGTGCGGGGAGACGACCTCGCCGGGCTGGCACGCGCCACCGGGTTGCCGGGCGACGCGCTGGCGGCGACGGTGGCCCGCTTCAACGCCGGCGCGGCGATCGGCGAGGACCCCGACTTCGGCCGGGGCTCGTATCCCTACGACCGGTGGATCGGGGACCCGGGCGCTGCGCACCCGACGTTGGCACCGATCACCGAGGCCCCCTTCTACGCGCTGGACGTGCACCTCGGATGCATGGGCACCAAGGGGGGGCCGCGCACCGACGACCGCGGGCGCGTGCTGTCGGCGTCGGGCCGGCCGATCGCCGGCCTCTACGCCGCGGGCAACGCCGCCGCCAGCCCGTTCGGCACCGCCACCGCCGCGGGTGGGGCCACCCTGGGCCCGGCGCTCGTCTTCGGGTTCCGCGCCGGCGAGGCCGCGGCGGGCGACCGGTGACCGACACCCGCCGGGGCCCGGCCGCCGACGCCCGGCGCGACGTGCCGCACGGCGCCCGCATCGTGCAGGCGCTGCTCGACCAGGAGACCCGCCCCGTGCCCCCTGCCCTGCGCGCCGTGGGCAGCGCCCTGGAGGACGCCGCCGGTGGACGGCCGTCGGGTGTGGCCCGGGCGCGCTACACGAGCCGCGCCGTGCACGACCTCGAGGTCGACCGGGTGTGGCGGCGGGTGTGGCAGATGGCGTGCCGCGAGGAGCAGGTCCCCGAGGTCGGCGACTGCGTCGTCTACGCCGCGCCCGGAGTGTCGCTCGTCGTCGTGCGCAGCGCACCCGGCGAGCTCCGCGCCTTCCACAACTCGTGCCTGCACCGGGGGACGCAGCTGCGCACGCAGCCCGGCCACATCGGCGAGTTGCGCTGCCCGTTCCACGGCTTCACCTGGGATCTCGACGGCTCCTTCGCCGGCATGCCGTGCCCCTGGGACTTCCCCCACGTCGACGCGGCGAGCTTCGGCCTGCCCGAGGCCCGGGTGGGGACGTGGGGGGGCTTCGTCTTCGTGACGGTCGACCCCGAGGCGGAGCCCCTCGAGGACTACCTCGAGATCCTCCCCGAGCACTTCGCCCCGTGGGACCTCGGTGACCGGTACCTCGCCGCGCACGTGGTGGGCGCGGTGCCGTGCAATTGGAAGGTGGCCCTCGAGGCGTTCATCGAGAGCTACCACACCGTGGCCGTCCATCCGCAGCTGCTCACCACCAGTGGCGACGCGCAGACCCAGTACGACGTGTACGAGGGTGTCCGCCACGTCAACCGCATGATCACGCCCGTCGGTATCGCCAGCGAGCACGTGGGGCACCCCGTGGCCGAGCAGGACATCGTCGACGCCATGTTCCTCACCAAGGACGACCCCGACGCGGTGGTCCCCGACGGGTCCACGGCCCGGCAGGTGCTGGCCGATCGCACCCGGCGGCGACTGGCCGAGCGCACGGGGGGCGACTATTCCACCGTCACCGACTGCGAGGCCCTCGACGCCATCGAGTACTTCGTCTTCCCCAACTTCGTGCCGTGGGCCGGGTACACCACCCCCCTCGCCTACCGGTTCCGGCCCGACGGCGACGACCACCGCCGCGCCGTGATGGACGTCATGCTGCTCGAGCCCGTGCCGGTGGGCGGCCCGCGGCCCGCACCTTCCCCGACGCGCCACCTGGCCGACGGCGAGCGCTGGGCCGACGCCCCCGAGCTCGGGTACCTCGGCCGCATCCTCGACCAGGACACGGCCACGCTGGCGCGGGTCCAGCGCGGCCTCGAGGCGTCCGACGGCCCCGCCGTCACCCTGGCGAGCTACCAGGAGAGCCGCATCCGCCACTTCCACGACACACTCGGCTCGTACCTGGGGGAGTGACCGTGCCCCGGCCCGCACCCCTGCTCACCTCCTGCTGGGAGGCGGACGATGCCGATGGCCCCCTGGGCACGACGGTGGGCGGGATCCTGCGCGACGCGGCGCGTCGCAGTCCCGACACCGTCGCACTCGTGGAGGGTGTCCCCGAGCTCGACGAGCGGCGCCGGTGGACGTACGCGCAGCTCCTCGCCGACGCCACCCGCGCCGCGCACGCCCTGGTCGAGCGGTTCGCGCCGGGCGAGCGGGTGGCGGTGTGGGCCCCGAGCATCCCCGAGTCGCTCGTCCTCACCTACGCGGCGGCGTTGGCGGGCTTGGTGCTCGTCCCCGTCAACCCCCAGCTGCGCGCCGAGGAGGTGGGCCACGTGCTGCGTCAGTCGGGGGCGTCGGGCCTGTTCCTCGTGGCCGAGCACCGGGGCCTCGACCTCGCCGCCACCCTGGCGTCGGTGCGCGCCACGATCCCCGCCCTGCGGGAGGTCGTCGACCTCGGTGCGTGGGAGGCCTTCTGTCCCCCCGTCGCAGGCTCACCGGAGGCAGGCCCACCGGAGGCAGGCCCACCGGAGGCAGGGCCCCCATCGTGGGACGCCGCGCCCTCGCGGGTCATGGGCCCCGACGACGTGGCCCAGCTCGTGTACACGTCGGGGACCACCGGCGTCCCCAAAGGGGCGCTGCTGACCCACCGGGGCATGACGAACGCGGCGCGCCTCGGTGCCCTGCGGTTCGGCATGCGGCCGGGCGACGTCTACGTGCACACCATGCCGCTGTTCCACGTGGGCGGGCAGGTGGTCGCCTTTCAGCTGTGCCAGTCGTCGGCCACCACCGTGCTCGTGCCGTCGTTCGACCCCGGACTGGTCCTCGAGCTGGTGGAGCGCGAGCGGGCCACCCTGACCTGCGGGGTGCCGACCATGCTGCTCGCGCTCGTCGAGCACCCCGACTTCACCCGCCGGGACCTGTCCTCGCTGCGGGCCGTGAGCGGGGGAGGGGCCGTCGTCCCCACGGAGCTCGTGCGCCACGTGGAGAAGGCCCTCGGCGTGCAGTTCGCCATCGTGTTCGGCCAGACCGAGGCGAGCGGATTCATCTCGCAGACCCACCTCGACGACGCGCCCGAGGACAAGGCCGCCTCCCTGGGCGTGCCGCTGCCGGGCGTGAGCGCCCGGGTGGTGGACCCGGCCTCCGGTGCCGTGGTGCCCTGCGGCGCGGTCGGTGAGCTCGAGGTGCGCGGGCCCAACGTGATGGCCGGCTACCACGAGCTGCCCGAGGCGACGGCGGCGAGCTTCCGGGCCGGCGGGTGGCTGCGCACGGGCGACCTCGTGACCATGGACGACCGCGGGTTCCTGCGCATGGCGGGGCGCCTGAAGGAGATGATCGTCTCGGGAGGCGAGAACATCTTCCCCGTCGAGATCGAGAACGCCCTCGCCGAGCACCCCGACGTGGCCCGGGTCGCCGTGGTGGGCGTGCCCGACGACCGCTGGGGGGAGGCGGCCGTGGCGGTCGTCCTGCCCGTGGCGGGGCGCTCCCCGTCCGGGGTCGGGCTCGAGGGGTACCTCCGCGAGCGGCTGGCGGCTTTCAAGGTGCCGCGCCGGTGGCGCTTCGTCGACACCTTGCCGCTCACGGCGAGCGGCAAGGTGCAGAAGCACGTCCTGCGCATGCAGCTCGCCGACGACCCGGCCGACCTCCCCGGCTGATCCGCTCGCGGCCCTCCTTGTGGGGGTGCGCCCCCGGTGTCACCATGAGTCCCGCACCACCGGCGAGGGGGCCACGGGCCGGCAAGGAGGGACAGCGTGCACGACCTGATCGTCCGTGCCGGCACCGTCGTGGACGGCACCGGGTCACCGCCGCTCACCGCCGACGTGGCTGTCGACGACGGCCGCATCTCCATCGTGGGTGCGCTGGCCGGCGCCGCCGCCCGCCGCGTGATCGACGCCGAGGGCATGCTGGTCACCCCCGGGTGGGTGGACGTCCACACCCACTACGACGGGCAGGCCACGTGGGACGAGGTCCTGGCCCCGAGCGCGTGGCATGGCGTCACCACGCTCGTGACCGGCAATTGCGGCGTGGGGTTCGCTCCCGCCCGCCCTGACCGTCACGACTGGCTGATCGGCCTCATGGAGGGTGTCGAGGACATCCCGGGCACGGCGCTCGCCGAGGGGATCGAGTGGGAGTGGGAAACGTTCCCCGAGTACCTCGACGCGCTGGAGCGCCGCCGCTGGACCGTCGACGTGGGCACGCAGGTGGCCCACGGCGCGGTGCGCGCCTATGTGATGGGCGAGCGCGGCGCCCGCAACGAGCCCGCCGACGCCGCGGACATCGCCGCCATGCGCGCCATCGTGGCCGAGGCCCTCGCCGTCGGCGCGCTGGGTTTCTCCACGTCCCGCACCATCGCCCACCGCGCCATCGACGGCGAGCCGGTGCCGGGGACCTTCGCCGCCGAGGAGGAGCTCTTCGGGATCGGTGCCGCGCTGGGCGAGCTCGGCACCGGGATCTTCGAGCTCGCGCCCGTCGGCGTGGCCGGCGAGGACCTCGCCGCGCCGGCCAAGGAGGTCGACTGGATGCGCCGCCTGTCCGCCGCCATCGGCCGGCCCGTGACGTTCGCCCTCCTCCAGGTCCCCCCGGCCCCCGACCTGTGGCGCGAGCTGATGGACGCGTCGCTGGCCGCCGCCGACGAGGGTGCGCAGCTGTGGCCGCAGGTCGCCGCCCGGGCCACCGGCCTGCTGTCGGGCCACCACACCACCTACTGCGTCCTCGACGTCGTCCCCGCGTACCAGGCGCTCAAGGCGCGCCGGCTGGCAGACGCCGATCTGGCGGCGGCCCTGCGCGACCCGTCGGTGCGCCGGGACATCCTGTCGTTCCGGCCCGACGAGGCCACGGCCCGGGCCCTGGCGGACGGGTTCGCCATGACGTTCGTCCTCGGCACGCCGCCGAACTACGAGCCGGGCCCCGAGGACTCGCTGGCGGCGGTGGCAGCGGCGGCGGGCCGCGACCCCCTGGACGTGGCCTACGACGTCATGCTCGCGGACGACGGGCACGGCCTGCTGTACGTGCCGATCCTCAACTACGCGTCGCTGAGCCTCGACCCCGTGCGCGAGATGCTCCTGCACCCGAGGGCCGCCGCCGGGCTCGCCGACGGCGGTGCCCACTGCGGGTCGATCTGCGACTCCTCGCAGCCCACGTTCATGCTGACGCACTGGGCCCGCGACCGGACGCGCGGCGAGCGGCTGCCGCTCGAGTGGGTCGTGAAGAAGCAGACCCACGACACCGCTGCGCTCTACGGGCTCACCGACCGCGGCACCCTCGAGCCCGGCAAGCTCGCCGACATCAACGTGATCGACTACGAGCGACTGCAGCTCACCTCGCCGAGGGTCGTGGCCGACCTGCCCGCCGGGGGGCGGCGACTGGTGCAGGGGGCTGTGGGCTACATCGCCACCGTCAAGTCGGGGACGACCACGTTCGAGGGCGGCGAGGACTGCGGGGCGCGCCCGGGCGTGCTGCTGCGCGGGGCACGGTGAGAGCCCGCCGGCGTCAGGGCGACGTGCGGCCGGTGACGTATTCCAGGATACGGGTGTGCTTCTCGGTGTCGAGCAGCATGAGGTCGACGAGCAGCGGCCACAGCGTGCCCGTGTAGGAGCGCAGCCGCCGCCGCAGGCGCCGGAGCTCCGTTCGGTCACGCTTCTCCGAGGCGAGAAGCGCCTTGGTCTGGGCGACGAGCTCGGCGTCGTTGTCGACGTCGCCGATCCCCGAGCGCGGCAGGGCGGGCACGGGGCTCGTGAGCGTCCCCCAGGCGATCGCCTCGGCGATCTCGGCGAGGGTCTGGTGGTGCCGGCGCTCGTCCTCGATGATGAGACGCACGAGGTAGCGGGTCGCCGCCGAGGTCGACTCGTGCGCCAGGCGCTCGTAGCGCTCCAGGAGCACGCCCTCCTCGCGGCCGTGGCGCGTGATCCACTCGACCAGGTCCCGCTCGTCGGCACTGGCCCCGGCCTCTCGCAGGCCCCGGGTCGCCGAGTCGAACGGGTCGTCCCCGGGGGGCGCCGCCGCCGACGGGGTGTGGTTCGAGAAGCTGTCCATGTCCACACTGTCGTCACAGGGGCCCGGGCGCGAACAGGGTCCAAGGTCCCGAGGCTCCCGGGCCGAGCGCCAGGCGGCATACGGTGGGGGCGATGACACCCGGTGGCGACACCCTGCGGCACATGTTCGGCACCATGACGCTGATCGCGGCCTGCGACGACGCCCTGCGCAGCGCCATCTCGGCGGGCGAGGCGACCCTCTCCTACTACTCGCCGCGCGGCCAGGAGGCCGTGGCGGCGGGGTTCGGTGCCGCCCTGCGTCCCGATGACTACCTCGTGACCACCTACCGGGGGATGCACGACCAGATCGCCAAGGGCGTGCCGCTGCGCCCGCTGCTGGCCGAGATGGTGGGGCGGGCCGAGGGCACGGGCAAGGGGAAGGGCGGGCCCATGCACGTCGTGTGGCCCGACGCCGGGCTCATGCTGACGACGGGCGTGGTCGGCTCGGGCCTACCCATCGCCGCGGGCCTGGCCTGGGCGGCGCAGCGTGACCACGCCGGGGCTCCGGCGGCGGGCTCCGGTGCCGCCCGCGGTGCCGGGCCGCGCGTGACGGTCGCCTCGTTCGGCGACGGGGCCACCAACATCGGCGCCTTCCACGAGGCGGCCAACCTGGCCGCCGTGTGGCGGCTGCCGGTCGTGTTCCTGTGCCAGAACAACGGCTACGGCGAGCACACCGCCTTCGCCGACCATCAGCGCACCGCGCACGTGGCGCAGCGCGCCGCGGCCTACGGCATGCCCGGGGTGACCGTCGACGGCAACGACCCCGTGGCCGTGTACGAGGCCGTCGCCGAGGCCGCCGCCCAGGCCCGGGCGGGGGAGGGCCCCACCCTCGTGGAGGCCGTCACCTACCGGCTCTTCGGCCACGTCTTCGGCGATCGCATGGCCTACGTCGACCCTGCCGAGCTCGCCGCCGCGTGGGAGCACGAGCCCGTGGCCCGGTTCCGGCGCCGACTCATCGAGCAGGGGCTGCTCACCGAGGAGTCCGCGGCCGAGGTGGAGGCCCGGTGCGCGGCGCGGGCCACCGGCACCCTGTCGGAGGTCCTCGGCCTCCCCGAGCCCGGCGCCGACGAGGTGCTCACCGACGTCGTCTCGCGGTCGCTGCCGCTGACGGTGCCGGCGTCGGCACCGGCAGGCGACATGAGCGTGCGGTCCGCCATCACGCTGGCGCTCGACGAGGCCCTGTCGGCGGATGACCGCGTGGTGCTGCTCGGCGAGGACATCTCCGACACGGGCGTGTTCGGGGTGACCAAGGGGCTGGCGGCCAAGCACGGCAGGGACCGGGTGCGCGACACCCCCATCTCCGAGCAGGCCATCGTGGGAGCGGCTGTGGGCGCCGCCCTCGGCGGGCTGCGGCCCGTGGCCGAGGTGATGTTCATGGACTTCCTCGGGCTGTGCCTCGACCAGCTGGCCAACCACGCCGCCAAGCTCCGCTACATGTCCGGTGGCCTCACGCCCGTCCCCATGGTGCTGCGCACCGCGGTGGGTGGCGGGCTGCAGGTGGGGGCCCAGCACTCGCAGATGCTCGAGGCCTGGCTCGCCCACGTCCCGGGGCTGAAGGTCGTCGTGCCCAGCACGCCGTCGGACGCCCGGGCCCTGCTGGCGTCGTGCATCGCCGACGAGGACCCCTGTGTCTTCATCGAGCAGGTGCCCCTCCTCGCCCGCAAGGGGCCGGTCGACGGCACGCCGGTCCCGCTCGGCGTGGCCGACGTCAAGCGGCCCGGCTCGGACGTGACCGTCGTCACCTACGGTCGCCAGGTGCACGAGGCGGTGGCGGTCGCCGAGGCCCTCGCCCCCCGCGGCGTCGAGGTCGAGGTCCTCGACCTGCGGTCGCTCGTCCCCCTCGACGAGGCCGCCGTCGTGGACTCGGTCAGGCGCACGCGCCGGGCCGTCGTCCTGCACGAGGCCGTCGTCACCGGCGGTTTCGGGGCGGAGCTCGCCGCGGGGATCTCCGAGGTGCTGTTCGACCGGCTGGCGGCGCCCGTCCTGCGCGTCGGGGCCCTGCCCGCCCCGCTCCCCTACGCCAAGGGGCTCGAACGCCTCGCCCTGCCCGGGCCCGACCGCCTGCTCGAAGCGATCGAGTGGGTCATCGCCTTCTCGCGCTGAGCGCCCGGCCGTGCTGCTGCGCCTGCCCAAGATCGGCATGGAGATGACCGAGGCGGTCCTGGCGCGCTGGCTGGTCGACGACGGGGCCGTCGTCGCCAAGGGCCAGGCCCTCTACGAGATGGAGACGGACAAGGTCACCAACGAGGTCGACGCGCCGGTGGCGGGGCGGGTGCGACTGACGGCGCGGGAGGGCGAGACGTACCAGGTCGGGGACCCAGTGGCCGAGATCGGGCCCTGATCCCGGGCGGGGTGGCCCAGGTCGCGACAGCCCGACCGGGGCGCCCGCCGCCCGACGTCGCGACTGTCCGACTCGACGCCGGACACTGTCGGCGACGGCATGCCATCCTGGGCCGGCCCCGTGCCGCGTCGGCCCGGTGCTCTCGGAGGAGGCGTGGTGTCGCTGCCATGGCGCGGTCAGCTGGCGGGCCGCATGGACGAGCACGTCGTGACCTCGACGGCGCTGCGCGGCAACCCGCTCGGCGACGCCGTGGAGCGGCCCCTGTGGGTGTACGTCCCCCCGGGGTACGACGACGGCGACGCCCGCCTGCCGTCGGTCTACGTCATCCAGGGTTACACCGGCCACGTGGCCATGTGGGCCAATCGCGACCCGTTCCGCCGGCCGTTCCCGGAGGAGGCCGACGCGCTGTTCGCCTCCGGCCAGGCGCCGCCGTGCATCGTGGTGTGGGTCGACGCCTGGACCGCCTACGGCGGGTCCCAATTCGTCGACTCACCGGGGACGGGCAACTACCACACCTACCTCTGCGAGGACGTGGTCCCCTTCGTCGACGCCCGCTATCGCACGCTCGACGCCGCCGCCCATCGCGGCATCCAGGGCAAGTCGAGCGGGGGGTTCGGGGCGATGATCACACCGATGCTGCGTCCCGACCTCTTCGGCGGGCTCGCCTCTCACTCCGGGGACGCGCTGTACGAGTGCTGCTACATCCCCGAGTTCCCGAAGGCGGTGCGCGCCCTGCGGGCCTGGGACGGCGACATCGGCCGCTGGTGGGACGACTTCAGGGCGCGTCCCCCGTTCACGAGGTCGGAGGACCACACGCTGCTGATGCTGCTCGGCGTGTCGGCGTGCTTCTCCGCCGAAGAGGACGGCACACCCGTGCTCCCGTTCGACCCCGCCACCGGGATGCTGCGCCCGCAGGTCTGGGATCGCTGGCTGGCGTGGGACCCGGTGCGGATGGTGCCCCGGCACGCCGACGCGCTGCGCGCCCTGCGGGCGGTGTGGATCGACGCCGGCACGCGTGACGAGTGGTACCTGGACCTGGGCGCCGTGGCCGTGCGGGACGCCTTGGCGGGCGTGGGGGTGACCGACGTGCGCTTCGAGTTGTTCGACGCCACCCACGGCGGCGTCAGCTGGCGCTACCCGAAGTCGCTCGCCTTCCTGGCCGAGCGCCTGTCGCCCGTCACTCGCTGAAGATCTGCTCCACGAGCGTCGCCACCAGGCCGCCCACCAGGGCGTCGGACAGGTCCCGGGCGATGGTCGTGCCGACGTGCTCGCTGACCTCGCCGCCGGTCGTGGTGGGACCCACCTTCAGCTTGACCCGGACGAACTCGCACGCCTCGGTGGCCGTGATCGTCAGCCGGCCGGGCCCGCGGCCGCCGAACCGGTCGAGCCACAGGGCGAGGTCGAAGCTCCGCGGCACCCGGGCGGGCTGGTCGCGCAGGGTCTCGGTCACACGGGCCTCGAGGCCCCATTCCCGGAGCATCGCCGCGCTCGACTCCAGCACGGGGCGCAGCTCACCGTGGCACTGGGTGCGGAAGGCGTCGAAGGAGGCCTCCGCCTGCGCCCGCAGGGCGTTGTGGCGGGCGCTGCGGGCGGCGTCCCCCGACAGGCCCGCCGACAGGACCAGGTCGATCCGGGACTTCCACAGGTCCTCGCCACGCGCCGCGGGGTCGAACACCTGCGGCTCCGTCGCCCGCCGGGCCCGGGGCCCCGCCGGCGCGCCCGTGGGCACGACGGTGAGCGGCGACGGGGCGGCCGTCCGCCACAGCCGTTCGTCACGTCCGTTGTGCCCCACGGTGTGGGTGTCGTCGACGATGGACATGCGCCCCCCTGTTGACCGGCCGCCGCCCCCCGGCGCCGCCCGACGGTCCACCCTCGCAGGCCTTGCTCACCGGACCCTCTATGCCGCCTCAACAATCGGCCAACCGGGACGGGCCGCGTTCGGGCGTAGCCTGGGCCCGACGACAGGAGGCCGGGGATGATCGAGACGTCCGAGATCGAGATCACCTTCACCGAGGACGGCGACCACACCGAGGCCCGGGCGTCCCTCCTCCTGCGAGGCGCGACCTTCACCGGGTGGGGGCGGGCCCGGCGCAATCCCGCAGACCCCGACGTGCCCATGGTGGGGGAGGAGCTCGCCGCCGCACGCGCCCTGTCCGAGCTGGCGCACGCGTTGGTGGAGGGCGCCGCTCAGCTCATCAGCGATCGCGAGGTCGGCCCCGCTCGTCCGGAGACGTGAGCGCGGCGGTCGCGCCCCTGCTGCACTGCGCCGGCCTCACGCGGAGCTTCGGCGACCGGCTGGCCGTCGACGACGTCAGCTTCGCCATCGAAGCGGGCGAGATCTACGGGCTCCTCGGCCCCAACGGCGCCGGCAAGACGACCACCATCAAGATGGTGTGCGGCCTGCTCCGGCCCGACCGGGGGACCATCACCGTCGACGGGCGCCCGGCGGCGGACGACCTCTCGGTGAAGAGCCTCATCGGCTACGTGCCCCAGGACGTCGCGCTCTACCCGGACCTCACAGCCCACGAGAACCTTGCCTTCCTGGGCCGCCTCTACAAGCTGCGCGGCGCGCTCCTCGGCGAGCGCGTGGGCGAGGCGCTCGAGCTCACCGACCTCACCGATCGAGCCGGAGACCGGGTCGACTCCTTCTCGGGCGGGATGAAGCGCCGGCTCAACATCGCGGCCGGCCTGCTGCACCATCCCAAGCTGCTCGTCCTCGACGAGCCCACCGTCGGCGTCGACCCCCAGAGCCGCCACGCCATCCTGGAGCGGGTGCAGGCCTTCGGCCGCACGGGCATGGCCGTGCTCTACACCACGCACTACATGGAGGAGGCCGAACGCGTCTGCGACCGGGTCGGCATCATCGACCGCGGGCGCCTGGCCGCCGAGGGGACGCGACGCGAGCTCGTCGCCCAGCTCGGCGAGCGGGACCGCATCGAGCTCGGCGCCACCGGGGACCTGGAGCGCCTGGCGGCGGCGTGCCGCGCCGTGCCCGGAGTCGACGAGGCTGCCACCGCCGACCACGCCGTGCACCTCCTGGCGACCGAGGGCCGCCGGGTCCTCCCCGCCGTGCTCGAGGCGGCCGAGCACGCCGGCAGCACGGTCAACAGCGTGGACGTGGTGGAGCCCGACCTCGAGGCGGTCTTCCTCCATCTCACCGGCACCGCCCTGCGCGAGTGAGGGCGCCCTGATGCGCACCGCCCTCGTCATCGCCCGCAAGGACCTGCGCCAGCGGGTACGGGACCGGTCGGCCATCGTGATCGGGCTGGTGGCGCCACTCGGCATCGCGGCGATCATGAGCCTGGCCTTCAAGGGCACCGAGAGCTTCCACTTCACGTTGGGCCTGGTCGACGCCGACCACGGCCCGGTGGCGAACGGCCTCATCCGCGCGTTGCACGATCCGGGTCTCCGCCAGATCATCACGGTCACGCCGATCGACTCGCGCGCCGCTGCGGCCGCCGCCGTGCGCCACAGGAAGGTGGCGGCCGCCCTGGTGATCCCCGCCGGCCTGTCGGCGTCCGTGTCGGGGGCCCACCCGCTCCCGCTCACCGCCGTCACGAGTGTCGACGACACCGTGTCCGGAAGCATCACCGCGTCCATCGCCTCGTCGCTCGTGGCCCAACTCAACGCGGACCGGTTGTCGGTGGCCACCGCGCTCGCCGCCGGCGCACCGCCGACGGAGGTCGCCCATCTGGCGGCCCTCGCCGGCCGGCTGCGGATCCCCGAGCAGGCGGTGCAGCGCCCTGTGGGCGCGCACCAGCTCAAGACCGTCAGCTACTACAGCCCCGGGATGGCCATCTTCTTCCTGCTGTTCACTGTGAGCTTCACCTCGCGCAGCTTCTTCGTCGACCGCACCCAGGGCATGATCGAGCGCATGCGGGCCGCGCCGGTCCGGCCGATCGAGATCCTGGCCGGCAAGGCGCTGTCGGTGTTCGTCTACGGGATCCTCAGCCTGGGCACGATCGCCGTGATCACGTCGGCGGCGTTCGGCGCCGACTGGGGGAGCCCCCTGGCGGCCGGGATCCTGGGCCTCGCCCTCGTGATCGCCGTGGTGTGCGTGACGGCGCTCGTGATCGGGATCTCGCGCACGCCGCGCCAGGCCGAGGGGATCTCGTCGATCGTGGTCTTCGGGCTCGCCCTGCTCGGCGGGAACTTCATCTTCATCTCGGCGGCCCCGCCCATCATGCGGCACCTGGCGTTGCTCACGCCCAACGGATGGGCCATGCGGGGCTTCACCGACCTGGCGACGATCGGGGGCGGGCTCGGTACCGTGGCCATGCCGGTGGCCGCCATCCTGGTGTTCAGCGCCGTGGTCGGGACCGCGGCCGTCGTGTTGGCGCCGCGGGCGGTGACGGCATGACCTCCTCTCCGGCGGCGCGGCCCGGGCCGTCATGACGGTGCTCGCCATCACCCGGGCGTCGGTCCGCAGGATCGTGCGGGACCGCACCGCGCTGTTCTTCATCCTCGTGCTCCCCGTCATCGTCATCGTCATCGTGGGTGCCAGCGTCCGGGGATTCGCCACCTTCCGGGTGGGTGTCGTCGACCTCGGTGCCGGACAGGCCGGGCAGCAGCTCACCGCCGCGCTCGACCGCGCCGGGGACCTCGCCGTGACGCGCTACACCTCGGTCCCTGCGCTCACCAAGGCGGTGGCGCGTTCCGAGGTGAGCGTGGGGGTGCTCCTGCCCAAGGCGATGGACGCCGTCACGCGCGGCGGTGGGATCGTGGAGGTCCCGGTGCTCGCCGAGCAGGCCAACAGCACCCAGCAGGCCGCCGTGACGGCGGTGTCGTCGGTCGTGACCCACCAGGGCAGCCTGCTCCAGGCCGCCCGCTTCGCCTCCGAGATCGGCTCCGGGAGCGTGGCCCGGAACCTCTCCCGGGCCGCACGCGTGGAGCCCGGGGTGGCACGCGTCGTCGTGCACGCCGTGCAGGCGCAGTCGAGCCGCAGCGTGCTCCCCGAGGGCTTCAGCTACAGCGCCCCCACCGAGCTCGTGCTGTTCGTGTTCATCACCGCCCTGGCGGGCGGGGCGGCCATCATCGAGACGCGCCGGCTGGGGATGTACGAGCGGATGGCCACCGCGCCCATCCGCGCCCGCACCATCATCGTCGGGGAGGCGCTCACCTACGTGACGATCGCCCTCGTCCAGGCCCTGCTCATCGTCATCGTCGGGGCTGTGGCCTTCGGGGTGTCGTGGGGCAACCCGCTGGGCGCGGCCGCCCTCGTCCTCGTGTGGGCGCTGGTGGGGGCGGGCGCGGGCATGGTGGCGGGCACGCTGTTCCGCACCCCCGAGCAGGCCACCGCCATCGGCCCGGCGTCCGGCATCGCTCTGGGGATGCTCGGGGGATGCATGTGGCCGCTCGCCATCGTGAGCAGCGCCATGCGCACGGTGGGCCACATCACGCCGCACGCCTGGGCGGTCGACGCCTGGACCACCCTGCTGGCACGGGGCGGCACCGTGGTCACGATCGCCCCCCAGTTGGGCGTGCTGGCGCTGTTCGCCGCCGGCCTGCTGGCGCTCGCCACCGTTCGGCTGCGCCGCGTGCTCGTCTGACCCGTGGCCGTGCTGCTGTGACCGCGGCCACCGGGGCGGCGCCGGATCGGCCGCGGCGGCGCTGCGCCCGCCGGTTCTACCGGGGGAGGCGCTTGGGGTTGCCGGACTCCTGGATGGGCATCTGCTGGATGCTCGGCACCGGGTACGGCGCCGGGTCGTTGACGTCGAGCTCGCTGAGCTGTTGGAGCAGGCACTCCCTCGAGACCCGGGGATCGTCTCTTCCGGGCGTGGCGGGCAGCGTCGGCACCGACCGGTCGGGTGTCGACACGTGGAGCGTGGAGGTGAGGTCCCCGGTCACCGAGCGGCGCCAGGCCGAGATGTTGGGGGCGTGGACGCCGAAGCGGGTCTCGAGGAAGCGCATCTGCGAGGTGTGGTCGAAGGTGTCGGAGCACACGTAGCCACCGCGGCTGAAGGGCGACAGCACCAGCATGGGGACGCGGAACCCGAGGCCCACGGGCCCGGCGATCCCGTGGGCCTGGGAGGGCAGCGGGTCGACGGTGAGGTACTCGCCCGGGGTCCCGGGCGGGGGCGTCGGCGGCGCCACGTGGTCGAAGAACCCGTCGTTCTCGTCGTACATGACGAACAGCACCGTCTTGGACCACACCGTGGGGTTGGAGACGAGCGTGCTCAGCACCCCGTGGGTGAAGGCCATCCCCACCGCCGGCGGGGACGGGGGGTGCTCGTCGAGTCCCACGGTCGGCATGATCCAGGACACCTGGGGGAGCGTGTCGCCGGCGACGTCGCGCCGGAAGTCGTCGGGGTAGAGGGGGTTGAAGGCCCGGCGGAAGAGCTCGGACGAGGGGTCCTTGTACTGGGAGAAGTACAGGAGGATGTTGTCCGACACCGCCATCTCGACACCGCTGTCCGGGCGGTAGGCGGCCCCCTTGCCGTTGTAGGTCTTCCACGAGACGCCCGCCGCCTGGAGCCGCTCGGGGATGGTGGGCCACGACACGCTGAACTGCGCGCTGTCGGCGCTGTTGGTGAACAGGACGGGGCCGCCCTCGTGCCCGTCGGGCCCGAGCGTCCCCGACACGGCGTGGAGGCGGTTCGGGTGCGTGGGGCCCATCACCGAGCAGTGGTAGCCGTCGCACAGGGTGAAGGCGTCGGCCAGCGCGTAGTAGAAGTCGAGGTCCTGGCGGGTGTAGTAGCCCATGGTGAGCACGCCGCTCCCGGGGCCCTCGAACGCCGGCATCGTGTGGGTGGAGACCCAACGGTCCATGGCACCGCCGTTCCAGCACATGTGCTGGGCGTCCCAGTCGTGCGACAGGTCGAAGGTGCACTCGGCGTCGGCGCTGGTGGTGTCGAGGTGGAACGGCAGCAACGTGTCGGCGTGGGCGGCCCCGCCACCGGCATCGGCCGGCCAGGACTGGGCGAACACGCCGGGGTCGCCGGCGCGATGGTCGTCGAATCCCCGCACCCCCGGGTAGGTGCCGAAGTAATGGTCGAACGACCGGTTCTCGAGCATGAGGTAGACGACGTGCTCGACGGCGCCGAGGTCGGACCCTGCCGCGCCGATCGACGCGGCGCGCTGGGCGGTCGACCGGCCGCACGCCGCCAGCAGGGCGGCCGCCGCACCCCCGAGCCCGCCCCCCAGCACCTCCCGGCGCGTGTAGCGCTCCCGTGCCACGGCGGCATTCTGGCAGAGACCGGCGGGCGGTGCCGTTGACCGCAAGACTGGTGATCACCATGCCGTCGGACGCATCCTCCCGGGTCGCACTCCTCGTGGTCGACGTCCAGAACGACTTCTGTGAGGGCGGCTCGCTGGCGGTGACCGGCGGCGCCGCAGTGGCGCGGGCCATCGCCGCACATCTCGACGCCCACGCCGCCGACTACGAAGCGGTGGTCACCACCCGCGACTGGCACGTCGACCCCGGCGCCCACTTCGCCTCGGCACTGCGCTCGCCCCCGGACTACACCAACTCGTGGCCGGACCACTGCGTGGTGGGGACGCCGGGTGCCGACTATCACCCGTTCATCGACGGCGCACTTTCCCGTCACGCCGAGGCGGAGTTCCTGAAGGGACGGACGACGGCGGCCTATTCGGGGTTCGACGGCACGCTCAACGGCGACGGCGAGACGCTCCTCGTGAACTGGCTGCACGCCAGGGCCGTCACCGCGGTGGTGATCGCGGGGATCGCCACCGACTACTGCGTGCGTGCCACCGCTCTCGACGCGGTGGCGGCCGGGTTCCCCACCACCGTCCTGGTCGACCTCTGCGCCGGGGTCGACGCCACCACCACGCAGGCCGCGTTGGCGGAGATGGGCGCCGCCGGCGTCCGGATGGTCAGGGTCGGGTAGCGCCCGCGCCGACCGCACGCCCGGCGCCGGCCGACCTCAGGCCGAGCATGAGAGTGGCTCCCCGCCGTTGAAGGCGACCATGTCGGCGAGGGCCGCCACGACGTCGACGGGATCGCCGGGGCGGGCGCCGGTGCACTCGGCCATGGCGCGGTGCAGGTTGCCGACGAGGCGCTCGGGGTGCTGCAGGCCGGCGAAGGGGCCGAGGTCGGCGCGGTGGGCGGCCTCCAGGGGCGTCATCCCGGCGTGCACGGCGTCGGCCGCCGTGGCCTGCAGGAAGCGCAGGTACTCGCCCGCCACGTCGACGGCCCCGACGCCGCAAGGCTCGCCGTGGCCAGGGACGAGCACGTCGGCGTCGAGCTCCGTCACACAGTCCAGCGCGACCAGGGACCCGGCCACCGATCCCATGAGGACGAAGGGCGTCCCCCCGTTGAACACGAGATCGCCGGTGAACAGGATCCGATGGTCCGGCACCCAGGCCACCACGTCGTTCGTGGTGTGCGCGGCGGTGCCGAAGTGCTGGAGCTCCACCCGCAGGTCGTCGACGTGCACGGTCAGGCGCTGTTCGAAGGTCACGAACGGGGGAGCGGGCTCGAGGTCGCCCCAGTCGACCGGCTCCCAGATCCCGTCGGGGCGCAGGATCCCGAAGGCCTGCACGGCCTGGCGGCAGCCGTCGTGGCCGATGACGGTGGCCTCGGGGAGCAGGCAGTTGCCGTTGGTGTGGTCGCCATGGTGGTGCGTGTTGACGATCATGCGGGTGCGGGGCCGCCCGGGGGTGGCGAGGGAGGCGGCGACGGTGTCGACAGCCTCGACGAAGGCACGGGTGCGCCGCTCGGTGGCACACGTGTCGATGTACAGCACGGACTCCCGGCCGACGACGAACCCGGTGTTGTTGATCCACCACCCGCCGTCGGGCTGGATGAACGCGTACACACGCTCGGCCAGCTGGTGGGTCCGGGGCGGGGGAAGGCCGTCGGCCCGGGGGCGGTCATGGCGCCTCGAGGTCATGGCGCCGTCATAGCACCCCCGGGTGCGCCGTTCACCGGTTGTCGCCATCAGTGCGGGCGAGGATCGTCCGATGGGCCCGTGCGGGAGTCTCGGACAGGACCACGGGGCCGGTCGCGGCTGGTCCGGGCGGCGTTACCCGGCGCGTGACACCGGGTCGCTACCGTGCCCTTCGTGCGACACCGCGGGAGAGGGTTGGTCGTGATCCTGGCGGC
>Ga0307373_10006950_pt1 | contig 17824 bp, 14 predicted proteins | sample OX2MG_FD_202534 | JGI IMG/M metagenome (GOLD analysis project Ga0307373, IMG submission 202534) | Soil microbial communities from Risofladan, Vaasa, Finland - OX-2 | ecosystem: Environmental > Terrestrial > Soil > Coastal area > Acid sulfate soil | place: Finland: Risofladan, Vaasa | collected... | reverse complement strand
GTCGGCTACCAGAGCCAGTGGGAGTTTCTCCAGGAGATCAAGGCGCTGGGACTCAAGGTAAATCCGTTGACCAAAATCTGCCGCGGCGTCGACCAGGTGCTGGAGTATCACGCGCGGATCTCCGAGCAGCGCCATCAGCTCGATTACGAGGCCGACGGCGTGGTCGCCAAGGTCAACTCATTCGCGCTCCAGGAGCAGTTGGGCGAGGTCTCGCGCTCGCCGCGATGGGCGGTCGCGTTCAAGTTCAAAGCCCAGCAGGCCGAGACCCGGGTCAACAGGATTGCCGTCTTTGTCGGACGGATCGGCTCGCTCACGCCGGTCGCCCAGCTCGAACCGGTGGCGCTTGCGGGGGTGACGATTTCCAACGCCTCCCTGCACAACCTCGACGAGATCCGGCGCAAGGACGTGCGCGAGGGCGACACAGTGCTGATCGAACGCGCCGGCGACGTGATTCCCTACGTCGTGCGCGTGACCAAGGAGGGCAAGCCGCGGGCCAGAGAATTCCAGATGCCGGCGCATTGCCCGGAGTGCGGCGGCGCGGTCGTGCATGAAGACGGTGAGGTCGCCTACTTCTGCGTCAACGTCAATTGCCCCGCGCGAGTGCGCGAGTCGATTCGCCATTTCGCCTCCAAGGCTTGCATGGATATCGACGGGCTGGGCGACAAGCTGGTCGGCCAGTTGGTCGAGACCGGGATGGTGAAGGAGCTCGACGACCTCTACCGGCTGACCCACGAGCAGCTCGCCGGGCTGGAGCGGATGGCCGAGAAGAGCGCACGGAACCTGCTCGACGCGATCGAGCGCGCGCGCCATCGCACGCTCGACCGCTTTATCAACGGGCTTGGCATCCGCCACGTGGGCGAGAGCACGGCGCGGGCGCTCGCGCTGCGCTTCAAAACGATCGACGCGCTGCGGGAGGCGGGCGAGGACGACTTGCGCGCCGTGCGCGACATCGGCGCCGAGGTCGCACACAGCATCCGCGAGTATTTCGGCGAGCCGCGCAATCGCAAGGCGGTCGAGCGGCTGATGAAGCATCTCGACCTCGAGCCGCTCCAGGCGCCGTCCGCCCATGGGCGCGCCGCGCTGCGCGACAAGAGCTTCGTCCTCACCGGCACGCTCGAGACGATGACGCGCGAGGAGGCGGAGCAGAGGATCCGCGCCGCCGGCGGACGCGTGAGCTCGGCGGTCAGCCGCAAGACCGACTTCGTCGTGGCGGGCGCGGAGGCGGGCTCCAAGCTGCGCAAGGCGACCGAGTTAGGAGTGGCGACGCTCGACGAGCAGGCGTTGGTGGCGATGCTCGGCGGGGCAGGGCGCCGCTGAGGGCGTGCCGGGACGATGCCCGAACCCGAGCTTGCGCGGCTCACGGTGGTGGTGCATGGGCGAGTGCAGGGAGTATTTTTCCGTCATGCGACCGCGCAGGAGGCGCGGGAGTTGGGGCTTCGCGGCTGGGTGAAAAATCTGCCCAATGGAGACGTCGAAATCATTGCCGAGGGGCCGCGCCGCGAGTTAAAGATACTTGCCGCTTGGGCTCTGCAGGGACCGCGCTTGGCCAATGTAACCGGGGTGGAGGAGGAGTGGTCGGACTATCGGGGCGGGGAGGGGGATTTCGCGATTCGCTAGACGTTTTCGTTAAGCTTCGGACCCTTTCCCTGTTTTCTGTTATTAGCTATAGTTCTAGATGGCATAAGGAACTTGGCCCCGGCTATGACGCTGAAAACGCGTCGGCCAACGGCCATGCAGCGCAAGGAGTTTGAACGAAAATGGCTCTACCACCTGAGGCAGCCGGACAGGCCGCGGAATCGCACAGTCTTGCCGGTGGCGGTGCGGGACACAAGCGGCGCGAGAAGGTCGACCACGTAGTCATTCGCTTCGCCGGCGACTCGGGCGACGGGATGCAGCTCGCCGGCATGCAGTTCACCACCGAATCGGCGATGGCCGGCAACGATATCGCGACTTTGCCGGATTTTCCGGCCGAGATACGTGCGCCCGCAGGTACTCTGGCCGGGGTCAGTGGTTTCCAGGTCAATTTCTCCAGCAATGAAGTCTTCACCGCCGGCGACGAGCCCAATGTGCTGGTCGCGATGAACCCGGCGGCGCTGAAGGCCAACCTCGACGACGTTCCGTCCAATGGCGTGATCATCGCGGATGTCGCCGCCTTCAGTGATTCCAACCTCAAGCGCGCGGGATTCGCCTCCAACCCGCTCAAAGACCATTCGCTCGACAAGTACCAGGTCTTCGAGATCGACGTAACCAAGCTGACGACGCTGGCGCTGCGCGACTCAGGGCTCAACAACCGGGCCGTGATGCGCTGCCGCAACCTGTTCGTGCTCGGCCTGGTGTCGTGGCTCTATCAGCGGCCGATCGAGAGCACTGAGAATTGGCTGGCCGGCCGTTTCCGCAAAACGCCCGAGGTGCTGGCCGCCAACGTGAAGGCCCTCAAGGCGGGCTACAACTACGGCGAGACTACCGAGGCGTTCGCCAGTTCTTATATCGTGGACCCGGCCCGGATAGCTTCGGGCTTTTACCGCAACATCACCGGCAACAGCGCGACAGCGCTGGGCTTCGTCGTTGCGGCGTGCCGCGCCAAGCGCCCGCTGTTCCTGGGCTCCTATCCGATTACGCCCGCCAGCGATGTGCTGCACGACCTTGCCGGCTTCAAGAACTTTCCCGTCTACACCTTCCAGGCCGAGGACGAAATTGCCGGCATGGCATCCGCGATCGGCGCGGCCTTTGGCGGCGCAATCGCGATCACCACGACCTCGGGCCCCGGAATGAATCTCAAGGCCGAGGCCGTGGGCCTCGCGGTCAAGACCGAGCTGCCGGTCGTCATCACGGACATCCAGCGCGCCGGCCCGTCGACCGGGATGCCGACCAAGCCGGAGCAGGCCGATTTGCTGATGGCGATGTACGGGCGACATGGCGAATCGCCGATTCCGATTATCGCGGCGGCAACTCCGGGCGACTGCTTCGATTGCGCCTACGAGTCCGTGCGCATCGCGACCAAGTACATGACCCCGGTGATCCTGCTGACCGACGGCCAGCTGGCCAACGGCGCCGAGCCGTGGCTGGTGCCCGACATAAGCAAGCTGCCCGACATCAAGGTCGAGTTCCGCACCGATCCCAACGGGTTCATGCCATATATTCGCGACCCCGAGACGATGTCGCGGCCGTGGGCGGTGCCTGGCACTCCCGGCCTGGAGCATCGGCTCGGCGGACTGTCGACCGAGGATCAGACCGGCAATATCAGCTACTCGCCGGCCAATAACGAACTGATGGTACGGCAGCGGGCGCGCAAGATCGCCGGCATCGCGCGCGAGATTCCGCCGATCGAAATTTTCGGCGACGCCAACGGCGGCGATCTGCTGATGCTCGGCTGGGGCTCGACCTTCGGGCCGATTCGCGAGGCGGTGAAGCAGTTGCGCTCCAAGGGCAAGAGCGTCTCGCACATCCACCTGCGCTATCTCAATCCGCTGCCGAGCGACTTGGGCGACAAGCTGCGGATGTTCCGCAAGGTGATGGTCGCCGAGATGAACATGGGACAACTGCTCAAGATGGTGCGCGCGGACTATTTGATCGACGCCGTGGGCTGCAACAAGATCCAGGGCCGTCCGTTCAAGGTCAGCGAACTGACCAACCGCATCCTGCGCGCGCTGGAGGGCTGATAGAAATGGCTACCGCTTTGACTCGCAAGGATTTCATCTCGGACCAGGAAGTACGCTGGTGCCCCGGGTGCGGCGACTATGCGATCCTGTCCCAAGTGCAGAAGGTGATGCCGGAGTTGGGCGTCGCGCGCGAGAACACCGTCTTCATCTCGGGCATCGGATGTTCCAGCCGCTTCCCCTACTACATGAACACCTACGGCTTCCATACGATTCATGGCCGCGCCCCGGCGGTTGCGACCGGACTGAAAGTCACGCGGCCCGAGCTTGACGTATGGGTGGTCACGGGCGATGGCGACGGGCTGTCGATCGGCGGCAACCATCTGATTCACGTCCTGCGCCGCAACGTCGACCTCAAGATTCTGCTCTTCAACAACAAGATCTACGGCCTCACCAAGGGTCAATACTCGCCGACCTCGGAAGTGGGCAAGGTCACCAAGTCCACGCCCGCGGGCTCTGTCGATTTTCCCTTCAACCCGATCACGGTCGCGCTCGGCGCGCACGCGGCCTTCGTCGCGCGCACGGTCGACGTCGAGCAGAAGCATCTCGGCGAAATGCTCAAGCGCGGTCACGAACACTGCGGCGCGTCGTTCATCGAGATCCTCCAGAACTGCAACATCTTCAACGACGATGCCTTCAAGGACGTGAGCGACAGGACCCTCAAGGCCGACCATCAGCTCGTGCTCGAGCATGGCAAGCCGCTCATCTTCGGCAAAAACCGCGACCGCGGCATCCGCATGAACGGGATGCGTCCCGAGGTGGTCCAGCTCGGCAACGGCGTTAGCGAAAGCGACTTGGTGGTGCACGACGAGAGCAACCTGGCGCTGGCCTTCATGCTGGGGAACTTCGAGCCACCGATGCCGACCCCGATCGGCGTCTTCTACTGCGTCTCGCGCCCGACTTACGACGCTGAGATGAACAAGCAGCTCGAAGAGGCGAAGGCCAGGATGGGCGCTGGCGATCCGCAAAAGCTGCTGCGCCAGGGCGATACCTGGACGGTCAACTGAGCCGCGGCAATCGACTTCGATAGCAAAGGCCCGGAGGCTTCGGCCTCCGGGCCTTTTTTTCACGGACCTCACGCGCCGCTACGATCCCGCGGCTTGAGTTGTTCGCTGCTTGCCGCGTCAGCCGCGCCGAGGTAGCTCGACTCGCGCCCATCCGGAGGCGCACAGCTCGCCCTTTTGATTGCGCTCCTCCAGCTCGCATTCGACCACGCCGTCCTCCGCCTTCGCCACCGTGCCCGAGCAGGTCAACACGTCGCCCGGGATGGCGATTGCGCGGTTCTGCCAGCGGAACCGCATCACCCGCGCGCGCGGTCCCGCCCAATCCGCGACCGCCTGGTAAAGGAAGCTGCCGTGCAGATGGGCTTGCACCAGAACGTCGGGGTAGCCTTCGGTAATCGCGTAGGGCTTGTCGAAGTGAATCCGATGGGCATTGCAGGTCACCGCGCTGAAGCGGAAAAGTTGCACGGTGGTCGGGCGTTTCACCAACGGCGTCAGCGCGGCGCCGGTCTTTACGTCCTCGAAGCAAAGCTGATGGCCATGCATGGTCGGGCTCTCTCCCTGGTCAGCGGGCGATGAAAGTTTCGCGGCAGGTCACGAGCGGACGGTCGGCGGCGTCGCGATAAATCTGCGTGATCTTGATGAGCAGCAGATCGCCGGAGCGTCCCTGCTTCAGTTCGACTCCTTCAAGCCGCAATTCCATCGACACCCGCGTGTCGTCGGTCACCGGGGCGTGAAGCTCCAGGTCCTGGCCACCGCCCATGATGCGCAGTCCCTCCAGCGGCAGGAATGCGAACTCGTGGCTGGTGGTGCCGTCGGGGCGCAGCGAATCCTGCGGCGGCCCGACTTGCCAATTGCGGACGGCGCTCAGGAAGAGCGGCGGCGCGACCGCGTCGGGGTAGCCGGCGGCGCGGGCCGCTTCAGACTCGAAGAAGATTGGGTTCAGGTTGTCGGCGGCGACCGCGAAGCGCTGAAACGCCTCCTTGCGGATGATCCCCAAATCGGTGCGTTCACTCCGCCCCACGTAGCTTTTGAGTTCCTCGCAAAGAGTGGGAATCGAGATGCTCATGCGCCGGGTCTCCCTTCATTGACGGCATCACTGGTTCGTCGCTGCGTGACTGGTTGGATGCGCATGACCGATCAATCGCGAGATGACTGTCCGAGCATGTTACGCGCGATCATCCAGCGATGGATTTCGGCGGTGCCGTGGCCGATGCGCCAGACCCGCACCTGTCTGAAAAAGCTCTGGATCGGCAACTCGCGGGTATAGCCGAGGCCGCCGAAAATCTGGATGCAGCGGTCGGTGACCCGTTGCGCCATCTCGGTCGCGTAGAGCTTGGCGATAAAGGCCTCGTTGCGGATTTTTTGCTTCGCGTCCGCCATCCAACCGGCCCGATAAACCAGCAGCCGCGCCGCTTCCAGCTCGACCTCGGAGTCGGCAAGCATCCACTGGATCGCCTGCCGGCTTGCGATCGGCTTGCCCCAGGTGGTGCGCTGCTTGGCCCACTCGACCGCCATATCGATCGAGCGCTGGGCGATTCCGAGCTGGAAGGCGCCGATCTTCAGCCGCCCGTGCGTAAGCTGATAATCGGCGACCGCGAAGCCGCCGTCGGCGTCGCCCAGCCGGTTGGCGTCGGCGACCACGCAATCGGTGAATTGCAGCTCATGCGGGTCCCAGTTGTCGCCCATCGTGGGAATCTCGCGCGCGACTCTAAAACCCGGCGTGCCCTTCTCGACCAGGAAGCAGGTGATCCCTCTCGCGCCCATTTTGGAGTTGGAAGAGGTGAACAGGATGACGAAATCGGCGCCCTCGACGTACGAGATAAAAGTCTTGGTGCCGTTGACGATCCATCGATTTCCATCGCGCACGGCGGTGGTCCGGATGCGCGCGAGATCCGATCCGGCGTCGGGCTCGGTGAAGGCGTAGCAACTGTGCTTTTCGCCATTGATGATCGGAAAGAAGAATCGCTGCTTCTGCTCGTCGTTACACAGATAGAGAGCCGGCTCCGGGCTGCCGCCGAATTCGAACATCGCGGGATGCTTGAACAGTTCCTCGTTGATGAGGCACATCGCGAGCTGGCCGACGTCGTTTCCGCCGTACTCGGCCGGCACTTCGAGCGCCCAGAAGCCGGCCTCGCGCCCCTTGCGCTCGAGGCCGTGGCGGACCTCGATGTCGAGTTTGCCCTTGAGCAGGAATTCCTTCTCAAGCGGCATCAGCTCCTTTTCGCGAAACTGGCGAACGCTGGCGACCATCATGCGATGCTCTTCGGTAATGGCGAAATCCATAAACTCCTCTCATCCAGTAGGGGTGTCGAATATTGAGCGCGGCGCGAGCTTTTTGGCAAGCGGAATTGGCTTGAGCAAAACCCGGAAGTTCGCCATTCTGAAGGCCGCCTCGGCGGAGCGGGCGCTTTTTAAAACAGGAGAGCAAGATGACGGAATCGAGATATGGCGACGTATCGGTCGCGGTCAAGGATTACGTGGCGTGTGTCGAGATTCACCGCCCGCCGCACAATTTTTTTGACGTTCAGCTCATCCGCGACCTGGCCAATGCCTTCAACGCACTCGACCAGGATGCCGCCTGCCGGGCGTCGGTGCTGTGCGCCGAGGGGAAGTCCTTCTGCGCCGGCGCCAATTTCGCCAATCGCGCCGCGACCGGAGTCGAAGCCGGAACGGAGAAGCGCAACCCGCTCTATTCCGAGGCGGTGCGGCTGTTCAGTTCCAAGAAGCCTATCGTGGGAGCAATCCAGGGACCGGCAATCGGAGGAGGCCTCGGACTCGCGCTGGTGCCGGACTTCCGGGTCGCTTCTCCCGAGGCGCGCTTCGCCGCGAACTTCGTCAAAATCGGCTTCCATCCCGGCTTCGGTCTCACGTACACACTGCCGCGCCTGATTGGCGTCCAGAAAGCCAATCTGCTGTTTCTCACGGGCCGGCGCATAGGCGGAGAGGAAGCCTTTGCGTGGGGACTCGCCGACCTGCTGGTCGAACAGCAAAGCCTGCGCGAGGCGGCGACGAAACTCGCGGCCGAAATTGCCGAGAACGCACCGCTCGCCGTGAACTCGACCCTGGCCACCGTACGCCGGGGACTGGCCGAAGCGGTGCAGGCGCAAACGGACCTCGAATTCGTCGAGCAGGATTGGCTGATGCGCACCGAGGACCATCGCGAGGGCATCAAGGCAGTCGCGGAACGGCGGCCCGGGCGCTTCATTGGAAAGTGACCGGCCGCGAGCGCGCCGCGAGCCCTGGCCACGGCGCCTCGCGCGACACGCATCGCCCCCCTAGGATTCGCAGCCGTACACGCGCATCACGTTGTCTCCCAGCACTTTGCGGCGGGCGCCGTCGCCGAGTTTGGCGGCCATCTCTTCCAGCTCCTGGATATAGCCGCCGGTGTGGTCGGGATGCGGAAAGTCGGAGGCCCAGAAGAACTTGTCCTCGCCGCATAGCTCGACCATCGCGGGCAACGAATGCTCGTCGGGATCGGCCGAGACCCAGCATTGGCGCTGGAAATACTCGCTTGGTTTGTGGAGCAGCGGCATCGCGCGCCCGACCAGTGTCTCGAAGACCGCGTCGAGCCGGTCGAGCCAGTAGCTGACCCATCCGCCACCGACTTCGAGCACCACCAGCTTAAGCCGCGGAAACCGGTCGAACGTGCCGAAATGAAAAAAGCTGGTGAAGGCGTGGCGGATGGCGTCCGAGGCGGTGACGTTGAGGAACATCGGATGCTCGCGCACGTACTTGTATTCATAGCGTCCCGGCAGTGCCCATACGGGCTCGAGCGTGGGATGAAGTCCGAAGGGCACGCCGAGCTCCTGCGCCTTGGCGAAGACCACGTCGTGGTCGGGATGGGCGTGCGGCTTGCGAGTCATGGTGAATTGCGCGACCCACGCCCCTTTGCAGCCGTCGCGCACCGCGCGCTCGAGCTCGGCGGCGGCGGCCGCGGGGTCGCCGAGCGAGAGATGGGCAATCGGCACCAGGCGCCCGCCGCTGTCGGCGCAGAAGTCGACGATCCAACGGTTGTAGGCGCGCGTGTAGGCCTGCGCCAGCTCGACGTCCTCGCACTCGGTTTCCCAGAACAGGCTCACGGTTGGATAGAGGAAGGCGGCGCGCAATCCCTCGAGGTCAAGCCGTGTCACGCGATCGCGCGCGTCCAGCGCGCCGAGCGGAGGATCGTCACCGTAGCTTAGCTGCTCGATTTCGCGATGCTGGTCGCGCGGCGTACCCATCGAACACATTCGCGCGAAGACCGGCCCGCGCGTGATTTTCGAAGGGCGCCCGGCGATTTCCAGGTACTGCGTGCCATGATCGTCGCGCTTGATCCGCAGCGCCATCGGTTTGTACTTCGCCTCCAGGTAGTTCTCCCACAGGTCGGCCGCCTCCAGGATATGGCCGTCGGCGTCGACCGCGCCCTCGAAACGAAGCTTCTGAATCCGATCGTACTTTGCCGCCATTTTGGTCGCGCCTCCCGCGCCTGGGCGCCGCCGCTGGCTGGTCGTCTGGAACCGCGGCCCGCGTGCTCAGAGTTCCAAGGCGCTGGCCGTGCCGACCGCCGTCTTGGTGCCGTCGGATTTCTCGCACCATGCCTCGACTTCGACCCGGGTGCGCGCGCCTTCGCGCCGACGCTCCAGGATGCGGCCGCGCGCGGCGCTGGTTTCGTTGGCCCACAGCACGTTGACCAGGCGCAGGTCGAAGCGTCCGCCGCACAGGAAGCCAACGCCGAAGCGCCGCGTCATCATCGCGCCGGCCAGACAGACCGACAACATCCCCTGCACCACGATCTCCGGAAAGCCGAGCTGGCGGGCCGCGTCGCGGTCGGTGTGGTAGTTGCGCGCCGGCCCCGAGAACGCCATGCACATCGCTTCGCTCACGTGAACCATCGGCGACTCGATCGGCTCGCCGCCGCGCTCTCCGATCTTGAATGTGCGGGCCGCGTCGCGCTCGCGCGACTTATCGACCGCGAACGAACCGGCCGCATGCTCGGGGAGCAGGAAGCTCTGATGAGTACGGCCGCGCGTCACCAACTGCCCGTCCGCGTTGAAGATCAGCGTTTCGTTGACCACGTACTCGCGGTCGCGCTTGGTGTACCGGTCGACGATGACGGATCGCGAACGCAGCCGCTCGCCCACCATCACTGGCGCGAGAAAGTCGAATTCCTGGCGCGCGTGCAGGTTGCCGTAGAGATTTGGCAGATACCAGTCATGCGTATGGAAGACTGCGGAGTGCACGATCAGCGCCGGCGCGACCGGACCGCCCAGCGGCGAGCGCCCGCGGTACCACGGATTGTCGTCGCCGGTGCCCGCGATGTACCGTTCCACCAGGTCCGGAGTGATTTCGTATTCCCTGCCGCCGAAGTCGCGGCCGACATAAACTTCGCTCTTGTCAAACACGCTCGTCGTTTCCATCGCGCTCCGCTTCGCCAGGGTCAGGCCTTTTTGACCTTTTTCTTCAGCCGCTCGTCGAACTTCGCGCGATCGGCGACCGCGCGGCTATGCGTGCCGGTTCCGATCTCGTCCATCTCGTCGGCTGCGCGCACGTTGAACTCGACTCGCCGTCCGTCGACCTTGGTCACCTCGGCATAGGCGGTGACCTTGTGCCCTTCGGGCGTGGCGGCGAGATGCTGCACGTTGACTACGATGCCGACCGACATTTCGCCGGGCTCCATGTACGGCTGCATCGCGTCGATCGCCGCCATCTCCATCATCAGGCTCATCACGCAAGTGGCCATCACGGGCGGCAGCGACGGCTCCATCGTGCCCGCGAGGTCTTTTTTCCCGACCGTGATGCTGTGGCTGCCCTTGGTTCCCACCGGTATCGGTCGCATCGTAACCCCCGTCTCGATATGTCTGTTTACGCGGCGCGCGTGCGCTGAAGCTTCATCCTATCGAGTTTCTTTATCATCCACTCGACGCGATCGTTGCCCCAGAACAGCTCGCCGGCGATGTTGAACGTGGGCACGCCAAAAACGCCGTCGTTTTCGGCTTCGGCGGCGGCGGTCCGCAGGTCGCCGGGGCCGTCGCCACCGGCGTAATGCCGGAAGCCCGCGGCATCGAGGCCCACTTCAGCTATCACGGCGGCAAGCGCGTCGAAGTCTTCTATATCGAGCTCGCGCTTGAAGAAGCGCTCGAACACGATCTCGGCGTATGGGCGGAACCGGCCATTGCGATCGGCATACAGCCCGCTCATCAGCGCGAGCCGCGAGTCGAAAATCTTTTGTGGGCCGCGGATGGTTATCCCGCGCTCGTTGGCGAAACGGCGCACGTCCATATAAAGGTAGCGCACCTTGTCCCAATCGCGCGGCGCGCGTTGCTCGAGCTCGCCGCCATACGCCTCGCGCACCGGAAGTTCAAGCGGGACGAAGCGCAACCGCACGCGATGGGTTTGTTCGAGCCGGAACGCCGGCTCCATCGCCAGGTACGTGAATGGGCTCTTGAAGTCGTAATAGAACGCTATTGTCTCAGCAGACTCGGCCATGATGAACCACCGATCAAGTGGATAGCCTAAAAGCGCGCGGCACAAAAGCGCGGCGCACCGTCGACGATCGGCCGAACTCGCCATCCCCGCTCGATTCTCCAGGTCCTGGATGCGAAAATAGGCCTTCGGTCGGCTGGTCGTTAGCACATTCTTCGAGGAAACGCGCGATGGCGAAACGTTCCAACAGCTCCGGCGGTATATCAGCCAGCTCTGGCGGTAGGTCACGGGAAGTCCGGGCCACGCCGGCCGCGGGGCCGCCGCCCGCGTCGCAATATCATGTTATCGAGGCGGTTGCGCCGGTGGTCGATTGCGGCCGATATCCGGTCAAACGCGTGGTGGGCGAAGCCTGCGTGGTCGAGGCCGACATTTTTCGCGACGGCGATCATGTGCTACACGCGGCGATCAAGTGGAAGCTCTGGAGCGAGACGCGATTTTTTGAATCGCCGATGGTACACGTGGACAACGATCGCTGGCGTGGGAGTTTCCCGCTCGATCGCAACGACCGCTACCTGTTCACGATCGAGGCCTGGACCGATCTCTTTGCCTCGTGGGAACGCGGCTTCAGGAAAAAGGCCGACGCCGGACGCGACGTCGCCTCCGACCTGCTCGAGGGCATCGCGCTTATCGAGTCGGTCGCGCGCCGCGCCAAGGCTGCGGACCGCGTGATGCTCGACGCGGCGGTCGAGCGTCTGCACGCGCTCGGCGAGCCGCGCGACGCGGCCGGGATTGTGTCGGATCAGGAGTTGCTCGGTCTGATGGCGCGGTTGGGCGAGCGCTGGAGCGCCACCGAGTATCAGCCGCTGCTGGAAGTCGTGGCGGACCGGCCGCTTGCGCGATGCGGCGCCTGGTACGAGATGTTCCCGCGCTCGCAAGGAGAGGTTGCGGGGCGTCCCGCGACGCTGCGGGAGGCGCAACGGCGGCTGCCCGAAATCCGCGACCTTGGGTTCGACATCGTTTACCTTGCGCCCATTCATCCGATCGGCCGGACGCATCGCAAGGGGCCCAATAATTCGCTGACCCCGCTGCCCGACAGTCCAGGCAGCCCATGGGCGATCGGCAGCGAGGCCGGCGGCCATACCGCGCTCGAGCCGGCGCTCGGCGGTCTCGACGATTTCGATCATTTCGTGTCAGCCGCCCGGCGCCTCGGACTCGAGATTGCCCTGGACTTCGCGATCCAGTGCTCGCCTGACCATCCGTGGGTGCGCGAACATCCCGAGTGGTTCCGCCATCGGCCTGACGGCTCGATCAAGTACGCCGAAAATCCGCCCAAGGAGTACCAGGACATTTATCCGCTCGATTTTGAGGGGCCCGCGACCGGCGCGTTGATGGAGGCGCTCAAGGAAGTGGTGCTGTTCTGGATAGGCCACGGAGTGCGGATATTCCGAGTCGACAATCCGCATACCAAACCGGTGGAGTTCTGGCGCTGGTTGATCGCGGACGTGCGCGAGCGCCATCCGGACACGATTTTCCTGGCTGAGGCGTTTACGCGGCCCAAGGTGATGATGGCCCTGGCCAAGGCGGGGTTTACCCAGTCGTATACTTACTTCACCTGGCGCAACAGCAAAGCTGAATTGGTTGAATACCTGACCGAGTTGAGCCAGCCCTCGGTGAGCGATTTCTTCCGGCCCAACTTCTTCGCCAATACGCCCGACATCCTGAGCCCGGTCCTGCAGCTCAACGGGCGTCCGGCGTTCAAGATGCGTCTGGTGCTGGCGGCGACGCTGTCGCCTTCGTACGGCATATACAGCGGATACGAATTGTGTGAGAACCAGGCTGTGCCCGGCACCGAGGAATATCTGAATTCGGAGAAATACGAAATTCGCACGCGCGACTGGCACGCTCCCGGCAATATCAACGAGTTTATCGCGCGGCTCAACGGGATCCGGCGCGAGAATCCCTGTCTCGGCCTGTTTACCAACCTGCGTTTCATGGAAACCGACAGTGATCAGATCCTGTTCTTCGCCAAGGCCACACCCGAGCGCGACAATGTGATTCTTGTGGCGGTCAATCTCGACCCTTCCCGTCCCCACGATTGCACCGCCGTCGTACCGCCCGAAGCGGTGGGAGTCGCGCCCGGCCAGAGTTACCGTGTGACCGATCTGCTGACGGGTTCGTCGTGGACCTGGGGCGAGCGCAATTACGTGCGGCTCGATCCCGCGATCGAGCCGGCTCACGTTCTGCTGGTCACGAAATAGACATGAAGAACGGCAACAGCAACGGACCGCCCGGCGATCCGCTGTGGTACAAGGACGCGATCTTTTACGAGCTGCGGGTGCGCTCGTTCTTCGACAGCAACGGCGATGGGGTGGGGGATTTTCCGGGCCTGACGCGCAAGCTCGACTATCTGCGCGATCTCGGTATCACTACTATCTGGCTGCTCCCGTTCTATCCGTCGCCGATGCGCGATGACGGGTACGACATCTCCGACTACACGGGCGTGCATCCCGACTGCGGCACGCTGCAGGATTTCAAAGCCTTCCTGCGGGCGGCGCACGAGCGCGGGCTGCGGGTGGTGACCGAGCTGGTGCTCAACCATACCTCGGACCAGCATCCGTGGTTCCAGCGCGCGCGCCGCTCGCCGCCGGGCAGTCCGTACCGCGACTTTTACGTGTGGAGCGATACGCCCGAGCGCTACAAGGAGGCGCGGGTCATCTTCAAGGACTTCGAGCTGTCGAACTGGACGTGGGATCCGGTGGCCAAGGCCTACTATTGGCATCGTTTCTACTCGCACCAGCCGGATCTCAACTACGACAATCCAGCGCTCAAGCGCGCGGCCTTTCGCGCGGTCCACTTCTGGTTCGGGATGGGGGTGGATGGGTTGCGGCTCGATGCGGTGCCGTACCTGTTCGAGCGCGAAGGCACGACGTGCGAGAACCTGCCCGAGACCCACGCCTTCCTGCGCGAATTGCGCAGTCACGTGGACGCGAACTTTCCCGAGCGCATGCTGCTGGCGGAAGCCAATCAATGGCCCGAGGACGCGGTCACCTATCTGGAAGGCGGCAAGGAATGTCACATGGCGTTCCATTTTCCGATCATGCCGCGGATGTTCATGGCGGTGCGGATGGAGGATCGCTTTCCGCTGACCGACATCTGGGCGCAGACGCCGCCGATCGACGAGTCCTGCCAATGGGCGATCTTCCTGCGCAATCACGACGAATTGACGCTCGAGATGGTGACCGAGGAGGAGCGCGACTTCATGTACCGCGCCTATGCGCGCGAGTCGCGGATGCGGGTCAATCTGGGTATCCGGCGCCGGCTGGCGCCGCTGCTGGGCAACAATCGCCGCGCGATGGAGCTGATGAACGGCCTGTTGCTCTCGCTGCCAGGCACCCCGGTCATCTATTACGGCGACGAGATCGGGATGGGCGACAACATCTATCTCGGCGACCGCGACGGCGTGCGCACGCCGATGCAATGGAGCGGCGATCGCAACGCGGGATTTTCGGCGACCGATCCGCAGCGGCTGATCCTGCCGGTGATTATCGATCACGAGTACCACTACCAGACCGTCAACGTGGAGAACCAGGAACACAACCTGCACTCGATGCTGTGGTGGATGCGCCGGGTGATCGCGCTGCGCAAGCAGTTCAAGGCCTTTGGGCGCGGCTCGGTCGAATTCCTCAGCCCCGAGAATCCGCGCGTGCTGGCCTTCCTGCGCATCTATCAGGACGAGCGCATCCTGGTGGTCGCCAATCTTTCGCGCTTCGTGCAGTACGTCGAACTCGACCTCGCGCGCTTCAAGGGTATGGTGCCGGTCGAGCTGTTCGGACGCACCGAATTTCCCGCGATCGGCGAAAAGCCCTACCTGCTTACGCTCGGGCCGCATCTGTTCGACTGGTTCTCGATCCAGCCGCCGCGCCATGCGCCGGCCGTGGTCGAAGTCGCGCGCAACGAGGTCGCACACATGGAAAGTCCGGCCGGATGGGAGGGCTTCATGCGCGGCGAGGGTTGGGAGATGCTGGCGCGGACGATGCCGGACTTTCTGCCGCGATGCCGGTGGTTTCGCAGCAAAGCGCGCTCGATAAAAGCAGTCAAGGTGGCCGACGCGATGACGCTGATCGAGGGTCCCGGCGGAGCTCATCTGGTGCTGGTCAACGTCGAGTACGGCAACGCGGAGCCCGAAACATACGTGATACCGCTGGCTCTGGGAGTTGACGGCACTGCGCCGGCCGAAGAGCATCCGGAGTTGACCATAGCCCACCTGCGGCTCAGCGGCCCGCGCGACAAGGTGCTCGAGGGACGGCTGTTCGAGGCCTCCGCCGATCCGCGCTGTGCCGGCGCGCTACTCGAGCTGGTCGAGCGCCGCCGCCGCTTGCGCGGCCAGAGCGGCGAGCTCATCGCCACCGCCGCACCGACGTGGCGCGAGCTGCGGGGCGATCGCGAAAGCCCTTGCGAGCCCCGCGCGCTCAAGGCCGAGCAAAGCAACTCGTCGGTGGTGTTTGGCGACCGTTTGATCCTGAAGCTCTTTCGCATGCTCGATCCGGGCGTAAGCCCGGACCTCGAAATCGGCCGTATGCTCGGCACGCACGCGCACTTCGCCCATACACCGCCGCTCGCCGGATGGCTGGAGTACCAGGCCGGACGCAATGAGCCACGCACCGTTGGCGTGCTCCACGGCTTCATTCCCAACCAGGGCGATGCCTGGACGCACGCGCAGAGCGAGCTCAGTCAGTATTTCGAGCGCGCCCTGACCAACAAGGATCGCGCGGTCGAGCTGCCGGTCAAGCCGCTGGTAAACCTGGTTGCCGAGGATCGGCCGGGGCCGATGGCCAGCGAGGCGATTGGAGCGTTTCTGGAAACGGCAGGGCTGCTGGGGCGGCGCACGGCTGAGCTGCATATCGCGCTGGCTGCGCTTACCGAAGAACCCAATTTCACCCCCGAGTTCTACTCGGCGCTCGATCAGCGCGCGGAGTACCAGTCGATGCGCAATCTGGCGGGCCAGGTTTTTCGCATGCTGCGTGCACGGCTGGCCTTGTTGCCCGAGACCGAACGCGCGCAGGCAAGCGCTCTGCTCTCGAACCAGGACGCCGTGACCGCACGCTTCGGAGAATATTTGCGACGCAAATTAACCGTGACGCGGATTCGCACCCACGGCGACTTGCATCTAGGCCAGGTGCTACACACAGGCAAGGATTTCGCAATCATCGATTTCGAGGGTGAACCGGCGCGTCCGCTGAGCGAACGGCGGCGCAAACGTTCGGCTCTTCGCGACGTGTCGGGAATGCTGCGATCTTTCCATTACGCGGCGATGGGTTCGATGCTCGAGCATCTGCAGGCGGGCACGCTCGGCCCGAGCATGCTCGACGCGCTGAGGCCGTGGGCGCGGCTGTGGCAGGTATGGGCTTCGTGGGCGTATTTAAAGGAATACTTGAAGACTGCGGGAAAGGCGGATTTTATTCCTCACGATTACGGAGAACTGAAAATTCTGCTCGACGCCGCTCTGCTCGACAAAGCTATCTACGAGCTGGGCTACGAGCTGAACAACCGTCCCGACTGGCTCACGATTCCGCTTCAGGGCATCAGCCAGATTCTCAACGGGACAGTCTAGGAAGCGAAGCCGACGCTGTAAGCGAAGCTCACTGTGTCGGCGCGCCGCGCGACTGGGAGACGGCGCCAGTTCCTTGCAAACCGGTTGGGAGCGGCTATGATGCGCGCTGAAGCCAACCGGCTGACGCTACCAGGGAGGGCTCCGTGCGATGAAGACTGTCGAAGAAACGCTCGCCGAACTCATTGACCGCGAAGAGATTCGCGACCTGCCGGTGCGTTACTGCGATTGCATATGGCGCGGTGACGTCGCGGGAGTCGTGGACCTGTTCGCTGCCGACGGAACGTTCACGGTCAAAACGCTCGATTCCGAAAGCGTCAACAAGGGGCGGGAAGCCCTGCTTAAGAAGTACACCGAAGATCTGGCCAGGCTCACGCCGCGTCCTTACATTCACAACCACGTGATCGAACTGGGCTACTATGGCCGCGCGACCGGGCGATGCTACGTCGAGTTGCGCGACGCCGGTCACAACATGGAATGGTTCGGAACCGGCCACTATCTCGACGAGTACGTGAAGGTCGGCGATCACTGGAAATTCGCTTTGCGCTACTTCACCGCCGTTCGTTTCGACGCCGCTCCCGCGAAGACCGCCGCTCGCCCTAAGACCGCCGCTCGCCCCAAGCCCGCGCGCAAGGCGGTCGTCAAGCCGAAGCCCGCCAAGGCCAAGGTGGCGGCTCGCAAGAAGACCGCACCGGCCAGGCGCAAGGCCAGGTAAGTCGCGCCGCTGACAGGAAAAGAACGCCAGTTCGCGCAGTAGGTGCGAGGGTGGAGGCGCTGTGGCCACGGCACTCGTCGATCGTCAGTGCGGTTGCGAGTTTCCCGCCAGCAGCGACTGCGCGCCGCGCAGGCTCTCCTCCGTCTCGCGCAATAGGTCCGCGAACACTTCGGCGGCGGGTTTGACGCTGTCAACCAGGCCGGCCCCCTGGCCGGTCGGCATGAAGGTACGTTCAGGGTCGGCCGCCGCCTGTCCCTCGCGTCCGGAAAAGCCCATCACGCCGTTGCGATAGGAGGTCCGCACCTGTTCCGAAAACGGCTTGATCTTCGCCGGCTCGCGCTCCCACTCGAGCGCGTAGGCGTTGCGAATCACGCGGCACGGCTTGCCCGTGTAACAGCGCGTGCGCAAGGTGGAATCGTCGCCCGCGCGAACGATCGCG
>Ga0307373_10006948_pt1 | contig 17827 bp, 15 predicted proteins | sample OX2MG_FD_202534 | JGI IMG/M metagenome (GOLD analysis project Ga0307373, IMG submission 202534) | Soil microbial communities from Risofladan, Vaasa, Finland - OX-2 | ecosystem: Environmental > Terrestrial > Soil > Coastal area > Acid sulfate soil | place: Finland: Risofladan, Vaasa | collected... | reverse complement strand
CCGTGGGCTTCACCGCGGTCGGCTGTGGGGGCAGCAACAGCAGCTCGACCACCGTCACCAATCCCCCTCCCGGGACCTACACCATCACCGTTACCGGGCAAGACTCGGCCACGTCCACGATCAGCGCCACCACACAATTTGCCTATACCATTCAGTAAAACGCCACTGGCGCGTTGAGTGCCAGAACGTGCCCAGCGCCCACCAGCAGCCGGCGGCGACCACGCCGGCGGCTGCGATGGGGAGGAGCCAGGCCCAGACGATGTCGCGCGCGATGCCCCAGCACACCGCCGCGAGGCGCTGCACCGAACCCACGCCCAGCGCCACCGCGCTGGCGGTTTCGGCGCAGAAGCCGCCCACCGGCGCAAAACCCACTGCCGCCCCAGCGTGGTTGCGCTGGGGCGGCAGTGGGAGCGGCTCAGGAGAAAGTCAACGGCGGATGGTTACCCCGCCGGCTCGTCTGGTTGCATTAAAAGTTGTACTGACCAGCGAGAATGATGGCGTTGGTGTTGGTTGGCACCGCACCGGCCTGGCCGTTGAAGGTCTCCTGCGCCTGGGTATAGAGGATGTTTTGGCTGGTGATCGCCATATCGAGGTTCTTGTTGACCTTGAAGCTGACGCCCAGAACCAGGCGGTCGAAGTCGAGCGGATCGCTGGCGACATGAATGTTGGGCTGGAAGTTCTGGAAGAGGAAGACGAACGTGGCCGGCGAGGAGCCCAGCCGGGCGTGTCCGAAGACGTCATAGCCGCGCTGGCGGGTCTCGCCGGAAAACACCGAGGACACGACGTTGGTGTTCCAGTTGGCAAAGGCGCCGGTGGAGGTGGGGCCCACGCCGGAGAACAGGTTGCTGGCGCTGAAGGCGTTCTGACCGAGATCCACTTCCCCGGCCAGCTCGTAGTTCTTGTCGGTGGACTGGAAGCTGGCGATGCCGGCGAAGATGTTGTTGTTGGTGCCATAGCGGTCGTCGAAGGCGGTCAGGCCGAAACCGGTGCGATCGGCGCTGGTGCCGGCGGGATACCAGGTGAGACGGCCCATGTAAGATTTTTGCTTGGTGGTCTCGATGTGGTGAAAGCTGGTGTCGTTGAAGACGCCGAGATCGTAATCGAGGATTTCGCGGCCGTTGGCCATCACCGGACCATGGACATGGGCGCCGACGTAGGTGGAACTCAGGCTGAGGTAATTCCAGGGCGTGAGGGCGATGTAGCGGTAAGCAAAAAGCGCTTCTTCCCAATCGACCAGCGGTTCGGTGGTCTGGCCGATGGCGACCACGTCCTTGCCGAAGGTGCCGCTGCCGGCGAAGGGATGGTTGAACTGCACGTAGGCGTACTTGAGGCGGAAGCCGAGATTGCCGTTGTTACTGGCGCCGATCTGGCCGTTGGATCCGTACGCCTGGGAGGCGGTGGATCCGTCAACCTGGCGGTAGATGTTGGGAGTGACGCGGGCCATGATGGCGCCGTTGGGATTGAAGATGAAGTTGAGGTAGGTGCGGTTGAGGTCGAAGGAATTGAAGCCGTTGTTGCCGGGTCCTTCCTGGTTCATCTGGGTCAGGAACTGGGGGCCAAAGCCTGTTTTGGCGTAGTAGGCGTAGTCGAAAAAGACCGTGCCGCTCAAGGTGAAGTTGTCGTACCACTTGGCGGCGGGGGCCGGAGCGGCCGCGGCGGGATGAGAGGCGTCGATGGCGCGGGTGTGGATGGGGCCGGTGGCGCCGGCGGGATCTGGGGCCGTGGCGGCGCGGGAGTCCGCGGCCCGCGCCGCCGGTTGCGCCGGGGCCGCGGGCCCATCCGCGGCGACGGCGGAGACGGCCAGGCCGGCGCAGAGCGCGACGGTAGCCAACGCGGCTGGTAGCAGGGTGCGGCGGAAGGGGAGGGAACGCAGGAGTCGCATGGTTGGGATCAGTCCTTTTTTTAAGGTGAAAAAGGTTAAATGCACTGAGCCCTTACAATGCCCCGGATGCGGTGCCTCTGAGATAACAGACGAGTTACAAACCAAGGTAAGCAATCGCCCGGCCAAGGGGCCGCCCGCCCGATGACAGTTCGGTGACAGTGACGCGGCGCCGGCGGTAGTGGCTCGCCACTTTTCGCTTGGTCGATCCCTGTCGCTGGAGGGCGGGCTTCGATTGGCGTCAGGGGATGCCCGCTTTGCTCGTGGCATCTCCGAGCTGCCTCCCAAGGGATGCGGCTCAGCCTTTCAGGCGGCGGCGCAGGCTAACGTTTTCGTCGAACAGCAGGCGGGAGGCAACGCTGATGAGGAGGACGAACAGCGTGACGAAGAAGGCGGCGGCGTAGGCAAGGGCGTGGGCGCTGGCGAAGGGCTCGGTGATGAAGGCCCAGATGGCGTAGGTGAGATAGCCGATGGGTTCGTGCGTGAGGTGTCCGGTCCACAGGAAATTGGACCAGCCGGCCGTGTACAGCAGCGGCGCGGTTTCGCCGACCGCGATGGCGAGGGCGAGCAGGACGCCGGTGAGAATGCCGGGCATGGCGACGGGCAGGCAGATGCCCAGCATGACGCGGCGGTCGTTGGCGCCGAGGGCGCGGGCGGCGTCGCGGAGGTCGCGCGGGACTTGGCGGATGGCCATTTCGCTGGAGCGGGCGATGTATGGCAGGGCGATGATGGCGAGCGAGATGCTGCCGGCGGCCACCGAGAAGCCCCAGCCCAGAGTGGACACCATGGTGACGTAGCCGAAGTAGCCGATGACGATGGAGGGGACGCCGACGAGAACGTCGGCGAAGAAGCGGAGACCGGGCGCGAGGATGCCGTTGTCGAACTCGGCGAGGTAGATGCCGGCGGCGAGGCCCGGCGGCACCGCCAGCAGGATGCCGCCGAGGGCCAGCACCAGCGTGCCCTCCATGGCATTGAGGAGGCCACCGCCGGTGCCGGTGGTGCCGTGGGCGACGATGGTCCAACTGAGCGCGCCCATGCCGCGGGCGACCACGGTCGTCAAGATCCAGACGGTGGCGGCCCCGAGCAGCAGAAAGGCCAGCGTGCAGGCGCCCCAGCCCATCCAGTCGACGACGCGGCGGCGCAGGCTGCGGACGGGGATGGCGGGGCCGGGCGGAGCCAACGTGGGGGTGGAGGCGCTCATGCGCTCCCTCGCGCCGGGCGGGTCTGGTAGTGGAGGAGGAGGCGGGCGAAGCCATTGACCAGGATGGAGATGGCACAGAGAACCAGCGCCACTTCGGCGAGAGCGCGCACCGCCAGGCCGGTGGGATCCTGCATGGCGCTGTCGAGCTGGGAGACGATGAACGAGGCCATGGTGGAGATGGGGGCGTAGACGTTCTGGGGCAGGTAGTTGAGGGCATTGCCGCTGATCATCAACACCGCCATGGTCTCGCCCAGGGCGCGGCCGATGGCGAGAATGCTGGAGCCGATGAGCACGCGCCGGACGCTGGGCAGCAGGACGGTCCACAAGGTTTCAAAGCGGCTGGCGCCCAGCGCCAGGGCGGCATCGCGGAGGTTGCCGACCTGGTTGACGAGGGCGTCGCGGACGGTGGCGGTGATCAGGGGCACGATCATCAGGCCGAGAACAAAGCCGCAGGTGAGCAGGCCATAGCCGCTGCCCGCAGGGCCCTGGAAGAAGGGCAGGAAGCCGAGATGCCGGCTCATCCAGGGGAAGAGGGTGTGGCCGAGAAAGGGGATGACCACGACATAGCCCCAGAGGCCGAAGACCACGCTGGGAATCGCCGCCAGCAATTCGACGAAGAACGAGATCCAGGTGCGGATCGAGGCGGGCACGCCTTCGGCCAGAAAGATGGCCGCGCCGACGCCGACGGGAAAGGCCAGCACGATGGCGATGAGCGTGCTGAGCAGGGTGCCGACGATGAGGAACAGGATGCCGTAGTGCGCGCCGGGCAGAACCGACATCCCGTTGCGGGTGATGGGGTCGCTGTAAAGGTTGCCGAGATTCCAGGTGTTGCTGCTGAGGAACGCCCAGCCGTTCATGTGGAGCACGGGCCAGGCGTAGACCACGAGAAAGGCCACGATGATCAGCAAAGCGCCGCCGACGACACTCGCGAGTAGGGCTGTGAACCGGCGAAAGTTCATCGTGGATGTGGGGGCGGCTCGGGGCCGCGGGAGCCAACGGCAAGTCCATTATAAGGTGCAACCCCGGCCGGGAGGCGCGGCCGGGGTTGCGGGTGGTTAGGGGAGCTATTGAATCTGAGCGATTTGTGCCCGACTGAGCTTGACCACCGGGGCCGGTAGCGCCACGAAGTGGACCTGATTCATGAAACTGGGCGCATTGCCGCCGGTTGCGCTGATGGCCCACGTGAAAAGCTTCCGCAGGGCGGCGGCGACATCGGCGGAGGGCTGGTGGCTGTTCACGATGGCGTATTCGTAGTTAATGATAGGGTAGGAGCCGTCGCCGGGAGCGAAGATGAGGCTGATGCGCTCATCCTTGGGGGTTTTGGGAACCATGACCGCCGCCGCCGCCTTGGCCGTGGCCGCGGTGGGGAGAACGAACTTGCCGGCGCGGTTGGCGAGCGCGGCAATTCCCATGTGATCGCTTTCGATCGCGTTCTCGTAGCTGGTGCCGATGTAGGCCACCGAGTAGGGATTGTCTTTGAGGGCGGTGACCATGCCGGGGTTGCCGTTGGCGCCGAGTTCGCCTTCAACGGCGGGCCAGCTCACCGTGGTGCCATAGCTCAGGCTGTTGGCCCACGCGGGCGTGCTGAAGGCGAGAAACTGGGTGAAGATAAACGTATCGCCGCTGCCGTCGCTGCGGTGAATCGGGATGATCAGGTGGTGGGGCAGGTTAACGCCGGCGTTGTCGCCCTTAATGGCCGCATCGTCCCAGTAGCGGATGTGGCCCTGATAAATGCCGGCCAGTACAGGTCCGCTCAGCCGAACGTGACCGGCGTTGAGACCGGGCAGGTTGTAGTTGACCATCTGCATGGAGATGGCCAGCGGGATGTTGAGCATGCTGGAATGCTGCTTCTGCAGGGCGTTGCTGAGGTAAGCGTCGGAGGCGCCAATCTGGGCGATGCCGGCGTCGGCTTGGGCAATGCCGGTGCCGCTGCCCGTGGACTGGGTGGTGATTTGCACGTTCGGAGCCACCTTGTGGAAAGCCGGCACCCAGAGGTTGAAGAGGGGATAGAGAAGGCTCGAACCCGTCTCCAGGACATTGACATCGGGTGCGGCCGCCCGCAGGGTCGAGCCCACGAGAGCGGTTGCGATGAGGGCGATGAGGACACGCGCGAGCGAGGACTTGGAGCGTGGATGCAAAGCTGGCATGAAAAGCGATCTCCTTGGTCGAACGTTGAAGTGGTCCCGCCATTAACCATGGGGCATGGAGGGGATAGGTGGAATTACATCTCGGTGACAGATCCGGTCGAGGCAGCTTGGAAGCGCCACGAGCCGAGCGGGCGCCCGCTGCCGCCAGTCGAAGTCCGCCCACAAGCGACCAGCGGGAGCGACCCAACGAAAAGTGGCGAGCCACGCGCGTTCCGGAACCATGACAGGTTGGTGACAAGACGTGCGGCGGGGCGGGCGGGGGCCTATGCAAGGAGGCCGCCAACCCGGATAATGGACATAAGCTATGAAATGGCCCAAGCCATCTGCGCCGGTCTCGTCTGCCGAGCCCCACCCCGCGGCGGCGGCCACATTGGATCCGGCGGTGGTGCTGGACAGCGTGGCGGGGGCGGTGCTGGCGCTGGACGCGCACGGGCGGCGGCTCTACGCCAATCCGGCGGCGGAGCGGCTGTTCGATCTGGTGTGGCGGCCTTCGGTGGCCGGCGCGGCGCCGGCCCGGGTGCCGGAGTTACAGCGGCTGCCGGAGCTGCTGCGGTGGATCGAAGCCGTCCAGCGCGTACGCCGGCCGCGGAGCGAGCGGCTGGAGATGAGCGATGGCCGCCAGCTTGATGTGCAGATCACGCCGCTGGCGCGGATCGAGGGCGGATGCGTGATCGCGGCGCGTGACGTCAGCGAGGTGGTGCGGCTGGAGACCGCGCGGCGGGACTTCATCGCCAGCGTCTCGCACGAGCTGCGCACGCCGCTGATGTCCATCCAGGGCTACGCCGAACTGCTCCGTGATAACGAAAAAATACCGGTGGCGAGCCGGAACGAGTACCTGGATTCCATCCTCAACAGCGCGCTGCGGCTGAGCCGGTTGGCGCGGGATCTGGTGACGTTGTCCTCGGTGGAGACGGGGACGTATCCGTTTCAGTTCACGGTGTTTGAGGCGGCGACGCTGATCGTACCGGCGGTGGCGGCGTTGGCGCCGGTGGCGCGCTCGGAGGCCTGCGAGTTGACAGTGGAACAGAGTGGGCCGGGAGCGATTCGAGCCGATGCGGAAGCAATGCAGCGGGTGCTGTTGAACCTGATCGAGAACGCCATTCTGCATGGTGCGGGCGCGGCCCGGGAGCGGGGCCAGCCGCCGCGGGTGGCGGTGTCGGGGTGCGCGGAGGGTTCCAGCTTCGTCTTTCGGGTGAGCGACAATGGAGGGGGCATCGGCAGCACCGACCAGCCGCGGGTTTTTGAGCGCTTCTACCGCGTGGAGCGGGGGCGCGCGGGGGGGGCCGGAACCGGGTTGGGTCTGGCGCTGGTGAAGCATATCGTGCAGGAACACGGCGGCGAGGTCACGTTGCGGAGCGCCTTGGGGCAGGGCAGCACGTTCGTCGTGAAGCTGCCGCTGGAGGTGCCAGTGAGCTTGCCGGCGAGCCTGCCGACCAGCGCGGATCCGGCCGTGGCGGCAGCCGCGCTGCCGAACCCCAGCGGTGGGCGGGGAGAGCACTTATGAGTCTGAGCCTTTCCTTCGCAGTGCCCAAGCCGGCCGGGTCGTCGCCGGAACCCGGCCCGGTGGTGGCGACCGCTCGCAAGCTCAACGTGTTTTATGGACGCCTCCAGGTGCTGTTCGAGGTCGATCTCGACATCCGGCAGCATGAAGTACTGGCGCTGATCGGGCCCTCCGGGTGCGGCAAGAGCACCTGCCTGCGGACCTTCAACCGGATGAACGACGTGATCGCCGGCGCCCGCGTGAGCGGCGAGGTCAAAATCGAGGGCACGGACATTTACGCCTCGAGGGCGGACCCGATCGCGCTGCGGCGCAAGGTGGGCATGGTGTTTCAGCGTTCCAACCCGTTCCCGTTTTCTATTCGGGGCAATATCGAATACGGCATCCGCATCAACCGCATGGCGCGGAACGCGAAGGAGCGGGCGGAGCGGGTTGAGCACAGCCTGCGCGCGGCCGGGCTTTGGGATGAGGTGAAGGGGCGGCTGGAGCATCCGGCGCTGACGCTTTCGGGTGGGCAGCAGCAGCGGTTGTGTATCGCGCGGGCGCTGGCGATCGAGCCGGAAATCCTGCTGATGGATGAACCCGCCTCGGCCCTGGACCCGATTGCCACCGGCCGCATCGAAGAATTGGCCTCGGAGTTGAAGGGCCGGTACGCGATTGTCATCGTGACCCATAATTTGCAGCAAGCGGCGCGCATGAGCGACCGCACGAGCTTCTTTTTGAATGGCCGCGTGGTGGAAACCGCGCCCACGCGGCAACTATTTACCACCCCGGGGCAGCGCGCGACCGAGGACTACATTACCGGACGGTTCGGCTAGGAGAGGGAATGGTCGTACGCAGGCAACTTGGCGAAGAGCTGGATCAATTGACTGAACGCATCCTTTTCATGGGCGGCCTGGTGGAGTCGGCCGTGCAGAAGGGACTGCGCGCCGCACTGGAGCGCCAGCCTGGCTTGGCCCAGTCGGTCATCGGGGAGATCGAACCCGAGATCAACGCTCTGGAACTGGAGATTGACCGCAGGGCGCTCGACCTGATGGCGCTGCAGCAGCCGATGGCGGTGGATCTGCGCTTCGTGGCGGCGGCGTTGAAAATCTCCAATGATCTGGAGCGGATGGGCGACTTGGCGGTCAATATCGCCGAGGGCACGCCGCGGCTGTTGAGTCAGTCGCATAATCTGCCGGCGGTGGACCTGCCGCTGATGTCGCGGCTGTCGACGCAGATGCTGCGATCGGCGCTGGACGCGTTGGTGCGGCGCGACTCCGGGCTGGCGCGCCAGGTGCTCGTGTCCGACGATCAGGTGGATACCATGCGGGACGAGATTTTCGACGAGCTGATGCGGGCGATGGCGCGCACGCCGGAGCGCATCGAGGCGTGCGTGGCGCTCATGTTCCTCGCCCGCAATCTGGAGCGCATCGCCGACCACGCCACCAACATCGCCGAGGACGTGATTTTTTGGGTGGAGGGGGTGGATGTGCGGCACCACAGCGCCGAAGCCCCCGGCGCCGCTCATTGAGTGCCTAATGCCGCACGTCATACCCGATGCCGTTGAACGCATTCTGGTCGTCGAAGACGATCGCGACGTGGCCCGGCTGGTGACGATCCAGCTTCAGCAGGAGGGGTTCGAGGTCATTGTCAACCGCAGCGGCGGAGGGGTGCTGGCCCAGGTCTCCGAGCTGCGGCCGCGGATGCTGATTCTCGATCTCATGCTGCCGCTGGCGGACGGGCTGGATCTGCTCCAGGCGGTGCGGGCCGATCCTGGCCTGCGCACGCTGCCGGTGCTGGTGCTGACGGCACTGGGCACGGAAGCCGACCGGGTGAAGGGGCTGGATTTGGGCGCCGATGATTACCTGGTGAAGCCGTTCAGCCCGCGCGAGCTGGCGGCGCGGGTGCGGGCGCGGCTGCGGCTGGCGCCGCCCGAGCCCTTGCCCCCGGCGCTGACGGCGGGGCCGCTCAGGCTGGACCTGAAGGCGCGGACGGTGTCGCTCGATGGACGCGTGGTGGAGTTGAGCGACACCGAGTTCCGCATGCTGGCCTTCTTCATGCGCTCGCCCGGGCAGGCCTTCACGCGGCGCGAGATCGTGGCCGGCGCCTGGTCGCCGCGCCACTTCATCACCGAACGCGCCGTGGACGTCACCCTGATGCGGCTGCGGGCGAAGATCGAGCCGCAGCCGGACCAACCCCGCTGGATCGTCGCCGTGCGCAGCGTCGGCTATCGCTTCGATGGCCCGGGCGAGTGACGCGGCGGCCGCACGCCTAAATCTTCTCCACGATTCTGCTGGCGTCCTCGATCGCGGAATTGAAGGCGCCTCGACGAACCCGTTCGGCTTCGCCGTCGCCGTTTCGAATTTCTTCTTCCAGGCGGTGAGCGGACTTGCGGTGGCAGCGGGAGCGACCCAGGCCAAAGCTGGCCGTGCCAGCCGGCATGAGCAGGGCTGCGGTTCAAGCCCGCGCGCCACCTCCAGCATTTGCCGGGCCCAGCCGGCCTAGAACAACGGACGAAGTTTTTGTTCGATGTCAGGCCAGAACTCGGCTTCGAGATTGAAGATCGCGGTGCCGCCTAAATCCCAGTACATGCGCGAAAAAGTATGTGGGACGTTGCGCTCGCCCGCCGGGTAGTACAGATTCGAGGCCACCGCGGCCAGCACCGTGCCGCCCGTCGCCCCGCTGGCAAATGTCCAGCCACCGGAATCGGTGCGCGCGACAAAGACGCGCGAGACGGCGTACCAGATGCGAGCCCCCACGCCAGCCTGCGGCCCAAGGCGGAAATAGCGTGGGTCCTGGTGCAGCCAGACGGGAAAGAGAAAATCGCCAAAGAAGCTGGAAACGTTGGCATCCAGCAGTGACGAGCCGTAGCACTTGCCGAAGCCGCCAACCTCGGTGCCATAGCCGCAGAACCCGTCTACATGCGAGTGCTCCAGCCCGGTTTCCACGCCCAGCGCCGCCAGCCCAAGCGGGTCAAAGGTGTCATCGGCAAACTCCTGCCATTTTTCCCGGGGGCTGAGCGGGACGAATTTGTAGCCGTAATCAACTTTGTACGCCGGAATAAAAAAGAAAATGTGCTTGGGCGAGCCGGCCGTGGCTCCAGGCGCGGTTTGGGTAGATGGTTGGCTACCGTTACCCTGTGCCGGGTCAGGCGCTTCGGTTGGTATTGCTGCGGGTGGCGTGGCGGCGCTGGGCTGGGCGTTTTGCGGGCTGGAAGCCATTGGGGAAGCCGCCGGCGGGGGGGACGTGGAAATTGCGTTGGTTTGGCGCCCGAATGCGGGTACAGCGCAAAGCGCGATCAGGAGCGGGAGGGTGCCGGTCGGGCTACGAAGGGGGTTCAAGTACATCATGGGCTGTTGTTTTAAGAAGACGGTGATCAGCGGACGGTGTTCAGTGGACGGCGGTCAGTGAGCGCGGGGCGGAGGCGCCGATCAGCTCTCCCAACGTGCTGCCAATCAGCAGGTCCGAAGGGAAGTGCTCCTTGGCGGTGAAGCGGGCTCCGGCGACGCTGGTGGCGAGCGCATAGGCGCCCCAGTCTGCCCACTTCGATTGCGGATAGCGATGCGCCAGCACCGATGCCATGGTAAAGGCGGCAATGGCGTGGCCGGAGGGAAACGAGCTGCCGCTCTCGTTGAAGCCGCCATCGCCATCCATCGTCGCTCCCGGCCGCTCGCGCCCCGCGCCGAACTTCAGCACCTGCACCGCCACCGTGGCATAGAGCTCGCTGGTTATTGTCTCGGCCGCAAAATCGGCCACGCCCGGGCACAGCAAACAATGCTCTTCGAACCCGGCAGCGGTGATCAGGAACGCCGGCTCAATAAAGAGAAGCCCGCGGGTTGACCAGGTGTTGCTCGTCGTTTCCAAGCTGCTGGACTGAATCGTCCCCGACGCCGGCGCGTCTCCGTAAGCGATCAGCAGCCCGGCGCCCACGACCAAAGGAACGGTGATGCGCCAATGGCGCACCGCCGTACTGGGCAGTTCCGCAGTCCCGTGCAGCAGTCGTCCCGCGGTCGCCTTGGCCACCGTCAGAGGCGACTGCGCCATGAGCCCTGCGCTTCCCAGCCCAATGGCCAACCCCAGGATCAAGGCCGACCGAGGCCATCTCTTGCGATCTCGTGCTATCTGTTGCCACCCCTGGTCATGCCTGGTCATCCTTTGCTCTTAAATCCTGCCGAAGTTATCCGTTTCACATTCACTATGACGGCGTCTTTAGGTGACCGGTTTCGCCCTTCGCAGAGTTTGCGCCACTCGATTGCGCCACCAGACAATCTTGCCCGCGCCCGAGGTCAGCACATACCGTCAAGACCACCTTGGCCACGTGTTCGGTTCCGGCTGCGTGTATTCCAATCGCCGCCTCCAGCGAAACGGGGCGCCGCTTCTCGGGCGGAGGCAGCTAAAATGAACGAGTGCAGACGCTGCTGGGGAGTACGCGTGAGGTACCGCCCGCGCGGTGGCGGCGGACCGCCACTTATTTGGCCGCGACCGAAACGCACACCTTTGCCAGCTCGGTGGCCACGCACGCCCTGCTATCGTTTTTCCCCTTCATTATTCTGCTGCTGAGCCTGACCTACAATCTGCTGCGTTCGCAGCGGCTGTATCACAGCCTTTTGCAGTTGCTGCGGGCCTACTTGCCCGTCTCCGATACTGGCGCCGAGCACACCCAGACGTTTATCATCAACAACCTGCGCGCCCTGGTCGAGCACCAGGGGACGGTCGAGATCGCCTCCCTGTTGATTCTGCTGGTGACCTGCACGGGCGTGTTCCTGCCGCTGGAAGTGGCGCTCAACCGCATTTGGAACGCGCCCCGCAACCGCAACTACCTGCATAACTGGGCGGTGGCGGTGGGGCTGGCGTTCTCCTGCGGCGTGCTGGGGATGCTGTCGGCCTCCTTCACCTCGCTGACGGAGACCTACTCGGCGCGCTTGGGCCGGTTTTTGAGCCGGCTGCCGGTGCTGCACGCGCACCCGTTGCCGCTGGATGCGGTTTCCATCGCGATTGTGCGCGCCGGGGCGGTGCCTTTTACCATCGCCATGTTTTTCCTCATTTATTGGCGGCTCCCCAACCTGCGCGTGCCGGCGCGGCGGGTGCTGCCGGCCGCCATTTGGGCGGGGTTGCTGTGGGAGGCCTCGAAGTACATCTACATCCTTCTGCTGCCGTGGCTGAACTTTCAGGACATCTACGGTCCCTTCGCCATTTCGGTGTCGCTGGTGATTTGGGCGTATGTGTCGGCGTTGATCCTGCTGACGTGCGCCGAGTTGGCCGGGCCGGCGCCGGTGTCCCACGGTCAGCAGGAGTTGCCGTTCGAGGCGGTCGACACCGTGGTGCCAGAGTCGGCACCCCAACCCGGGGAGTCGGCCGCCACCACGCGATCAGCGGGATTGCCCGCACAGGGCATGGGTTTTGGGAAACTGGCATGCCATTTGCAGGGGCCGGAGGCCAATTCCCAGGCTGAAAAAACCTTGGGGCCGAGGGCGGATTTCCCTTGACCCACCCTAACCCTTGGGGTGTTAAGATGATGGCCTACTAGATGTACGGTCTAAGGGGGAATTCATGTCCGAGCCAGCGCACTCGATCCTAAACGCGAACGCCGCCACGACCAGCGAGAGGACGGGCGAGCGCGAGACCGCGCCTGTTCCCCCCCGCCGGGCGCGCGGGCTCACGTTCAAGCGGCATTTCACCACCGGGCGGAACTCGCCCTACGACGACGTGCAGTGGGAGCGGCGCTCGGCGCTGATCCAGAACGAAAAGGGCGAGACGATCTTTGAGCAAAAAGATCTCGAGGTCCCGCGCGATTGGTCGCAGACGGCGACCAACATCGTGGCCTCGAAGTATCTGCACGGCAAGCGCGGCTCGCCCGCGCGGGAGAGCAGCGTGCGGGCGCTGGTGGGGCGGGTGGCCGAGACCATGCGGGATTGGGGCGTGGCGGACGGGTACTTCAAAACCGACGAGGATGCCCGCATTTTTCATGATGAGCTGGTGCACCTGCTGATCACGCAAAAGGCGGCCTTCAACTCCCCGGTGTGGTTCAACTGCGGGGTCGCGCGGCTGGAGCCGGAAGCGCGTGGCGCCAATTGGTACTGGGATGCGGAGCACAACCGCCCGGCCTATGGCGCGGTGGGCTACACCAAGCCGCAGTGCTCGGCGTGCTTCATCAACGCGGTGAGCGATTCGCTGGAGAGCATCCTGACGCTGGCCAAGACCGAGGGCATGCTGTTCAAGTGGGGATCGGGTACGGGGACCAATTTGTCGCCCATCCGCAGCTCGGCCGAGCAGCTTTCGGGCGGGGGCACGGCCAGCGGCCCGCTGAGCTTCATGAAGGGCTTCGACGCCTTTGCCGGGGTGATCAAATCCGGGGGTAAGACGCGGCGCGCCGCCAAGATGGTGGTCCTCAACGCCGACCACCCCGACATCGAGGATTTCATCTGGTGCAAGGCCAAGGAGGAGCGCAAGGCGTGGACGCTGGTGCAGGCCGGCTATGACGCTTCGCTGGATGGCGACGCCTACAGCTCGATTTTCTTCCAGAACGCCAACAACAGCGTGCGCGTCAACGACACCTTCATGAGCGCCGCCGAGCAGGATGGCCCCTTCGAGCTGCTGCGCGTGGCCGGCGAGCGCAAGGGCGAGGCGGTCAGGACCGTCGACGCCAAGGGCCTGCTGCGCATGATGGCCGAGGCCGCCTGGCAGTGCGGCGATCCCGGCATCCAGTACGACACCATCATCAATCGCTGGCACACCTCCAAAAACACGGCCCGCATCAACGCCAGCAACCCCTGCTCGGAGTACATGTTCCTGGACGATTCGGCCTGCAACCTGGCCTCGATCAACCTGATGAAGTTCCCCGCGCCCGCCAGCGCCGGCGGCTTTGACGTGGCCGCCTACCGCCAGGCGGTCGATATCCTGATCACGGCGCAGGAGATCATCGTCGACAACGCCAGCTACCCGACCGAGCGCATCGCGCAGAACTCCCACGATTACCGCCCGCTAGGGCTGGGCTACGCCAATCTGGGGGCGCTGCTGATGTCCAACGGCCTGCCCTACGACAGCGACGCCGGGCGGGATTTCGCCGGCACGCTCACCGCCATCATGTGCGGCCAGGCGTACTTGCAATCGGCGCGCATCGCCGGCGCGCTGGCGGAGGAAGGGCGGGGCGCGTTTGCCGGCTACGCCCACAACCGCGAACCCATGCTGGACGTAATTCGCATGCACCGCGCCGCCGTCAATCACATCCACGCCCAGAACGTTGCCGAGCCGCTGCTCGCCGCCGCCAAGCAAGCGTGGGACGATGCCCTCGAGGCCGGCAGCCGCCATGGCTACCGCAACGCCCAGGTCACCGTGCTCGCCCCCACCGGCACCATCGGTTTCATGATGGATTGCGATACCACCGGCATCGAGCCCGACCTGGCGCTGGTGAAGTACAAGAAGCTGGTCGGCGGCGGCGTCATCAAAATCGTCAACCAGAGCGTTGACAAGGCGCTGCTGCGGATGGGGTACTCGGCGCAGCAGACGCATGACGTGCTGGCCTTTATCGAAGCCACGGGCACGGTCGAGGGGGCGCCGCATCTGAAGGCCGAGCATCTGCCGGTGTTCGACTGCTCCTTCAAACCCGCCAACGGGACGCGCAGCATCCATTATTTGGGCCACGTGCGCATGATGGCGGCGGCGCAGCCGTTTCTGTCGGGCGCCATCTCGAAGACGGTGAACCTACCGGAAGCGGCGACCGTGGACGATATCGTCCAGGTCTATATGGAAGGCTGGAAGCTGGGGCTGAAAGCCATCGCCGTCTACCGCGACGGCAGCAAAAAAGCCCAGCCCATGTCGACCTCCGGACCTGGAAAGGAGGCCCCAGCGGACGCGCCCGCGCCCATTGCTGTCCCGGCGAACGTGCCCTCCAGCCGTCCCTACCGCCGCCGCCTGCCGGAGGAGCGGCGCTCGCTCACGCACAAGTTCAAGGTCGGCGGCCACGAGGGCTATATCACCGTCGGCATGTACGAGGACGGCCAACCGGGCGAGATCTTCGTCACCATGGCGAAAGAAGGCTCGGCCATCAGCGGCTTGATGGATAGCTTCGCTACCGCCATCTCGCTCGCCTTGCAGCACGGCGTGCCGCTGAAGCTGTTGGTCGACAAGTTCTCTCACACCCGTTTCGAGCCCAGCGGCTGGTCGGGCAACCCCCAGATCGGCTATGCCAAGAGCATTATGGATTACCTGTTCCGCTGGCTGGGGCTGAAGTTCCTCGACCACCAGCCGGAGGCGCCCAAGGGGGTCGAGGACATCCATGTACGGGGCGAGAAACAGGAGGCGCTGGAGACGGTGGGTCAGATTCCGCTCCTCCCCTCGGCGCCGGTGACGGCAACTGCCGTCGACGCTCCCGCCTGCCACAACTGCGGCAGTCTCATGGTCCCCAATGGCTCCTGTTACAAGTGTGTCAACTGCGGCGAGACCAGCGGCTGCAGCTAGCCGCTGGGCGTGGGGGCCGACTTGGCGCGGGGCTAGCCCGCCCAGGCGCTTCCGATGGTCGCTTTGAGAGCCCGTCCCAAGGGGCCAGAACAAAAGCCCTGGACGCCCTAGACGTTTGCACCAGTTCCTGCGTCTAAGGAACCATGAATGCAAGGTGGATGGTGCTGGCGGTCCTGCTGGTGGCGGGTTTGGAATTGGGCGCGGCGGCGCAGGGCGCCGCGTTGGGACAGCAAGTCGAGGCGCACGCCCAGTTGGAGGTGCGCTCGACCTATTCCATGCGGGCCCTGCGGCTGGCCAGTGGCACTGAGCTGCGCGAGTATGTCGCGCCGTCGGGGGTGATCTTCGCCATTGCCTGGTCAGGGCCCACGCTGCCCGACCTGCAGACCTATCTCGGCAGCCATTTCAGCGAGTTTCAAGCCGCGGCGCGGGATGTCAAACGGCGTGGACCGCTTTACGTTCATGCCGGACAGTTGGTGGTCGAAAACTCCGGCCACATGCGTGACTTCCATGGCCGGGCGTATCTGGAAGACGCGCTACCGGCGGCAACCACTGCGGCGGTAATCCAATGAGCCGCCGTTGGGCATGGTTCCCACTGGCGGCGCTGGCGGTGGTGCTCGCTGGCTGCGGCGGGTCCGGTTCCAGTTCCAGTTCCAGTTCCAGCTCCAACGCCAAATCCGGCTCGGGCGGTACGCCGCCGACCACCACGGTCGCCGATCTGGCGGTCAGCATGACCGTTGATAATGCGACTCCCGCAGTGGGCGGCACCATTCATTACACCATCACCGCCGCCGCCCAGGGCACCGGCGCCTCGACCGGGGTGGTGGTCAACAGTCTGTTGCCGTCCAGTCTGACCTTGGTGTCGGCAACGGCATCGATGGGAAGCTACGTCGCCTCCAGCGGCGTCTGGACCGTGGGCGATATGCCCGCCAACACCAGCCAGACGTTGGTGCTCACCGCCACCGTGAACAACAACGCCGGCGCCACCACCATCCCCAACACGGCCACCGCGAGCGAGTCGCCGGTGGATGTCGATCCCAACCAGACCAACAACAGTGCCCAAGTCAATGTGGTGGTGGCCGCCAGTACGCCGCCCACCAGCACGGTCGCCGATCTGGCCGTCAGCATGACCGTTGATAATGCGAATCCCGCGGTGGGCGAGACCATTCGTTATACCATCACGGCCGACGCCAAGGGCGTGGGCCCCTCGATCGGGGTGGTGGTGAACAGTCTATTGCCGCCCAGTCTGACCTATGTGTCCGCAACGGCATCGATGGGAAGCTATGTCGCCTCCAGCGGCGTCTGGACCGTGGGCGACATGCCCGCCAACACCAGCCAGACGCTGGTGCTCGCCGCCACCGTGAACAACAACGCCGGCGCGGCCACCATCCCCAACTCGGCCACCGCGGGCGAATCGTCGGTGGATGTCGATCCCGACCAGACCAACAACATCGCCCAAGCCGACGTGGTGGTGGCCCCGGGTGGTTCCGGCATCGATAACGTGCAGCCAATCTTCGTCAACGCCGGCATTACCGGCAACTACGCCAACGGCGTCTTTACCTCAGTCGAGGTGTGCGTGCCCGGCACTACGAACTGCCAGACGATCGACAACGTGCTGGTGGATACCGGATCCTACGGCCTGCGTTTGCTGAGTTCGCAGACCAGCGGCGACGGACTGGTCAGCCTGCCGCTGCCGCAGAGCACCGACGGCAGTGGCCAAGCCATTGGCGAGTGCACGCAGTTTCAAGACGCCTACACCTGGGGTCCGGTGGCCACCGCCGACATCCAGATCGCCGGCGAAAAGGCAGCGAGCGTGCCCATCCAGATTCTGGGCAAGGCGGGCTTCGCTTCCGCCCCATCGGCGTGCACCAGTACCGGCTTGGCCGAAAACGACTCGCAATCCACCTTGGGCGCCAAAGGCGTCCTGGGCATTGGCGTGTTCCGCCATGACTGCGGCGCCAACTGCACCGCGGCGGGGAATGGTGGTTCCATCCCGCCAGTGTATTTCTCCTGCCCCGCATCGGGCTGTGTCGCCACCGATGTCGACCTGACGCAGCAGGTGCAGAATCCGGTGTGGCTGTTCCCGCAAGATAATGACGGCGTGATTGTCCAACTGCCGGCCATCCCCAATGCCGGCGCCGTTTCCGCCACCGGAACGCTCACGTTTGGCATTGGCACGCAATCCAACAACGCGCTGTCCGGCACCGCAAGCGTGCTGGCGGCCGACGGCAACACGGGCGGGATCAAAACCGTCTATCAGGGCATCACCTACCCGACCGGTACCGGCGGCAGCACCGTGTTGGACACCGGCTCGAACGGCATCTTTTTCCTCGACCAGGCGACGCTCAATTACCCGGCTTGCCCCAGCGGCTACACGAGCTTCTACTGTCCGGCGGCCACGGCCAGCTTTTCTGTCACCAACCAGAGCGCCGGCACAGGGACGATCACCACCGCCCTGGCGCCGTTCTCGATCACCAGCGCCGACACCCTGTTCGGTAACTCATCCAGCTTCAACGTCTTCAGCCAGCTCGGCGGCCCCAACCCCGACACCTTCGACTTCGGCCTGCCGTTTTTCTTCGGCCGCACCATCTACTTCGGCATCAACGCCACTCAACGCCCGGGCGGCCTCGGCGGCGTGACCACGGGCCCGTTCTTCGCCTACTAGG
>Ga0307373_10006947_pt1 | contig 17833 bp, 15 predicted proteins | sample OX2MG_FD_202534 | JGI IMG/M metagenome (GOLD analysis project Ga0307373, IMG submission 202534) | Soil microbial communities from Risofladan, Vaasa, Finland - OX-2 | ecosystem: Environmental > Terrestrial > Soil > Coastal area > Acid sulfate soil | place: Finland: Risofladan, Vaasa | collected... | reverse complement strand
CTGGCCGTTGAGCTGTCTCGCCTGAGTGAGCGCACAGTCGAACACGCGGCTGCGTCTCTCGCAGCTCTCATCGCGAGTTCCATAACGTGCGCAGCGTGCCGTCTCGTGCGCGAGACAGCCGCCGAGCAGGTTGCGCAACTCCTCGTACATCTGATCACGGCGGAGGGCCGAGCAGACTTTGCGTCCTCCGCGGGGATCTGTCTTCCCCATCTACAGGTGGCGTTCGCCCACATGGAAAGCAGCGTTGACGGCATCAGCGAGCGCAAAGTGGTCACCGAGTTCTTGCTACGCGAGCAGGTGCGACATCTTGAGAACCTTGCCGACGATCTGCGCAGTTACACGCTCAAGCGTGACGCACTCCGGCGCGGACTCTTGAATCAAGAGGAAGCGGATGCATGGCGGCGCGCGCTGGTGCAACTGGTTGGCGAACGCGCCGCGCGCGGCGGCGCCATGATGGCCGATCAAGGAACAGTGTAGCGGCGTTACTGGGGAGTGAATTGAAGCACCGCAAATCCATTCTCGACAACATCCTATGAACGTCGCTGGCGATTCAGAAACTCCTCAACAGCTTTGACTGCTTCATCTGGTGCTGGCAGAGCAGGAGAGCGATGCCGCCAGAACAACAGCCGCTTACTGCCGAATATCTTCTCCATCATGCTTCGTCTTCTTGCATCCTTCTTGATACGCGGTAATTGTCTGGGCGACGGATATTCAAAGCAACTGGAACACATCAGCAGACATTTTGGAGTGCCAGCCAGTCCGGGGACTGAAGGACCTGACAATCGTACTAGATGCGATTCGCAGATGGCTGCCCCGCAGCGCTGGCAAATCGCCAGCGCCGGATGACAGCCACTCCCCAGTTCAACGAAGCACAGATAACAATTCATGGCAGTTCACTCCTTTGCTCATATGATATTCACAATCAGAGAGTTTCAATGTCCGCCATTCCTCTCTTCTTCGGTAAAAGAGAGGATGATCACACTGATATTTTCATCACTTCCGTCTGTGTTTGTCAGTCGTACCAGCTCTGCACACGCCTGTAGAGGTGGTATGGTAGATACAACGTGGGCTATCTGTTGCTCCTCAAGAGCGCTCCACAGGCCGTCACTGCACAGAACAAGGACATCGCCAGGACGCACATCATACATAATAAAATCAGGATACGGACGGTTCTCTTCGCCTCCCCCTAACGATCGGAGAAGGATATCACGCTCATGAGGAGAACGCCTCATGTGTTCAGAGTCAAGATGCCCTGCACGTACCTGTGCTGCTACCTGCGAGTGATCGGTTGTGAGACGGATAATCGCTGGTCGAACCCGTGACGGAGTACGAATAAGGTATGCGCGGCTATCACCAATATGGGCAATCCAGGCGCGCGTTCCTCTGATCACAACGGCGGTGCAGGTCGTCGAGATAAGGGGATGTTCCTGGTGCAGCGCGGCAAACTCGCGGATACGGGCATCGGCGGCAATGAATGCCTGCTGCAAGCGACCCAGGAGCGATTCTCCCTTGCCCTGTTCATAATAGACAGCAGGAATCGTTTCGATAGCGATACGACTGGCACATTTACCTGTAGCCAGGCTTCCTGTCCCATCGGCAATCACGTAGAGTTTACCAAGCTGCTCTGCTTGCCCTGACTCAGAGAGATCATACAGTGCAAATGCATCCGCATTGTACTCAGGCAGATGGCCTCTCTCTGATCGACCAGCGACACGAAGGTGCAACGAACGTTCTTTGGGGGATGTTTTGTGCTGATTCATCAAGTTTCTTCCTTTCATACGAGATAATGCGCTAAAACTGCTCTATCATCGCAGCAATCATGTCGGCAGGTACAAGAGGAGCAATCAATCGTCGCGCATTATGAAGCGCAAGAGAAAAAAAGGCTCCTAACAACCGACACAATCTGATGATCGGGTGCTAGAAGCTATCAGCACAAGGCAATAGGCGAGCTTCATCGCCAACAGGTTAAAAGCAGTAGAGGTGCTGTTGGAGAGGACTTGCAAGTCCTTCTGGTAGCCTTCCTCTCTTGAAAACTCGTCACCATTTCGCCAGGGTGATATAATAAACTACGCGAAGCTCAGATCGAGAATGGGAGAGCCGTTACTTCCCTCCATGGCTCAATACGGTGGAAAAGCACCCGGCTCCAGGAACCGATCCACGCTTCAAGACACAAAAAGGCTTCTACTGTTCGTCCCAACTGTTTTCTAGCTGGGCGATAGGTAGAAGCCATTAGCTCTGTAGCGTTAGGCGAGCTTCATCGCAGTGTCCTGTTCTTAACCTAATATTATTATACGCTACAGCGACCAGGCATGTCAAGATAACTCTTCCAAAGCTTTCCGGCGAGCGGCTATCGTCTTGTCTTTTCCAACGTCACAGAGTATACTCATGCAAGAGAGTTCTGGCGATGAAGCTCGCCTTATGCTGTATGGCTGATGGCTTCTAACAGTCCTATTACTGGCTGGTAGAAGCTTTTTTTGTCGCGCTGCGGATAGTGCGAGCCAGATTATTTGATTGCTTGGAGGAAGAATCATGATACGAGTAGATATTCCCCCCAGAGGGTGGGTTGAACTTCGGCACGCGGTTTTTGATGTCAACGGTACACTCGCTCTGGATGGCGAGCCGGTTCCAGGGGTAGTGGATCGGATCAAAGCTTTAGCGGATGTCCTCTCCCTGCACGCCCTGACAGCGGGTACTCATGGGAACCTCGCAGAACTGGAACACCTGTTAGGGATACCATTCCAAGTGATTACCACCGGAGACGAGAAAACGCGCTATGTAGAGCAACTGGGTCCAGAGTATGTGATCGCTTTTGGTAATGGGGTAAACGATGAAGGAATGCTTCGTCTAGCTGCTATCGGCGTAGCAATTCTGGGCGGAGAAGGCGTAGCTATCAGCAGCCTACAGGCCGCCGATATTCTCGTACATAGTCCAGTTGATGCGATTGATCTGGTGTTGGAACCGCTGCGCCTTGTGGCGACATTACGTGGGTAAGAGCGTGAGAGCGAAGGTATGTAATTCATAAGAATTTGGGAGCTTCTGTTCAAGTAGAAGCTCCCAGGCTTACCATTCCATCATACACGTATTAGCGCACAACGATCAACACAGAACAAAGTGCCTCGTTGGCTACTTTCTGCGCTGTCTTGCCCGCCGTAGAACTTGCAGGATCTCCCTGGCCGGTCGCACCGAGTACCAGCAGATCAACTTTTTTCACATATGCTATTGTTGTTACTACTGCACTGGCAGATCCCTGGCATACTACTATCTCATCTTTGCGATCATCCCATTGCCGTTCGGCCTCCGTTAAGGTCTGCAAGAATTGAACGGAGTCTGTCCGATCCCAATCGGTAGGCTGTGAAGATGTCGTTGAGGGAGTTCTGCTGGCCGATAATGTGTAGACGTCTTCAATCGCATAGAGGAGTTGGATAGAAGCATCCAGTTGTTTTCGCAATTGCAAACTGACGTGGAAGGCTTGCCAACTGTAGGGGGAGCCATCAAAAGCGATCAGCAGGCGTTTAAACAGGTCTTTGCCTACCTTCGACCGAATCACCAGCGTGCTACATGGCATGTGGTTTACAAGCTTGTCGGCGGTACTGCCCAGGAAGGTACCCCAAGCGCCGGAACGGCCTCGATGGCCCAGCACGAGTAAATCACATTGCTCTTCTCTCACATAGTCCAGGATCACCTGCCCGGCATGGCCGTTTACCACCCTGCCGGAAGCCTGCACACCACGCCGCTTCGCATATTGGAGAAGAGGAGCCTGGAGTTGCTCAAGGGAGTTCACTGCCGCCGAATGCTTAGTCGCTTCCTTCTCCTCAGCGCGTTCCATAAAGCGCCGGGATGTTTCCTCGACAGAAAGGATATCCAACCGGGCCTGAAGCAGCGCGGCCAATTCAACCGCCGCCTCTGCCGCCAGCAGCGAGCTTTCCGACCCATCGAGCGCTACAAGCATATGCTGAAACATGATCGTTCCTTCCTTTCACTTTTTCTGTAGCTCGCAGAGCATAGTATGATCATGCAGATGAGGAACAGTCTTACTCTTCACAGAGAATGTTCTCATGTTCGTGTGCAACCCGTAATACAATATATTCCTCAAGTAACCGTAAGAGACAAAATAACATGGTTTCTTTCTTCAACATCTGTATCTCCTTTGTACCTCCCTGATACCAGCAAAGAACGTCTTTATGATCGCGTGCGGTCTGAACGTGATGGGTATAGCAAGATGTTCAATCCACGAGAAGAGGTGTTGAGCTTTGACCGGGGATGTCGGATTGTTCATCGCCGGAGTGCTGGACGAGCTTCTGCCATACCTCCCTTCCGCCGAGATGATGGATGGGCAAATCGTAGGTATCGGCTCCGACTTTGCTATCCGCGTCGCCCGTTATCATCAGGTGGACGGCGCAGCCGCGCCAGCGCAGCTCGATCAAGCGCTCGATGGTTGTTTCACGCAGGACACTGCCCGCGCTCACCAGGACAACCGTTGTGCCGATGGGTAGCGCGGTTTGCTCAGTCTCAATGATTGCGTCCATCGACGATCCGGAGTACGACAACAGGCGACCGAGCGTTGTGAGAATGCGCTCGCGCTGTGCGCTATCGCTTGCCATCGGCACGCGGACACGATGCATGTACGCAAGCGCCGACGTGGTTGTGCCGGACGTGATCACCAGTCGCTCGCCCTCGGTGCTATACTCAGCATCAAGCCCGACCATCAGTGTGTTGGCAAGGACGCCCACGCTGTAGCCCTCGTCAAGAGCCCACATCGCCAGCGACGCGGCTGCTGAGATCGTCAGCTCCTGGATGTCAGGATCAATGCCCATCCACGACTCAAGATAGGTGTTGACGTCGAGTAGGATAAGCAGGCGATACTGGCTGCTCGGCTCGTAGACCTTGCTTTGCAGTGTACCTATGCGCGCCGTGGCTTTCCAGTGGATGCGGCGCGGATCGTCTCCCCGCACATATTCGCGCACGCCAGCCACACGCTGCGGGTCTTCGAGTAAGCGCAGGGGCGTGGCATGGTCGCCGAAAGGATGGCGCGGCGGCAGGCCGAACTGATCGAGTGGGGCGATGAGGGGATAGACGATGAAGGTCGTGCGAGCGCGAATCTGATCCTGGCGTAGCAGCCAGCCGAAGGGATCGCCGCTGTGGAGCGTCACCGGCCCGAAGCTGTGGACGCCGCGCTCTGTGCAGCGCAGCCGATAGCGCCGCGTCACGCGCTGGAATGCCCAGAGCGAAAACGTGGTCGTCAGCATCACGCGATTGACTTTGTATGTTCGCGAGGCCCGCCCGGTCAAAAGCGGCAATTGTTCAGGGAGTTCGTCTTCGACTTCCAGCCAGGGCAAGGGCAGGATTTTCTGATTCTCCACGCTGATGGAGAGCGTGATCGTTTCGCCAAAGAACGCACGCGGCTGGCTAAATTGCTGGCGAAAGATGAGACTGCGCAGCGCATAGCGATACCAGATTTCGGGAACGAGGCCGATCACCAGGGTAAACAAGGCAGCCAGGAAAGCAATTGGCTGATGGGCGAGGATACTGAAGATCAGCAGCAGGGCCGCCAGGAAATACCAGGGGCGGCGCTTGATCAGCGTATCATCTCGATTGTAGGTCAGATCGGTATCCATAAGCATTACCTCTTAGAGTGTCCTCATCGTCCTTCCAGCTTTCGCGTATCCTCTGTGAAAGAGAGGACCACAACGCTGATGTTATCTTCGCCGCCAGCTTCATTTGCTAATCGGATCAATTCAGTACACGCTGCTTGCGGAGTATGACTCACAACCACGCTGGCAATCAGTTCGTTGGGAAGCATACTCCAGAGACCATCACAACAGATCACGAGGGAATCTCCAATGTGCGCCTTACATGTTGTGATATCCGGTCCGACATAGTTCTGTCCTCCATTGCCCAACGCTCGCAAGATGATATGGCGCGTTGAAGAACGCTGCACCTGCTCGGCTGAGAGAATACCAGCCTGTACCATGGCAGCGGCCATAGAGTGATCGCTGGTCAATTGGGTAAGTGAAGGTAACAGTTCGGAGGAGGGATGAATCAAGAAGGCTCGGCTATCTCCTAGATGCGCGATAAGAATCTGCGTATCTTTGACGACAGCAGCCAGGCACGTTGTGACCATCCCGGAATATTCCGGCGTGAGAGCGGCAAGATCGAGAATGCGAGCATGGGCCGCCAGAAAAGCCCTCTGAATCTGCCTCATCGCCAGGTTCAAATCGGGAAGAGGGCCATCGAGGTGCGTTAGTATCACTTGCGTTTGCCGTATTTCGCCTGTCGATGGGGTTTGATGATAATAGACATCAGCAATCGTTTCGACCGCGATCTGGCTGGCTACCTCGCCTGCTGCATGTCCACCTGCTCCGTCAGCGAGGAGGTAGGGGTTACCCAATTGGGATACCGTTGGTTCACACAAGCCAATCGTGTCTTCATTCTGCTCGCGCACACGCCCTTTATCAGTACACCCCGCGGCGCTGATGTGTACCCGTGTTGGTTCTGATGAAACGTCCTGTTGGTGCATAGCACTCCCTCTCGTTATACCAGAGGTTCATGGCAGAACGCAAAACGCTCTGTCCGCGGAGATAGCGCTATCGGCAGGGGCATTCTCGTACTTGAACACGCAAACCAGTGTGTTGCTGATGAGGGACAGCATACAAAAAAGCTTCTAACAGCCGATCCTCTCTGCTATCGGTCGCTAGAAGCTATCAGCACAAGGCGGTAGGCGAGCTTCATCGCCACTATGTTTTCTCTCTCAATTATAGACGATGCCACGACGATCATCAAGAGGGAATACGATGTAGTTCTCTCGCAAGGATGGACACCCCCAGGAAAATCTGGCTTGACAAGCTCGTATCCAGCAGGTATAATCAACGCATGAGATAGCAGAGTGGTAGCATTGCTACTGCACTCTGTTAATTCTGTGTATTCTTTATGGCGATGAGGCTCGCCTAATGCCCAAAGCTAATGGCCTCTACCAACTTGGATCAGCAATGACACGGCTGGTAGAGGCTTCTTCATGCCTTTTTTCTGGTTGATATGCTGCCATCTTCTCTTTGGGAGATAGCTCTACCGCCGTGACATGTTTATCGATGTGTCTTGTAGAGAATATCTTTCGGGAGAGAGTATGCTACAACTTGCTATCCTACAGGGGCTACAGATTGCCACTGTTCTTTGCTGCGCCCCGCTCCTGCGCGGCGTCATCAACCGGGTCAAAGCCATCGTGCAATCCCGGCGCGGCCCCAGTATCTTGCAGCCTTACCGCGACCTGTGGAAGTATCTGCGTAAGGGCCGCGTGATCTCAGAACATGCCAGTTGGGTCTACCGTGTCGCGCCGGTTTTTACCTTCATCACGCCGCTCATCGTCGCCATGCTTATTCCCGTTCTGACGGCCTACCCGCTTCCTTACGCCTTCATGGGAGATATGCTGGCGGGCGGTTTTATCCTCTCGCTCGGCGGCTTCTTCACTTCACTGGCGGCAATGGATACGGCCAGCACATTCGGCGGCATGGGCAGCAGCCGCGCCCGCGTCGTCTCGTTTTTAGCCGAGCCGGTGGTGATCCTGGTCTTATTCACTGTCACGCTCATCGCGCAGGCCACGATCCCCTTCGCCGTCAATCAGACGCTCATCTCGGCGAATTACCTGTACAATCCCGCTCACTGGATGCTGGCGGCGGCGCTCTTCATGGTCATTCTGGCCGAAACGGGTCGTCTTCCGGTCGATAATCCTGCCAGCACGTTTGAGCTTTCCATGATCGAGGCGTCGCGCACACTGGAATATTCGGGTCGAGACCTGGCGCTCATGGAATGGGGCGGAGCCATGCGCTTCTTCGTCTTGCTGACCATTTTGCTCAACGTTCTCACGGCTCCCTGGGGACTCGCACCTGCTGGCGGCACCAACCTGCTGACGGTCATCATCGCTATTGCTACGCTGCTGCTGAAAATGTTCGTCATATGTGGCGTCATCGTGGTCATCGAGTCGTCGCTGGCGAAGTGGCGTTTTTTCCGCGTCCCAGAGTTTCTGGGCGCGGCGCTCATCCTCGCGGGCCTGGGCGTTGTCTCTTTTTATCTTGTGCATACCATCTGATGTGACCTGAAAAAACCATATGCAACTGAGCGTAGTATCAGAGCGTTTGACAGGAGGAATCACCTGATTATGAATAGTGTTGCTTCACTCGCGTTCGTCTATGCGTCAACGCACACCGCGCCGACAGTGGCTGTTCAACTGTTACAGGCGCTGGGCGCGTTGTTGCTCCTGACCACTTTTGCCGTCGTCGCGGCGCGCTTACTCGGCGGCGCCATCCAGGCATACGCGGCGCAATCCTTCATCCTGGCGCTGGTGGCTATCGTCATCGGCTATGTGACAGGCAGCGCCGATTTGTACATCGTCGCTGTTCTGACGATCATCGTCAAGGGCGTAGCGATCCCCTGGATTTTGCGCAACGTGAGCAATCGCTTGCATGTGCAGCGCGAAATCCGTCCTTACTTGAACGTTCCCGCGTCGCTGCTGATGTGCGGACTCTTGACGCTGCTGGCTTTTTTTGCCTCGTCCTCGGTCGTCGCGGCTGGCGCGTTCTTGAATGAGCCGTCATTGGCGATCTCCGTCGCGATGGTGCTGATCGGCCTGTTCATGCTGAGTACTCGTCGCCACGCCATCGCGCAGGTTATCGGCCTTCTCATCATCGAGAATGGGTTATTCTCAGGCGCGATTGCCATTGCCTATGGCATGCCGCTCATCGTCGAGTTTGGCATCTTGTTCGATATCCTGATCGCTGTCATGGTGATGAGCCTGCTGGTCACGCTGATCCAGCGCGAACTCATTACCTCGGATACGGCTGATTTACGCCGTTTGAGGGGATAGGTAGTCATGACATTACTTCTCTTACTGCTCATTCCCCTGCTGGCGAGCGGCATCTGTCTCATTGCCCCGGCTCGCCGCTGGTTGGAACTGACCACCATTGCGAGCGCCACGCTGCTGCTTGTGCTGGCGGGCTTCGTGATCTACCAGGTGATGCGCGCCGGGCATATCACTGGCCTCTCGGACTGGCTCTACGCCGACGCTTTGAGCGCGCTGATTGTCCTGGTGATCGCACTGGTCGGCTTTACTACGGCGCTTTACTCGATTGGCTACCTGCGCGAAGATATGCGCGAGCAAGATGTGACCCGCGGCGAAGGGCTGCGCCACCTCAAACGCTACTACGTGCTGTTTAATATCTTCGTCTTCAGTATGCTGGTGGCTCCCATCAGCAATAGCCTGGGAGTATTGTGGATAGCCATCGAAGGAACCACGCTGGCCTCGCTTTTCCTGGTGAGCTTCTACGGCACCGGCGAGGCGCTGGAAGCCGCCTGGAAGTACGTGATTGTCGGCTCGGTCGGCATCGCCCTGGCGCTTTTCGGCACGATCCTGGCTTACTACGCGGCGGTGCAGGTTCTCGGCACAAGCTACAATCTCAACTGGTCAACGTTGGCTCCGGTGGCGTCACATCTGAATCCCAGCGTCATGCGCCTGGCGTTTCTGTTTGTTGTGGTTGGCTATGGGACGAAAGCCGGGCTGGCCCCTATGCATACCTGGCTGCCCGATGCTCACAGCGAAGCGCCCAGCCCGATCAGCGCGCTGCTCTCCGGCGTGCTGCTGAACTGCGCCATGTACGGCATTCTGCGTTTTTTCTCGCTGGCCGTGCCTTCCCTGGGCCGAGCTTATCCGGCAACGCTGCTGCTCGTTTTTGGTTTGGTCTCGCTCGTCGTCGCCGCGCTCTTGATCGTGCGTCAGCGCGACTACAAACGCCTGCTGGCCTATTCCAGTGTAGAACATATGGGCATTATCGCTCTCGGCGTGGCCTTTGGCGGTGTCCTGGGCATCTTCGGCGCTTTGTTCCAGATCATTAACCACGCTTTGACCAAGTCTTTAATGTTCTTTGCCAGTGGGCAGGTGCTATTGAAATATGAGACCAAAGATATAAGCAAGGTGTCCGGCGTTATCAAGTACATGCCGCTCACCGGCGGTATGCTGATCCTGGGCGGCCTGGCGCTGGCCGGTTCGCCACCGTTCAGCATGTTTGTCAGTGAATTTAGTATCTTCAGCGGCGGGTTTAGCCAGGGCTATGCCTGGGCCGCCATTCTCATGCTGGTTCTCATCGCGCTCATTTTCATCGGGATGCTTTCGCAGTTCAACGGCATGGTTTTTGGCAAAGGCAGTGCCTCTCTCAAGGCTGGGACAGTACGCTACGTCAGTATCGCGGCGATGTGCTTGAGCGCCTTACTCGTCCTCGGACTGGGCATCTACATTCCGACGCCGTTGAATGAATTGTTGCACCAGGCTGCCGCTGTGCTAGGAGGGACCGTGCGATGATTGATAGTGCTGCGTTACAAAGCCGGCTTGTCGCCGCGTGCGGAGAGCTGGGCGGGGCAAGCCCGCGCCCCTACGTTGGGCAAGGTGTGGAGGGCGAGGTCGTGATAAACGTTGCGCCGGACGCGCTGCCGCAGGTAGTGCAGACGCTCCGCCGCGAGTTCAGAGCGATCTTTGTCGATCTTTTCGGTTTGGATCTGCGGCCAGAGAAGCAAGGCTTCCGGCTCACTCTGATTTTTTCGCTGGATGAGGAAGAGAACTGGCTCTATGTCCATGCCGATCTTGACGCGGACGCTCCTCAGTTTTCTAGTCTGGTTGAGGCGCTGCCCGCCGCCGATTGGTACGAGCGCGTCGTGTGGGAAGAACTGGGTGTGACGCCGCGAGAACATCCACTGCTGGCTGGTCTGCGTCTCGCGCCAGATTGGCCGGAGGGCGTGTATCCGCAGCGCCAAGATTTTCGCTGGCAACAGCAGGTACAGGGCGTCGAGCCGCGCTACTTTGAGCTGGCTCCTGCCCCAGAGGGCATTGTGGATTATCCGCTGGGGCCGGTGCGTTCCGGCGTCGTCGAGTCCGGCCATTACCTGCTGCGCACTGCCGGTGAAGAACTCGTGGACATGCGCCTGCAATTGTTTTACAAACATCGCGGCATCGAGAAGCGGGCGGAAGGAGTAGCCCTGGAGCATTTGCCGCTCATAGCAGAGCGCATCTCCGGCACGAGCGCCTTTGCGCACTCGCTGACGCTCTGCCAGGCGCTGGAGCGTGCCGCCGCGGTAGATGTACCGCCGCGCGCTCGCTTTCTGCGCACGCTGCTGGCCGAACTCGAACGTCTCTACAATCATCTCGGCTTCCAGGCCGATCTCTGCCAGGCCACCGGCCTTGCGGTCGCGCAAGCGCAGTTCGACATCCTCAAAGAGCGGGTACTACGCCTCAATGCCCGTCTCGCGGGCCATCGCTACCTGTTCGGCATGAACGTCCCAGGCGGTTTGAGCCGCGACTTCGACGAACAATCGCTGCAAGCTGTGCGCGAACTGGTCACTGTTTTGCGACGCGATATGGAAACCTTGAGCCGTCTGTTGCTGGCCTCAGCCTCGCATCGTGATCGCCTGGAAGGAACGGGCATGTTGAAACCGGAGGACGCGCGGGCGTATTGCGCCGTTGGGCCAATAGGGCGCGCTTCCGGCGTTGACCGCGATCTGCGGCGTGACCATCCTTACGCGGCCTACGCGGAAGTGGATTTCGCGGTGCCTGTGCTGGAGACGGGAGACGCGATGGCGCGAACGCAGATTCGCCTTGACGAGGCCATGCAGTCCTTGCATATCATTACGCAGATTCTCGGATCACTGCCCGGCGGCAACGTATACGCGCCATTAGAGCGACTTCCGGCGGGGAAAGCCGCGTTGGGCTGGGCGGAGTCGCCGCGCGGCGAATGCCTGCACTGGCTTCTTGTCGGCGAGGATGGCACGCTGCGCCGCTATCGCGTGCGCACGGCGTCCTTTGCCAACTGGCAGGCGTTTTCCCTGGCAATCCCCGGCCACAACATTTTGACGGATTTCCCGGTGATCGAGCAAAGTTTCGGACTCTCGTTTGCCGGAGCCGATTGTTAGAGAAGGAGGAGCGAACGATGATCCTTTCATGGCTGCGGCGCGGCTTGCGCACAGGCGTCCTCACGACACGTTATCCCGCCGCACGCGAAGAGATGCCGCGAGAATTTCGCGGTCGCCCCGCGCTTGACGCCGAGCGCTGTCTGGCCGGGCAGGGATGTGACAGGTGCGTGCAGGCGTGCTTGCCCGCCGCTCTCAGCCTCGCCACAGTGACGAGTAGGGGCGTGCAGCCTCTCTGGGAGAGAGGTAATATGCCCCGCCCGCTTACAACGATTTCAGCGCCGCAATTGACGCTGGATTATGGCCGGTGCATTATGTGCGGCCTGTGTGTTACTGCCTGTCCGGCGGACGCACTGCGTATGGTTGGCGATTACGAACTGGCAAGTACGACGAGCAACGACCTGCGCGTGAGCGCGGTTTTCATACAAGAAGACGGCGCTAGTGGCAGAGACTACGAGGAGAAAAACAATGGCAGATACGCTTGATAAGGCAACGCGGGAAGCGGCGGAGCAATTGCAGGCGCGGGTGCAGCGTTTGCTTGGGCATTCGCTGCATATCCGGCATGTCGATGCCGGTTCCTGCAACGCGTGTGAAGCAGAGATAAAGATGCTGCTGAACCCCTACTATGATATTCAACGTCTGGGCATTTTCTTTACCGTGACACCGCGCCACGCGGATATGCTGCTGGTAACGGGCTGCATGACGCGAGCGATGGTAGACCCGCTGCGCCAGACGTATGAGGCCATGCCCGACCCACGCCTGGTCGTGGCTGTCGGCGCGTGCGCCTGCACCGGCGGTATCTTCGGTCAGAGTGCCTACACATTGGGTGGCATCGGTGACATCTTACCGGTTGATGTTTATATACCGGGTTGCCCACCATCGCCCTTGACATTAATTCATGGTCTGCTGCTGGCGCTGGGACGCGCGGAACAGCGTATGCATCATGATACGCGACAGGTAAAGAGCAGCCGCGCGCTGCCTATGTTGACGCCGGGAGCATAAGAAGGAGCAAGAGCAATGAATTGGAGTCTCGTACCCACGCTAACTTTCTGGGCCATGTTCGCCGTTTATCTGCTGGGAGTCGTGCTGGCTGTACTCATGCCAAAAGGGCGCGCGATCACAATCAGCGCGGCGGTTTGCGCGGCATTGGGCGGCATGGCGGCGCTTGTGACCGGCGTCGGCGTGTTAAGTGGAGCGGCTATGCCCATGCTGCGCTTCGATACGAATCTGCCCTTCGGAGCGTTGACGCTGCGCGTGGACACGCTCTCCGCGTTTTTCCTGGCCGTAATCGGGCTGATTTCCTTACCTGTGGCTGTCTACTCCATAGGCTATCTCAATGCAGAGCATGGTGCAGGGAAGGGTCGCCTGCACGCTTTCGGCGCGCTTTTCAATCTTCTCCTCCTCACCCTGACGTTGATCGTCACTGCTGATGACGCGATCATGTTCCTGGTAGCCTGGGAGGCAATGGCGTTCCTCAGCTATCTGATGGTGAATTTTGATTACGAAGACGCGCGAGTGATTCGCTCTGGCTTTTTGATGCTGGCCGTAAGCGAACTAGGAACTATCGGCATCTTCATCGCCTTTTTGTTGCTGTACCAGGCGGCGGGCAGTTTCGGCTATGATGCTTTGCGAGCCGCCGCGCCCACGCTCTCGCTGCCTTTGAGAAGCGCTGTCTTCTTGCTTGCCTTCGCCGGCTTTGGTGCCAAAGCTGGTATCTTGCCGCTCCAATTGTGGTTGCCCGAAGCGCACCCTGCCGCGCCGAGCCATATCTCCGCGCTGCTTTCGGCGGTGATTATCAAGCTTGGCATCTATGGAATGCTGCGTTTCTTGCTCGATTTCCTGGGCGGCGCGGCGACTCCTCCGGCCTGGTGGGGATTGACCGTGCTTGCAGTGGGCGCGATAACAGCCCTGGTGGGTATTCTCTACTCAGTGGTGCAGAATGATTTGAAGCGCGTGCTGGCCTATTCGAGCATTGAGAATATCGGCATTATCCTGGCCGGCCTGGGCGCGTCGCTCACCTTCCGCGCCTATCATCTGACGGCGCTTTCTGCCATCGTCATGATCGCGGCGCTCTATCATGTGCTGAACCATGCTGTGTACAAGGGTCTGCTTTTCCTGGGCGCTGGCTCGGTTAATCACGCCACGGGAACGCGCGAACTCAACAAGCTCGGCGGCCTGATTCGCCTGATGCCCTGGACGACGCTTTTCTTCATTATTGCCGCGCTGGCGATTTCGGCGGTGCCGCCGTTCAACGGTTACATCAGCGAATGGATGCTGCTCGAATCGCTGTTGCAGAGCTTCGCTATCCCCGATATCTTGAGCAAAGTGATCATCGCGCTGTCCGGCGCGTTGCTGGCGCTGACGGCTGGCATTGCGGTCACCTCATTTGTGCGCGTCTGCGGGGTCGGTTTTCTGGCGTTGCCGCGCAGTAAAGAAGCGGCAAATGCTCGTGAAGCGCCGGTCAGTATGCGCGTGGGCATGGGCTTCCTGGCGTTCTTCTGCCTCGCGCTGGGCGTACTGCCGACGTTCGTAATTCCGGCTCTGGATCGCGTTACCACGTCGTTGTTCGGAGTAAGCGTGCTGAATCAAGTGGTGCCGCCGCTTTTCACGAATCATCCAGGGGCATACCAGCTGTTGGTGACAATTGGCGGGAGCCTGTTTAGCGGCATCCTGCCGGTCAACGGCCTCGTCGTGATCGCCGCGCCTGCTTTCTCGACTATCGACTCGCCGACCTACCTGTTCCTTGCCGAGCTGCTGGCAATTGGCATCGTGTTGCTTCTCTTGCGCGTCATACGCCCGCTGGGGGCGACTCGCCGCGGGCGCGTCTGGGCTGGCGGCATCCCGCGCTTCACTGCCGCGATGACCTACACTGGCATGGCGTATAGCAACCCTGTGCGCCTCATCTTCCATAGCCTCTTCCGTTCTCGCGTCACAATTGAGGCCAGCGCGCCCGCGTCTCGTCAGCGCGAGGGACGCATCGACTATCAGCAGCAGTTCTGGTCGCCCTTTGAGCGTGGTCTGTATCGTCCTTTGTTGAGTGCGTTTGAAGCGGTGACACGAAAGGCGCGCATCATTCAATCTGGCAATCTCAATCAGTACATCGCGTACATTTTTCTGATCGTTCTGATTGTGTTGATCCTGCGTGCCATCTAGAAGGTTGAAAGGGAGGAACGATCATGTTCCAGCATATTCTAGTAGCTATCGAAGGGTCAGAAAGCTCGCTGCTGGCTGCGGACGCGGCGATTGAACTGGCGGCACTGTTTCATGCCCGGCTCGACATCATTTCGGTTGAGGAAACAGCGCCGCGTTATGTCGCGACTCACGAGGAGAACACGCGCGAGCAGGCGGCAGTTCTCTCTTATTACGAGCGGCTGCAAGCCCCTCTGCTCCGGAAAGCCGCACAGCCTGGCGTACAGGTGCAAGGGGTAATCTTGAGTGGGCATGAAGGACAAAGCATCCTGCACTATATTAAGGAGCAGCATTGTGACTTGCTGGTGCTGGGGTTCCAGGGTCATTCCGGCGTCTGGGGAGCGTTCCTGGGTAGTACGGCGGATAAACTGGTGAGCCACGCGCCCTGTAGCACATTGATCATCCGGTCACGGCTAAGCAAAGCGGTGTTCAAGCACATACTTGTTGCGCTTGACGGCTCGCCGCTGAGCTGGCAGGCGTTACGGGCGGGTGTGCGCCTGGGGAGGCCTTTGGATGCTACCGTACATATCCTCTCGGTGATTGAGAACGTCAAAGCGCCGCCGGTCACGAGCGCCACGCTACCGCCTGGCACAGGCGCAGCCAGGTGGGACTGGACAACCTATTTTCAGCAGATACAGGCGCTGGCCGCGTCAGAGCTGCAACTGGCAGGGCTGAAAGGTGAAACCTTCACTCGTCAAGGGTCTGCCAGCGCGCTTATGACGACGGTAGCGCGTGAGAAAAGCGTTGATGTCGTAGTGCTGGGCGCGACCGGCCAGGAGCATCCCTGGAGTCCCACGACCGGAGGTACGGCCCGCAAGGTGGCGAATGAAGCGCCCTGCGCGGTGCTGATCGTGCGCCCTCGGGCCATGCGATTGCATGTGCGGGATGTGATGGAAAGCAATGTGGCTACAGTGATGCCTGATACGGAACTGTCGGAGGTTATCAGGAAGCTGGTTGATGGCGGCGAGAAAATCCTGGTGGTAGTGGATGATGAGCGGCGTGTGCCAGGAGTCATCACTCTTGGGCAACTCTTGAGTCGGGATGCCGTGTTACAGAGCCTCGATTTACCACGAGCGGCAGGAACAGCGCACTTGAATCATTATGTCGATCAACTCTTGACGACTATGACAACAAAGACGGCGGCGGATGTGATGAGTAAGTATCCGCTTGTGGTTGGAGATGATGTGTCGCTCGATGAAGCGGCGCGCCGCATGGATAGTGAGCATGTAACGCGTATGCCGGTCGTGAATTCAGTGCAGCAATTGGTCGGGATACTGGATCAGGCGAATCTTTTGCAGTATTTTGCCGATCAGGTAGATTCACCAGAAATGGTAGTGATGAATCGCCATATGCAGTCACAGGCTTTTCCACGCACGGTCGGCGAGTGCGTGCTTTCGCAAGCGCCGCTCCTCACTCCGGACACTCCGCTTTTTGAGGTGCTGCGGCAGGTGCAAGAAACGTCCTCGCGCCGTGTGATCGTCGTTGATAGTGACGGGAAAGCGATTGGAGTGATCGCTGATAGCGATATTCTGGCCGCGCGCGGCTTGATGACGCGCCACAACCCGGTCATGGCGCTGGCCGGACGCTTATCGCTGCACTTCCCGGAAGAGTTTCTACGGCGCGCCGCCTCTTCAGGGCCGCTTGTTGCTCAACAGGTAATGCGTCCGCGTCTCTTCTCCGTGCCGCCCGTGACGCCGGTTGCCGAGGCCGTGCGGCTCATGCTGGAGCATCGTATCAAGCGATTGGTAGTCGTTGACGAGCAAGGCAAGCCGTTGGGCCTGGTTGACCGCCAGCAATTGCTGCGCTCGCTCATTGAAGGAAGTTAGCTGCCATGAATTGTTACTTTTGCCTGCCAGAGATGGGTGGTATTGACATTCATCATCCCACTTTCGTATACTATGCACAGGTGAAGAATTTCGTTTTGCGATGAAGCTCGCATAAGGCCAAAGAGGCTAATAGCTTCTACTAGCTGCTCGTTCTATCTGTGAATAGAAGGGGCAGCGGTAGAAGCTATTTTTGCGCTCCGAAACGCAAATGGATTCGTCGAGCTATATCTTTTCGCCTCGAGTATTGTGTCATAGGAGATATAGCTCCACCCTCTTATTGTATACCTATCCGCGTCGTATTGCTACATATCTGGCAGTAAAGAATGATAGAACTTTTGGAATCAATCTAATGGATCGCACTCCGACAACAAAAAATTGCATGCTTATTCAGGGGATGGAGATCCGCTGCTGTGAGTTGCGCGTGGAGCGACAGGTGAAAGACGCGACAGGGCAGGATCGTGTGGAGTACGTGTGTGGAGCGAACGGCGGTCCTGAGCAGGGACAGGTTTTGGGTGTGAGCGGAGAAGATCTCTCGCGGATGGCTACCATCTGCAATGCCTGTCCCATTCCCGACGCGCTGGAATCGCGCCGTGCCTGTCTCCAATTAGTACCCGTGCGCCGCTTCCCGGCGGGGCAGCGCGTTTTGCCGGTCATCCAGCCATCTCAACAGAGCGACGCAGACCAGCAGCCTGCCGAAGCCTATTTCCCCTGTCGCTGGTTCTATACGCTCTATGGACGGGATCAGCCGCGTGATCTCAGCGTTTGCCAAACTTGCCCGCACTGGTTTCCACGCCCTCCGCGCGAACTCATTCCGGATTATTGGCCCCAGACCCGGAAAATGCTGCGCATTGTGAGCGGCGAAGAAGATATTACGAAAC
>Ga0307373_10006945_pt1 | contig 17834 bp, 15 predicted proteins | sample OX2MG_FD_202534 | JGI IMG/M metagenome (GOLD analysis project Ga0307373, IMG submission 202534) | Soil microbial communities from Risofladan, Vaasa, Finland - OX-2 | ecosystem: Environmental > Terrestrial > Soil > Coastal area > Acid sulfate soil | place: Finland: Risofladan, Vaasa | collected... | reverse complement strand
AGTGAGTTCAGACGGAGGTCGTCAATGGCAATTCGCTGGCACAATCGGTGCGAAGACGAATATCACCGGTCCCTATTTCGTGAGTGTCGGTCACGAAGTGTGGATGCCAATCGAATTCGGTGGGCTCGTTCGAGCGACCAGCGCGTCCTCATGGAAGATCGTGGCCGAGTCTTCGTTCCCGTGATCTCTGAACAGCGCTCCGGTAGCCGTCGCCGAACTCACTGAAAAGACACTTGAAAGACGATTAGAAGAGTTCATCAGATTGCCCCTTGAGCCGCCGTTTGTGATGTCAAGTCCCTTGCCCGAGGACGACGGGCGCGAAGCGCCAAGTCGGCCCAACGGGCTCTTGGAGTGATTCTCCATAATCGTTGAAATAACTGAGCTTTCGAAAAACTTTGGGATTTCTTCGACCAAGTTGTCTGATTCCTCGCCAAAAAATTGGCTACTTCTATAGAGGACGAAAATTTCGCTCCTCTCAGAAGGAGCAAAATGCGACTGACCACGGACACTGAATCCAACGAGATAGATGCGCCAGGACCCGAAGTTTGCAATTACGGACGGCATGTCTGTACGGACGCCGGCGTACAGGGACAGAAGTTACTGGTCACGGTCGTCGAAGCCAGCGAAGTCCTTGGGGTAAGTCGATCGGTGGTCTACGAGCTAATGAACTCAGCACGTTTGCCCTCAGTGTCGATTGGTCGATCCCGGCGCATACGTGTAAAGGATCTCGAAGATTTTGTATTCGCGCTCACTACTTCGCGCGTCTAGCGCGTTTCGACGAGCTCGTCACCCGTTGAACGTCCCTTCAAGAGCGCCGACGACCAGAGGAATCCCACGACCGCGCTTGCTTGTCCGACCATGAGCGTCCAACGAAGAATGCCCTCGAACGAAAGAATTGCGACAAAGTGAGTCCAGTTCAAGTTGACGATCACCTCGATCAACATTTCCATACCGAAAAAGAAAAGTGCCCTCATGACGAGTAGTCGCTGCGACTCCCCCACGACATCAAGAGCACTCAAGTACCACCAAGCCATAAAAGACGCCAAAGAACTGAGCACGATCAAATACAAATTGATTTGCCCCGAGGCGAACATGAATCGATAGCTTCCCGAGGTGTAGTTGTTCACGACGTCAAGGACCGCACTCACCACGATCAGCGCGAAGCCACCGAGAATGAGCCGTCGAGCGTTTTGCGAGGCAGGCATGGGACTATCCTGACCCGAAATACGGACCACTCCCGTCAACTCTTCAAATTTCGAACCTCAGTCAGAAATCTCATGATCCGTGGAAGACGACCAGAGCAAGGAACCAATGGCGTCGGCAGCCATCGCACGATCCGGGTCCAAAACGTGACCGTAGACGTCAGCCGTCATGCGAATCGACGCGTGTCCGAGCACCCTGCTCACGACCTGTAGGGGAACGCCCTGGGCCAGCATCAAACTCGCCGCCGAGTGACGAAGTTCGTGCACGTGCCAGTCACCCAGCTCAGCCTTTCGACAGATGCCCTTGAACTCGCGCAACAGATTACGTGGGTCGAGCGGCGTGCCCACCGTTGACGTGAAGATCAGTCCCGAGTCTTCCCAGATTCCATTCAGTAGCTCACGCTCCGCGTCTTGTCGTTCCTTATGCTGCTGCAAGAGCGTGAGGAGTGGTGACGTCAGGTTGAGGGCCCGTCGACTCGTCGAGGTTTTCGTATCGGCCACCACGAGCCCCACTTGGTCGCGTCGCAGTTGACGCCTGACCCGAAGCACCGCAGAGGTCTCGTCGAGGTCATCCCAACGCAGACCCAGTGCCTCCCCGCGACGCAGTCCCGTCGCGAGCATGACGGCGTAGAGCGCCTCGTTACGATGCCCCTCGAGGGCACTCAAGAACGCTCGGGCCTGTTCGGGAGACAGGGTTCTCCCCTCTCGGCGAGGGACCTTCGGCGAACGCGACAACGTCGCCACGTTTCGCGTCACGTAGCCCCAGCGCGTCGCTTGATCGAGGGCTTGCGCAAGCACCGAGCGAATGCGACGCACGGTCGATGGCGCAAGGCCAGATTTGAGTTTCTTTGCCAACAGATGGTCGACATGCACGGGCGTGAGGTCCCGGAGGCGTTTCTTCCCGAGGGTGGGCAGCACGTGGTTTCTAGCGATGCTGAGGTAGTTAAGCGCGGCCGCTTCTTGGACCTGGTAACAGAGAACGTCCTCGTACCACTTGGCAATCAGTTGCTCGAGCGTGACGCCGTGATCTTTCGCCTCGAGTCCGTCACCGATGTCGCGTTGCAGTTTGGTCAGTTTGACCACTGCTTCGCGGCGCGTGGCCGCACTGACGGTGCGGCGTTGGGGACGACCGCGTTCGTTAAAGCCGACCACGATCGAGCCGATCCAACGGCCGTCGCTGGCCCGCTGGTAGATCGATCCTTCGCCGTTTCCGCGCTTACTCGCCACGATTGACCGCCCGTTGCTTACATGGTTGCTTACACAACGGTCGCGGGCACCAAAACGGTGAAGTGAAAAAACGAAAACCCTTGCAATTACTGGGTAAAAATGGTGGGCCGTACAGGACTTGAACCTGTGACCCCTTGCGTGTCATGGCTCCCGATGGTGGCTATGAGTGCTTCCCAGTGGCACTCAACGTTGCATTCGACTTGGTAGCTATGACCGCGCTGTCTATGCTTTGTGCAGCATGAAGCCGATCATTAAGAACAGATTTGCTCACGACTTTGCTCACGCCTATGACGGTTCCACGTCTCTCTTGAATTGAAGCCCCTCTAAGCCACAAGAAAGCAGCTCCTACGCCCTTCTACTCGGGAACGTCTATTTATTGAGATGCACAAATTTTCCGAAGATCACTTGTACCCGCTGACCAATCACAGCCGACAACCCGGTTCTCCACGTCCTTAAGTTCCAGCCCCAAACAAGGCCGCATAATCCGCCAAGCACCAGCGGAACCACTCCGCAGACGACCATCCACATTGCCGGAAGGCCACTTTGGATTGCAGCTTCAATGCTCGCTGCGGCACCGATAGAAAAAGAGACCATCAAACTGATTACTGCAAACCAACTGACCACTTCTCCAGTAACAGACCCTATTGACTTCACAGCGTCGTGTACCGCAGCGATGCTTTGGGACTGTTCCTCTGTAACATCCTGCAATCGACGAATTTCTGCTGTCGATTTCGCGTCCTGCTCGTTTCGCACCCTTTCAATTACTTCAGTAAATGTATCTGCGTCTCGGTCCTCGAACACCTCAGCGTCAATGAGCAGACTCTCTATCAATCCACTCGCGACAACAGCAATGGCCTCTTCGTTTGTCAGGTCTCCGGAGGAAACGAGCCGATTCAATTCTTTGCGAAGTCGATTCCATGTCCTTCGTGTAGGTCTAAGCGCAGATTCGCAAAGCGCGCATAACTCGTGAACTTTCAACTGCCCCGCAGCTGCCGGTCGCTTCAGCCATGCCAGGTTCGACAGCGCAATGTAATGCATCGCAGGCGGGACGCCAGACATGCTTTCTTCTTCGTACCACGTCTTGATGCGCCGTACCTGGCCCCTTCTGTCATTCACAAATACTGCCTCGACGTCATCGACTGAATCGTGTTCACACCCTCGTCTTAGAGTGAGAATCGCAGCAATGCAATTGACATCATGCATTACCCTTGGGGATCTCTCCTCCCCCGGTTGCATCGCTAGAACCCTGGCAAGATTCGCCTCGTCAAGAGTGAATCGAATCTGACGCGACGGTGCTGCGCTAATAATTATTCCATTCGATCGGATCTTTTGCTCAAAGAGCGAGGCTTCCTGCCTGATGTCGGCTGGACCGAAGTTATTTTCGGCAAGAAATCTCTGAATTTCACTCGCATCCATTGATAGTCGCCCGTTAAACGACCGGAATCCTTGTTCATGAGCTGCGAAAATACCGCGCATCTCTTTGATCGTCATATCAAAAACTTCCACTGTTGCGCCGGTTGAACGAAGCAAAGAAATCAATTCATTGGTAGCTAACTGAGTCGCGGCTCCTCTATAGCCCAATGCGCCGAAGACGAGGTCGCTATCTAAAAAGCACCGTAAATTCTTGAACTTCCGATGGGCAGTCGATATGTCTTTAAGTAACAGGGTGTTTTGAAGCACAACGCCTTCGAGCGCCTCCTGAATTATTCTTGCCGATTCACCTTGCTCTTCAAGTGACTCGAGGATGAACCGTGCAGCGACAAGTCGTTGTGGTGTTTGGAGTTCGTCTGCCTGTTCCAAATCCAAAAAATCTGCCTTCGCTCCGTCCATCACTACGCCCAGAGTGAGATCTATGTGGTACTCCTCCAAGAACGAGAAAAGGAGAGCAAGCGCATCGTCCTCGGTCGAGATTACGACACCATCTCGCCGAGCCCTAACTTGTAATTTCGTCGCGAGAGAGCCTTGCCTTACTTCCACTTCTCGTGCTCGCTCCAGAATCCTCTGATCCGGAATGGGCTTTGTGCCGAAGAAGTAGCGTCCACCATCCCTTCGAACGAATCGACTCTTCACCATTCGTGCAAGAATTGTGCGCAATGTTTCTATGGGAAGTTGTAACTGGAAGCGCGACGACATGCCCTTTTGGAGTTCTTCGCATGAGAATCCATCAGAAGTCAGGCCCTTCACGGTCTCCATTGCAAAGGGCTCAAACATTGCTAGGTGATCCCGACCAGCTTCGAAGTTGATCTTAAGAAGCGCAACGGTTGCTAATCCACGTCGACTATTACGCGCGTCTAAAACTGGCTTCTGACCGTCTCCTGACATGAGACGATTCTGGCACGAGAGTGATACAACGATGCGTCTTGTGATGGCCACTCATCGACACTCGACCTTCGCCAGTCATCAGATCCCTGAAATCAACGACAAATCCCTTACCTTTGGACTACACAATCAGCTTCAGTTTCGTCTTGACTGCCTGCAGCATCGTCGCACAGTGGATGGACATTAGAGCATTCGCGTTACTAAGCGTCCAGACCGTGAATCCATCTCCAGAGGTTCTTTGGGGACTAGCATCCCAGCATCCGGAAATGAGGTGCACGGAAAGCTTTTGCTTCACCCTGGGTTGAGGTGCGATAGCAAGGGGCACCGTCTGCCTTAGGAAAGCGATTGTTATTCAAGAAGTTCCGGAAACGAGTCTGAAGACGTAGCTGAATCGCGACGTGTCAACAGAAATGGCTCGTACGCGGCACCGTGGACGATTGAATTGTTCCAATTCGAAAGCACCTCGATAATCTTTTCTGGATCTCGCGCTGATCTAGCCAACAGACCATACGCTGCTGCTACCGACTCGTCAAGTCGCAAGTGGAAGTCCGCCAACTCGCGATAGCCGCCTTCGTCAAGGATGTTGTAGAGATGCGTTAGTCCAAATCCTCCGTCTCTGCAAAGTTTCAATCGAAGTTCGACGATGCCTCGAGCTGATTCTTCAATTTTATTTACAAGTGCCAAATCAAGATCTTGCGGCCAGGGAAAAGTGCCAAATGCAGTTGTAGGCGTATATCTGAGTCGAGTTTCTAAAGTCGACGATCGTAGCCGAGCCCATACTTCGTGAACATATGACGACAGGACTCCAAAGTGATAGTCCGAATTCAGCGCAAAAACGTTCAGTGCGTCGCTGGGGCACCACTCCTTTGGACACCAGACGAACAGCGGACGTTTCCCGACTCTCATGCATGCAAGGTACCGATCCAGTCCCACGATAGCCTTCCGCATTTCACCTCGGGGTCGGCCAAAGCGCCACCAGAATTCCCGGAACCGTGCATCGTGATTTTCGTCTCGTTCAGGTTTCACTCTTTCACGCACAACCTGAATCGCTTTGGGAAACCTAGATGCATCTTCGAGCGACATGCTGACAAAGTCGATTATCCACCGTCTTGGCTCTTGGTTCGGATCTTCTGCGATGTCTTCACCAATCAAATATCTGCGAACTACCGACGCGTAATCGACAGTTGGATCCTCCAAAAGTGACGTCGCTTCCTCATTCGAAAGAATGAAGCCGGAGCCCACAGGAATTGGTCCTTGGAATGCAATTCCCGCATTGCCTCGAAGGACTTCCGGGACAGGAAGATCGTCACTTGGCCTCAAGGATGTTGAAATTCCGGCAACTTCACGATCGTCAAGCACGAATCGCTTCGGACCTTCTGTCGGGCGCATGATCCAATTCACAATTGCTACGTGGACGGTCGCATCACCAGGCCATTGCTCGGAAGATACTGCCGAGGTAATTACGCCGCCTTGAGCGACAACATAATCCAACGATGCCGATCGAGCTCGATTTTGTGCAATTGAATTGGTTCCAACTAGACCGGCGCGACCGTCCACTCTCAGATGATCCGCAGTTCGCCGAAACCAGTACACGCAGTAGTCCTTCACTCCGCAGTGGAAGGTCCTCTTGAGCCAATCCACATACGAGTCCCCGAGCGCGCGTCGAAGATTTTGTGAGCCGTTGAATGGGGGGTTTCCAATTATTACGTCGACTCGAGGCCATGTCGAACGTAAAGCGTCTCCAACAAATATCCCCGACAGATCTACTAGAGGGAGAATAGGTTCGACAGATCCATAGCGATCGCTGACTAACTTGTGACCCATCCAAAGTGTTACCCGAGCAATCATCGCAGTAAATTCGTCGACTTCGATTCCGTGGAGGTTCGCGATATGAAAAGATGCGAGGTCAGTAGGTGCCACGAGTCCTGTCGACCTACACAATTCGATCATCGCCGTCTTCGCCTCAAATTCCAGTTTTCGAATTTCACGGTACGCCACAAAAAGGAAGTTCCCGCAGCCACAGGCCGGATCTAACACTTGTAGGGAGCAAAGCTCGGCAATGACGCCCGCTAGGCGTTGTGGTGTGTCCGCTTTGAGAATTTTTTCTCGCCACGGTTCAATAATCGTTGGCCGAACAATTCGAAGAATGTCGATTTCGTGTGTGTAGTGAGCGCCCAACTCAAATCGGCGCTGCTGACCAAGACAGCCTTCCATAAGCGATCCAAAGATCGTCGGGTCAACCTCACGCCAGTTGAAGTTCGCGGCTTTCACGATGAACGCCAATTCATCGGAGTTCAGATGAACCCTCGCTGGACTCGAAAAGAGACCTCCGTTGACATATGGAGCACCGAGGAACAGACCGCCCCTCAATGATTGATCCGACCGAGACAATACTTCGAACAAGTGCCCCAGTTCTGCCGCTGACGACCGATTCGGATCACTTATTAACCCTTGGACGATTCGTTCAACAGGGTCTGCACCGAGTAGGCCCATGCTCTCTGCAAAGAGGCACCACACGAGCTGGAGCACAAATAGACGAATTTCACTAATTTCATCAGGAGCAGCTCGTTCGCATCGTGTCTCATACAGACTCGAAATCACAGATGCGGCCTCTGTCGTCAATGACCTGCGATGAGCAAGAAACAGGGGTTCGGTATTAGCAATGAAGTAGAGCGCTTCGTACCGATCTGGCAACTCCGCAAGATTGAACGTGTCGAGGGGAGCTGACGGAAATTGTCCAGGTTCCCAGACTTCAAATTGCTGGAAAGAACACAAGACAACGTACCTCGAAGCAGGTTTACCAGAAGCGGGATCATCCGAATGTCGCCAGTATTCCAACGCTTGCGAGCGATGGTCGGACAAACGGGGCCCCTCGCTCGGTCGTTTCATCTCGATAATTGCCACACCGGGATAATGACAATCGACAATTCCACCGGTTCCCTGCGGCTGTTCGAAAACTGCGTGTTCTCGACGATCAACGCCGTAGGCCGCAAACAATTCGTTGAGGAAAGTTTGAGCTTCGGAACGTTCGGTTCCCGAATATTCAATCCAACTCCGGACGAATGTTCGGAGAGCAACTTGTATTTCTTCGCCCGATCTCAGGCTCACATGTCTCCAAATTCATCAATTTGAGGTTGCGAGCCTTCCGCCGGAACATTCACGACGGCGAACATCGCGAGTTGTGCGTCCCCGAGATACGCGTCATGGTGCAATTTCCGCCGGCTCATTTCAAGTTCTTGGGCACACTTGTTGAGGGATGCGATCAACGCCATTTCGCCATCTCTTCGCCCATTAAGGATGTCGATCGATTTCAGTACTCGTCGAGTGGCCGCTTCGATAGCGGCCATCGCTTCGCCAACCTCTTTGAGATTGGCTTCCCTTGATTTTTGCTGTTGACTGACGTCTGCGGATTGTTGAGGTGAAGTCATAGGACCATCGTACATAAGGACCCCGACATTCCGACGTCTAATCAAGGGACTGCTGAACGCCCTTAGTTGATCCCAGGAATCAGGTGTCTTAGTCAAGAAGGCGCCTTACTCAGGGCCCTTCATACACGACTAAAGGCATGTTCATCTCCGATTGAAGTCGCGTTCATTTAGTTTTTTGCCGTCAATCGGAAAGAAACTCAAGAAAGACGTCTGATTAAGTCCCCTTCATTCGGATGGAATCGCGATTCCACGTGAATCATCGAGACTTTCGCACCTTGGAACGAGAGCAAGCACGCTTTAAAGTGGCCTTCCATTAGCACCGTCGTCTCCGATCTACTCGGGAATGAACCCGGACGCGACAAAGTCGGCTCCGCGGCGAAACGACACTGGCCGCGGGGGTGGCCGCTTCTTCCGACGGCGAGGCTTCTCGTCGAAGGGCACTTCGAAATTACGAACCTTGATGCCGGTACGAAACAGGAGAATGCTTCCACCGAACTCCTTGACGTGCTCCACGGCTTTAACGAGGTACTCACGGCCGACGCTGGCCTTGGTACCGCACTTCCAGCAGGTGAGCACACTGCCCGGTTCGTCGTCATCGAGCCTGACCAGTGCGAGGTGGCCGCGACTGGCCGTTGAGCGCTGGTAACCCAGTTGCTCCTTGGTGATCTCGTCCAGAATCTTCGAGTTCTTCTGAGGTTGTCTCTCGGCGACCTCGGCCGCGAACGGGGCGTAGTCAATTCGCGGGGCGTTCTTGCGCACCTCGAAAAGAACGCCCGTTCGAAGTTTGTGCAGTTTCACCCGGGTCCCCCGGTCGGCAGAATCGTCAAGGTCAAAGGGGCTTACGTACTCGAGGGACTCGTAGGCCCCCGGTTCGTCGGCGACCGTGTCAAATTCACTCAAGTCAAGCGTGACCATTTCAAAGCGCTGACCGCCGGCTTTGCCGATGCGCCGCAACCCTTCACGTGGCCGGTCATCGGCACACTGACCGCAGTAGATGAAGACCGAGCCGTACCACGGGACGTCAAGTTCGCGGGAAACCTCTTGCGTGGCCATACCCCATCTAACTACAATGGTGTAACACATAAGACCCTGGCCTAGACCAGACACGTCATCCAAAGTCCCCATCCGCACGCGAGAGCGCAGAAGTGAAGGGCCACCGAGGGGACACAGGCGGGGTGCCTCGTGTGTCCAATATCCCCTTCGGGCGGTCTTTCGCCGCTCCCACCCAGTGATGCCCGCGCGCTCACGCTCAACCAGGTCTGCCACCTCACGCAGCTCTCCCGGCCAAGTGTCGTTCGCCTCATCGAGGAAAAGCGTCTGCACGCCATCAAGGTGGGCCGGACGTGGCGCATCAGCGCAGCGTCACTCGACCGACTCCTCGCTCCGCCCCTGGATGGTGCAGAGTGACCGCGCCCAAGCGGGCGGGCCGCGCCGTCCCCGGCGACTACCAGATCTTCCCGGCGTACTCCCCCGACGAGTTCGTCGGACTGAAAGCCAGCATCGGTAGCCGGGGTGTCCTCGTGCCAATCGTCGTGGACCAACACAGCACCATCATCGACGGTCATCACCGAAAGCGCGCCTACGACGAACTCATTGCCGAGGGCGCGAAACTCGCGCCCTACGAGCGCAAAATCGTGAAGTTCGCGAGCGACGACGATCGCCTCGCCTACGCGGTCTCGCTCAACGAACGGCGACGCCAACTCACTCCCGAGCAGCGAAAGAAAGTCGCACGCACCCTACGCCAACGCGACTGGAGCCTCCGAAGGATCGCCGAGGAACTCGGAGCCGGCCCGTCCACGATCAAACGGGATCTCGCAGGTGTGCCACATGGCACACCTGCGCGCGTCATCGGCAAGGATGGGCGATCCTACGCCGCTGTCCGGCCGCCCACGGTGAGTGCCTTCTCCGAGAAAGAAGAAAAGCGCGCGGTCGCCCTCATCGCCGAACTCGACGACGACCTCCCCCTGCGCGAGACCACCGTCGGACGCCTCGAGAAGCGGGCCAAGAAACGACGGGTCCTCCCGTCGGCACCGCCGGACGGCTCGATTCACAAGGGACCGCGCTGGCGACTCGACTGCGCGGACATGCGCGAGTGGAAAGTGCGGGCCAACAGCGTCGACCTGATCGTGACCGATCCGCCCTACGAGAAGGCGAGCATCCATCTGTATAAGGATCTGTCGGCGTTCGCGGACCGATCACTCAAACCGGGCGGGCTCCTCTTCGCCTACGCGGGTCACCTTTACTTCGACCAGATCATGGACCACCTGCGCAGCGAGCTGCGCTACGTCGCCCAGATCATTTTCCTTCAAACCACCCGTCAGTCGCCGATCTATCCCATCAAGGTTGACAGCCAGTGTCGCCCGGTCCTCGTGTTCTCCAAGGGCAAGTACGAGCCAAGAAAGTGGTTGAAGAACGTGATCGTGGCTCGCACTAGACCGGAGAAGGACGGCCACCCCTGGCAACAGTCCGTCGACCCGCTCACTCAACTGCTTGAAATGGCGTCGGACCCCGGCGACCTCGTCTGTGACCCGTTCACGTGCACGGGCACGACGGGCGTCGCGGCGCTACTCCTCGGTCGGCGATTCCTCGGTTGCGAGATCGACCCACGCAGCGTCGCATTTGCCAAGGATCGCCTCGCCAGAATCCGGCGAATCGGGGCCGAGTGACAGGGCACCCATCGTTAGATACGCCTCAGCGGCACCGTCGCCGGGACCATTTACGCCGACCATGGACAGTTGCACCCAGAATCCCTGAATTCGAGGCCTGCATGCCACTTCCGTGCCCGGAAAAGCTCGATTCAAGGACCCCGTCCGCTGTACGTTGTCATCTCTCCAGAGGAGGTCGACCGTGACGAAGCGCAGGTCTAGTGGCACCGTCTTTTACGACAAGCGTCGCCGCTGCTGGATGGGTTACATCGCTGACGGCACCTCGACCGCGAACGGCAATCCGCGGCGGCGATCCTTTCGCGGGAAGTCGCAAACGGAGGTCCGCCAGAAGCTGCGGGAGATCGAAGCGGCCGTGCTGCTCGACAAGCCAGTGATCGACGGAACGATGAAGATCACCACATTCCTAGAAGAATGGCTCACCACCACCGTTGAACCAAATTGCCTGAGCGTGAACACCGCCGACAGCTACCGCCGCATCGTCAGACAGCACCTCATCCCAGCCCTTGGCAAGAAGCGCCTCCGCGACTTGACCGTTCTCGACGTGGACCAACTACTCGTGATCAAGTACGACGCGGGATACAGCGGCGCTACCGTCCAGCGAATTCGGATGATGCTCATAAAGGCGCTTCGTCACGCCGAACGCCGAGACCTCGTAGCACGCAACGTCGCTGCGCTCTCTGACCTCCGACGCACCAAGCCCAAAAAAGGCCGCTCACTTACTCCCGAGCAGGCGGCCGAGCTCCTCGCCGTCGCCCCGACTGATCGCCTCGGCATCACCGTCGAACTCGGCCTCTACCTCGGACTCCGGCCCGGCGAGGTTCTTGGCTTGCAGTGGGGCGACATTGACTTTGACCGGGGAACACTCAGCGTTCGACGCTCGCTCAAGCGCGAGCAGAACAAGCTTCGATTTGGCGAGCCGAAGACACCAGGTTCGCGACGAACGCTCGCCATGCCCAATCCCCTGATAAAGGCCCTCAAGCGCCACAGAGAAGAGCAGACCGCCGACCGTGAACGAGCTGACGACATGTGGTCCGAATTCGATCTCGTTGTCTCAACGGAAGTGGGCACGCCCGTCGACCCGAGCAACGCCCGTCGGACACTGGAGCGCCTATGTGACGAAGCGGGAATCGGACATTGGAATCCGAACGCCCTGCGCCACTCATTCGCTTCTTTGATGTCACTATTCGGTGCCCCAATGGAAGAGGTGGCGGACGCAATGGGGCACGTCGACACCCGAATGACCTCTCGTGTTTACCGACACAATCTTAAATCTGTGGTCGATGTTGCGGCTGTCCACCTCACGAATCTTCAGCAATTCATTGATTGAGGTTTCGTGTCGCCCCATCTGCTCGTCACGACGCCGGCTTTCGTTTTGGCAAGTTGACAGTAGCCTTCGAATTTTGCTCCGCAGACAGTCGTTTCGGATTGTGTCCCGACTTGATATCCAAGCTCAATTACGGTGATGATGTGGCAAAGTCGCGAGTGAAGGTTGTAGCGGACGGCTCAATTGTTGTGTCGCCGCCAATGTGGATTGACGCAAACGTCATTCGGCGGGTATCCGTTTCTATTGCGACAAGACCGGTTCAATTAATCTTCCCGGTCGCTTCCTCAAAATCTGGGAACTCGCGCCCAATAATTGACTTGTTAGAGCCCAAGTACCTAGGCAAGGATATTCCTCAAGTTAAGGTCCCTCCAAAATTCGGATGGGGACATCACGACGTCAAGTCGAACCGATTGTTGGTCGACGCTCTCCGGTTTACGACGCCGATGAACGGACAATCAACAGTGCGGACCAATTTCATCACAACGCCGCAGCCACTTGATTGGTTACGGTCGGAGTGGCCAAGTTGGTACGCGATAGTTCACGATTGGCTATGCGCCTGGACAGACTTGACTCGCGGCCAGGAACATTTTGTGGGCTCCTACGACAGTATCGACGCAGCTGCCGAACGAATTGCCATGGGTACTACTGGATTCGTAAGCGGTGGGATCAAAGTTGTGGGGTACGGACCTGTTCGAGCCGCTACCGCGGACGAAGTGAGAGCAGCATTTCGATGCGCCAATAACAGTTATAAGGTTCCCGTGCCGTGGGACTTTCTCATGCGCGCCAATACGGCACGCCTCCATCAACAACATCGTGAGTGCGTAATTGACGCTTGCACGGCTGTGGAGGCATCGATATCGAACCGCATTCAAAAAGACTTACTAATTGCATTGGTATCTGCGGAAGGTGCGAAACGCATCACCTTACAAGCAAATGGAGTCGTCGAACTCTACAAGCTAGCGATTTCGATTGGTCTCACGATGCCTTTGAGCCAGAACAAAGTCAGGGCTCGACTTTCTGAGCCGCGCAACAATGCGGTTCATCTTGGTATTTCTCCTACATTGGAAGAAGCCTTGGCGGCAACTTCCATCGCCAATCAAATCGTCAAGGCAATGGATCCTCTGCCCTCACCCGCGTCATTGTTGAGACGGGAATTCAACTAATTTCGATTGAGGACTACAGGCTAGGCCCAAAGGGGACGTATTCTTCTGTTCATGTCGAGACACTGGTACTCGAATCAAAGCGAATTTGTCCTCTTTGAGCGATCCAACGCAACTCAGACTCAAGTCGAGTATGCCCGCGAACTGCTCGAAAACAGCGGCGAAGTTCCATTGGATGATTACAACGGTCACATAGGCGCCTTCACAATGCTGGTCGATCATCTTAAAAGCGTCGCAGCGGATCCGCCAGAACGAATTGAGTTGAAGCGCCGCTTTCGAACGATCGCCCGCAGACCAAGTTTTGACATCAGAGATCCCATTAGTTCTCGCTCTGGACGGCGTCACTGGGCCTGGATTGATCCAAGAACAATCGCGCGTGGCCGGATTCTCGGAAAGCCGTTTCCCAGGAGCCAATACTCGGAGCCATGGATGATCCAGTTAACTCAACAGATCCTTGAAGAATGTGAGTCTCCCGAAATGTACTTAGAACACTTCAATGATCCACGTTACGGCTATGTGATTGTCGTTACTTCGATTCCCGGACCTTTCGGTCCAATCCGACCTATTGGTACAAACGGGAATCACCGTTCGATGGCTTTCGAAGCACTTGGGTGTCCAGTGGTTCTTGCGGAGGTCTCTAATGAAGGGCCTCCTTATCGAATCACTTATAAAGAGAACGTCGATGCTTGGCAAATTACGAGGGACTACTTGAAATGGCTCGAAGATCAAGGGGCGATTCGATTGTCTTCTCGCTCGGTTGTACGACGCGGTCAGTTTCTTGATATTCGCATTGCGGAAGCAACCACACCTTGGTTAGCGTCATCGCCAAGGGAAGCGCTGGCGGCCCTTGACGCTTACGAGCAATTCTGGGGCCACAAGTTGGAGAGCGTTGGTCAGCTTCAAATGTCCGAACTCCGACGGAGATGGAAATCGGCTGCGCGCACAAAAGTGCGCAGTTCAATTTTTGCCAAAACAGTGTCGGCAGCGACACTTATCCGACCGGCAGACAACCTCACAAACTTCCTCTCGAGCGAGGAAGTCAAGCCTAGGTCACTCCCAATTCGACGAACATGACACAGTACGTCGGTAAGTCGTAACCTACTGACTCTCATTCGTAGCGACTGACGCGGTGTCAGTGTTTTTCTCATCTTTCCCAATAACTAGGGCCAAACCGTACCCCGATCTTTGGCGGTAACTCCCGCAGCGATCAATCGATCAACCGATTCGGGACCAGTTTCAATCGCACCAGCTGCTACCGGGCTAGCGCCGGGAGAATATCCATTGAATGACGCTGCCGCCATGGAAGCCACCAATGGCCACTGCTTCTCGGGTTGATTGATGAAAGTCGGTGACAATTTCCGCTGTTGCCAAAGCACAGAGGCTGCTTCAGCAACGGATTCCACAACTAACTTCACACTTCGAACGCATCCGGCGATCGTCAGCCCCGCCCGTTCAGTTAGGAGACATTGATCCGGTCCTAAGAGTCTCCACACATCGGCATCGGTGCTTTGTGGGTCATTTGGTAAGAGGTATTCCGCGATCAGTGCTTCTACGGGAGATTGAACTGCGACAGTAAGGACACCGCCCCCAAGAGGTCGAATGTTATAGGTCACCAGCCTTCGTCCCCTGTGAACAAGCATGTTCCTCATGCCGAGTAACCAGTCCAACCACCCAGGTGGACCTGCGGCATCTACTGCATCGATGGCAGATGAGATCATTGAATATTGGGCGCTTAGCGCAGCGGTTGTAGATTTCAACGAAGATTTCGAGATGTGACTCCAATCAGCCTTCACGATGTTGGTTGGCAAACCCGCCACTCCGATAATCACTCCGGCTAAACAATCCATTGCTGATGCCAATGCTCGAATCGCGCCGGCGGCATGCAGTGGACCCATGTAAAACAAGAGCTCGTCGGCAGGACTCGCCGGTTTGTTTACGGCAGTCCCCGTAGTACGAAGACTTGTACGGACGTTCCCGGAAAGCTTGCTCCAAGCATCTTCCGCCTCAAGTAGGTGCAATCTTGCCTCGACTAGGTTCGTCTGCACGGCTCTGCCGACCGTAACCAGATAATCACCAATCAATATCCGGCGATGTAGGTCAAGACTTCCAGATTCCCACCAACCAATCCCGAAGGTAACTGGATCAAGATCATCAGCGATTGTGTTCGCAAGTTTGTGCATTTTGCCGCAATCTGCACCAAGGGCTCGCGCGAATGCCGTTTCAAACTCGTTCTCTGCGGGGTATGGGTCTTCAAGCCTTTTCAAATCCTCTTCTCTCATTCCGATCCTCTCATTTCTGGTTTGTCAAAATAAGGCTGTAACTCCGTGAGCTCACACGGACATTCCTCAGCATCCCTAGTACGAACGTACGTTCGTACTAGATTAACCCCATCAGTCTTCTTCTTTGAATACGGGGAAAGGTCGAAAACAACATGACTACAGGAAAGTCTGCTGCTTCGAAGGCAGCAAAAATTCTTCGCAAAGCATCTAGCCCTCCTGCGGCGCGCGACGTTGCAGCGAGTGACTTAGTACAGGCGAAAAAGTCGCCACCGAAAAAGCCAGTTAAAAAGTCGAGGAAGTAAACGGTTCGCGAAGGTTCACCACCCACTCCGAGGCGAGATCGCCAGACCCCGCACCGAGATCCTCCGGTTAGAGATTGTTAAAGTCCCCGGGTTCAAGACATCAGCGCCACTCGGTGACATCTAACTCGGCTCCTACAGCATTCAAGAACGTTGACGCCTGTTAGTTGAGATCTGTGCAGCGGTCGTGTGTTCACTGGAAAGTCAGAATGCACACATTGGCGGCTCACGAAGCAACCATATCGAGAGAAGCGAAGCCGCCCGCTCTTCAAGTCGCTCACCGATTTGCTCACAGAATTTTGAGGTCACCGAGACGTCGTCAAGAATATCGGTATATCCCATGAAAATTTGGTGGGCCGTACAGGACTTGAACCTGTGACCCCTTGCGTGTCATCGAACCCCGCCCTACCAACGGGTAGAAGTGCACACGACCAGTTGACATGAGGCATGGGTACGGACGCGTGAAATCTGGCCTCCCGTGATCACCCGTGACACTCTGCATTCTTCTCTGAATGGCTCCCCCGATGGCTCCCCGGACGGACCGTCACAGGGTTCTCCTAAATTGCCAGAAGGAGAGGAGTTTGAGAATCAGACTACGTCACTTTGTGAAAGCCCAAATATCGTGCGTGCTCAATTGATTTTCGTAAAATTAAAATGATCTCTGACGCCGTAAAGGAAATTCTCCGAGCACTTGGATGGCATGTGCCCCGGAAAGTCAAACTGTCCTGGTCTCAGAGCGAGACTTGTGCTGTGGATAACCAATTTCTTCCTTACTTCAAGATGCCAAATCTCCCAGACATGAAGGTTGTATATACCTCCAAGGGCTGCGAGGTACGCCTATCAAATTCCACCGTCTCGGGCAAAAAATGATCAGCTTTCTTGAGAAGGCATCTTTGCGAGGTCGCTCCTGTACCGAGACAGTTCATTGTCATAGCGTCGCTCACGATTCACGAAAGCCTGCACACCGCCCTCAAGTAGATCCTGGATGTCCTTTCTAATTCGAGCATCGTCAAGAGGCCCAGAATGCGCTTCAGCATCTCCACCGACGATCCGCAAAGATCCATCGACGTTTTCAAGTGAGACCACCCTCTCCGCGTCGGTATTGACCGGGATGTTCGCTTCGTGCGTTACAACAATGAGTTGACGGTTCCACCTCGCTCGTCGAAACTGAGAGACGACAAGGTCACTTACGAGCCGGCTATCGAGATCATCTTCGGGCTGGTCAAGGATTAGTGGACTATTCCCGTAGCTAAGAATGAATGCGAGCATTGCAGCACTTCGCTGTCCGGGACTACCGCTTTCAACCGATTGCCACGACGCCTCATGATCCGGATCACAGCCCTCCTTTAGGAATCGAAGATCAAGACGGTCGTCAGGACGCAAAGTAGCCACGCTCAAGCGAGTCTGTTCGGATCTCGTCTCCACTCTGTTCGCGAAACTGTTCGAGCTATGAGTAATCAGTCCCGAGCAATCGCCAGACAGCAGGGCATCTCTCCACTCTTCCAGCCTTTCAAGTCGAGTCTCTGGGGCTGCTTCCTTGTCGCAAAGCCATGACTCAAGTTTTTCAAGTGCTTCAGTATGGTCACCTTCACGGAACCCGAACGCCGAACGCACCTCCGTATTCCACTGCGATGGATCTTGCAATTGGTCGACCCTAATTCGTAAGGATCCAAGATTCTCACCCACCGAATCCGCAAAACCGAGGCGGACCTTCGTACGCTCATTGTGCAGCTCGATCAATTCTGTCCACGCACTTGACTCCGAATTCTTGAGGTCATCAAGACCTGCCAGCAAATCATCAACTATTGCTAGTTCGTTCTTCGCGGCAGTCAATTGAGCTTGAAGTGCTTCGTACTGACTTAGATCCACACCGAGTGCTTGCAACTTCGCTTCATATTCGGCTTTGAACTCTGTGGCGCGGCGCAATTCA
>Ga0307373_10006943_pt1 | contig 17836 bp, 14 predicted proteins | sample OX2MG_FD_202534 | JGI IMG/M metagenome (GOLD analysis project Ga0307373, IMG submission 202534) | Soil microbial communities from Risofladan, Vaasa, Finland - OX-2 | ecosystem: Environmental > Terrestrial > Soil > Coastal area > Acid sulfate soil | place: Finland: Risofladan, Vaasa | collected... | reverse complement strand
TTGCCGACGCCAAGGCTGAAATTTTCCTGGGCCTCGAGCAAGGCGGCGCCGCGGTCCTCAACCGCGACAATTCGCAATTCGCCCGCCTCAAACGCCGCGCGGACGAAGCGGGAGTAACCCGCATCGTCAGCTTCGGCGAACATTCAAACGCCGACGCTCGCTTGATCAAGTGCGCCCTGCATCCGGATTGCTCCACCGTTCAGGCGGACATTTTCGGCACCGAGGTGACCTACAAGATTGGCGCACCGGGCCGCCATCTCGTCGATAATTCGCTGGCCGTTCTGGCGACCACCGTACTGGTCGGCGCCGATCTGGCCATGGCGGCGCTGGCGCTGGCGGAATTCAAACCGACCGGCGGACGCGGTACGACCATCGAGATCGATCTGCCTGGCGGAATCGCCCGCGTTATCGACGAAAGTTACAACGCCAACCCGACCTCCGTTGCCGCAGCGCTCGCCCTGCTCGGGCAGACGACGATCGGTCCGCACGGGCGGCGCATTGCCGTACTCGGCGACATGCTCGAGCTTGGTCAGCGGGCGCGCGCCCTGCACCGGCGGTTGCTGGAACCGCTGCTCGCCAATGGCGTCGATTTGGTATTCTGCTGCGGGCCGCTGATGAAGACATTATGGCAGGCTCTTCCCGCCAGCCGCCGCGGCGGCTATGCAGAGGATGCGGCCGCGCTCGAAATCCAGGTCTTGTCTGCGATCCGTGCCGGCGACGCCGTCATGGTCAAGGGCTCCCTGGGTTCGCGCATGGCGCCGATTGTCAAGGCGCTGCAACGCTTGCGCCAAGACTCGCCGGGTCGTGAAAAGCTGCAAACTGCGTCCGCACAGGGTTGAGGCAATGCTCTACTGGTTGGTCGATCTGTCGGACAAGCTCACCGTCCTTAACGTCTTTCGCTACATTACCTTTCGCACCGGCGGCGCGGTTATTACCGCGCTTCTTTTCGTTTTTATGTTCGGCCCCTCGATCATCGAGCGCCTTCGCTCGCTGCAAGGTAAGGGGCAGCCGATCCGCAGTGACGGGCCGCAGTCGCACATCGTCAGCAAGGCCGGAACGCCGACCATGGGCGGGTTGATGATCCTGGCCGGGATGCTGGTCTCGACCTTGCTCTGGGCCAATCCGACCAACCCCTATGTGTGGGTGGTGTTGTGGGTGGCGCTGGGCTTCGGGATGGTTGGCTTTTACGACGATTACCTCAAAGTGACACGCCAGACTCACAATGCTTTTCCCGGCCGCACCCGAGTCCTGGTCGAAGCGGCAATCGCCGCAGTGGCCTGCGTGGCGATGGTCGAACTCGGTCACCTGCCGTTTTCGACTTCGCTGGTTTTCCCGTTTTTCAAGGAGCTGGTGATCAACTTCGGCTGGTTTTACGTGCTGTTCGGTATCTTCATCATGATCGGCGCCGGCAACGCGGTGAACTTGACCGACGGCCTCGACGGACTCGCTATCGTGCCGGTGATGATCGCGGTGGCGAGCTTCGGCATGATCGCCTACCTCTGCGGCAACGCAGTGTTTGCCGATTATCTGCAAATTCACTACGTGGCCGGCACCGGCGAGCTCGCCGTGCTGTGCGGCGCGGTGCTTGGCGCAAGTCTCGGCTTTCTCTGGTTCAACGCGCCGCCTGCATCGATCTTCATGGGCGACACTGGCTCGCTTGCGCTCGGCGGTCTGATCGGCGCGATTGCGGTAGCCACCAAGCATGAGATCGTGCTGGCGGTGATCGGCGGTCTTTTCGTACTCGAAGCCGTGTCGGTGATCGTGCAGGTGGTTTCGTTTAAGCTCACTGGCAAACGCGTGTTCAAGATGGCGCCGATCCATCATCATTTCGAGCAGCTCGGCTGGACCGAGCCGCAGATTGTCATTCGTTTCTGGATCGTCTCGGTCGTGCTCGCGCTGGCCGGGCTGTCGACGCTGAAACTGCGGTAATTCCGTCGTGATCCCCGTTACGACCTTTGCCGGACAAAAGGTCGCCGTATTCGGGCTGGGCGGTTCCGGGTTGGCCAGCGCCAGCGCGCTGATGGCCGGCGGCGCCGATGTCATCGCCTACGACGACGATGTGCAGAGCGTCGCGAAAGCCAGCGCCGCCGGAATTCCGATCGCCGATTTGCGCGGTATTGATTGGTCGAAGCTGGCGGCTCTGGTTCTGGCGCCCGGTGTTCCGCTCACGCATCCGGCGCCGCACTGGAGCGTGCAGCTCGCGCAAAACGCGGCCGTCAACGTGTTCGGCGACGTCGAATTGTTCTGCCGCGAGCGCCGCGCCGGCGCACCCGGCGCGCCTTTCGTCGCCATCACCGGCACTAACGGCAAATCGACGACGACGGCGCTAGTCGCGCATCTGGTCGGTTCGGCCGGCATGGATGCGCAGATGGGCGGCAATATCGGCACCGCGATCTTGTCGCTTGCGCCGCCGCGGGCGAGCCGGGTTCACATCATCGAGTGCTCGTCCTACCAGATCGATCTCGCGCCCACTCTCGACCCTTCAGTGGGTATCCTGATCAACCTCAGCGAAGATCATCTCGATCGCCACGGCACCATGCAGCATTACGCGGCGGTCAAGGAGCGCTTGATCGCTGGCGTGCCGAATGACGGTACCGCGATCGTCGGCGTTGACGATGAGTGGTGCCGCGCCGTCGCCCAACGCCGCGAGCAAGCGGGCAAATCCGTCACGCGCGTTTCCGTGCGGCAGGTCTTGAGCGACGGAATCTCCGTCGAGACAGCGCGCATCATGCAGACCGCCGCCGGCACGGCTTTGCCGCTTGCCGAGATCGGTGGCATCGGCTCGCTGCGCGGTTTGCACAATGCGCAAAACGCAGCCTGTGCCGCGGCGGCAGCGCTGGCGCTCGGATTAACGCCGGCGGCGATCCAGTCCGGCCTTCGCTCGTTTCCGGGCCTCGCGCACCGGATGGAACAGGCGGGCCGGCGTGGGCGGGTGCTGTTCGTCAACGATTCCAAGGCCACCAACGCCGACTCGGCGGCGCAGGCGCTGGCTTGCTTCGACGACATTTTCTGGATTGCCGGCGGAAAGCCGAAGACCGGCGGGATCGAATCGCTGCGGACGTTCTTTCCACGCATCCGCAAGGCCTATCTGATCGGCGAGGCGGCAACGGATTTCGCCGCTACGCTTGGCACTGCAGTGCCGCATGAGATCGGCGGCACGCTCGACCGGGCGTTGGCGTCCGCCGCCCGCGATGCCGCGGCCTCGACCGCGAATGAGCCGGTCGTGCTCCTTTCGCCCGCCTGCGCCTCATTCGACCAGTACCGAAATTTCGAGATTCGCGGCGATGCTTTCCGGGCTCTGGTCCGCGCATTGCCCGACATAAAATAGCGGCAAAAACCGTTCTTAATCTCCTAGAAACCATCCCGGTGTCAGGACTAAGCGGGGATTTCCGCTAGGGACGCCGGCAACGGCGAACGGCTTTGGCTTCGCGCGCGCAACCGACGCTGGTCAGCGAATGGTGGCGGACGATCGACCGCCTGACATTGGCGGCGCTCGGCGCATTGATGCTGGGCGGCATCGTGCTCTGTCTCGCCGCAAGTCCGCCGGTCGCCGCGCGCATCGGCCTTGACCCGTTCCATTTCGTCGATCGTCAGGTGCTGTTTCTCGTTCCCGCCTCGGCGGTGTTGATCGCGACCTCGTTCCTGTCGCCGCGCGAGATCCGCAAGGTCGCGCTTGTCGTGTTCATCGTCAGCCTCATTCTGGTGGCGGCGACGCCGTATTTCGGTCCCGAGATCAAGGGCGCGCGGCGCTGGCTCGTCATTCTGGGTGTGAACATTCAGCCGTCGGAATTCCTCAAGCCGGCTTTTGTCGTTCTCATCGCCTGGCTGTTCGCCGAATCGGGAAAGCGTCCCGATATGCCGGCCAACACCGTTGCACTGGCGCTGCTGGTCATCGTTGTCAGCCTGCTGGTGCTGCAGCCCGACTTCGGCCAGACGATGCTGGTGACGCTGGTTTGGGGTGCGCTGTTCTATATGGCCGGTATGCGCTTTATCTGGGTGCTCGGACTGGGCGCCACCGCGGGCGTCGGCTTGGTCACGGCTTTCTATACCGTTCCGCACGTGGCGCAGCGCATCAACCGCTTCCTCGATCCGTCATCGGGCGACACCTTCAACATCGATATCGCGACCGAGTCGTTTATTCGCGGCGGCTGGTTCGGGCGCGGTCCCGGCGAGGGCACAATCAAGCGCATCCTGCCCGAAGGCCATACCGACTTCGTATTCGCGGTCGCTGCCGAGGAATTCGGCGTCGCGCTTTGCCTTATTCTCGTTGCTTTGTTTGCGTTCATCGTCATCCGCGCTTTGATCAAGGCGATGCGCAACGACGATTCATTCATCCGCTTCGCTGCGGCAGGCCTCGCCATCCTGTTTGGATTGCAATCGGCGATCAACATGGCGGTCAATCTGCACCTGATACCGGCCAAGGGTATGACGTTGCCGTTCATCTCCTACGGCGGTTCGTCGCTGATCTCGCTCGCTTACGGCATGGGAATGTTGATCGCGCTGACCCGTGAACGGCCGCGCGCCAAACTCGGCGGCGAGGTCATGCTCGCTGCGAGCCCGGCGTGACGCACACGGCGGGCCGGGCGCCGGTCCTGGTCGCGGCCGGCGGCACGGGCGGCCATTTGTTTCCCGCCGAGGCGCTGGCCACCGCACTGGCGGAACGCGGCATCCCCGTTCATCTTGCTACCGACCGTCGTGCCGCCCGCTATAGCGGCGCGCTCGCCGACGACATCGTCCACGTCGTCGCTAGTGCGACGTTGCGTGGTCGCGATCCGATCGCCGTGCTGCGAACCGCAGCGGGGCTCGGCACCGGGCTCATCCAAAGCTGGTTGCTGATCGGCCGGTTGAAACCCGCCGCAGTGATCGGCTTCGGCGGCTATCCGACCGTACCGCCGCTGCTGGCGGCGGCATGGCGCGGCGTTCCCACCATCGTGCACGACGCCAATGCCGTCATCGGGCGCGCCAATCGTTTGCTGGCGCCTCGCGTCACTGCAATCGCCACGACGTTTCCCGATGTTTTCCGTGCGGCGCCGCAACTTGCCGCCAAAACGACTCTGACCGGCAATCCGGTGCGGCTGGCGGTCGTGGCGGCTGCCGCGACTGCTTACCCGGCCTCAGGCGGCAAACTGCACCTCCTGGTGTTTGGCGGCAGTCAGGGTGCGCGAATCTTGGCCGACGTCGTGCCGGCGGCCATCGGGCTCCTCGAACCCGGCTTGCGCGGACGGTTTGCGATCGTGCAGCAGGCGCGCGAGGAAGATTTGAAGCGCGTGAGCGACGCCTATCGCGAACTCTCGGTTGCGGCGGAAGTCGCAACCTTCTTTGCCGATTTGCCGGCTCGGATTGCCGCGAGCCATTTGATCGTGGCGCGTTCCGGTGCCTCCACTGTTGCCGAGCTTTCGGCAATTGGGCGACCCGCCATGCTGGTGCCATTGCCGCATGCTTTGGATCAGGACCAACTCGCCAATGCCGGCGTGTTGGCCGATGCAGGTGGCGCAATTCGGCTGCTACAGGAAGACTTTACTCCCCGGCGCCTCGCAGTCGAACTCGCCGCGCTGGCGGCGGCGCCGCAACGGCTTGCCGATATGGCTGTAGCCGCGCGATCGGTCGGGCGGCTCGATGCTGCCGAGCGGCTTGCCGATCTGGTGCTCAAGGTGGCGGCGGCCGGCGCAAACAAGTAGGTTCTGCCCGCTTCGCGCCTAGTGCGGTGGATTTGAAGTTCCTACAACCGAGCGGCAACTCGCCTAGGAACTTCAAATTCGAAAACCGCACTAGAATCAACTGTTTACTAGTGTCACCTTTGATTCCGAAGTTCGTACGAGAGGGTGCCATTAGCGCTTGCGAACTTCGGAATCGGGACACTAGGGAGTTTTCATGAAATTGCCGCTCGACATCGGCCCGGTGCATTTCGTCGGTATCGGCGGCATCGGCATGAGCGGCATCGCCGAGGTGATGGTCAATCTCGGTTACCGGGTGCAGGGCTCCGATCAGGCCGAGAATGCCAACGTCAAACGATTGCGCGAGAAGGGCGTGAAAATCGCCATCGGTCAGGCTGCCGCCAACCTTGCCGAGGCCGAAGTCGTCGTCGTCTCCTCGGCCATCAAATCCGACAACCCCGAACTGGTTGCGGCGCGCGCGGAGCGGTTGCCGGTCGTGCGCCGCGCCGAGATGCTGGCCGAGCTGATGCGGCTTAAGAGCTGCGTCGCCATTGCCGGCACCCATGGCAAGACCACCACGACCTCGATGGTGGCGGCACTGCTCGACGCCGCCGGCTTCGATCCGACCGTGATCAACGGCGGCATCATCAACGCGTACGGCACCAATGCGCGGCTCGGCGCCGGCGACTGGATGGTCGTCGAAGCCGACGAGTCGGACGGCACTTTCCTCAAGCTGCCCGCCGACATCGCAATCGTGACCAACATCGACCCCGAGCATCTCGATTACTTCAAGAGCTTTGAGGCGGTGCAGGACGCGTTTCGCGCCTTTGTCGAGAATGTGCCGTTCTACGGGTTTTCAGTGATGTGCACTGATCATCCGGTGGTGCAGAGCCTGGTCGGGCGCATCGACGATCATCGCATTATCACTTATGGCGAAAATCCGCAGGCCGATGTGCGGTTGCTCGACGTCTCGCACGCCGGTGGCGCGGCGCTGTTTACTGTTTCTTTTCGCGACCGTGCCGGACAATCCGTGCGCGAAATCAGGAAAGTGACATTGCCGATGCCGGGCCGGCACAACGCGCTCAACGCCACGGCGGCGATCGCGGTCGCGCATGAGCTTGGCGTTGGCGACGACGTGATCCGCGATGCGCTGGCCGGGTTCGGCGGAGTGCGGCGGCGCTTCACCCGCACCGGCACCTGGAATGGAGTGACCGTCATCGACGATTACGGGCATCATCCGGTCGAGATTGCGGCGGTGCTAAAGGCTGCGCGCGAATCGACCAAGGATCAGGTGATCGCCGTGGTGCAGCCGCATCGCTACTCCCGACTTGCCGTCTTGTTCGAGCAGTTCTGCACCTGCTTCAACGATGCCGACGCCGTAATCGTCGCGCCGGTCTATTCGGCGGGCGAAGCGCCCCTCCCCGGCATCGATCGCGATGCGCTGGTACAAGGCTTGCGCAATCACGGCCACCGCCACGTCGTGGCGCTGGACTCGCCGGAAAAACTCGCCGGGCTTATCGCCGGTATGGCGCATGCGGGAGACTACGTCGTCTGTCTCGGCGCCGGCTCGATCACGCAATGGGCCTATGCGCTGCCGGGAGAATTGGCGGCGGCGAAGGGTTGAGATTTATTCCGCCATGATCAAACAATGTCTGGCTGTGCGCCACGTCGCCTTCGAGGATCTCGGCCTGCTGGGGCCGTTGGTGGCGGCGCGCGGCTACGGCGTGCGCTTCCACGATGCCGGGGTCCAGCCGTTCAACGCCGAGACGCTGTTGGAACCGGACCTCGTCGTCGTGCTCGGCGGTCCGATCGGGGTTTATGAGCAGGAGACTTATCCGTTCATTGCCGACGAGATCGCGGCGGTCGCCGCGCGGCTTCAGGCGGACAAACCGATCCTTGGTATTTGCCTTGGCGCGCAGATGATGGCGGCGGCGCTCAACGCCAAGGTTGCGCCGGGTCAGGTCAAGGAGATCGGCTGGGCGCCGTTGACGCTGACCGGCGACGGGCAAAGGTCGCCGCTTGCTCCGCTCGGCGCGACTCCCGTCCTGCATTGGCATGGCGACAATTGCGAACTGCCGAAGAACTGCGCGTTGCTGGCGTCGACGCCACATTGCCCGGTGCAGGCGTTCTTGCGCAAGCCGGCGCAACTTGCCTTGCAATTCCATCTGGAGACCGAGCCGGCGCGATTCGAAAGCTGGCTGGTCGGACACACCGTCGAACTCGGCAAGGCCGGAATCGATCCGCGCGAATTGCGCAAACAGGCGCACACGCTCGGACCGGCGACTCGCGAGATCGGCCAAAAAGTTCTTGGAGCGTGGCTCGATAAGGCGGTCGGAGCCGCGGTATGAGCTTTCCCGATATTGCTGCCGCATTGCGCGCGAAAATGCCGGCCTTGCGCGGGCGGCTGATGGCGAACCAGCCGCTCGACGAGCTGACCTGGTTTCGCGTCGGCGGCGCCGCGCAACTTTTATTTATGCCGGAAGACGAGGCAGACCTCGCTTACCTGCTGGTGCATCTGCCTGGCGAGGTTCCCGTCGCCGCGATCGGGCTCGGCTCCAATCTCATTGTCCGCGACGGCGGCGTACCCGGCGTCACGATCAGGCTTGGACGCGGCTTTGGCGAGATTGCCGTGGAAAATACAGACATTCGCGTCGGCGCGGCGGTGCCCGACGTCAAGGTAGCGCGCGCGGCGCAAGAGGCGGGCATCGCCGGACTGTCGTTCCTGCGCGGCATTCCCGGCGCCATCGGCGGCGCGTTGCGCATGAACGGTGGCGCCTATGGCCGCGAGACCAAGGACGCGCTCATCGGGGCACGAGCCGTCGATCGATCGGGCCGCATCCATGTACTCGGCAATATCGATATGCATTACGCGTACCGCCATTGCGGCGTGCCCGACGATTACATCTTCACGCAGGCGACGTTGCACGGCGAACGCGGCGATCCGGCCGTGATCGCGGCCGAAATGGACAAGATCACCGAAAGCCGCGAGGCCACGCAGCCGATCAAGAGCCGCACCGGCGGCTCCACGTTCAAGAACCCGCCCGGTTCGAAAAAGGCCTGGCAGCTGATCGATGCCGCCGGCTGCCGCGGACTGCGCGTCGGCGATGCGCAAGTTTCCGAGCTGCATTGCAATTTTCTGATCAACCTCGGTCGCGCAACCGCCGCCGACATCGAAACGCTCGGCGAAACGGTGCGGCGGCGGGTGAAAGATTATTCCGGCGTCGATCTCGAATGGGAGATCCGGCGGATCGGCGTTCCGAAATAGTGGAGCGGATTTAACATTCGCTACCCACCTAGCGGCAGACTCGTGAAGCGAATGTCAAATCCAAAGCTCCACTAAGACTCATATTTGCTAGTGGTTCTTTTGATTCCAACATTCGCATGAGAAGCTGCCGAATACGGATGCGAATGTTAGAATCGGACCGCTAGCGTAGTCTTTCCGCATGGCGAAGCGCGACCCTATCCTCATTGTCGGCGGCGGGCTTGGCGGGCTGACGACGGCGCTCGCTTTGGCGCGCCGCGGCTGGCCGGCGCGCGTATTGGAAGGCGCACCGCAATTCGGCGCCATCGGTTACGGCATTCAGTTCGGGCCCAACGTCTTCCATGCCTTCGACCGGCTCGGCCTCAGCGAGAAGGTGCTGGCGATAGCGGATTTTCCGGTGGCGCTTTCGATGATGGATGCACTCAGCGCCAAGGAGCTTGTTCACGTCCCGACCGGTCCCTCGTTCCGCGCGCGGTTTAAGTATCCCTACATCGTCGTGCATCGTATCGATCTCCACAATATCCTGCTCGACGCCTGCCGGCAGAATGGCGCCATCGAGCTTGTTCCCGATGCGATGGTGACCGGCTTTGAAGACCGCGGCGACGCGGTTGCGGTCGAGACAAAAGAAGGCGGCGCGTTTTCCGGCGCTGCACTCGTCGCTGCCGATGGACTGAGTTCCTGGTTTCGCGCCAGGCTGATCGGCGATGGCGATCCGCGTCCGAGCGGCTATGTGGCGTTTCGCACCATCGTTCCAATGGCGCAGGTAAAAGCCGACTTGTCGCGCGACAACGTTAGCTTATGGGCGGGGCCGGGTCTGCACGTGGTGCATTATCCGCTGCGTCGCGGAACGGAATTTAACATCGTGGCGGTGTTTCGCACCGCTACCCACTCAGAACGCGGCGATCCGGCTGTGTATCGGACGGAGCTTGAACATACCTATCGCAACGTGCATCCCGCCGCCCGTTCGCTGATCGGCATGTTCGACATGCGGTGGCGGCGGGCTGTATCGGACCGCGATCCGGTTCGTCACTGGCACCGGGGCCGCGTCGTCCTTCTCGGCGACGCCGCGCATGGGCCGTTGCAATCGCTGGCGCAGGGTGCCGGCATGGCGATCGAAGACGGCTGTTGCCTCGGCGAACTGATCGCCGCCACGGACGGCGACTTCACCGGCGCCTTCCGTCGTTTCGAGGCCGCTCGGCTGCTGCGCACCGCGCGCGTCCAACTCGAATCCCGGGCAATCTGGGATTTCTACCATCTCGACGAAGGCGTTGCCCGCGACGTCCGCAATGCGACGGTAGCCGATTGGGACGAAGCGCATTTGTTTAACTGCCTGGCGTGGCTCTATGACGGGCCCGCTGTGCCGGAAGCCAAAGGGCCCTGAGACTCTCGATTTTTCGCCAATAGTGGATTCTATTGGTCATCCAGCGAATCAGCGGGATCGCTGACGAACCAGGCTGGGGTATGGCCAAGCACGTCGCCGTTCTGATGGGAGGCTGGTCGGCCGAGCGCGAGATATCGCTGCGTTCGGGCAGGGCCTGTGCCGACGCGCTCGCCCGTATCGGCTATCGGGTTACCGAAATCGACGCCAACCGTGACGTGGCGGCGGCCCTTGCGGCGGCGAAGCCCGATGCGGCCCTCAACGTTCTGCACGGCCGGCCCGGCGAGGACGGCACCCTGCAAGGCGTGCTCGAAATCCTCGGCATCCCCTACAGCCACTCCGGCGTGCTCGCCTCGGCGCTTGCCATGCACAAAGGGTACGCCAAGGCGGTGTTTCGCGCCGCCGATATTCCCGTCGCCGACGATTTGGTGGCGTCGCGCTTTGAAGCGGCAGAACGGCATCTGATGACGCCGCCCTATGTGGTCAAGCCGATGGCGGAAGGCTCGAGCGTCGGAGTCTTCATCATCACCGAACAACACCCGCATCCGCCGCAAGAGCTGTTTCGCGAGGATTGGGCATTCGGCGATAAGGTCCTGATCGAGCGCTATATTCCAGGCAAGGAGCTGACCTGCGCTGTTCTTGGCGACCGCGCGCTGGACGTGATCGAGATCGTGCCGGCGGTGCGCTTCTACGACTATGAGGCCAAATATGCCGCCGGCGGCTCCAAACACCTGCTGCCGGCGCAAATTTTACCAAATGTTTACCAGGAAGTCCGCAGATTGAGTCTGGCTGCCCACGGCGCGCTTGGCTGCCGCGGCGTAAGCCGCGCGGACTTCCGTTACGACGATCGGGGAACGGGAACACTGGTCTGTCTCGAGATCAATACGCAACCCGGCATGACCGAAACGTCGCTCGTGCCGGAGCTTGCGGCGTATGCGGGCATCACCTTTGACGAGCTGGTGCGATGGATGGTGGAGGACGCCTCGACCAACCGCTGATGCGGTCGAGGCCAGACGCAGCGGAAGACGTTGGCGCGCCGTTTGACGGGCGGTCGTATCCGCGCGCGTTCGAACGTTTTGCCGGCTTCACCAATTATCGACGGCGCTTCGGCCGCTGGCGCTCGCGCATCGTGCGTGCGCCCCCGCCCGGCGTCGGTATCGCCGCCTCCGCCTTATTGCTGGCCGCCACCCTCGGCTACGGCGTGATCGCCGGCGGTCACGTCACCGACGTGGTCGCCTGGCTGAAAGATGCCCGCGATGAAGCAGCCAGCGCAATTGGCTTTGGTATCGCCGCGGTTTCCCTGACCGGACCGAAGGAAGTCAGCCGCGAGGACGTTCTCACTACCGCCGGCGTGACCGGCCGGGCCTCACTCCTTTTCCTCGACGCCGATGCCGCGCGCGCCCGCTTGATGGCTAATCCTTGGATTGCCGATGCGGCCGTCCTCAAACTCTATCCTGATCGGCTCCAGATTACCGTCACCGAGCGGCAGGCTTTCGCGCTGTGGCAGGAAAACGGCCGCCTGAGCGTGATTGCCGTCGACGGCACCGTACTCGAACCGTTTGTCGAAAACCGCTATCGCAGTTTGCCGCTCGTCGTCGGGCGCGGTGCCGAGCTGCAAGCCAAAGACTTCCTCGCCGTCGTCGATCGCTACCCGGGTATCCGCGCACTCGTGCGGGCCTCGATCTTGGTCGCGCAGCGGCGCTGGAATCTGCGCCTCACCAACGGCATCGACGTACGTTTGCCGGAAGGTGACGTCGCGCCGGCACTCGACCGGCTGGTGGCGCTCGATCGCGAAAAGAAGCTGTTGTCACGCGACATCGTCGCGGTGGATCTGCGGTTGCCTGATCGGGTGAGCGTGCGGCTCTCGGATGTGGCGGCGCAGGCGCGTGAAGACGCCCTCAAGGCGAAAGACAAGAAGAAAAAGGGAGGCGACGCATGAGCGCCCTCTCTTACGGTCTTACGCCCAAGATGAAGCCGGTCTCGCCGCGTAAGAGCGCGTTGATCGCCGCCCTCGACATTGGCTCGAGCAAGGTCGCCTGTCTGATCGCCCGATTACGGCCGCATCCGCCGCAGCAAGTGTTGACCCGCAGAACCCACGCCATCGAGGTGGTGGGCTTCGGGCACGCCGCGGCGCGCGGCACCAAAGCGGGCGGCGTGGTCAATCTGGCGCAGGCCGAAGAGTCGATCCGGCAGGCGGTGGATGCCGCCGAGCGCATGGCCTCGGTGGAAATTGAATCGGTTGTGCTGTCAGTCTCAGCCGGCCGGCTGGCGAGCGACTTGTTCGCCGCTGAAATCAAAATCGCCGGCGGCGCGGTGACCGAAAGCGATATTGCTCGCGTGTTGAGCGCCGGCCATCGCCACTCGTTGCGCGAGGGGCGCGCGGTTCTGCATTCGCTACCGATCGGTTACTCGATCGACGGCGGCAACGGCATCCGCGATCCGCGCGGCATGCTTGGCGAGCGCTTCGGCGTCGACATGCATGTCGCTACCACCGACATCGCCGCTGCGCGCAACCTGATGCTCGCGGTGGAGCGCTGTCATCTCGACATCGAGGCGATGGTCGCGAGCCCATACGTGTCGGCGCTTTCGGTGCTGGCCGACGATGAGGCCGATCTGGGCGCGGCCGTCGTCGATATGGGCGCCGGCACGACGACCACGGCGGTATTCCTCGGCGGCCGGTTCGTTCACTCGCAAGGTTTCGCTGTGGGCGGACACAACGTCACCCTTGACATCGCGCGCGGAGTAAACACGAACGTCGCCGACGCCGAGCGAATCAAAACGTTTTATGGCAGTGTCCTGATTGGTGGATCAGACGAACGCGATATGATCACGGTGCCGTCAGTCGGCGAGGATGAGCGCGAGCAGATGCAATTCGTGCCGCGGTCGGTGCTCGGACACATCATCAGGCCGCGTGTCGAAGAAATTCTGGAAATGGTGCGCGACCGCCTGGCGGTGTCGTCGTTCGCGGGCGAGCCACGCGGGCGCGTGATCCTTACCGGCGGCGCGAGTCAGATGACCGGGTTGTCCGAGCTCGCGTCGCAAATTCTCAAACGGCCGGTGCGTATCGGCCGCCCGCTTGGAATTGCCGGATTGCCGGACGCGGCCAAGGGCGCGGCATTTGCCGCCGCGACCGGGCTTTTGGTTTATCCGCAGGCGGCGCATCTCGAATATTTCGAAGCACGCAATAAGCGGCATTTGGCGAATGGCACGGGCGGCTACATCGCCCGGGTCGGACAGTGGCTGCGCGAAAGTTTCTGATGGCCCCCAGACGCGCAACCAAATCATCACAACGGCTAGTGCCGGACTGGCCGGGGCCGGGCGTTGAACGCGCCCGTGCATGAAAGAAGAGGCAACCATGACCATCAACCTGAAGATTCCCGATATCCGTGAGCTCAAGCCGCGCATAACCGTGTTCGGCGTCGGCGGTGCGGGTGGCAACGCCGTCAACAACATGATCAACGCCGGTCTCCAGGGCGTCGATTTCGTTGTGGCAAACACCGACGCGCAGGCGCTCACGATGTCGAAGGCCGAGCGCATCATTCAAATGGGCACGCAAGTGACCGAAGGTCTGGGTGCCGGCTCACAGCCCGACGTTGGCCGCGCGGCAGCCGAAGAAGTGATCGACGAAATTCGCGATCACCTCTCCGGTGCGCACATGGTGTTCGTGACCGCCGGCATGGGCGGCGGCACCGGCACCGGCGCGGCGCCGGTCATCGCCAGGGCGGCGCAGGAGGTCGGTATTCTCACCGTCGGCGTCGTCACCAAGCCGTTCCATTTCGAAGGCCAGCGTCGGATGCGCATCGCCGAAGGCGGCATCATCGAGCTGCAAAAGTGCGTCGACACGCTGCTGATCATCCCGAACCAGAATTTGTTCCGGGTGGCGAATGAGAAGACGACTTTCGCCGATGCCTTCGCCATGGCCGACCAGGTGCTGTATTCCGGCGTCGCCTGCATCACCGATTTGATGGTCAAGGAAGGTCTGATCAATCTCGACTTCGCCGACGTGCGCGCAGTCATGCGCGAAATGGGCAAGGCGATGATGGGGACCGGCGAGGCCGAGGGCGAAAAGCGAGCGTTGGCCGCTGCGGAGGCGGCGATCTCCAATCCGTTGATCGACGACGCTTCGATGCGAGGCGCGAAAGGTCTTCTCATCTCCATCACCGGCGGCCGCGATCTTACGCTCTACGAGGTCGACGAGGCGGCAACGCGCATTCGCGAAGAAGTCGATCAGGATGCCAACATCATCGTCGGTGCGACATTCGACGAAAATCTTGATGGCATCATTCGCGTTTCGGTCGTCGCCACCGGCATCGATAATGCTTTGGCGGCGCAGCGCTCGCCGGCGGCAGATCCAGAAATGCGTATTGCCGCGGTCGCCAAAGGACTGCGCGCCGAATCCGCCAAACAGCCGGAGCCGGTGGAGAGGTTAGAGCCGGTCCGGTCGGTCGCCGCTGCGGCGGCGCCGGCGACGCCCGCGTCCGTCAACGACTCAATCGAATCCGCCAAAGCCGCAATGGCGATGGCGATCCTGCCGCCGGCCGCTCATGACGTGACTATCCGGCCGCTCGGTCAGAAGCCCACGCTGTTCATGGACCCGCCGGCGAGTGGGCCGGAGCAGCCGGAGCTGCCCGAACCGGAGGCGTTCATTCCTCCGCAACCGGAACGGATGCCGGTGCGCACGCGCATGCCACGCATCGACGAACTGCCGGTCCCCGCGCAAAACGAGATTCGCGCCCGGCGCGGCGAGCTCTCCGAAGAGCACCACCCTGAAAAGCGTCGCATGACTCTATTGCAACGTCTGGCAGCGGTTGGCCTCGGCCGGCGTGAAGATGAGGACGTAGCGCCGATGGCGCCGCGCACAGCGCCGCCGCTTCCGCCGGCTGCCGAACGGCTGCCCGGGCGACCTGCAGCGCGGACAGAATCGCGCCAGGAGCCGGTCTCCGAATACGCCAAGCGCGCGGCCCCGCAGGGTCTCGACCAGCACGGCCGGCAGGCCCCTGTGCATAACCGTGCGGAGGAGGATCAGCTCGACATCCCGGCTTTCCTGCGCCGGCAGGCGAACTGACGAATCTTACCAAGCTTAGTTCCCCACGCCGTGGCAAGTAGCCACGGCGTGGTTTTATTTAATGATAAGTATTTGAATTTTATAGCATATCTTATATTCGAGCTGGCACCCAATCGCTTAACCGGCCTAAACGCAGCACATCTGCGGCTGCGGGGTTTTGGCTATTCCGAGGGCAAAAATTCGGCCGAAAAAGGTAACATTTGGTAAGAAACCGTGAGTTGGCCGGAAAGTGCGTGGTCAGTATGGTTTGCCCAGTTTTGGGGGTTGTTGCGTCGGGGGTTAGTGCATCGGGGTCTTGCCGCTGGCGAATGGCTCCTCGTACAGACCTTCGCGTTCCTCAAGTTGGGGCTAGCCGATTGCTCAACGCAATCCGGCTGTGAGGTGTAGGGCATGACAAGGGGCACGTACGCCGGCAGGCAAACGACGCTGCGCGAGCAAGTCAGCGTGTCTGGCGTCGGCGTGCATTCAGGCTCGCCCGTTACTGTCTCCCTTCATCCGGCCGAAGCGGATACCGGCATCGTCTTCTGGCGTGGCGGAATTGACGGCGGGAAAGACCGCCAACTCCCGGCCAGTTTTCGCTCGGTGACGGCCACCGAATTCGCCACCGTACTTGGTGATCGGGATGGTCCGGCGGTTTCGACCACCGAGCACATCCTCGCTGCGTTGTACGCTCTCGGCGTCGACAATGCCGTCGTTGAAGTGGACGGTCCCGAAGTCCCGATCATGGACGGCAGCGCCGCGCCCTTCGTCGAGGCTATCGATCAGGCCGGCATCGAAACCCTGTCGGCGACGCGCCGTTATATCAAGGTGCTAAGGCCGGTACGGGTCAATGCCGACGGCTGCTACGGTGAATTGCGCCCCTACGCGCGCGGCCTGCGCGTCGAGGCCGAGATCGAGTTCGCCGATTCACCGATCGGCCGGCAGAGCTTTGCGCTCGACATTGAGCCGCAACTGTTCCGCCGCGATCTGGCGCGCGCGCGCACCTTCGGTTTCATGCGCGACGTGGCGAAGCTTTGGAGCGCCGGTTATGCGCTTGGCGCCTCGTTCGAGAATACCGTTGTGGTCGCGGATAATCGCGTCCTCAATAGTGACGGGATGCGCTTTCCCGACGAGTTCGTCCGCCACAAGGTCGTTGACGCCATCGGCGACTTGGCGCTCGCCGGCGCCCCGTTGATGGCCGCTTATCGGTCGGTACGCGGAGGGCATAAGCTCAATCACGCCGTGGTCACGGCGCTGATGGCCGATCCGAGCGCCTGGACCTATAGCGAATTGGAAGAGCCGCTGCGGCGCGCTCGCGGCCATGCCGACATCGCTGCCGGCTTCGCAACGGTGGCCTACGGCCCCGACATCTCTTGATTTCGTTAAGTTTTTCGCCTTAATCCGGGCCGAATTATCGGCCTAATCAGCATTGGGATCGCCGGGTATACTGGCCCGCGTGAAACGCGGCAGGAAACGGCGCTTATGCTGCTGCGGACGGGGTTTTCATTACGGTCATGATACGGCGGTTAAAGGGATCGTGGCGGTCCGGGCGCAGGCTACGTGCGCTCGCGAGCGTATCGGCATTGCTGATGATTGCGGCGCCAGTTTTAGGCTGCAGCATGTTTAGCAAGGACGAGGATGCCGTACCCGAAGGCTCCGCCGACAAGCTCTATAACGAGGGCCTGTTCCTGCTCAACAACAAGCAGGAATACGACGATGCGGCCAAGAAATTCGATCAGGTCGACCGCGAAAATCCCTATTCCGACTGGGCGCGCAAAGCGCTGCTAATGTCGGCTTACTCCTACTATCAGGCGCAGAAATACGATGACTGCATCAACGCGGCCAAGCGTTACGTGACGCTGCATCCCGGCAGTCCCGACGCCGCCTATGCGCAGTATTTGATTGGCGCTTCCTATTACGACCAGATTCCGGACGTTTTTCACGATCAAGCGCGCGCCGACAAGGCGATCGGGGCTCTCGCTGAGGTGGTGCGCAAATATCCGGACACCGAATATGCGCTCAACGCCAAGAAAAAAATCGACATCGCGCGCGATCAGCTGGCCGGCAAGGAAATGGAGATCGGCCGTTTCTACATGAAGAAGCGCGACTTCACCGGTGCCATCAACCGTTTCAAAGTCGTAGTGACCCAATACCAAACCACACGCGAGGTCGAGGAGGCGCTGGAGCGCCTGACCGAGGCCTATCTTTCGATCGGCATCGTCGATGAAGCGCAAACCGCGGCTGCGGTGCTGGGGCACAATTTCCCCGACAGCCCTTGGTACAAAGACGCTTACAAGCTGGTGAAATCCGCCGGCGTCGAGCCGAACGAGAACAAGGCTTCGTGGCTGAGCCGCGCGTTCCGGGGCCTGGGCTAGTGGAGCGGATTTAACATTCGCTACCCACCTAGTGGACTGACTCTAACGTTTGCTTCCCGCGTTTGACAGCGGCGAGCACGCGCTTTGGGTCTGCGGTCCATGCGAAGGGCTTGGGATCTGCAT
>Ga0307373_10006942_pt1 | contig 17837 bp, 13 predicted proteins | sample OX2MG_FD_202534 | JGI IMG/M metagenome (GOLD analysis project Ga0307373, IMG submission 202534) | Soil microbial communities from Risofladan, Vaasa, Finland - OX-2 | ecosystem: Environmental > Terrestrial > Soil > Coastal area > Acid sulfate soil | place: Finland: Risofladan, Vaasa | collected... | reverse complement strand
TAGTCCCGCATCGGGATAAAGCCGGTACTGTTGCTGAATGAAAATGTATATGCTGAATAAAATGCTGATTATTCCGCTGGGATAGACCAGGATATTGTTAATCCTGGCATACAGCACGCTGATTACAGCGAAAAGGACGGCCAGGATCTCGGGCAGGCTCATTTGCCGGGCATCACGGACAATGCCCCTGAACAGCTCATGGAAAATCATCGGCAGGCCTGGATGAAGGAATATTTTAAGGGAGCGGGCTGAATGGGGATGGAAACAACAATTCCCGGTAAGGTTAAACAGCCAAACTATCCATATTATTCGGCCTCTGCAACCACTTCCCTGACTTCGGGGATCATCCGTTTCATCATGCCCTCAATCCCTGCCTTAAGCGTGATCATGGAGGAAGGACAGCCTGAGCAGGAACCCTGCAGCATCAGGGTCAGGGTTCCGTGGTCATATTCCTTGAACCGGATTGCCCCACCGTCCATTTCCACGGCCGGTTTTACATAGCTCTCCAGAAGTTCCTTGATGCGTTTCACCACATCGGTATCATCCTCAGCCACGGAATTGGTGTTGACTGCAAGAGCGGCAATCTCTTCTTCCAAAAGGACCGGCCTGTTTTCTTCCAGATATTCCTTCAGGAAGGTTTTCACAGTGGGAATCACATCCATCCAGTCGGTATCTGCCGCCCTGGTAAGGGTGATGAAATTGCTGGCAATGAATACGCTGCGGATAAAGGGAAAGCCAAACAGTTCGGTAGCCAGGGGGGAGGGTCCGGCGCTGGCTTCATCCGGAAAATCAATGCTTTTACCGGGATATAGCAGCTTGTTCACCACAAACTTCATCGTCTCGGGGTTCGGCGTCATTTCTGTATAAATACTGACCATGGGATTACCGGTCTTGATCATAAAAACAGGTTTGTGCTACAAATTTATGAAATTTATACCGCAATGACGATACCCAGTCCGGCCCATGCAGCCTGAACCGGCTATTTGATCTCCCATGAGGGAGATTTCATCAGCGCTTAACATTGGATGATCGGATTAATTCAAGTTTGAATACCAGGTAAATGGAAACCACCAAGATACTAAAAGCCCAAAAGCGGATCGGACTGATCGCGCATGATAACAAGAAAAAAGAATTGATAGACTGGGCCGTTTACAACAAACGGGCGCTGGCCAGCCATGAACTGTTCGCCACCGGTACTACCGGCAGGCTCATGGAAGAGGCCCTGGACCTGCCGATTACCAAATTGCTCAGCGGCCCGCTGGGAGGTGATCAGCAGATCGGTTCCCTGATTGCATCCGGAGAAATTGACATCATCATCTTTTTTTGGGATCCTATGGAAGCCCAGCCCCATGATCCGGATGTCAAGGCCCTGCTCCGGATTGCGGCCGTCTGGAATATCCCCATGGCCTGTGACCGGGCAACGGCTGATTTTCTGATGACCTCTCCCCTGATGCATGAACGCTATGAACTGATCCTTCCGGATTACAGCCATTACCTGAAACGGAAGGTTTAGGTGTTCAGCGGGGTGATCCTGGCCGCCCAGCCCCCTCCGGGGGCCAGGTGAACGGTCATGTGTTCACCGGACCTGATCCTGCGGGTTATTTTCAGGTAATCTGTTCCGTTTCGGTCCGCATTGATCCCATCCTGGAAGATGACCATTTTATAGTTGCCCTGGGGAAGAAAAGAAAAATCCAGTTGGAGATCCCTGGGATTCCAGTCTGTCATGGCCCCCACGAACCAGGCTGACCCATGTCTGCGGGCCTCTGCAAGGTAGTCATCCACCTTGGCTGCCAGCACTACGGTGCTATCCCAGGTAGTTGGCACACTGGCAATGAAATCCAGGCATTGCGGTTCCCTTTCATAGGCCACCGGGTTATCGCAAAGCATTTGCAGGGGAGCATCATAAAGCACATACATGGCTAACTGCTGACACCGGGTTCCCAGGCTCATCGGGTTACTGTAAATGGGCGCAAAATCCTTTTTCTGGGCATTGCGCATGGCCCCGGGAGTATAATCCATCGGGCCTGCAAACATGCGGATAAAGGGCAGCGTGACCGCCATTTCAGGAGTGGTCAGCGAATCGGTCCACTTGTCATGCTCTAATCCCGGGACCCCTTCAAAGTTGAGGATATTGGGATAGGTGCGCATCATACCGTCCGGCTTATGCGCACCGTGAAAATCCACCACAAGATGTCTTTTGGCCGCTGCAGCCGCACAACGCCAGTAAAAATCCACCACATACTGGTCATCCCGGTCCATGAAATCCACTTTGATGCCCCGGATCCCCCATTTCTTGAACAGGTCAAGGGCGCGGTCCATCTGGTTGTTCAGGGTCCACCAGGAACACCAGAGGATGACCCCGACATGCCTGCGGTTAGCATAATCCACGATGGCCTTCATATCAATGGCTGGAATGACTTTGGTCAGGTCTCCGGTCACATACCAGCCATCATCCATGATGATGTACTGCAGTTTATTCCGGGATGCAAAATCAATATAATATTTATAGGTAGCGGTATTCAGTCCGGCCCGGAAATTCACCCCCGTGATGTTCCAGTCGTTCCACCAATCCCAGGCTACTTTGCCAGGCCTGATCCAGCTCCCGTCCTTCAGGGTATCGGGTGGTGCCAGCTGATATACAATTTCGTTATCCAGCAGGTCCGCGTCCCGGTCGGCAACGGCCAGTATCCTCCAGGGGAAGACCCTGTTTCCGCTGGTCCTGGATAAGTAATTCCAGTCGGTAGCCGGTACAATCTCCCGGTCCCAGCCATTCTGGCCAGGTATGTTTTTGCGGTTTGAACGCACGGCCGGCGGGAAGATAGCCCGCAGCATGTCATCGTGGTCTGAAGTAAAATATAATCCGGGATAATCATACAGGTCTGCTTCTGTCAGCAGCAGTTTTACCCCGGCCTGCTTTTCATCAATCAGCATGGGCAACTGGTTGGTTTCCGAACTTCCCAGACTATCTAGCGGCTTATAGGCATAAATATGTTCATAGGGATTCATCCACCTTCCTGCCCCCTGGAAATAAAACCAGCTGCCTGCGGGAAGCTGCAGGTCAAACTGCTCGTTTTCCACATTAATGCTATCCGGGTAATGGGTGATAAACCGGTAGGCAATCGCACGATTGTATGCCCGGAAGACCAATTCATAACTACCGGCAAAGACCAGCACAAGCTGGTTATAATGATCCCTGATCACGGCATTTTTAAATGGGATGAGCGGATGGATCTCCCGGTCGGCAGAAGTTTTCAGGGCCTGCAGGACCCGGGTATCCTTTCCTGGGAATAGTGAATCAGCTATATGCAGGCTGATACGGGCGGAGGATACGAGCAGCTTTCCGGCTTCCGAAAGCTGGAACCCGACCTGCTTCCCGGTGGTAATGGCGACAATCAGTCTCCCGTCAGGGGAACTTAGCGAATAGGATTGCGCACAGGAAATGCGGATTCCGGTCAGGGAAACAAAAAGGAGTAATAAGGGAACCTTGTACATGGGAAGGGGGTAATTGGATTAGTGGGTATACAATGCTTTCAGCATGGGGTCGTATTTATGATAAAGTTCCCTGGACACAGCCAGGGCATCTCCCCGCACCGCAGAAGGATAACGATTATGGCTGTTCACCCAATGCCATTCCCAGTCCCTGATCCTTCGGTCAAAGGATTTGACATCCACCGGAGCATTTGCCGACATACAGCTGTCCACATAGCTGAAGAATTTTACCCACCGCGGACGGTAAAACCCTTTGATCAGCCCTGACCACTGCTTGCAGGCATATTCATGAAGGGGACTGTTCTTTCCACCCCAGAGGGTGACGAGGTCCCGGGCATTTTTTTCATAGAGCTGTTTTTCCGCCAGGGTGGTGCCCCAGCTTTTAGCCTGATCAATCCATCTTCCCAGCAGAAATTCTTTCCGGGTGGCCAGCAGCCGGTCCATATCATCAAGCAGGGCCAGAAATTCATGGCTGTAATGATGGAATGCCATGGTATCCTTATTCAGGTAGGCCTGGGAGAACTGCTGTTGCAGGGTATCGGCATAATTGGCGAGCACCTGCCGGGTAAGGTCCACCAGGTCATAGCGGAACCCGTCAGCGGCTCCCAGATTGCGGCTGGCGGCCATCAGATCATCCCAGGCGGGAAGCAGGTCCTGCGGTCTGTAAGACAGGTGGGTATATGTCCAGTTCGCATTGCGGGCAAAACAAGGCCTGGCAGTCAGGATGGATTCCGGACCACCTTCGCCCCTATCCGCCCGGTAAACGGTATTTCTCAGCACACCCCAGGCCTGTTCCGCCAACGGATCCTTTTTCCCATACCTGCTCCATGCATAGGCTTTCAGCCAGCTATTGAGATCAATGGCTTTATCCCGCCAGGTATTGGCCATCATCAGTTCATACATCACCGGGTTTTGTCCGATTCCCTCAGGAGTCAGCCCGATTCCGGTCAGCTTGCCGGCTAAAGAGTCATGGAGTGCGGCAGCCGGGCCTCCGGCTACCTGATCCATCCTGCCGAAGAGGCTGATATTACCTCCGAAATTAAGGAGCATGCACCAGATCCAGGGCTTGCCGTAATAGGCATCCGTTTTATTCCACACCGGGGTGGTTTCGCTCCAAAGATCCAGGATGATCATCCGGTTATCCGGCACCGCATTCAGGAGGGCCCGGATCTGGGTGGGTTTCCAGTATTTGCTGTCATTGAGAAAGAGCCAGCCCTGCATGACCCAGATTGCATCCGGATCAACGGCGGTCATGGCAGACAGCACTTTTTTACTGACCCCGTCCAGGAAGGTGGAATCACTGGTCGGAGGCACATTCTCATTGAAAGTATCTGCGGAGTATAAATGATCCGTGCCGAATGTCTTGATCTCCTCTGCAATGAACTTTTTTCCGATCAGCTGGAACATGGGATCCGAAGGATCCAGGATATTCACATCGGCAAATCCGGCCCCCCAGTTGGTCTTTTTCAGTTTTGCCTCCGGATACCGGATATGGAATGAAGGGGGAACATGCCCGGTGAAGGCAGGAAGCACGGGGGTCATGCCCAGGGATCTTTCCCGGGCCAGGATCTGCTTTTGCAGGATCACATGACTGGTCATCCAATCCCGGGGAAGCGGACCATCCCAGCCATCCAGATTACCCATCCAGAACCAGTTAAAATAGGCTGGACCGCTGAAAAATCCCTTCAGGTCCGCAGCAGTAAATCCCAGGCTTCTGTACACTTTGTACCATATTTCATTCTGTCCGGTCAGGGCCAGGGGCATGTTGATGCCATGCATGGCCATCCAGTCTATCTCCCATTGCCATCTTTTCCATCCCCACCAGCTCATGGAGTAATTGAAGGTGCAATAGTTGAGATAGTACCGGTATTTATAGGGAGAAACCTTATGCACCCGCTGCGGAACCAGGGGAAGGGGATGGGAAACCCTGAGGTTGGAACCATCCCAGCTGATATTGCAATGACAGTAATTCTTCAGATAAAAATAAAATGCAGAGGCCACCGACACCCCATTGCTTCCCCGGAGCAGGATTTTCCCGTGTTTACTTTCCAGTTCAAACACGTCCTCTCCCTTTTCCGGCGGAATATAGGAGACTACAAAATGTCCTGCTTCGGCGGGAAGCACCCTGGCAATCAGGGCATGAGCGGCCTGCTCATTGAGCTGGGAAAAAGCATGGCCTGCCACCAGCATACAACCTCCTGCCAGCATGCATGATAATATTGTTTTCAAATTTTTGATATTGGTGAATGAGTTAATTGAAAAAGCTTTGCTATGCCCTGGTCAGGCGAACCAATCCCCATAATATTAAACGGACTACGGCTCAAAGGGTTGATCGCCTTGTTGACCTTTATCCCCCAATAAATGTAAAAAAATCCCCGCTATAACCGTTCAGCCCTTAAAGCCAACTTAAATTTACCTCATTAAATTGGCGTATATTACCTGGATATAAAAGGATCTTTCCCTGAAAAGACGATTCTTATCATCCAAATTTACCTATAATCCAGACGCGATATGTACGATCGGGCGATAGTGAGAAAATCAATGGCCGGGGCTATTTTTATGTGCCCGCTGACCATATTAATACACCTCATTTTTGGTTATTTCCATTTATTTGGAGACTCCAGAGAACCTATTTGGCCTGATCTTATCGAAACCAGTCTGTTAACATCCCTTTTCTTTTATTACTTCCTGCTATTTTTGTTGAAAAGGACTAAAAAAAACTCCCTGATTGAAAGCTGAAAAGGCAGTAAAGGTTGAATGTCATTTCTTGCTGCGTCCGGGCATTGAACTTTGACCCCATTTTCTTTTTCTTACCCCTAATTTCGTCTGTTTTCCCAGGTTCAGGGCAGTATCCTGATGCGGATATTACGGAACCAGACCTGATCTCCATGATTCTGCAGTGAAATATGCCCGGTCCTGGACATGCCGTATTCCGGGTAGTCCTTCCATTTTCCAGCTCCCTTCAGCTTTTCCCAATTTGGCGTCCACATATGGTAGCTGAGTATTTTCACACCGTTCAGCCAATGTTCCACCAGGCTGTCCTTCACGAGGATCCTGGTCTGGTTCCAGGCTCCTGCAGGTCTTATGGGCCTGTATTTGGGGACCTCCATGGCATAGTTGACCCCGGTGAGCTCCCAGTCCTCCAGTTTACCGGGATAATTCTTTTCATCGATGATCTGGTATTCCGGTCCGGTAAAATAGGGATTGGGATACTTTTCATTGACATGAAACAGGATGCCGCTGTTTCCCGCCCTGGAAATCTTCCATTCCAACTGAAGTTCAAAATTCCGGTATTCCTTATCCGTGACCAGGTCGGTTCCCATGACTCCATGACCCCTGCCTTTGCAATGAATGGTTCCTCCTTCCACATCCCAGCCTGAAGTGGGCAGGTGACGGTAACCCCGCCAGCCCTGTAAGGTTTTGCCATCAAACATGGATACCCAGCCCCCGGACCTGGGCGGATACCGCAGCACAGGAGGCGAAGGAATCCGAAAGCTGATGGCCAGTAAGGCCGTGATGAAGAGCAGGGGGGTGAAACGGATGTTCATCAGGTTAAATTACCACATTCGGTTGTCTTTTCCAGATAATATTTTCCATCCGAAGACCCTAAATTTGCTGAAGCCTTCCATGAACCTGTCTCTTCGTCCCCGATTCCCCTTTGTTCTTTTAGTGATCCTATTATTCCCTGGCTTTGCGGATGCGCAGTTCGCCCCCAAGCGGGAGTTCAGGGGGGCTTGGATCGCCACGGTGGGAAACGTGGACTGGCCCAGTAAACCCGGTCTATCTGCCGATCTGCAAAAACAGGAGTTCATCCGCCTGCTGGATTCCCTGCAGCGTGCGGGTATCAATGCAGTCATTGTGCAGATCCGCCCGGCTGCAGATGCCTTTTATATTTCTTCCTATGAACCCTGGAGTTTCTGGCTGACCGGGAAGCAGGGCCTTCCTCCCTATCCCTACTATGACCCGCTGCAATTCATGATCCGGGAAGCCCATCTGCGCGGCATGGAATTCCACGCCTGGTTCAACCCATACCGGGCGGTATTCAATACCGCCGGTTACCGGCTTGCCCCGGACCAGGTGACCCTCCTGCACCCGCAGTGGTTTGTCAATTACGGAGATGAAAAATACTTTAACCCGGGAATACCTGAAGTATGGACCTGGCTCAAGGATGTAGTCAGCGATGTGGTCAGCCGCTATGATATTGACGGGGTGCATTTCGATGATTATTTCTACCCATACCATATAAAGGACCGGGAATTTCCGGACTACCGGACCTGGCAGATTTATGGTCATGGCCTGTCCCTGGAGGATTGGCGCCGGCATAATGTGGATACCCTGATCCAGATAGTAAGCCAGGCCATCAAAAAGATCAAACCCTGGGTGAAATTCGGAATAAGCCCCTTCGGGGTATGGCGGAACCTGGACCGGGATCCTGAAGGTTCCGATACCCGCGCCGGACAGACGGATTATGATGATCTCTATGCGGATGTGCTGCTTTGGCTGAAAAAGGGATGGATCGATTATGTGGCCCCCCAGCTTTACTGGGAATTCGGGAACCGGGCTGCGCCCTATGGGACCCTGCTGGACTGGTGGGCGCACCACAGTTATGGGAGGGCCCTGTACATTGGCCAGGGCCTTTACCGGGTTGGCAGCAATGATGCCTGGAGGAACCCCGGCGAGCTACCCGCCCAGATCCGGGCTAACCGGGACTACCCGGAAGTTAACGGCAGCATCTTTTACAGTGCCCGGTATTTCCTCAGCAATCCCCTGGGCATCTGTGATTCCCTCCGGGAGGACTATTACCGGTATCCCGCCCTGGTGCCGGTCATGCCCTGGCTGGACAGCATTCCGCCTCCGGCTCCCCGGATCACGACTGCCCTTTTTGACAGCAGCGGGCTGAGGATCGACTGGGAGCAGCCGGATACCAGCAGTCATCCGGCTGCATTTGTCATTTACCGTTTCACTACCGGGATGGACTGCAACCTGGATGATCCTTCCCATATGCTGGCCATCCTTAACCAACCAGGGCAAGACAGTTTCCTGGACAGCACCTGCCATCAGGGAACAGCCTGCTATTATTTCATTACGGCCCTGGACAGGCTGCATAATGAAAGCCAGACCAGCAACCGGTTGCAGATCAGCTGGGACTCGTCGGGATGTGTCCTGGCGTATTGACCTATGATTTTTGATTTATTTCAAATAAAACGTCCAAATATTGATTGTTTTCTATATTTTATGCAGAAGTTATGAACATTAATAAATAATCTGCACATTTTACTGTATTTTTAGCCAAAGCAGCCTGCTTCCGATCCGAATACCGGGCAGGAAATCTGCGCAAACCCAATCCACGAAGATGGAAACCGACCAACGTACTGGATTATATTCACCGGAATTTGAACATGATGCCTGCGGGATCGGATTTGTGGCCCATATCAAGGGGCGCAGATCCCACCGGATCATTGAAGATGCCCTGACCGTGCTGGAGAACATGGAGCACCGGGGAGCCTGTGGATGTGAAAACAATACCGGTGACGGAGCGGGTATCCTCATTCAGATGCCCCATGAATTTCTGGGGGAACGTTGCCTGGAACTGGGCATTCATCTGCCTGCACCCGGTAAATACGGTGTGGGCATGGTTTTCTTTCCGACCAATGACCTGCTTCGGGAAGAATGCCGCGAGATCATCCGGAGGGCCGCCAGGAAACTGGACCTGGACGTCCTTGGCTACCGGGTGCTGCCCACCGACAACAGCCAGATCGGGGAAACGGCCAAAAGCGCCGAGCCTTGCATGGAACAACTTTTCCTGGCCTGTCCTGACTCCCTGAACGACTCCGATATCCTGGAACGTCGTTGTTTCATCCTGCGGAATTATGTCACCAAGATGGTCCGGGCTTCAGGTTCCTCCAGTGCAGAAACTTTTTATTTCGCTTCCCTTTCCTGCAGGACCCTGATCTATAAGGGACAGCTCACTTCCCTGCAACTCAGGCATTATTTCAGGGACCTTCAGGATGAAAAATTGATTTCCGCATTCGGGCTGATCCATTCCCGGTTTGCCACCAATACTTTTCCATCCTGGAAGTTGGCCCAGCCCTTCCGGTATATTGCCCATAACGGGGAGATCAATACCCTGAAGGGTAATCTCAATTGGCTTAAATCCAATGAACCTGGCTTTGTGTCCAGCTTTTTTTCTCCCCAGGAAATGGAAATGCTGCTTCCCCTGGTGGATCCAAACCAATCTGACAGCGCCTGTCTGGACAATGTGATCGAGCTGCTTACCCTCTGCGGCCGCTCCCTGCCGCAGGTCATGATGATGCTGATCCCGGAAGCCTGGGATGGCAATTTGGAGATGGACCCCGTGAAGAAAGCCTTTTATGAATTCCACGCCTCAATCATGGAGCCCTGGGACGGCCCCGCTTCCATTTCCTTTACCGATGGCCGGATAATTGGTGCCACTCTGGACCGCAACGGACTCCGGCCTTCCCGGTTCCTGGTCACCAGCGATGATCGGGTCATTATGGCTTCCGAAGCCGGGGTGCTTCCCCTGGACCAATCCGGGGTCATCATGAAGGGCAGGCTGCAGCCGGGAAAAATGTTTGTGGTGGACCTGGCGCAGGGTTGTATTATCAGCGATAAAGTCCTCAAGGCAGATATCTGCTCCCGTCAGCCCTACAGCGAGTGGCTGAATAAGTACAAGATCCGGATCGAAGAGCTGCCGGAACCCCGGGTGCGGTTCACTCACCTTGAACATGATGCCATATTCAGGTATCAAAAGGCATTCGGATATACCACCGAAGATCTGGACACCCTCATCCGGCCTATGGCGACAGATGGGAAGGAGCCGGTAGGCTCCATGGGCACAGATACCCCGCTGGCCGTACTTTCTGATCAACCCCAGCATCTCAGTCACTATTTCAAACAATTGTTTGCACAGGTCACCAATCCGCCGATTGATCCGATCCGGGAAAGGCTGGTGATGAGCCTGGCCACCTTTGTCGGAAATAACGGCAACCTGCTGGATGAGGATCCCCTGCATTGTCATTCCGTGGCCCTGAAGCATCCTATCCTGACAAATTATGAGCTGGAAAAACTGCGCAGCATCGATACAGGGATCTTCCAGGCCAAGACCCTCCAATGTTATTTCAAGGCGGACGGGTCTCCCGGTTCCCTCCAAAAAGGGATTGAGCGGTTATGCCGCTATGCGGTGGATGCTGTGGAGGATGGTTTCGAGGTGATAATCCTTTCTGACCGGGCCATTGACTCCGAGCATGCTCCGATCCCTTCCCTGCTGGCTACTTCTGCCGTTCATCATCACCTGATCCGCAGGGGACTGCGGGGAAGGGTGGGCATTGTGGTGGAAGCCGGGGATGTCTGGGAAGTGCATCATTTTGCCTGCCTGATCGGATTCGGTGCTACAGCGATCAATCCTTATCTGTCTCTGTCTACCATCAGGGATCTAAAGTTATCCGGTAAGATCGAAACGCCGCTCAGTTCAGAAACCCTGAAGAAAAATTATATCCATGCGGTTTGCGAAGGCTTGCTGAAAGTATTTTCCAAGATGGGCATCTCTACCTTTCAGTCCTATCAGGGTGCACAGACCTTCGAGATATTAGGCATCAACCATTCGGTGGTGGATAAATATTTTACAGGAGCGATTTCCCGGATCGAAGGCATGGGGCTGGATGAAATTGCCCGGGAAACCCTGGTGCGGCATTTTCAGGCTTTTGCACCCAAGGAAGCCCCGCTGGAACGCCTGGCTGCCGGGGGAATGTACCAATGGAAACGTAAAGGAGAATTCCATCTGTTCAATCCACAGACTATCCACCTGCTGCAGCATGCCACCCGCATGGACGATTACGGGGTGTTTAAAAAATATTCCGCCCTGGTCAACAACCAGGGGGAGAAAGCCTGCACCCTGCGCAGCCTGTTCACCTTCAAACCCAGGAATGGTCCAGTCCCGATTGAAGAAGTGGAACCTGCCGCTCAGATCTACAAACGGTTTGCCACCGGGGCCATGAGCTTTGGATCGATTTCCCATGAAGCCCATAGTACCCTGGCCATCGCGATGAACCGGCTGGGCGGAAAAAGCAATACCGGGGAGGGTGGGGAGGATGAAATGCGCTATGAACCCCTTCCTGGAGGCGACAGCATGCGTTCTGCCATCAAACAGGTAGCTTCCGCCCGTTTCGGGGTCACCAGCTATTATCTCCAAAATGCAGAGGAGTTGCAGATCAAGATGGCCCAGGGCGCCAAACCGGGAGAAGGCGGACAGCTGCCTGGCCATAAAGTAGATGAGTGGATTGCCAGGGTTCGTCATTCCACACCGGGAGTAGGCCTGATCTCTCCTCCTCCACACCATGACATATATTCCATAGAAGATCTGGCGCAGCTGATATTCGATCTGAAAAATGCCAATCCCCGCGCAAGGATCAGTGTCAAGCTGGTCTCCAAGGCAGGGGTGGGAACAATAGCTGCCGGGGTCACCAAGGCCAAGGCGGATGTGGTGCTGATTTCAGGCCATGACGGAGGAACCGGGGCTTCCCCGGTCAGTTCCATCCGGCATGCCGGGCTGCCCTGGGAACTGGGGCTTGCTGAAACGCATCAAACCCTGGTCAAAAATAAACTCCGCAGCCGGGTTGTCGTACAGACAGACGGACAGCTGAAGACTGGCCGCGATATCGCCATAGCCACATTATTAGGGGCTGAAGAATGGGGAGTGGCCACTGCTGCCCTGGTATCTGAAGGCTGCATTCTGATGCGCAAATGTCACCTGAACACCTGCCCCGTGGGCGTAGCCACCCAGGATCCCGAACTGAGAAAACGATTTACCGGTGAGCCGGAACATGTCGTCAACCTGTTCAGGTTCCTGACCCAGGAACTTAGGGAAATCATGGCTGAGCTGGGGTTCCGTACCATTGATGAAATGGTCGGTCAGTCTGATTGCCTGGCCGTACGCGACAATATACACCACTGGAAATATAAAAAACTTGACCTTTCCGCCATCCTGTACCGCCAGGATCCGGCAGAAGGGACCGGATTGTTCAGGAGCCAGCCTCAGGATCATGGGATCGCTGAAGTGATGGACCGGGAACTGGTCCGCGTTGCCGGTCCGGCCCTGGACCTTCAGGAAAAGGTATATGGCGAATTGGATATCCGCAACACAGACCGGGCGGTAGGAGCCATCCTCTCCAGCGAGATATCCCGGCGATACCGGGCAGCGGGGTTGCCCGACGGGACCATTCACTTTAAATTCCGGGGCGCAGCGGGACAAAGCTTTGGGGTTTTCAGCGCAAAAGGAATTACCCTTGAGCTGGAAGGGGAAGCCAATGATTATTTTGGGAAGGGGCTCAGCGGCGCCTCCCTGATCCTGTATCCGGACCGCAGGGTTTCCTTTAGCCCCGAAGAGAACATCATCGTCGGGAATGTGGCCTTTTATGGGGCCACTTCCGGTACTGCCTTTATCCGGGGGAGGGCCGGGGAACGTTTTTGCGTGCGTAATTCAGGGGCCCTGGCTGTTGTAGAGGGAGTAGGTGATCATGGATGTGAATATATGACGGGGGGAAGAACGGTGATCCTCGGGGAAACCGGCCGTAATTTTGCTGCCGGCATGAGCGGGGGCCTGGCCTATGTGTATGATGTGAACGGGGATTTCCCAGCCAGGTGTAACCGGGAAATGGTGGACCTGGATCCCCTGTCTGCAGACGATGCCAGGGAGCTACTTCATTTTATCCGGCAGCATCATCAGCTCACCGGAAGCACCGTGGCTGGGTTCATCCTGAAAGACTGGGATAACCAGCAGAAAAACTTTATTAAAGTTTTCCCGAAAGAATACAAAAAGGTGTTGATCAAGAAAAAAACAGCCAAAACGGCTTTGGAAAACAGGAATTAAATCCTTTGCTATGGGCAGGCCGACAGGCTTTATGGAGTTCCCGAGAATGTTACCCGAAAGAGAGGATCCGAAGGAAAGGGTGAAGCATTTCCGGGAATTTGAACAGATGTACAGTGCTGAGGGGCTTCAGCAGCAGGCAGCCAGGTGCATGAACTGCGGTGTACCCTTTTGCCATAGCGGTTGCCCGCTCGGCAATGTGATCCCTGAATTCAATGATGCGGTATATAATAAACAATGGGAGGATGCGTACCGGATCCTTTCTTCCACCAATAATTTTCCCGAATTCACCGGCAGGATCTGTCCTGCCCCCTGTGAAAGTGCCTGTGTGCTGGGGATCAGCCAGCCTCCGGTGGCTATTGAAGAAATTGAAAAGCATATCATAGAACTTGCCTTTGAGCGCGGGCTGGTCCGGATGCGCAAACCCAAGCTAAGATCCGGAAAAAAAGTGGCCGTGATCGGTTCCGGACCAGCCGGGCTGGCTGCCGCCGCCCAGCTTAATGCGGCCGGCCACCTGATCACCGTCTTTGAAAGGGATGATCTTCCGGGGGGGTTGCTGCGATATGGCATTCCGGATTTCAAGCTGGAAAAATGGGTGGTGGACCGGCGAATCCACCTCATGGAGGAGGAAGGGATTGTTTTCAAATGCAATGCCAATATAGGGATGGATATCCCTGCCCTGGACCTGCTGGGCCAGTTCCAGGCCGTCATCCTGGCGGGTGGATCCACGGTGCCCAGGGATCTGCAGATACCCGGCCGGGAAATAGATGGCATCCATTTTGCCATGGACTTTCTGAGGCAACAGAACCGGCGCAACAATCAACTACCTGTGCAGGAGAAGGATATTCTGGCAAAGGGAAAGGATGTGGTGGTCATCGGTGGCGGGGACACGGGATCGGATTGTGTGGGTACGGCCAACCGGCAGGGGGCAAGGAGCATCACCCAGTTTGAACTGCTTCCCAAACCACCGGCTTCCCGAACCAGGCATATGCCCTGGCCTACTTATCCCATCCTCCTGAAGACCACTTCTTCCCATGAGGAAGGGGCTGACCGGAAATGGGCGATTACTACCCGGCTTTTTATTGCTGATGAGCAGGGAAATCTGGCAGGCCTTAAAATCAGTGATCTGCATTGGACCCATGGGGAGGACGGCAGACCGGCAGGATTCGAGGAAGTAACCGGCAGTGAACGGGAAATTCCTGCTCAGCTGGTGCTCCTGGCAATGGGGTTCCAGCATCCCCTGAACCAGGGCATGATCACGGAACTCGGGGTGGAAAAGGATTCAAGGGGAAATGTGAAAGCCTCAGAAAAAGATTATCAGACTTCGGTATCAAAGATATTTTCAGCCGGTGACATGCGCAGGGGTCAGTCCCTGGTGGTCTGGGCAATCTCGGAAGGCCGGGAATGTGCCCGGAAAGTGGATGAATTCCTAATGGGTGCCTCCCAGTTGGAGGCCAGGGACCATTCGCTGCTTGAACTGGTCTGATCATGATTTTTCATCAGTGCAGATTTAGATTTAAGTGGTATTACGGGCCGGGTTTCTACCTGGCCCGGATTTTTTTATGCCCGTTCACTCCAGGGGTTTGAAATGCTCAAACAGGTTTCCACAGGCCTTGCAGTAATAAAGGGCCCTGCACAGGGTAGATCCGAACAGGGAACGGTTTTCAGTTTGATGGCTCTGGCAAAAAGGACAAGCAATGCCGGATAACATTTCCTCCCTCCACTCCCCCTCCATCACCTCTGGAGGCGTAATCCGAAACCTGCGCAGTTTCTCCCGGCCCGCTTCAGACATCCGGTTGCTGTTCCACTGCACGGCTGGATCAATATCCACCTGTACCGGGACAAGAAATCTTTTTTCCAATTCAATGCGGATATTATTGCGGATGACGTTTATGGCCGGACAGGCGGAAAAAGTGGGTATCATTTTCACAAGGACCTGATCGCCCAGGATCTCAATGGCGGTGATCATTCCCAGATCCACCACGCTGAGTACGGGGATCTCGGGATCCATAACTGCTTGCAGGGCCTCTGTAAGCAGGGGTACAGTTAAGGTTTCCATGGATAAATTGCTTTAAAGGCTGGCCAGGGCCGCTATTGCCGATTTGAAGGAATATCCACCCATTTCACCAGGCAGTTTCCGGATCCATCCGGAAAACTTCGCTCATTTCCTCCAGCAGCGGCGCAAAATAAACCGTATGTTTTCCCTGCCGGCCGCCGGGGGTACCGGGATTTAGGTCAGGGGCGGGCATATTAAGGGATGCCTTAACCAGGACCGGGTATATTTTTTCTAACCACCGCTCCTGAAGGACCCTTTCTCCGGGATATACCTGCTGGTCAATCAGGAATGCTTCCCGGTTTCCTTGCTCAAAAATACCGAAAGCCAAAGGGAAACAGGCATCCAGGGCCCCCTGCATCCTGGCATGGCTTTCCTCATCCCCATGGCCCAGCTGGATGACCCAGGTGTTGCCATGCAGCATATGATATTTAAGTTCCCCCCTGAATTTCCTGCTCAGCTGCCGGAGGGGTTCAAAGGAAGAATCCTCCAGGCTTTCATAGCGGAGGGTTTCGGCAGCATCAAACAGGAAGTGGCGCATGAGGCTGAAGTCATATTCTCCGTTGGGGTATTCCACCAGGTGGCAGCATTTGAACTGATCTGCCTGTCTACCAAAGGCAAAATGATCCATGTCCTTTATTCCGCTCAATTCCCGCAGAAGAGTATATAAAGCCAGGGCATGGCCGATCTTGTCCTGGGCCATGGAAGAAAAAGCAATGTCTTCCTCCAGAATGGGTCCCAGGCCGGTCCAGGCTGAATTGCGGTGACCCAGGATCAACTCATCATCAGCCATTTTTGTGATCAGTTCCGCCAGCGCTTCGCGCAGCATCGGTTCCAAAGTGCAGGTATTTTATCGTATGATTATTCTTCTTTTTTTTGACTGCGGATCCGGTTGATCTTATCCATCACCCGGAATCCGCTTGCATCCCGGTAAGTTTTCCCGAGGTTGGCGGCAAACATATCCTCGTCCTGTTCGCTGAATGCCAGGATATCCGCACTATTCACCACCCAGATGTTTACACATCTTTTCCTTCGACCGAATTGTTCCTTGGCGAAAACCAGGGCCATTTCAGGATTTGGGGCATGCACCCCACCCACATGCTCATGCCTTGCGCCCCTTTTTTCCTGATGGAACACCTCATAAATATTCCAGTTTTCCCCATGGGACAGCAATTCCTCTTTACTGTTATCGCTGATATGAAGTCGCTCTATCCTGGGATCAAAAGATGGCATGGTAAACAGTATATGGGGTAATTCCAGATCCTCTTTTTACCGGTCAGCCGGGGTTCTTTTTCCTCCATTGGATCAGATCAGGCCATCGGCATGGATTTTCTTTGCCCGGCCTTCATCAGGGCCAGGCGCACCCAGCGGCCATGGGATTCCACCCACCTGCGTACATCCAGCCGTTCCTTGTTGCAGGGACCTTCCCCCTGAATGACCCTGAAAAACTGATCCCAGTCAGGTTCCGTGTAGTCCCACCTGCCGGAGGATTCATTTTTTTTCAGCAATGGATCCGGAAGGGTCATCGCAAGTTCCCAGACTTTGGGAACGTAGGTATCCAGGAACTGATTGCGCATATCATCATTGCTGGCCATTTTCACTTTCCATTGCATCAGCTTCCCGGAATGGGCCGATATTTTATCGGGGGGGCCGAAGAATTGCATAATGGGGGGCCACCACCTGTTCAGGGCATCCTGCAGCATGGCCTGTTGACTATGGGTTCCGGCGGCAAGCGAAGCAAAAGCTTCCTGACCCTGCTTGAGATGGAAGCTTTCTTCATAACAAATCCGTTCCAGGGCACGGCAGTAAGGACCATATGATCCCCTGGCATTGGCCAGTTGGTTAATGATTGCGGCCGCATCGATCAAAAAACCGATCACGGTGACATCCGCCCAGGTCTCCGCCGGATAATTGAACACATTGGAATATTTGGACTTGCCGGTAAGCAGGTCATTGATCATGGATTCCCGGCTCTTGCCCAGGGTCTCCGCGGCATTATACAGTAACTGACCATGTCCGATTTCATCCTGTACCTTAGCTATCAGGGCCATTTTACGTTTAAACCCCGGTGCCCTGGTTATCCATGTTCCTTCCGGCAAAGCACCGATCACTTCGGAATGCGCGTGTTGCTCGATCAGCCGGATCAGCTGCCGACGGTATTCCGAAGGCATCCAATCGCCGGGTTCAATTTTTTCTCCTGCCTGTATCTTTTCCTCAAACCGGGTTAATTTTTCCGGATCGTCATGCAGTTGTTCCTGCGCTGAAAGCTTTTTATCGGGTTCATCAAATATATATCCACCCCCATACATGAATTCAGGTTTTAGTCTGCTAAGTTACATCTTTCGGGGCCGGCCAGCAAGGGAAGCCATCAGGGATTCCTTGGGGAAAAAGCAGGAAAAAGAAACTGAAAGA
>Ga0307373_10006941_pt1 | contig 17842 bp, 15 predicted proteins | sample OX2MG_FD_202534 | JGI IMG/M metagenome (GOLD analysis project Ga0307373, IMG submission 202534) | Soil microbial communities from Risofladan, Vaasa, Finland - OX-2 | ecosystem: Environmental > Terrestrial > Soil > Coastal area > Acid sulfate soil | place: Finland: Risofladan, Vaasa | collected... | reverse complement strand
CTCGCCGGCGTCGGTGGACTTGTAGAACCCGACCACGCCGGTGGTGCTGCCCCGTCCGCCGCGGCCTCCGGCGCCGGCCGGCAGCGAGCCGGCCACCATCGCGTAGACCAGATTGTGGTTGCTGGGTGCGATGGCGAGGTTGGCCTGGATCACGGCCGGGAGCCCGGTGCCGATCTCATGCCACGTGGTGCCGCCGTCCACCGACTTGTAGATGCCGCCGGTGGTGCCGCCGAACGCCGTGTTCTCCGAGTAGCCCTGCTGCTGCGGCCAGAGGGTGCCGTACACGATGTTCGGGTCCACGGGATCGATGCGCACGTCGGCGCTGCTCGTGTACTCATCCTTGTACAGCACCTTCTGGAAGGTCTTGCCTCCGTCGGTGGACCGGAAGATCCCGCGCTCGGCGTTGGGTCCGTAGGGGTGGCCGAGCACGGCCACGAACAGGCGGTCCGGGTTCTTGGGGTCGACGTCGATGTTCGCGATCATCTGGCTGTTCCGCAGCCCGAGGTGCGTCCAGGTGCGGCCGGCGTCGGTGGACTTGTACACGCCGTCGCCGGTGGCGAGGTCGGGCCGGATGATGCCGGCCCCGGTGCCCACGTAGATCACGTTGGGGTCGGACGGGGCGACGGCGATGGCGCCGATGGACCCGGTGGATTCCTGATCGAAGATCGGTTCCCAGGTCGAGCCGTAGTCGGTGGAGCGCCAGACGCCGCCGTTGTCGAACCCGATGTAGGCCACATTGGGCTCGCTGGCCACGCCGGCCACCGCGCGGGCGCGGCCGGCGCGCGAAGGCCCGATCTGGCGCCAGCGCATGGCCGAGGAGACGTCCGGGGTCTGCGCCGTGGCGACGGCGGGGGCGGCCAGGGCCGCGAGGCAGGCAACGAGAGTGAAACGCGAGATGAAAGTGCGCACGGAAACCGCCCTCTTGGGATGACACGGAGCACGCGGGAGAACAACCAGCGATTACGCTGCCCGGAATGTGGGGGGCGGGCGCGGCGGCTGCCAGATGACGGGCGCGCATAAAGCTTTCAAATAGACGTGGGCGGACGCCGGGGGCCCCGGGCGGCCCCGCCCATCCATCCCGGCCGGGATTGCGCTATGCTTTATGGCGCGCCGGCGGTCTCGCCGGGCGCCGAACCACCACTCCCTGCATGGCCAACGCAATTCTCGGGGCCAAACGGCTGCTCGTCGGCCGGCCCCTTTCATCGGATCGGCTCGAGCACGAGCGGTTGAACAAGAAGACCGCGCTCGCCGTCCTCTCGTCCGACGCGATCTCCTCGGTGGCCTACGCCACGGAGCAGATCCTGATCGTGCTCGCCGTGCTCGGCACGATGGCGCTGCGCTACGTGCTGCCCATCTCGGCCGTGATCGTCGGGCTGCTGATGCTGGTGGCGCTCTCGTACCGGCAGACCATCTTCGCCTACCCCAACGGGGGCGGATCGTACACGGTGGCCAAGGACAACCTGGGCGTGGGACCCGGGCTGGTGGCGGCCGCGGCCCTGCTCACGGACTACATCCTCACCGTGGCCGTGTCCATCTCCAGCGGCGTCGCGGCCATCACGTCCGCGTATCCGGCGCTGGCGCCGTGGACGGTGACGCTATGCGTGCTGGCCATCGCGCTGCTCGCCGTGGTGAATCTGCGCGGCGTGCGCGAGTCGGGGGCGGCGTTCAGCGTCCCGACGTACATCTTCATCGTCTCGATGCTCGCCCTGCTCGCGGTGGGGATGATCCGGCTGGCCTACGGTCATGCGCCGGCGCCGGCCGCGGGGCCGGTGCGGGTGGACATCGTGTCGCAGGGGCACGGCACGGCGCTCGGCGGCGGCTTCACCGGATTCGCGCTCGTGTTCCTGATGCTGCGGGCGTTTGCCGAAGGGTGCGTGGCCATGACGGGCACCGAGGCGATCTCGAACGGCGTCACGGCGTTCCGCGCCCCGGCGTCGAAGAACGCCGCGACCACGCTCGGCTGGATGGCGGCGATCCTCGGCGTGTTCTTCATCGGCACGAGCTACCTGGCGCACCGCTACGGCGTGATGCCGAGCGCCAACGAGACCGTGCTGTCGCAGCTGGGCCGGCACGTGTTCGGCGGCGGGTGGGCGTATTACATGCTCCAGTATTCGACGTTCGCGGTGCTGGTGCTGGCCGCGAACACGGCATTCGCGGATTTCCCGCGGCTGTCGAGCCTGCTGGCCGAGGATCGCTACATGCCGCACCAGCTGGCGGCGCGCGGCGACCGGCTGGCGTTCTCCAACGGCATCGTCGCGCTGTCGCTGGTGGCGATCGTGCTGGTGTGGTTGTTCCACGGCGACACGTCGGCGCTCATCCCCCTGTATGCCATCGGTGTGTTCCTGTGCTTCACGCTGTCGCAGGCGGGCATGGTGAAGCACTGGTTCAAGGTGCGGAGCAAGGGATGGGGGTGGCGGGCCACGCTCAACGGGCTCGGCGCGCTCGCCACGGCGCTGGTGTTCGTGGTGCAGATCGCCACCAAGTTCGTGCACGGCGCGTGGATCGTGGTGCTGATCATCCCGCTCATCATCTGGATGCTGGTGGCCATCCATGGCCACTACGTGCGGTTCGCCGAGGAGATCAAGTACACCGGGCAGGCCCCGCTCATGTTCATGCACCACACCGTCGTCATCCCGGTGAGCAGCATCACCAAGGCCACGGCGGGCGCGCTGGTGTACGCCACCACCATCTCGGAAGATGTGCGCGCCGTGACCGTGGGGGTGGACCCCGCCGGCACCGAAGCGCTCCGCAAGCAGTGGGAAGCGTGGGACATCGACGTGCCGCTGGTGGTGCTCGACTCGCCGTACCGGTCGGTGATCCGCCCGATCGTGGATTACGTGAAGGGGCTGGAGGCCCGCGACGAGGCCGATCTGGTGACCGTAATCGTGCCCGAGATCGTGCCGCATCATTGGTGGGAACACCTGCTGCACAACAAGACGGCGCTGTATATCCGCACCGCGCTGATGTTCCGGCCCAAGGTCGTGGTGACGTCGGTGCCGTACCTGCTGGGGCACGCGGTGCGGCTTCAGGATCTGGCGCTTCGCGAGGAGCCCGTCCCGGCGCCGGCGGACGGCACACCGTAGCGGGGCGTCAGAGATACGGCTGGGCCAGCCACATCACGCCGTCGCGCAATTTGACGGGCAGCGGCCGCATCCGGAGATCGGCGCGCGTGAGTTCGCGCGCGCCGGCGCGTTTGGCGTCGATCATGGCGTCCAGCTGCGCCGCCAGCGCCGTGCTGTAGCACTCCACCACGTACTCGAAGTTGAGCCGCAGGCTGCGCGGATCCCAGTTGGCCGACCCCACCAGCGACCACGCGCCGTCGACGACGAACATCTTGGAGTGGTCGAACGGCTCGCGGGTGAGGTACACGTGGCATCCGCTGTGGATGATCGGACCGAGCTGCGCCGTCTGGGCCCACTGCACGGTGCGCAGATTGCCGCGCGCCGGGAGGATGATCTGCACCTCCACGCCGCGGAGCGCCGCCACCTTCAGCGCGTCGATGAGCGCCGGATCGGGCAGGAAGTACGGCGTGACGATGCGCACGGTGCGCCGCGCCTGGGCCAGGGCGCCGAGGAAGGTGAACAGCAGCGCCTCGAAGTCCTCGTCGGGGCCGTCGGGGATGCCGCGGGCGATCACCGAGCCCGCGGCGTCGATCGGCGGGAACCACTCGTCGCCCTGCAGCTCCTCGCCGGTGGTGAACGTCCAGTCAAAGGCGAGCACGCTCATCATCTGCCGCACCACGGGCCCCCGGAACCGGAAGTGGATGTCCTGCGTGGGGCCGCGGGGGACGAGCGAGAGCATGTGCCCGTCGCGGATGTTCATCCCGCCGCAGAAGCCCACGGCGCCGTCCACGACGAGCAGCTTGCGGTGATTGCGCAGGTTGAAATACGGGTGCGGCAGCGGAAAGCTGGACGGCAGGAAGCGCGCCACCGGAATGCCGTTGGTGCGCAGCGTGGCGATGATCGGCGGGCGGCTGTACCGCGCGCCCACGCCGTCGATGAGCACGCGCACCTGAACGCCGCGCGACACGGCGCGGGCCAGGGCGAGGATGAACTGGTCGGCGACGGCGCCGCGGTCGAAGATGTACGTGGCGAGCGCGATGCTGCGCTGCGCGCCGTCGATGGCCGCGAGCATGGCCGGATAGGCGGCGTCGCCGTTCACCAGCGGCTCCACGTCGTTGCCCCCGACCAGCGGGGCGCCGGTGACGCGCGACGTGAGCGTGGCCATGGGCCGCAGGGCCTCAGGCACCTCGGAGAGCGCGAGCCCGCGCTGCGGCACGAGATGCGATCCCGTACGCGTGGTGCCGGCGGCCGTGCGATCGCGGCGCAACTCGCCGGCCCGGCGGCGAATCCGGTTCACGCCCAGGAACACGTACATCGCCGAGCCCACCACGGGCGTGAGCCACACGAGCCCGATCCACCCGATGGCGGCGCGCGGGTCGTGCTTGGTGAGGACGATGTGCGCCGAAACGCCAATCGCCAGCACGACGTGCACGACGGCAATCAGGAGCTGGAGGGATTCTGGGGTCATGTCGGGCGTTCGGGTGGCGCCGGGCTCCGTCCATGATAGCCACGTCCCTCAACGCGCGCGATATCTTGCGTGCAGTCCCGCCGCCGCGCACGCCCCGGCGGCCGCGTCCCGCGTTCACGCCATGACCATGCCCCAACCGCATCCCGATCGCCGAGTGTCCGCCGCGTTCGCCCGCGCGCTCGCGCTCCGCTGCCCGCGCTGCGGCGGCCGCGGGATATTCGAGTCGTGGTTCCGCATGCGTCCGGCGTGCCCCACCTGCGGCCTGGCGCTGGAGCGCGGCGAGGACGAGGACTACTGGTACGGCGGCTACATGTTCAATCTGATCGCCGCCGAACTGCTCACCATCGGAGCGACGGCGGCGTTCGTCGTCTGGACGTTTCCCGCGGTGCCGTGGACCGCCGTGGAGATCGCCGGTCCCGCGCTCGCCGTGCTGTCGCCGCTGCTGGCGTTTCCGTTCACGCGCGGCGTGTGGCTGGCCTGGGACCTCGCGTTCCGGCCCACCGAACCAGGGGACGCCGACCGGTAGGGAAAACCCCGGAGTCGGCGGTCGCTCCCCTTACAACTTTTCCGGCACGCGCCGACAGATCGACACCCGCGCCGCCGGCAACTTGCATGCGACGTGGCGACCATCGCGGTTCGCCTCCCCGTCACCCCCCGCGGGCAGGAGGTGTTCCATGCTGAAACTCCGCAACATCATGACGGCCGACGTCGTCTCGGTGACTCCCATGACGACGCTCCGCGACACGATGGAGTTGCTGGCCAAGCACCACGTGAGCGGCGCGCCGGTTCTGGCCGGCGGACGCGTGGTGGGCGTGATATCGACCGGCGATCTGATCGACTTCGCCGCGTTCGAGCCCGGCGTGCCCACGGAGAGCGAGGAGGACACCGAGTGGCGCGATTGGAGCGAGCTGCCGCTCCCGGATGGCGGGGACCTCGAGAACGAACCGTCGGCGGAGTTCTTCACCGATCTCTGGGACGATGCCGGCGCCGACGTGACCGGACGCATGGAGAGCGCCGGCGGTCCCGAGTGGAACGTGCTCGAGCAGCACGAGGTGCGCGAGGCGATGACGCGCCAACTCTGGGCGCTGGGGCCCGATGATTCGGTGGAGAAGGCCGCGGAGTTGATGAGCCGCGCCGGCATCCATCGCGTGCTGGTGGTGGAGAACGAGGCGTTGGTGGGTATCGTCACGGTGACCGACATCGCGCGCGCCGTGGCCGACCACAAGCTGGCGGGACGTACGTACGTATTCAACCGCGACCGGGAGTTCCGCGAGCCCTGGTCCTGAGGCGCGGCCGCCTGCGGGCGGAGGAGGCATCCATGTTTCGCACCATCGTAGTGCCACTCGATGGCTCACCCCTGGCCGAGCACGCCCTGGCCACAGCCACGATGCTGGCGGAGCGCGCCAAGGCGGAGGTGCACCTCGTGCGCGCGTACCAACTGTTCCTGCACGACCTCGGCGATGAGTGGCCGCTGGACCAGGCGATGCGCGACGAGACCCAGGAATATCTGGACCGCGCGGCGCAGGGCATTCAGCGCGAGACGGGGATCCGGCCCACCACCGCGCTGCTCGCGGGCCAGCCGGCGCAGTCGATCTGCGAGTACGTGCGCGGCGTCAAGGATCCGTTGCTCGTCATGTCCACCCACGGCCGCACGGGATTCAGCCGCGCGTGGATGGGCAGCGTGGCCGACGGCGTCGTGCGCACGGCCACCAATCCGGTGCTGTTGCTGCGGCCCGACGAGGCGCCGGACGGCCTGCTCGAGCCGATCGGGGTGTTCGAGCGCATGCTCGTGCCGGTGGATGGATCGAGCTATTCGGAGCAGATCGTGGCGCCGGCCATGGAGCTGGCCGAGCTCACCGCGGCCCGCGTCCTATTGCTCGAGGTGGTGAAGCCCGTGTACGTCCCGGCCTACGCGTCCATGATGGAGTATCCGGCCAGCTACGCGCCCGCCGAGGACTACGCCACCGAGACCACGCACGTGCTGGTGCAGCGCGCCGCCGAGTACATCTCCAATCTGGCCATCCGCCTGCGCCGCCAGTACGCGGTGCTCGACATCCAGACCGAGGTGCGCACCGACAACTCGCCGGCAACGACCATCCTCGACACGGCTCGCGCGCAGGGCGCCGACCTCGTGGCGCTGGCCACGCACGGCCGGGGGATGTCACGGTTGATGGTGGGCAGCGTGGCCGACAAGGTGCTCCGCGGCGGACCGCGGGCCCTGCTCGTGGTCCGGCCTCAGTAGTCGGAGTCGCCGCAGCCGCAGTCCGGACCGCATGGCCCGGACTGCGGCTTTCTCGCGTTCGCGATCCGGCGCCACATCCGCCGCGCGAGGTACAACGCCGCGCCGGCAAGGATCGTCGCCACGATCGCCGTCTGCACCCAGGCCTGGCTCACGCCGCGCCCCGCAATCCGAGGGCGAGACCGCCGTGGTAGATCACGAACGCCGCGCCGTACGCCAGCACGAGCATATAGGCAAACTGCAGCGCGGCCCACCGCGCGCCGCGCCATCCGCCGCCCGTCTCCTTCACCGTCATCGTCACGGTGCTCGTACACATCAGCGCGAACACGTAGAACGCCATCAGGCCCAGGGCGATCAGCGGCGAGTAGGCCAACCGGCCGCTGGCCGGATCGCGCTCCTCGCGCAGCCGCTGCGCCAGCGCGTGCGTGTCGTCGCCTTCCCGCGACACGCCGTAGATGGTGCCCATGGTCGACACGAACACCTCGCGCGCCGCGAACGACGCCATCATCGAGACGCCGATCTTCCAGTCGTAGCCCAGCGGGTGCACGGCCGGTTCGATGGCGTGGCCCAGTCGGCCGAGCGCCGACTGCGACAGTTGCTGCTCCTGGGTGATCACCTGTCCGGGCTGCGCGTTGGCGCGCGGATAGCTGGCCAGCGCCCAGAGCAGCAGCGAGATGGCGAAGATTACGGTGCCGGCGCGGCGCAGGAACAGCCGCACCCGCTGCCACACCGAGTTGCCGAGCACCCGCCAACTGGGCAGCGAGTAGGACGGCAGTTCGATGATCAGGGCCCGGGTCTCGGAGCGCAGCAGCGTGCGGCGGAACACCGCCGCCGCGACGAGCGCGGCCGCGGTGCCGAGCAGGTACATGCCGAGCATCGTGAGGCCCTGCAGGCTGAACAGGCCGCCCACCGTGATCGCGGGCACGAACGCCGCCACCAGCAGCGTGTACACCGGCAGCCGCGCCGAGCAGCTCATGAGCGGCACGACCATGATCGTCGCCATCCGCTCCTTGGGGTGCTGGATGGTGCGCGTGGCCATGATCGCCGGCACCGCGCACGCATAGCCCGAGATGAGTGGGATGAAGCTCTTGCCGTGCAGCCCGAGCGGGCGCATGTAGCGGTCCATGACGAACGCCGCCCGCGCCATGTAGCCCGAGTCTTCCAGGATGCCGATGAACAGGAAGAGGATGGCGATCTGCGGGAGGAACACCAGCACGCTGCCCACGCCGGCCAGCGCGCCGTCCAGGAGGAGGCCGCGCAACTGCCCGGGCGGCACCGCCAGCCGCACGCCTTCGCCGGCCAGACCGACCAGCGCCTGGATCCCATCGGCCAGCGGACGCGCCCAGCTGAACATCGCCTGGAACACCACGAGCATCAGGGCGAGAAAGATCACGGGCCCCCACACGCGGTGCAGCGCCACCGCATCCACGCGATCGCTCACCGACCGCGTGGCGCGGGCGCGGCGCACCACCGTGCGATCCACGACCCGCGAGATCCAGCGGTAGCGGCGATCGGCCTCGCCGACGGCAGCGGCGTCGGTCTCCGCCGCGCCGTGCTCGGCCACCAACTGCAGCGCCGGGCGGGGCAGTTCCGCCGCGCGCGTGATGGCGTGGCGCAGCCGGTCCACGCCCTCGCCGCGCGTGGCCACCACGGGCACCACCACCGCGCCCAGGTCGTGGATGAGTTCCACGACGTCGATCTCCATGCCGGCGCGCTCGAGACGGTCCACGCGATTGAGCGCGATGACCGTGGGGCGCCCCAACTCCAGGATCTCGGTGGCCAGGTACAGATTGCGCTCCAGATTCTCGGCGTCCACCACGACGACGATCACGTCCATCGGGGCCACGCCCTGGGCGCGGCCGAGGATGACGTCCAACGCGATCGCCTCGTCGGGCGATTCGGGCGCGAGACTGTACGTGCCGGGCAGGTCCACCACCGTCACGCGGGCGCCCCCGTGCACGTACTCCCCCTCGGCACGTTCCACCGTGACGCCGGGAAAGTTGGCCACGCGCTGGCGGCGGCCGGTGAGCGCGTTGAACAGCGTGCTCTTGCCGCAGTTGGGGTTGCCGACGAGGGCGATGCGGAGGGGCGCGGCGTCGCGCTCGTCGCTGGACATCACGCGGGCGAGGGCGCCGCCGTGGCTCATGCCGCCGCGCGACGGACGAGGATCGTCTTCGCCACGGCGACGTCCAAGGCCAGGCGCGACCCGCGCACATCGAGCAGGATGCCGCTGCGCGTGTCTATGATGCCCACGCGGGCGCCCTCGAACACGCCCAGTGTGCGGAGACGCCGGGCTTCGGGGGCGGGGCAGGAGAGGCCGATCACGAGGGCGCAGAACCCGATCGGACACGCGGCCAGCGGACAGGTCTCCGGACACGCCAGGCGCGGCGTCGAGACGGTCCGTCGGGGAGTGGCCCTCTTCCAGAATTTGAGCACGAGGTGTCGCGGGCGGTCGGCAGCAGTCGATGTCCAAACACATGGCGAACGCGGGGCGTCCGCCGCTGATCGAACCCTAACCAGTCACGGGGACGGAGCAATCGGCACTTTTGCGGCAAACTTGCCGGGGAATCCCCGACACCCCAAAGATACCCGCTTACCGGCGCCCGGCGGGGGCCGCCCAAGGGTCCGGGTGGGCGCCAGGCCCCTCAGCCGACGTACGTAGCCAGGGTGCGGCTGGAGCGGCCCTCGTGCAGGTGTTTCAGGGCCCGATCCCGGAGCTGCCTGATGCGCTCGCGGGTGACGCCGAACAGCACGCCGATCTCCTCCAGGGTGCGCTCGTGCCCGTCGTCGAATCCGAAGTACAGCCTGAGCACGCGGGCGTGGCGCGGCGAGAGGGTCTGGAGCGCCGCTTCGAGGTCGTTGCGGAGCAACCGGCGCATCGTCTCCTGCTCCACGTCGGGGGCCTCCTCCTGGAGGAACTGCTCCATCACGGAGCGGTCGCCGTTGGAGGTCATCGGCGCATCCAGGCGGAGTTCGTTGGTGTTCACGCCGACGAGCGATCGGACCACCTGCGTGGACAGGCCCGTGACCTGCGCCAACTCCTCCTCGGTGGGTTCACGGTCGAGTTCCTGGCGCAGCGCGGCCGTGGACTTGACCACCCGGGACAGATCGCCCGTCCGGTTGAGCGGCAGCCGCACCGTGCGACTCTGGCGGGCGAGCGCGGCGAGGATCGCTTGCCGGATCCACCACACGGCGTACGAGATGAACTTCACGCCCCGGTTGGGGTCGAAGCGCTGCGCGGCGGTGAGGAGGCCCACGTTCCCCTCTTCGATGAGATCGAGCAGCGACAGGCCGCGGTTGCGGTATTTCTTGGCGACCGATATCACGAAACGCAGATTGCGCTGCACCAGTTCGTTGAGCGCGGCGGCGTCGCCCGCCTGCACGCGTCGCGCGAGCGACATCTCGTCGGCGAGCGTGAGCAGCGGGAACCGGTTCACCTCGAGCAGATACTGGTCGAGGATGTCGAGATGGATGGGCCGTTGCTCGATGGACTCAAACGCGGGATGCGCGGCTCGATGGCTGACTTGCTTCATGACTTCGCCTCGGGGGCAGACGGTGGTATCAGTGCAATGTTCATTCCCACCCCGGCCTGCCGCATCGGAGGTTGCCTGATGTTTCGTGGGGAGTCTGCCCCGCGTGGGTCAGGGCGGACGCGGACCGCTCGTCGGCGTCCCGCCCACTAGCGCGCGTCGGATGGCGGCTTGTGCTCCTCGTCGTCGTGGAGCATGCGCACGGCGGGCGTATCGAGATCGTCGAATTGCCCGCGGTTGGCGGCCCACACAAACGCGCCGACGGCGGCCCCGACCACGAGCAGCGCCAATGGGACCACGATATAGATGACACTCATGACACCCGGCCCTCGAACGTTCGGGATCGCCACGAGCTGACCACCACCGTGAGCGAGCTGGCCGGCATGAGCAGCGCGGCGATCAGCGGGTTGAGCAGGCCGGCCATGGCGAGGCCGGCGCCCACCACGTTGTAGACGAGCGAGAACGCCAGATTGCGCCGGATCACCCGCATCGTGCGCTCGGCGCCGCGCACCAGCTGGACCAGCGGCGCCAGCCCGGGCTGCGTGAGGTAGATGTCCGCGGTGGCCAGGCACGCCTCGGCGCCTCCGTGAACGCCGATGCCCACCGTCGCCGCGGCGATGGCCGCCGCGTCGTTCACGCCGTCGCCCACCATCACCACCGGTCGCTCGCCCCGGGCCGACTCCACGGCCCGCAGCTTGTCTTCGGGCGACGCGCCGCCCACGCAGTCGGAGGCAGACAGGTGGAGCACACGGCCCACCGCCTGCACCACCGGCGGGGCGTCGCCGGAGAGCACGCGCACCGTCCACCCGCGGTCGCGCAGCGCGGCCACCGAGGCGGCCGCGTCGGCGCGAATCGGATCACCCAGCCCGGCGGCGGCCACGACGCGGCCGTCCACGGCCACCAACACCGGGGTGAGCGTGGCGTCGATCGTGCCTTCGAGCCCGGGGCCAGCGAGCGTGTCGCGGGCGCGCTGGCGCACGAACGGCGGCGAACCCACGAGCACGAGGCGGCCATCCACGGTGCCCGAGAGGCCGCCGCCGATCACGTGCGCGGCATCGTGCGCCGCGGGCGCGGCGAGCTCCGGCCACGCGGCGCGGAATCCGGCGGCCAGCGGGTGCGAGGAATCGGCTTCGAGCGCCAGCACGAGCGGCTTGACCCAGTCCGGGCCCTGCCACTGCACGAGCGCGGTGCGCGCCTCGGTGATCGTGCCGGTCTTGTCGAGCAGCAGTTGCCCGGGGCGCGCCAGCGCCTCCAGCGCGTCGCCGCCCTTGATGAAGATGCCGGCCCGCGCGGCGCGCCCGATGGCCATCGACACGGCGAGCGGCGTGGAGAGCGCCAGCGCGCAGGGACAGGTGACGATGAGCAGCGAGATGGCGTTGTCCACCGCCCGCCCCGGGTCGAGAACTTCCCATATCACAAATGTGATGCCGGCGAGCACGAGCACCGCGGCCACGAAGTAGCCGGCCACGCGGTTGGCCGCCTCCACCACGGGGGCCCGCCGGCGTCCGCTCTCCTCCACCTGTTTGAGGATCCGGGCCACGCGGCTCGATTCGCCCGCCTGTTGCACGCGCACGCGCACGGGGGACGAGAGGTTCACGGTGCCGGCGAACACCGGCGCGCCGGCGCTCACCGACACGGGACGCGACTCGCCGGTGAGCAGCGCCATGTCGAACTGCGAGCGACCGTCGGCCACGACGCCGTCGGCGGCCAGCGTCTCGCCGGGGCGCACGTCGAGGAGCATGTCGGGGAGCAACGCGTCGGCCGGCATCTCGTGGACGCCGGCCTCGTCCACCACGCGCGCCGTGGACGGCGTGAGCGAGTAGAGCAGCTCGGCGCCGTCGGCCGCGGCGCGCTGGCCGCGCTGCTGCAGGTAGCGGCCCACGAGGAGCAGGAAGATGAGCAGCGCGAGACCGTCGAAGTAGATCGGCCCCGCGTCGCGGATGGTGTTGGCCGCGCCCTGGACGTAGCCCACCGCCAGCCCGAGCGCGATCGGGACGTCCATGTGCAGGGTGCGCGTGCGGAATGCGGACCAGGCGCCGGCAAAGAACACGCGGCCCGGCCAGAACATGGCCGGCGTGACGAGCACGAAGCTCACCCACCGGAAGAACTGCTGCCACTCGTGCTCCATCCCGCCCAGCCATCCGGCGTAGAGCGCGAACGCGGCGAGCATGATGTTGCCGGCGATCGCGCCGGCCACGCCGATGCGCACCAGCATCGCGCGGTCCTCGCGGCGGCGCACGGCCTCGCGCTGCACGCCGCGGAACGGATGCGGCGGGTAGCCCAGCGAGTCGAGCATCCGCGCCACGCGCGAGAGCGGCACCCGCGTGGGGTCCCAGATCACGCGGGCCAGCGACCGCCGGAATTCCAGCTCGGCGCCGGCCACGCCGGGCAGCAGGAGCGGCACGCGCTCCACCAGCCACACGCACGACGCGCAGTGCACGCCTTCGAGGTACAGATCCACCTGGGCCAGCCCGCCGGTGAGCGGGCGCACGTACAACTGGTGGAACGACGCGTGGTCGAACTCCTCGTACGTGCGCCCCGTGGGCGTGACGGGTTGCTCGCGCAGTTCGCCCAGCCGGTAGTACTGGTCCAGCCCGTGGTCGTGCAGTATCTCGTACGCGGCGCGGCAACCCGTGCAGCAGAACTGGCGCTGGGCGTCCGGCTCGACGAGGCCGGACGGTACATCGAGCCCGCAGTGCGTGCAGCGCACGTCGACGCGCGCCGCGGCGGCAGCTCCTGTGGCGGCGTTGGGCGCGAGCGCCGTGGGGTCAGCGGCCGGCATGGGCGGGGTCCATCGCCATCGGCATGCCGCTCGCCCCGCCAACGCGCATGTGCATGGCGGGTGGGTGAACGCGTCCGGCAATGGAGAGCAGCCCGAGCACGAGCACGAGCGCGGCGCTGGCCAACGGCAGGCGGCGCGCCACCGGGCCGAGCAGCCTCTGCGCGCCCAGCCCGAGGCTGAGGAGCACGGGTACCGTGCCGAGCCAGAATGCGAACATCACGCCGGCGCCGGCGAGCGGGCTGCCGGTGCCGCCCGCCGTGACGACGAACGTGTAGAGCCATCCGCACGGCAGGAGCGTGGTGAGCAGCCCGGTGACGGCGGCGCGGGCCACCGGCGGGCGTTCGCGCATGGCGATGAGCGCCGCGCCGAGGCGCTGCTTGGCCCAGGCGGGCGCGAGCGTGCCGGGCACGCGCACGCCGAACGACGCGGCGATGATGCCCAGCGCCCACGCGACCATGAGCGTCCCGGCGAGCACGGCGGCGCCGCGGCCGAATCCGGCAAACCGGCCCAGGTCATCCACCCGCGCGCCGATGGCGCCGGCCACGACGCCGAGCGAGACGTACGAGACCAGCCGTCCGCCGTTGTACGCGACGTGCGCGGGCAGGTTGTGGCGGCCACGCGGGGTAGAAGCTCCGGCGTAGACGCACACGAAGCCGCCGCACATGGCCGCGCAGTGGATGCTTCCCACCAGGCTGGCGGCCAGCACGCCCAGGAGGAGGGTCACGTGCCGGCGCGCGCCGGCACGGCCTCGACGCGCGAGATGGCGGTGAACCGCTGGCGGCCGCGCTGCACGTCGAACTGCAGCTCCCACACGCCTCCGCGCGTCACGGGCAGGGTGACGGCGTAGCCGGTGGAGTCGCGGGCCAGCGTGGTGTCGATGACGTCGTTGGCGCGGGCGTTGAAGAACGCCGCCACCTTCACCGTGGCGTCGGGGATCGCGCTGCCCGACGAATCGGTGAGCGTCACCTGCAGCACGGCTCCGTCGTGTTCGGTGAACGCGGCCAGCGTGGGCGACAGCCGCCAGCCGAGCGCGACGTTCTCCCGGGCCTGGGCCATGGTGCTGTCCCAGGCCATCGCCTTCTGATAGTAGTCGGGCTCGATGGCGAACGAGGGATCGTCGTTCGCCACGCGATAGACCCAGATGTTGAGGGCCACGGTCGCCGCCAGCACGACGGCGACTCCGATGGGCCAACTGCTGCCGCGCTTCATGGGTGTCTGTCCTCGGGTGTGACGTCGTCGTGCGCTTCGTGCTCGGGCCCCACCAGGCGATACGGCACGCGGTCGGTGTAGCCGGCGCCGTCGGTGACGCTCACCGTGATGCGGCGCTCGCCGTCGTGAAATGCCGACGGGGGGAGCATGATGAACACTCCCATCATCTCGGTGTGTCCCGGGGCCACGGGAAGCGGGTTCTCGGGCGCGATGAGCGTGCCCTCGTCGGCGCCCTGGACGCTCACCGTGTACCGGTGATCGGCGGGCGACCGATTGGTGATCTTCACGCGCAACTGGTTGGCCACGCGGCCGTCGGCTTCGGTCACGTAGGGCTCTCCCATGCCGCGCAGCACCGTGATGTCGGCGGGCGCCCTGGTGTTGAGCGCGAACAGGAAGCCGCCGAACGTGACGGCGAGCGCGGCGGGGTAGAGCACGACGCGCGGACGGAGCTTCTTCACGCGCGCGCCTTCGAGCGCGGCGCGCGAGCTGTAGCGGATGAGTCCCGGGGGCTTGCCGATCCTGGCCATGATCGCGTCGCAGGCATCGGCGCACTGCGTGCAGTGGATGCACTCCATCTGCAGCCCGTCGCGGATGTCGATGCCGGTGGGGCAGGTGATCACGCACGCGCCGCAGTCGATGCAGTCGCCGGCGCCCGCGGCGCGCTCCTTGCCCTTGGCGCGGGGCTCGCCGCGGGCGCGGTCGTACGCCACGATGAGCGACTGGCGGTCGAGCAGCACCGACTGCCAGCGGCCGTACGGGCAGGCCACGAGGCAGGTCTGCTCGCGGAACCAGGTGAAGTCGAGCATGATGGCGCCGGTGGTGATCGCCATGATGAAGAACGACGTGGGGTGGTCGAACGGCGACCGCTGCACCCAGGCCACCAGCCGGTCGATGCCCACGAAGTACGCGAGGAAGGTGTGGGCGAGGAAGAGCGACAGCACCAGATACACGGCGTACTTGGCGAGTCGCCGCGGGTGAAGCTGCCCGCGCAGGCCCTCGCGGTCGAGTTGCATGGAGCCGCTGCGCCCGCGTTCGAACAGCCGTTCGATGGGGCGGAACAGGAACTCCATGTACACCGTCTGTGGACACGACCAGCCGCACCACACGCGTCCGGCCAGGGCCGTCATCAGGAAGATGCCGATGAGGATGCTGGCCATGAGCAGCATCAGCAGCAGCGTGTCGGTGGGCAGGAAGGTGGCGCCGAAGAACGTGAACTGCCGGTCGGGCAGGTCGAGCAAGACGAGCGGCTTGCCGCCCATCCGGAGGTACGGGATGATGAAGAAGACCACCATCAGCACGTACGCCACGACGCGGCGGCGCGTGAGGAACTTGCCGGGCGACGGCCGGGGGCGGATCCAGCGCCGCGATCCGTCCTCATTGAGCGTCGGCAGCACGCGCCCCGCCGCCATGGGCACGGTCATTCGGACCGCTCCACCTTCACGCCCTGCGCGGCTTTCGGGTTGGGCGGGTGGGAGTCGTGCAGCGAGTAATACACGTACCCTGCGACGTCGTTGATCTGCTCGGGCGTGAGGAACTTGCCCCAGTTGGGCATGCCCTTCTCGAGCACGCCGTTGGTGATCGTGTTGTGTACGTCGACGACCGTCCCGCCATGCAGCCAGTAGTCGTCGGTGAGGTTGGGGCCGATGAGGCCGCCGCCGTCCGGCCGGTGGCAGGGCGCGCATGTGGTGACGAACACCTTCTTGCCGGCGGCCAGGGCCTGCGGATTCCTCCCCAGCGCGGCGAGCGTCGCCGCGTCGGCGGCGCCCGACGGTTGTGGCCAGCGCTTGGCGGCGTCGGCCACCGACGCCTGGTACTCGGCAATGCGCCCCGGGCCGCGCAGCACGTGCCACGGATCGAGGCCGTAGACGATCGCGAACACGATCGTGGCCCAGAAGACCCAGACCCACCAGCGCGGCATCGGATTGTCGAATTCCTGGATGCCGTCGTAGTCGTGCTGGAGCAGCCGGTCCTGATCGGGGTTATTGGTCGGCATGGCGGGTTCCCTGGTCCGGGGACGGGTGGGGGGGCGCGTCATCGTCTTCGAGCGGCAGGTTGGCCTCATGCTCCCAGGTGGAGCGCTTGGCGATCAGCACGCGAAGGACGATCGCGATGAACACCGCGAAGAAGATGACCAGCGCGACTTCGGCGTAGATGTGGAGGCCGGCTCCGCTGACGACGTCGGACAGCGACTTCACGGCGCCCCCTTGCCGCCGGCGGCGGGCGCGGACAGGTGCGTGGCGTCCCATCCCAGCCGTTGCAGGTACGCCACGACGGCCACGATCTCCTTGTTCTGGAGCCCCGCGGGTCCGCCCTGTTGGGCGATGGTGTCGGCGATGAGCGCGGCCTGCGCGTGGGCCAGCACGGGCGCGTGGCCGGCGAGCACGGCGTCGCCGTACGGCACGCCGAGCATCGCCATCGCGTCCACCTTGCGCTGGATGGCGTTGAAGTCGAGGTCGTTGGTGAGCAACTGCGGGAACGCCGGCATGATGGACTTGGCGGTGATCGACCGCGGATCCTGCATGTGCCGCACGTGCCAGAGGTCCGGGTACTTGCCGCCTTCGCGCGCCAGATCGGGCCCGATGCGCCGCGACCCCCACAGGAACGGATGGTCGTACACGAACTCGCCGGCCTTGGAGTATTCGCCGAACCGTTCCGTCTCATATCGGAACGGGCGGATCATCTGCGAGTGGCAGTTGAAGCATCCCTCGCGGATGTAGATGTCCCGGCCGGCGAGCTCGAGCGGCGTGTACGGCTTGACGGCGGCGATCGTGGGCACGTTGGAGCGGATGAGGAACGTGGGGATGATCTCGAACAGCGAGGCCACCGCCACGGCCACGATCACCATCACGGTGAACAGCAGCCAGCGGCCCTCCCACATCCGATGCCAGCCCAGGTTCGCGAACCGCGCCCAGGCGCCGGCCGGCGGCGCGCCGCGCGGCGCTTCGGCGTACTGCCTGGCGAGCGGCGGGGCCTGGATCACCGGCACGTCGTACACCGCCGGGCGGTTGCGCCACGTCATCAGGATGTTCCAGCCGAACAGCAGCATGCCCACGATGTAGAAGCCACCGCCGATGGCGCGCATCCACCACATCGGGAAGAGCTTGACCACCGTCTCGATGAAGTCGGGGTAGGCGAGCCGGCCGGTCTGATCGAACGCGCGCCACATCAGCCCCTGCGTGACGCCGGCGCTGTAGATGGCCACGACGTAGAGCAGGATACCGAAGCTTCCGATCCAGAAGTGCAGCTCGGCGAGCTTCTTGCTGTAGAGCTTGGTCTGGAACAGGCGCGGCAGCAGCCAGTAGATCATGCCGAACGTCATGAACCCGTTCCACCCCAGCGTGCCGGTGTGCACGTGGGCGATGATCCAATCGGTGTAGTGGGCGAGGGCGTTGACGCTCTTCACCGAGAGCATCGGGCCTTCGAACGTGGCCATGCCGTACGCGGTGACCGCGACGACGAAGAACTTGAGGACCGGGTCGTCCACCACCTTGTGCCAGGCCCCGCGCAGCGTGAGCAGCCCGTTGATCATGCCGCCCCACGACGGCATCCACA
>Ga0307373_10006939_pt1 | contig 17849 bp, 23 predicted proteins | sample OX2MG_FD_202534 | JGI IMG/M metagenome (GOLD analysis project Ga0307373, IMG submission 202534) | Soil microbial communities from Risofladan, Vaasa, Finland - OX-2 | ecosystem: Environmental > Terrestrial > Soil > Coastal area > Acid sulfate soil | place: Finland: Risofladan, Vaasa | collected... | reverse complement strand
CCTGGTGGCCGAAAAGCTTGGCGAGGTTGTGGCTGGCGTTCACGAGTGCCCTCTCGCTCTGCATGGCCGTAAGACCCCAACGGCGGAACTGTCGCCATCCGCTGTACTCCTTAGTGGTCTCCGAAGAACGTTTCGACGGTATGGGAGCGTTTGGCGTAGGCCTTGGCCCCCTCGGTTGTGCGCAAACGATGTTCCGTGGCCTCGAGGGTGCTGGCGTCGATCAGTGGAGGCCCGGTGGTCGTGCCCCGTAGGTACCCAGAAGCTCATCCGAACCGTCTAACTGGGGCTTCATCGGTGCCAGCCGGCCAATCCAAATAGACCGAGGCGCACGACCCAGGGGCCGAGGGACATGGGGCAGCTGAAAGCTGAGCAGGGCGGGCATGGCCCTGCGCGGAAGCTGATGTTGACCTGCGTTCAAACGCGAGTACGACCCAACAAGTCGACCGGTGGATGGTCACCTATCTGACCGCGGCCTTTGTTCTTGACCATTCGAACCAATGGCTTTGACGATGCGAACTAACATGAACCAGATCCGAACGCATACTCAACGCAATTGCGAGAGGCCGGCGTAGCTGTGGGACACAGCCGCCCCCGAGACATTCCTGACGTCGCTACCGGCCTCTTCCCCGTTCCCGGTCGCGTTGATGAATTGTCTCCCGTGGTTGTGCGATTGACGGCCCCCAACCCAGGGATGATGACAGGGCCAGGAACGAACTCGTATCTGGTTGGAAGATCCAACCTGGCCGTGATCGATCCTGGACCACGCGATGACGCACATATCGCGGCACTTCTGGAAGTCGCCAGGGTCCGTGGAGGCATCATCAGATGGGTACTGGTTACTCATACTCACGCGGATCACGCACCGGGGGCGGCCGATTTGGCAAAAGCAAGTGGAGCTGAGATCATCGGCTTCGACGATCGTGACGGTTTCTCGCCCGATCATGCGGTCGACGAGGGCTGGGTGACTGAGACGCCAGACTTCACGTTGCGGGCCGTGCATACCCCCGGACACGCCTCCAACCATCTCTGCTGGTTGCTGGAAGAGTCAGGAATGCTCTTCTCCGGCGACCATGTCATGCAGGGCTCGACCGTAGTGATCCGGCCTCCTGACGGCGAAATGGGCGAGTACCTTGCGAGCCTGGATCGGTTGCGCTGGGTGACGCCCGAAGTCCGGAGCATTGCTCCGGGACATGGGCGGATAATCGCCCGCCCCAGAGTTGTCCTCGACGGCATCATCCGCCACCGCATCGAACGGGAGGCGATGGTGGCCATCGCTCTGGCAGAGCACGATGAGGCGACCGTGGACGCGCTCCTCCCAGAGGTCTATGCCGATGTCCCCGCGAGGCTCCTACCCGTCGCGCGTTTTTCCCTATGGGCCCACCTCCGCCACTTGGCAACCCAAGACCGTGCGCAGTGTTTCGCGCTGATCGACGGAAAAGGGTTGGATTTGGATGCACGGTGGCGAGCAACGAACACTACTTCCGAGGCGAGTCCCGAAGCTCACCTTGGCCTGCGCTAGCTCCACCCTTTCAGGTGCTTCGGGGCAGTCGCAAGGGAGCGATCCCGCTCGCACTCGCCGAGGTATTCGGGCTCTTCGAAAATGAGCGGGGTGCAGTAGACGGATCCGCGGACGCGTAGCGGGGGTCCACCAGTCTGAGGTTGTTCGAAGACCCAGATGGAGGTGGACCCCCGTAGAGGCTGACCCTACGCGCGCGATCGAGTGGATGAATCGCCCCGAGGTTGGGTTCCTCGCCGTCGAGGATGGACGCCGAGGGTGGTCACCGTCTGGCGGGCACAAGTGGGACTGGCGGACGCCTTCTAAGATCGCCGAAAGTGGTCTCGTTGCACTCCGGCTTTCAGACAGCGGTTGTGTGGCACTTGAGCACTTCGTCAAGACCGAGGGCTGTCACTCCACCGAAGCGGCCTTGGTCGGCTTCGAGCAACGCTTGGCCATAGGTGACGACGGCATGGTTCACGGTGCGACACCGCACCCGAGTTCGATGGCCACCTCGTTCACGCTCCGAGCGAACCGGCCGACTTGGAAGGTCACCCACAACGCCGCACGCGTGGTGAGGAGTTGACGTGGAGAAGCGATGCGATGGTCCTCCTCGGTCCAGGAACTCATGTCGCAATCCGGATCCGGACAGCACCACCGGCGCTTGTGCCACACGAGGCGGGTCGGACGGCCGAAGAGCGGCAGGTCCACGCGCTCGATCCGGGCCCGGACCTTCACCCGGGCGACCACGCCACACGACGGGCAGCCGACCGATCGCCCCGTCGTCTCGACGTGGATCTTGCCCAGACCACCAGGCCCGTCCTCGACGCCGAGAAACACGATCTCGGGAAGTCCGATCATCCAGCGAATCGCGCGCGTAGGATCAGCCTCTACGGGGGTCCACCTCCATCTGGGTCTTCGAACAACCTCAGACTGGTGGACACCCGCTACGCGTTCGCGGATCCGTCTACTGCACCCCGCTCATTTTCGAAGAGCCCACATGGCATGGCTGTCCGGGGCCGTCACCGAAGTTCCACGCCAGCCGGTACATCCTCTCCAGCGGTCCCACGGTCAGCTCGTCCGTTCGAAATCGGTCCGTTCGTCAGTCCATCGGCGTGGCTTGTAGATCCCGTCTGAAGCCGGCAGATCATCGTCGAATTCCACGACCGGACGGACTAGTGCCGCAGCGCGGATCTCCTCGACCAAGCGGCGTTCGAGTGCAGCACGATCGTCGATCTCGGGGGCCGCCACCCGGACGACAAGCTCGTCCGCCCCATCGGCCCGACGCCGAACAACACCCCGATAGTCTCGAACGCCAATCTGGGCAAGCACGACACGTTCGATCGTGTCAGGCCAGACGTTCATGCCACGAACCTTCATCATGGCGTCGGTTCGCCTGACACTACCCGGTCGTAGCCCGGGCCTCGGATCACCACAGGCGCAAGCGCCGGCTGGGACTACGTCGACCTGATCACGGAGATGGAACCGCAGGAGCGGGGTCGCCTGCCTGTATGTCGTCGACAGGACGACGTTGGCCGGACCCTCGTCCACCGGTTCATCGGTCTCAGGGTGCCGAAGCTCGGTGAAAAGGTACGTGTCGTCGAAATGGACGGTCCCACCATCCACAGAAAGCCTGCAGGTGGTGGCAATCTTCGCGGCGGCTTGCGTGCAGCCGTAGACTTCGAACAGCTTGGCTCCGAATACCTCATCGATCCTGGCGGTGAGAAGGGGAGAGGCGCCCACCGCCTGAACACCCTTCAGATGCCCTCGGATACGTCCGTCCATCCCTTCGGCCTCAGCTACAGCAGCCAGCTGCATCAGGAAGCTTTCCGTCCCATATAGGTAGGCCGCTCGATGGAGAACGAGGAACTCCAGAATCAACTGCTTGGAAGCAAGTCCCGTAACGATCGGGACAAGCCCGTGAAGTCTCGCACCTTCCAGCGCAGACAACCCAGCGCAGAGGAAGGACACAGGTATCGTGAATACCGCCGCATCTCCACGTTCGAGACCGATCTGCGCGAATTGCCAGCCCCACGACCTCCCCATGACGTCGACGTCGGCAGCGGTCAGCGCATAGGCCTCCTGCCCGATACCAGTCGTTCCGCTCGTCAAGTGGAGCTGAGCAATCTCGTCCTGCGGTACACAAAGATTCCCACCCCATGGCGGATCTCCTTGCTCTGCTTTGAGGACATCCTCCTTCTCTATAGTGGGAAGACCAGGAAGCTCTTCTGGTGCCTTTGGGACCCATCCTTCAGGTACCCCATGCGCAAGCCAGTGGTTGCGATGCAAGTCACTCATCTGCCATGCACGCACGACTGCCTGTTGCAGGCGCTGGAAAGGGCTTTCTATCAATGGAGTCTCCTCATCACGTCGCGAGAGTTGCCCAGCCATCTGCCTTGACCTTCCCTTCACCCACCAGACGGAATCGCCACTGGCCCTTCTCCTCCGCAACGCAGAGATCGAGGTCCTGCCCGGGAAACACCGGGGCCCGCAGCCGCACCTGAACCGCGCTGAGCAGGCAACCAGCGAATGTGGACAAATCGCGCTCAACTGCCGCGACCACTGATGGTCCCGGAACTACCACGTCGAAGAACCCACGACGCCGGGCGTAGTCTTGATCGAGATGAAGCGGGTTGAGGTCACCGCACTCGACACACATCCATGCCACCTGCACGCGACTGAATCCCGGAAGCCTCATCACAGCGGGAATGGTCCCATCGTCCTCGGGTCCATCAGCCGGGGGTCCCGAGTCAGGAGGGAGGTCCACCATCCGCACCCGCTCAACAACCGCTACCGACTCCCCGGCCGACCACATCGTTTCCATTGTCGTGAGCGTCAGCACTCCACGCGGCGAAGGCACCTGCTGCCGCTCGGTGACGATCGACTGAGCAGCGATGACCTGCCCCACATACAACGGACCATCGACGTGGTAGGTCACCCCGCCAAACATGCCTCGGTCGGGGTCACGCTCGAGGAGTCGGTGGACGGAGACGCAACGAGCTGGCTGGACGCGTAGGAAAGACAGTGCGGCAACAGGCACCGGATCACCGGATGCCGGCTGCCGGCTGGGCAGAACGCCGTCTCTCGCCACAAGGAACCGGGCGATGCAATCGCTGCTGAGGTCGAGCGAGAAAGGCGGAAGCTCCGGCAGGGCAGTCGCCGCGCCATGGTTCGGCGCGACGACTGCCTGGGCGGAACTCGACCCCCTCGGATCAGGAACCGAGGGCTGCGGCAACGTTCAGCTTCTCGACGATCTTGAACGAACCCTGCGGAGTGAACTGAATGACTAGGCCCGGTGGAGTCGTCCCCCGATGATTGGTCGCTGAGAACGAGTACACGGAATTGAGACCCTGAAACCCGTGCAGGTTCTGCAGAAACGTGGCAATCGCACTGCCGTTGGTAGCTCCGTGCCCCAGAGCATTGGAGATGAGACTGACCGCGTCTGCAGCGTTGGCTCCGAGTTCGTCCGGTGCCTCGTTGTACTTGGCCTTGTAGCTGGCAACGTAGCTCTTGATTGCCGCGCCACCGGGCAGGTTGGCTGGGATCTCGTTTGGCACGACGATGTAGGTGCCCAACGAGTAGATGCCGCCCGAAGGAAGGTTGTTCTTCACAAGGTTGGCGACCGCGTAGCTAGCCGCTCCTGTTCCAGACCACACGGGCTGATTCATACCGAGCGACTGCATCCCGTTAATGATCGTCGCAAGGTTCGAGCCCGAGACGCATCCATAGATGGCCTGTGCTCCGCTTGAACGAACATTGGTCAACTGCGTAGCGACGCTAGTGGCGCCACTCTGGAACTGTTCGGTATCGACTATGGAGACGCCCTGCTTCGGCGCAGTTGCAGCGAACGACTTGCTGTACGCGTCACCGGATGCATCGGACGTTGCGATGCAGGCTGCCTTGGTGTAGCCGTGCTCCTTCATCCAGTACGCCGGCAGCGTTCCGAGGTTCGTCACTGGGTCGAAGTCAGTGGCGAAGAAGTGAGGCGACCACGTGAATGGTGCTCCCGACAGGCAGTATTCGGTCACTCCCGCCTGCTCGATCAGCGGTCGCACAGCCTCGCAACTGGCAGCCAGCGATGGGCCGAGGATGGCAACGTCACCCGCACTGATCATCTGTTGAGCTAGCTGAACCGCACGATCGGGCTGCGATGTCCCGTCGGCAAACGTGGCGTCAATCTGATGGCCGTTGACTCCGCCTGACGCGTTGATCTTGTCGATCATCAGCTGTGCACCGCGCGTCTCGGCGGAACCCAGGCTTGCTCCTGGCCCGCTGGTGTCGAAGATCACGCCGATCTTGTACGGGGTCTTGGTTGAGGCGCTCTTCGCCGTACTGCTCGAGGTGCTGCTCGAGCTACTGGCAGTACCACACGCCGATACTCCGATCGCTATCACCGTCAAGACGGCGAAGCCACTCAGTTTCCTAATCCTCATGGTCAATCTCCTCTCTATGCTTCCCTAGTTGCAATTGGCATTTCTTCGGCAGGTCCGTCAATCTGTGGTTGTCCCATCTGTGGGAGCACAATGGCAGTAGCCGTTCCGCTCTCGGCCTTTTGTTGCGGCCTGGTGCGCGAAAGCCCCCGAAGGCCCTCCGGCCGGAGTAGCAGCACCAGAAGAAGTACGCCGTACGTGGCGACGTCCTTCCAAGCTGAGGAGATATAGCCGGCCACGTAATTCTCGGTTAGGCCGACCAGCAGTCCCCCCACAATCGCGCCGGGATAGGACCATCCGCCGAGTACGGCAGCTATGAAGCCGACGATGCCGAAGGCCAGCCCACTATCCCATCCGATGGGTGTGGTCGGTGCTATCAGGACACCGGCGACTCCCGCCAGAGCTGAGGCGAGCACAAATGCAACCGTTCGCATCCACTTCGGATCAATTCCGACGATCCTTGCCCCATCCGGGTTCTGTGCGCAGGCCGCCAGGGCTTTGCCGAGCAACGTCTTTTCGAAGAGCAACCACAGGAGGCCAACCAGGACCGCGGTCGTGCCCCACACAAGTAGTTGCTGCGCGGTGACCGTCGCTCCACCGGGAACGTGGATCGCGCGGTTCGAGAGGAAACCCGACAGCTGCAGAGGATCGGCGCCCCATAGGTGACGACTCGCCTCGCCCAGGATTTCGGCAACACCTAGAGTAATGATGACCGAGGACGCGTGGCCCCCTGATCGGGCCGGGCGAAGTATGGCGACATCGAGTGTGACACCGACCATGACCGTCGCGAACAGGGCTGTCAGTATCGCAAGCACTAGCGGCCAGCGCTCCTGGTTGGCAAGTGAAGCGACGGTGAGGGACCCGATGACCATGAACGAGCCCTGTGCCAGGTTCAGCACACCAGACACGCGGAAGATCACGACCCAACCCAGAGCCAACAACCCGTAGATGGCCCCCAGAGTCACACCGTCAATGGTGAATTGAAGGAACTCTGCCATCTACACCGCGCTCCCCAGATACGAGGCCTCTACCCGCGGGTCTTCTTGCACTTCCGCTGCGCTCCCCGACATCGCGACCCGACCTCTGTCGAGCACCGTTGCGCGATCAGCAATCGCCAGTGCCCGTTTGGCGTTCTGCTCAACAAGCAGGACCCCCATGCCCGCTGTCGCGAGTTCGCGGATCGTCTCGAAGATGACCTGAATGATCAGTGGGCTTAACCCCAGACTGGGCTCATCGAGAACGAGGAAGTCCGGTTCAGCCATCAGGGCCCGCCCGATTGCGAGCATCTGCTGTTGTCCCCCGGATAGGTCGCCTGCGGCCTGATCCGCACGTGTGGCGAGAGCCGGGAAGAGGTCGAAGATCCGCTCGAACTGCGAATGCTTGCGATGACGATTACGCACGAAGCAGCCGAGCGCCAGGTTATCGGTTACAGAGAGTTGCGGGAACAGTCCCTTGTCCTCGGGAACGAGGACAAGGCCATGTCGGATGCGGCGGTGCGCTGGTATTCGTGTCATATCGATGGAGTCGAGTATCACCCGGCCCGATACAGGGCGGACGAGTCCAGCTATTGTCCGGGCCAGAGTCGTCTTACCCGCGCCGTTGGGGCCCAGTAGGGCAAGAATGGCGCCGCGCTGGATCTCCAGATCCATCCCGTGCAGCACCTCTACCCCGCCGTAGCCGACGTGAAGCTGTTGGACGACCAGCATCAGTCAACTCCGATGTAGGCGGCGATCACGGTTGGATCTTTACGGACCTGATCTGGCGCTCCGGTAGCGATGATCCTGCCTTCAGACATGACGACGACCTCATCCGACAGCGAAAGAACGAATCCCAAGTGGTGCTCGATCACCAGCACCGTGAGCTCGTCGCGCGTGGCAAGGGATCGGAGGTCCGCTGCCAGCACTTCGGTCTCGCGGTCGTTGAGCCCTGCAGCGGGCTCGTCGAGCAGCACGAGCTCGGATTGTCCCGCAAGGGCACGAGCGATCGCCACCAATCGCTGCTGTCCTGTGGTCAGCAAACGGGCAGGGACCGACGAGAGATGAGTGCAGTGCAGATCAGCGAGCGACCGTGCGGCAGCTGCACGTAGGCGCCGTTCGTCGTGGCGTACCCTCGGCAACCTCAACGCCGCCGATCCAAAGCCACTGCGACCTAGCAGGTGCGCACCGACCATCACGTTGTCAAGCGCGCTGAGTTCGGGGAAGAGCCGCGCTTGCTGGAACGTACGCCCTACGCCAGCCGCAGCGACCCGTTCGGGTCGCCGACCACTCAGACGTCGACCTCGCCAGGTTGCCATCCCGGCGCTGGGGCGGTGGAAGCCAGTGATGAGGTTGACCAGCGTCGTCTTTCCTGCTCCGTTCGGGCCGATCAGACCGACGATCAAGCCCGGTCGTACCTCGAAGGAAACGCTGTCGACAGCAGCGAGCCCTCCGAAATGCTTCGACAGGTCGTTGATCTCAAGCACCGTCGAATTCCTCAGCCTTCTGCCACCCGAGAAGTCGACCGGTAAGCTTCTCCCAGATCGCACCGAGCCCACCCGGATACACGGTCATGACGACGACCAGCAGTACACCGGAGGCAAGGGTTCCGGTGATGGCCGTACCTTGCGTCAGGTCAGGAAGGATCATCAGAAACGAGATGGCCAGCACGGGTCCGAGCCTGCTGGACATACCACCGAGAACCACGGCAGCAAGAAGAACCACCGACTGGCCGAGACCAAACTGCCCCGGCGAGATGTATTGCAGAACGTGCGCATATAGCGATCCGGCAATCGAAGCAAGCCCGGCGGCGAAAAGCCATACCCCAACCTTGTAGCGGGTCACCCTCACGCCGAGGGAGCGAGCGGCGTCCTCGTCCTCCCGTATAGCCATCAGCGCCCGTCCGACGCGGGACCGGTTAACGTTCGCAGCGACACCGACGGATACCGTCAGGACTGCCCATACCAAGACGAAGGCCCTGGAGTCGTCATTGAACGTGTACCCGGCGACAGAAAAGGCGGGAATAGCCACGAAGCCGTTGCTTCCGCCCGTCCACGACGACAGGTTCGTGAGCAAGTCCCCAATGAGAAGTCCGAGAACGAGAGTACCCAGAGCAAAGTAGAGACCGCGGAGCCTCAGGATCGGGCTGCTTCCCAGAGCGACGACAAGCGTGAAGAGAAGTCCCACCCCGACGCCGGCGATGGGCGGCAACCCCCAACGGACCACGGCGATCGCCGAGCCGTATGAGCCGACACCAACAATCGCAGCCTGACCGAGCGATATCTGTCCTGCGTATCCCGAAAGCATCCCGAGCCCGACTACAGCGATACCCCACACGCCGGCGAGCACCATGGTGCTGAAATAGCGGCTGCCGGCCAGGAATTCAGGACCAAGGAACGTGAATCCAACGAGTAGGACGAGGGACCACCAGGGTGAGCGCACCAGGTCCGAGCGCGATCGATGGCCCAGCAGCAGCCTCGCCCGGCCGTCCTTGGCCGGCCCATTGGCCGCGGCAGGGAGTGACCGGTATTTCATCCTTGCTAACCTCGGAAATGTCGTGCACCGAGCAGCGAGGCACCGTCGAGGTTGCGGATGAAGATCAGTTCCTGCCTAGTCGGTGGCTCAGTGACGGCAACTTCCGAGGCAAGGTGCGGTTGAAAGGGGAGGGGCTCGAGGACATCCTCGAGTTCCCACCCTTCGTGGATCGACACCAGCCGCATTGAGCGGTCCGGGCTGTCGAAGTCGAAGACGGCCCGCGGTGTGACGCAAAGGCGGGGCCCTTCCGTGTTGATACCGGCCCGTAGACGAGCTTCACCGCCGGTTAGATTTCCGACGCCCGACACGAATTCGACCTTTTCCACCAATCTGCGGCTGTCGTGGCGGTTGGGATACAGATAGTAGCGATTCGCCGTGGTGGTCCACGACACGTTCACCAGACCCGGTCCCCTGTACTGAGGCTTGTCCGTACCTCCAAACCAGTGGACGTTAAAGTTGCCGAAGCGGTCGACCTCGAGACCCGAGTAGAACATGAAGTCCACCCCGCGCTCGGACATTTCGAAGATCGAATCCCACGTCATCACTGCTTCGGCTCCGTACTGGTACCGACCATCAATGATTGACGGCAACAGGCGGACGGGGTCAGGGTTCACGAACAGTGAAGGTTGGATGATGGTCAAGTTCGGCGCATACAGCGCTCGGGCAAGAAGACAGGCGGCCGCGCTCGTGACCGAGTTGGCACCACCCATGAACCCAACCTCCCCGTCGGCAAGGTCACGGGCTAGCACGACGATCTGGAGTTCGACCGGCGAATACGGAGGCTTCACAGGTCGACCTCCGGCGTAGCGGCCCGGCTGAGCGCATGCAAATGAGCAATGCCGGCCGCGCGCTCCAGGTACGTGAAGTGATCGACCGGTTCATGCACGAACGTCTTCAGGTAATGGTCGAACGCCGGATCGTCACTTCCCTCGACGGCTGAAGCGTGCGCCGCCGTCATGTACTGGTCGAGGTGGCGCTCGTCGATTAGGTACCGGCCTTGTGAGGCACATGGGTGAGCCCCGAACGGAACCTCGACCACTGCTGTGACCAGAAAGCCGGGCACATCGGTCCGTTTGGGATCAGCTATGAAGCTCGCATGGGGTACAAGCCGATCGACCGTCGCGATCACCACGTCGGATGCCTTGGCCATCGTCAGATCGAGAAAAGCGCTTCCCGCGTAGCGGAGGTTGCCATATCGGTCTCCCTCCTGGGCATGAAGGATCGCCACCTGTGGCTGGAGTGCCTTAATCGCGACGAGCCGATCCCCCGTCGGACCGACGTACTCCTCTGCGATAGGCGACGCCTTGACCACGTCCGACCCGAGGATCGACCGCACCGGATGGTAGGGAAGACCTTCAATGGTGGCTCGGAGTCCACCGAAGAGAGTTGCTTCGTCGCACACTACCGCTTCGAATTCTCCGCGAAGTACCCTGTGGCGGAAATTCGGAGCCATCCCAAGATAGTCAAAGTTCATGTTCGTCCAGATCCGACGAACAGCACCCGCTCCGATCAGGAGATCGACGTCATAGCCGCTAATTGGCGAGGAGAATATCTCGAGGTCGCGGCGCCCCTGGCGCAGCAGCTCACGCACTGCAGCGGCTGGACGATTGTAATGACCAACACCGCCGAGGATGACCTGCTGGCCATCCGTCGTGTGATTGGAGATCGCGCGTTCAAGCGTCATCTCTTTTGAATCGCGCAGTGCGATGCCGTCCCCCATCAGTGTCACAGTCCCCCAACTCTTGTACTGAACGGTCGAAAACCTAACATGAGTTTGGTCCCATTACAAGGGATCAATTCACCGTTCTGCACCGGACGAAGAGCGGCGGATCTCCTCTGGTGCCGGGGCGAGTGCCATAGTCTCGAGCGTCACGCTGACATGTACGATTCGGGCCGTTACCGCGATCTCGCCGTCATGACGCAATTCGTGATCGACGGTGAAGCTTGACTTCCCAACGTCGCTCACCCAAACAAGATGTTCGCACTTGTCGCGAAAGCGAAGGGGTCGCAAGTATTCGACATTCATGGAGCGGACCGGCGAGGCGGTTCCATCCGGTCCAAGCGATTTATGGCCAATGGCATCGAAGAGCGCTGTTTCCGCCTCGGAGAGCCAACGCGACACGGCGCCGAAGAATATGAGACCCGATGCGTCGGTGTCGTGGAGAAAAATGTGTCGGCTCGTGTGATGGATCATCGAATCAGCTCGGTGACCAAGAGGCCTCCCTCGGGTAGGCAGGTGATCGATCGCCCTCTTGCCTCCAACTCCCACACCCGGTGGACATCGTCAGGCCGGACGGTCACCGTTGTGCCCTCAGAGAAGAACGCTTCCAGCGTCGCATCTTCGCCGATCTCGATAGATGCAACCCTGAGACCTACAAGACCGATCGCCGGCCCAATTTCACTCGGTCGCGCGTCGGCATTTAGGGTCCACTTCGTTTCAGCTCGGCAAAGAATGAAGTCGGCGTCGAGCTTCACTTTGGCTACTCCAAGCACCCCCCGGCACTCAATCGTGAGTGCGTCATCCACGCAGCAGCGCAGAACTTCGGCACCGACAAAGGTACTCAGCACGTCGGCCACGCTCGCAGAGCGTTGGCATGCATCCTGTGTCATCGCTGACTCCTCAACGTGGGTTATGTCGGTGGGCGGATGTGCCGTGCACCGGTGGGGGGAGTCCCGGCGCACGGCACACCCGCGCCCAACCCAGCACGAGAACACCGGCCCACTTCAGAGGTACCGGCGACCCTGCACGTGGTCGGGGATCGTGAGGCCCAGGGCTTCGAGCTGAGGAACGGTGTCCCTGATGAACGCAGTCCGGAGCTGACCATTGGTGTGCTTCTTCAGACCCCAAGTTCGATAGAGGCGATTGCGAGAAGAGTCAGTTCGACCAAACATGTCAAGAGTCATCGGCCACCATTCCGGCAGTGCCGCCTGGATCTCGTCGCGGCCTGATGGGCGCGCTGCATATTCCCTCAGGTGCCGATAGCCCATGCCAGCATGCCCCCGCTCCTCACGAAGGACGCTTGGCGCCACACGCGCGATCGGTTCATAGCTCGAATCGATCCATTCCGAGATCTGAAGCACACCAACCTTGGAAGCAAGGAAATGGTGGAGGGCCAAGTCGAGCCAGCTCTGCTTGGGATGCTCGAAGAGGTACTGCCGGAGTTCGTAGTGCTCGAAACGCACGCCGAGCCCTTCCAGAATTCGGGAGAAGATGTAGCCGTGATTGAGTTCCTCGTATTGGAACCGTGCCATCATCACGAGGTCGGCCGGGGTCGGCGCCTCGCTTCGACTGACCTCCCACTGGCCCATGATCATGTTGCGGTACGGCTCGGACGCCAGAATTTCTGCGTGGTTGTAGATGAGTTTCATCAGCAACTCGCGATACTCATCAGGGAGTTCGTCGCTCTCCTTGAACCTGCGAGGACCGGCGAGCAGAGGCCCGTCGTCGGGCGGCTCCTCGAGTTCGATCTTGATCGCTTCGATCTGCGGGAGGTGGTCGATCCTTAGTTCCGTCTCCGATACCGCGTCCATTACAGCCCTCCTTGATATTTCGACCGACCGGTCGGTGCTTATTCCCACCCTAACGTTGGGTTGGTTGCAGTGTCAAGCGGACTATCGGAAAATGAACCGACCATTGGTTCGACGCGTTTCGTGCCTGACGACGGGCGCGTCGAACTCACTGGCCCTGGGTTGACCGGTCTTGTGGGACCAATGGACCGGAGATCCGTTGCGCCGTCCCGGGTGGCGTCCCGCTGACGGTGTAAAAGCTCGCGGACGCGGGTTCCTGCTGGGTGAGGTTACGCGACGGCTGTGACGGTTTCGACTTCTTCGCGTTGGTGGCTGTCGGTCGGTGTGATCGAACGCGGTGGTTCCATGAGCTGACGCCGGATGTCGACGAGCAGTCGGGTCGTCGACGGGGTGTGCTTGACGCCCCGCCAGCCCTTCGACGCCCGGTCGAGGACGGCCCAGACGAGGGGGAGGCAGCTGCGCTCGCCGGGCAGCCGTCCGATGACCTTCACTCGCCGGCGTGTCTCGCCGAACGTGCGCTCGATGAAGTTGGAGTGGCGGATGCGCTTCCAGTGCTCCTTCGGGAACCGCAGGTAGACGGTGAGGCTGGCCACGTCTGCGGTGAGGCACTTCACGGCAGCGGGGTAGGTGGTGCCGTAGTGCTTCTCGAAGGCGGCGATCCGTCCTCGGGCGACGTCGACGGCGGCCTGGCCGGGCTCGGCCTCGATGTCGTCGAAGATCTTCCAGAACTCGGCCTTGACCTCGGCCTGTGCGACCGTCGGCACCTTGGCCAGCACGTTCCTCGCCCGATGGATGAGGCACCGTTGCCGCAGGCTCTTGGCCAGTACCTGCTCGGCCGCTCCGATCAGACCCGGGGCACCATCGGAGATGACCAGCAACGGCGGGGCCAGTCCCCGTCCGGCGAGGTCGTCGAGGAAGCCGGCCCAGGCGTCTGGCTCTCGGTGGACCCGGGGGCCAGACCGACGAAGACCGGGGCCCCCTCGGTGTCGATCCCCCAGGCACACAGCACCGGCTCGGAGGGTGCCCCGGGGTGGAACTTGAAGTGGGAGCCGTCGAGGTGGAGGTAGTCGAGCGTGACCCCCGATAGGTCCCTCGTGCGCCACGTCTCGAACTCGACCTTGATGGCCTCACAGATCCGGGACACCGTCGACTTGGACAGGGCGGCCTCGGATCCGAGGGCCTCGGCCAAGGTGGCCTCCTCGTCTCGGACCGACAGTCCCCGGACGAAGCTGGCGATGACCAGGGACTCGAGCGCGTTGGTCCGACACACCCCGGTGCCGAGCAGGCGGGAGGCGAAGGCCTCGTCGGTGTTGCGGAGCTTCGGACGCTCCAGGGTGATCGGACCCGAGGTGGTCTTGATGGTGGTGGCGCAGTGACCGTTGCGGCTGCCCGGAGGGGACCGTTCGCCACGGACGTAGCGCTCCCGGCCCAGGAACTCGGTGACCTCGGCCTCGAGGGCCGCCTGCATCAACAGGCGGACGCCCAGGTTAGCCACCTCCTCCAGGACCTCGCCGAGCTCGCGGTCGGAGGCGAACAGCTGATCAATGTCGGCGCGGACGCGCTTGATGGAGGATACTCGTTTCGATACGGGTGTGGGTTTCCCTTCTGTCCTTGTCAGGCTTAATAGGAACCTACGCCCGTTTCACTCTTACACCGCGGAGAGGACGCCGCCACTAAGGATCCCAGGCCGGTTCACTCTTCACCAGTCGGCTGGACCGCTTACACCGGTCACTTCACAACCTTGGAAGGAGCAACCATGACACCTACCGAGCTACCCAAGACGCCACCCCCTGAGCTGAGCGTGATCGAGGCGGAGCTGTACCGTCACCTGATCGAGCACGTCTCCTCAGAGGCCGAGTTCATCGCCGCGTACCGGGAGCGGGCCGAGGCGCCCGACACCCCCGAGGCGGCGCGCTACCTGATCCGGCTCGTCCTCGAAGACGAGGAGCGTCACCACCGTGTCCTCCACGAGATCGTGGCCGCGCTCGGAGACAACATAGCCTGGCGCCACGACCCCGACGCCGTGCCCAACCTCCCGCTCGGGCCGCCCGACCGGGCACTCGTCGAGGTCACGCACCGCTTCCTGGCTGAAGAGCGCGCTGATCAAAAACAGCTGCGCGCGATCCGCAAGGAGCTGCGGCCGTTCCGTGACACCAGCCTGTGGGCCCTGCTCGTCGAGCTCATGGAGCACGACACCGCCAAGCACATCCGCATCCTCACCTTCATCGCCGACCACGTCGCCACGGGGTCCCGGCGTTGACGCCGGGTGCTCGGATCAGCGTGATCAGGGACAAAGTGGCGGCGTAGATCGACAGGGCACATCCGGTAGCGGCCAGGTCGCGGACTTCGGGTCAACTTAAGGAGGATCGCGTCGTAGAGTGACGGACCTCCCTCACGGTGAGAGGCTGGAGGCCTCAGGCGAGCGACAGGCGGGCACGTCGCCGACCGAGTTTCAGAGTCCCACCAACCTCGATCCCCTGCTGGGAGATCGGCTCCGCAACTCACTCAGGTCGCGGGATACCGCAGCTTGAGCAGGCGATCAGTCACTGACAGGTGCCTCGGTGTCATCACTGCCGACGGCTCCGACCATGGGGGCGCTATCCACACTGCGGTCCGAGGACTGAAGTCCGCGAGCTGTCGCTCTTCATCCTTCCCTAGATGAGCAGCGTGAACATTCCTCTCCCCAGGAGCGGACTTCTGACTGGCGCAGAGACCGTCCATGCCGCTCACCAACGAGCAGGACGGGACCTTCCACTTTGCGCAGAGGTCGCTTGCAACCCGCAGGACAGCGCGGAGTTTCAGCGGCCATCGAGACCTCGACGCGTGCGACGAAGGTGACGTCACCTCGGTACCCCTTGCGCCACGTGTTGGCGGGAGGGTGACGTTCAAGCCCCGAGCATCGTCCCTGTTCAGGGCGTTTTCTGGCCAGGGTGACGTTGGGGGTGACGTCCGTCTGGACGATGTGTCGCGACAGGTGCACGAGGCCCCTGTCGCGACCAGGGAGGTCCAATGTCCCGATCATCGTCAGCCATGGAGCGAGGGCCTGGAGGTCTCCCTCCGGGAGTACTTGGATCGGCGGGAGAGTCCGGAGAGGACCGACTCCGAGTTATCGATGGTTCCGACCACTCGCCAGAAGTCGACATTCCGATGATTGGCAACCTGCGGCTGGTGCTCGTTACCGCGAGTGGTTTCAAAGTGCCGTTGGTCACTGCACCGGCGCAGGCGGCGCGGCTGCTGAGGAGCTCCGACGAAGCACAAAACGCCGCCCAGTGCGGCGATGGAGACCCGGAGGCCGCGACGTGCCGGAGGGTGCGCCATCCGCGTCGCGTCCCGGTGGGCGAGCTGCTGAGCCGAGTTCGGCTCGTCAGTCGGTTCGAGACGCCCTTCGTGGGTGGTGCCGCATGACCAGATCTCCTTCTCCTCGACAGCGCCGGTATGAGGACGGGCGCTTGGCAAGGACGACGCGTGATGGCGCTCGCTCCCGTTCTCGCGATGAGCGCAACTGTGCCCAGTGGTTCGCCCGCTTTGAGGAGCGCAGCGAAGAGCCCGCCGGTCGTCCGAGCCGCAGCGAGGTCCGGCGGCTGCAGAAGGAGCTCGCGGCTCTGCGTCGATTGGTCACCGGTGAGCAGATCCCGTAGCGCGGACGAGAGCATGGCCACCTTGTCCCTGAGGCGCACTTGCCATGATCACGAGTGGCCCCATCTTGGACGAGCCGACCGCATATGGGGTGGGCGATGATGCCCGCGTCGATATCGCCATTGCTCACTGTGCCGCCGGAGTCCGGCGAGAGCAGCCAAGCGGGTACTGAGACACGGCGGCCCGACCTCTCGACCCCGCCGGCTCATCTGCGGCTTGTCGATATTGATGTTCTGGCTGAATGGCTCGCAACCTCTCCGCGGCATGTTCGCCGCCTCGTTGCAGAGAGGCGAGTTCCCTTCGTCAAAGTGGGCCACTTCATCCGCTTCGACCCGGACGACATCAAGCTCTGGATCGACGAGCAGAAAGTGACAGTCGACGAAGATTGAGAGGTCCAGCGACCACAGGATGACCTGCCGGTCGGAGACCCAATGATCCAGAAGGGACGGAAGTTTCTGCGTGCCTCGACCCGGCTCAGGCCTCGGTATCCGAAGCGACCGGGAGTCCGAAGAGCGCCTCACCGATCCGGTCAGCCGCATCCCTCTGCATAGTCGGTGTGACGTGGCTGTACAGGTTGGTGAACAGGGTTGGGTCCGCGTGTCCAAGCCGCTCCGCAGCCACCTTGGGCGGGACGCCGCCGGCCAACATCAACGTCGCGCTCGTGTGGCGCAGTCCGTGAGCAGTCAACCGTGGGAGTCCAAGCTCCTTCGAGTAGTCCCCGAGGAGTCGTGACAGCCGTTGGGGGTGGTAATGGCCACCGCGCTCCTTGGTGAAGACAAACTCGCTTGACTCATAGCGAGGAGGGATCAGCGCCTCGTGCGCCTGAAGCTCGTGTTGCCGCCGAAGGACATCGACGAGTCCGGTGTCGAGCTCGATCGTGCGGACCGCATCGTGGCTCTTTCCCATCGATGGAACGAGATCGTGACCAAGTGTGGAAGCGAAGTCCACCACTCGTACCCACCTGCGGTCGAGGTCCACATTGGGCCAGCGCAGCCACACCAGTTCGCCGATGCGGAGCCCCGACCCCAGCAGGAATGCCCAGATGGGCCAGGTCCGGTCCTTTTCCATCAGCCCCAGGAACTCGCGGGCTTGCTCGGGTGTCCAGTACTTGGGTATCGAGCGATTCGGTCGGGGTCGTGGAACCTGAGCGGTCGGATTAGCAGCGACCAATCCGAGACTCACCGCCAACTTGAGTGCCCCCGAAAGGGGGGCGCGAGCAAGGCGGACGGTGTTGGGCGAAAGGCCCTTTCC
>Ga0307373_10006938_pt1 | contig 17852 bp, 18 predicted proteins | sample OX2MG_FD_202534 | JGI IMG/M metagenome (GOLD analysis project Ga0307373, IMG submission 202534) | Soil microbial communities from Risofladan, Vaasa, Finland - OX-2 | ecosystem: Environmental > Terrestrial > Soil > Coastal area > Acid sulfate soil | place: Finland: Risofladan, Vaasa | collected... | reverse complement strand
TCGGCAGCATGAAATGATTCATCCCGCCGATGCGCAGGCGGGTGTCGCGGATACAGGCCGAAATGCACGAGCCGAGCACGGTGCCGACCAGCTCCCCGCCGGCGGCGACGTAATAGTCCCCCGGGTGCAGCGTCGCGACCGTCGCATTGACCCTGGCGTCGAAGCGCCGGCTGATGTGATCGAATGGCCCGGCGGCCGGACGGCCGGCGGCATCTGCGGCGCGCTCATTGCCTCGATCCATCCGCCCTCCTGCGGTAGATGGTCTGGTTGGCCAGACGATATTGCGTGCTCACGTCCAGCAGCGATTCGGAATGGCCCAGGATCAGGTGATCGCCCGCACCCTGCAGCGCCGCCATGCGCGCGATGATCTGACGCTGGGTGCTGCGATCGAAATAGATCACCACGTTGCGACAGAAGATCAGATCGAACGGCCCGTGCATGGGCCACTCACCCACCATGTTGAGGAACTTGAACGCCACCAGCTGCTTGACTTCCGGGCACACGCGGTAGTGGCTGGTGTCGCCGATGCGCGTGAACCAGCGCAGCAGACGCGCGCTGTCGAGCTTCTCCAGCCGCTCGCCGCCATATACCCCGCGACGCGCCTGCTTGAGCACACCGGTGTCCACGTCGGTGGCGAGGATGCGTATATCCCAGTCGCGCAGGTGCCCGAGCGTCTCGAGCACCACCATTGCAATCGAATAGGCTTCCTCGCCGCTGGAGCATCCGGCGGACCAGATGCGGATGCGGCGCGAATCGGCATTGTTGCGCTCCAGCGTCGGCAACAGCTCGCCGGACAGGTAATCGAAGTGATGCCGCTCGCGGAAGAATGCGGTCAGGTTGGTGGTGATCGCGTTGCACAGCTGCTGCAACTCGTCCGTGTCGCTCTGCTCGATGCGCTTGAGATAGGTATGGAAGTCCACCAGGCCGAGCGCGCGCAGGCGGCGACTGAGCCGCCCATACACCAGCTCGCGCTTGGATTCGGCCAGCGAGATGCCAATTTTTTCGCGCACCAGCTGGCGCACCCGCTGGAAGTCCTCATCGGAGAATTCGTATTCGCGCAGCAGCGCAGGTTCGGCTCCACCGCCCATGTGCGCAAGCTTCCCTTAAAACGCTTCGAACTCACCCGAGGCGGCCGATGCGCGCAGCCCGGTGAGCGCCTTGAGCATCTGCTCGGCATTGAGCCCGCGCATCATAAAGTCGAACAGGACCCGCTCCTCCACCATGCTGTAGCGTGAGCGCACCTGCTCGAGCAGCGCACTCCAATCCGAGGCGGCCAGAGCGGCGGCGCCGGTGGCGCCGGTGGCGCCGGCGGCGCAATCCGACGGAATTGCGAGCCCCTCGCGCACATGCGTAAGCCGCTGGATCAGCTTGTCGTAGAACTGCAGCGCGGTGATGCTCGCCTGCACGTGCACGCCGAGCGCGCCGGTCAGGCGCAGGATGCGTGCGCGCGCCTGCGTCACCGCCGCCGGCTCGGGTGAGTCGAGCAGCGGCACTTGCTCCTGAAGCTCGCGGGCATCGCTCGCCACCGCGGAGATCGCGCACGCCAGCTGGTCGACGCGTGCATCGCTCTCGCGGATCGCCGCGTCCAGCTGCGCGGCACCCAGCTCCAGAAACCGCCGCAGCTCCGCGGCAATGCCCACCCCGATCACCTCGGGGCTGTCGCTGGCCGCGACGGGTTCGCTCCCCGCGTCGGCGTGCGCGCCCCCCGCGCCCGCCATGGCCTGCGGTAGCGGGCTCACTCCGGCTGCTCCATCACCGCCGCCAGCTCGCCGGCCACTCCCAGCGCGTCGGCCGCGCCGATCAACAACTGCGGCGGGCGCTGCAGCCTGAGCGTCAGTCCGCGCTCGCGTGCGGCTGCCGCCGTGGCCAGCAGCAGCTGCAGCCCGGCGGTGTCGATGCTCTCGAGCGAGCCCGCGTCCGCCCGAGCCTGCCCCTGCGAGAGCATCGCCGCCAGCGCGCGTGCATACTGGCCGACCTCGGCTATGGTCAGTGCCGGGCCGAGCACCACCGGGCCGGCACCTGCGCGGTGCACCGGCCTGGCTGCCCGGCCGCGCCGCGCCGCCGCCGCCGCCGCCGCAGCCGGCCTGGCCACCCTGGTCTTCGTTGCCATCGCCGCTGCCCTCACGCCGCCCTGGAGGCGCACGCCGGCTCTTCCAGCGTGCTGGTGATGAGCCGCGTCACGTCCAGCAGAATCAACATCTGACCAGCCACCATCGCCAGCCCCTGCACGAAGCGCGTCTCGATCGCGACTTCCGGTGGTGGCCGCAGATCCCGGGCGCCGACGTTGCAGACTTCGCAGACGCCATCGACCACGATCCCCGCGGTGAGCTCCCCGCGCGCACCCTGCACCTTCACCACGATCACGACGGTGGTGCGGCCGTATTCGGCCGCACCCAGACCGAACCGGCAGCGCAGATCGATGATCGGCACCACGGCGCCACGCAGGTTGATGACCCCCTGCACGTAGGGCGGGGAGTGCGGCAGGCGCGTGGGCCGCTCCCATCCCTTGATCTCCTGCACCCGCAGGATCTCGACGCCGTAATTCTGGTCCGCGAGCTGAAACGTGAGGTACTGGTCGGCGTTTTCGATGACGCCCGCATGCATGTCGGGCTTGGCGGCAGCCGGGTCCATCGCTACGACTCCTGGGTGGACAGCGCGACCTGGTTGCTCAGCACCCGCTCCAGTGTGGCGAGCAGCTGTGCCGGGTTGAACGGCTTGACCATCCAGCCGGTCGCGCCGGCCCGCTTGCCCTGGAGCTTGCGCTCCTGGCTGGACTCCGTGGTCAGCAGCAGCAGCGGTGTCAGATGATACGCGGGCAGCGTACGCAACTGCGCCACCAGCGTGATGCCATCGATGCCGGGCATGTTGACGTCGGCCAGCACCAGGTCGACACGGTGCTTGCGCGCGTATTCCAGCGCCACATCCCCATCCTCAGCTTCGACGACGTCATAGCCCGCGGTGCGCAGCGTCACAGCGATCATCTGCCGCATGGATGCCGAATCGTCGACTGCCAGAATGGTCTTGGACATTTTCTTCAGGTGCTCCACGCCGTCACAACTTGCTGACCTATCTGCCACGCCCCACCATGATTGAGCCGCCCGCGGCGGCCTGTCCTCGCAGTGCGTCGCAGTTCGAGCGTGCCGCGAATCGCAACTGCGGATGCTTCAGGCCGCCAGCCGCTGCGCCGCGCAGCGCGTCAGGCCGGCAATGTCCAGGATCAGTGCAACCGAGCCGTTGCCGAGGATGGTGGCGCCGGCGATGCCATCGACGTGGCCGTAATTGGTCTCCAGCGTCTTGACGACGACCTGCTGTTGCCCCAGCAGCTCATCGACGAACAGACCGACCCGCCGCCCTTCGCCCTCCACCACCATGATCAGTCCGGCAGCACCATCCCGCGCGGCCGCCGGCGCTGCGGCCCCGGCGCGAAACAGGCGCTCGAGCCGCACCACCGGCAGGTACTCGCCGCGGAACGACAGCACCTCGCCATGTCCCACCACCTGCCTGACCTGCGCGCTGCGCATCTGCAGCGATTCGACGATCGCCGTGAGCGGCACGATGTACGACTCATCTGCGACCGCCACCGTCTGTCCGTCGACGATCGCCAGCGTCAGCGGCAGGGTGATGATAAAGCGCGCGCCCTGTCCTTCGGCCGACCGCACTTCGATGCTGCCACCGAGGGCCTCGACGTTGCCCTTGACCACGTCCATGCCCACGCCGCGGCCGGAGATGTCGGTGGGGGTGTCCACCGTGGAAAATCCCGCCAGGAAAATCATGTTGTAGAGGCTCTCATCGGCAGGCATCTCGTCGGGGCCGATCAAATTGCGCTCGCGCGCCCTGGCGAGGATGCGCTCGCGCTTGAGTCCGCCGCCGTCATCGCTGACTTCCACCGTGATGCTGCTGCCGCGGTGATAGGCGTGCAGCTGCACGGTGCCGCACTCACTCTTGCCGCGCTCGCGTCGCAGCGCCGGCGTCTCGATGCCGTGATCGATGCTGTTGCGAACCAGGTGGACCAGCGGATCGCCGATCTTCTCCAGTACCGTCTTGTCCAGCTCGGTGTCGCCGCCGGTCATCTTCAGCTGCACCTGCTTGCCCAGGCGCTGGCCCAGGTCATGCGCCATGCGAGGAAAGCGGCTGAATACGAAGCTGATGGGCACCATGCGTACCCGCATCACGCTCTCCTGCAGCTCGCGCACGTTGCGCTCGAGCTGCGCCAGACCCGTGCGCAGCCGCTCGCCTAACGAGCCTTCCAGGTGCGGGCCGAGCTGCCGCAGCATCGACTGCGTGATCACCAGCTCCCCGACGCTGTTCATCAGATCGTCGATCTTCTCAACGCTGACGCGGATCGAGCTCGCATCGGCGCCGCGTGCGGCCTCGTGCACCCTGGCCGCATGCGCAGGCGCATCGTGCTCGTCGCTGCCGGCGCCGCCGCCGGTCACGGGCCGCGCCAGCGCGTCCGGGGCCGTCACCGCATCCGCGACCGCCGCCTCCCCGCCGCTGACCTCCAGCGTGCAATCACCCAGCGCCCAATCGAACACTTCGAGAATCGCCGCGCGCGATGCGCCGGTGCGCAGTTGCAACGTCCAGGACAGGTAACAGGCTTCCGGATCGAGCGCGGGCAGCTCCGGCAACCCCGACAGGTCCGCACTGACCGCGAGCTGCCCAAGCGCGCGCAGTTCGCGAAACAGGCGCAGCGGATCGTTGCCGCGGGCGAGCAGCTGCGGGTGCGGGCGAAAACTGATGTGATACAGCGGCAGCGCCGCGCTATCGGCGCCGGTGCCGCTGCCGGCCGCGGCTTGCGGCTGCGCCACGGCCAGCTCCAGGTCGAACTGCAGGTCGGCCACACGCTGCGCATCGATCGGTTGCTGCGCCTGCTGTGCCCGCAGCATCTCGCGCATCACGTCCACACAGCGCAGCAGCAGATCCGACAGCGAGTTGGTCACGCGCAAACGCGCAGAGCGCAGCTGGTCGAGCAGGCTCTCCAGCGAGTGGGTGAAGGAGGTGATCTCGTCGAAGCCGAAGGTGGCGGCCCCGCCCTTGATCGAGTGGGCGACCCTGAAGATGGTATTGATCGAATCCGGATCGGGCGTGCCGGCATCCAGGCCCAGCAGTGCCTGCTCCATCGAGGCGATCGCCTCGAAGCTCTCCTCGTAGAAGGCCGCGTGAAACTGCGTCAGATCGATCGACATCGCCCTACATCCCCAGGCCGGACAGCAGCGCATCGACGTCCTGCTGGCCATCGACGGCGTCGCCGTGGTCGATGCCGGGTACCACCGGCCCACGCAGCCCGCCCGTGCTGATCTGGCCGGTCTGGCCGGTCTTGAGGGCGCCGCCGTAATCCGCCAGCCGTACCAGCTCCCCGAGCGCGCGCTCGAGCTCATCCACCAGCTCGATGACGCTGCGGATGATCTGGCCGGTCAAGTCCTGGTAGCCCTGTGCCAGCCGCACTTCGGCCAGGTGCGAGCGCACCGCGGTCATATCGGCGGCCGTGCGGCGCAGATACGCGCCGATATCGGCCGCGAGCGCGGCCGGCGCTGCGAGCGTCGCCGGCGCGCCCAACAGCCGCTCGGCCTCGTGCAGCGTGCGCGCGGCCAGCGGACTGCACTGCTCCACCAGGTCCATGGTCTGGTGGGCGGCATCACCGGTCAGCTTCATGACGTGCGCCAGGCGGCGCCGAGCGTCCGGCACCTCGCGCTGCGCCAGCCCGATCAGCCTGGCGTCGATCTCGAAGCGCTGCAGCGCGCTCTGCAGATCGACCGCCACCTTGCGGATGCCGGTCAGCACCTCCCCGTCCCGGACCGTATCGAAGCTGGACAGGGCCACGCGGAAGGCACGCTCATCGCCCTGCCCCAGTGCGTGCGCCATGGCCGCGACCGAGTCGGCGTACACGTCGATGTCCTGCAGCCCTTCACTCATGCGAATTACGCCGCGGCCGCCTGCGCCGAGAGAATCTTGTCGATCTTGTCCTTGAGCGTCGCGGCGGTAAACGGCTTGATCACATAGCCGCTGACGCCGGCCTGGGCGGCCTCGACGATCTGCTCGCGCTTGGCCTCCGCGGTCAGCATCAACACCGGCAGCTTGCACAGCCGTTCATCGGCGCGCACCTGCTTGAGCAGGTCGAGCCCCGGCATGCCGGGCATGTTCCAGTCGGTGATCAGGAAGTCGAAATTGCCGCCCTTGAGCAGCGGCAGGGCGGTGGTACCGTCATCGGCCTCGCTGACACTGGCATAGCCGAGTTCGTGCAGCAGATTCTTGACGATCCGCCGCATCGTGGAGAAATCGTCCACGACGAGGAAGTTGAGATCCCGTTGCCCATCCATCCGGTCGCATCGTCCTTCATGGCGCTCACGCGGCTATCGGCGTGTATACCGGGAATCTTGAGCGAAGTCGTGCGACCGCAGCGCCTGCGCATCGCGGCAGCCTCGCCTCGCGACGCGGTTCACAAATCCGCGCAGCCGGCGCCCGGCACGCCGCATCGGCGCGCCGCCAGCGCGACCCATTGGCGCGGCGGGCGCGGACGGCCCGCCCTATACCGGGGCGGACAGGTACGGCCAGGCCGAACGCAGGTACAACCCCATCGAGATCAGGGTGAGCCCCGCGGCGATCACGATCAGCCACTCGCCGATCAGGTAGATGGGCAGATGCAGCAGGTCGGCGCGAAACAGCAGCATCGTCAGCCCGGTCATCTGCAGGATGGTCTTGAACTTGCCGATGCGCGAGACCGCCACCGCGGTGCGCTGGCCGATACCGGCCATCCATTCGCGCAGCGCCGAGATCGCGATCTCGCGGCCGATGATCACCGCGGCCGTCAACACGATGATGGTGCGCGGATCACGGCTGACGATCAGCACCAGCGCCACGGCCACCATCAGCTTGTCGGCCACGGGGTCCAGAAAGCTGCCCAGCCGCGTGGTCTGCCCCAGCCGGCGCGCGAAGTAGCCATCGAGCGTATCGGTGAGCGCGGCGGCCGCGAACAGCAGCCCGCACACCGGATACGCCGCGCTGGCCGGATGGCGCGCGCCCAGCAGGAACAGCAGCACGATCAGCGGGATCGCGACGATGCGCATCCACGTGAGAATGTTCGGCACATTCCAGATCATCTAAGCCCCCGGGTGCAGATGATCATAGATCGATCGGGCCAGCGCCGGACCAACGCGCTCGACCTTCGCCAGATCGGCCACGCCGGCCCGCATGATCCCCTGCAGGCCACCGAAGTGAGTCAGCAGTGCACGGCGCCGCGCCGGTCCCAGCCCCGGCACGCTCTCCAGCACCGACTCGTGGTAGCGGCGGGCGCGGCGGCGGCGATGGCCACTGATGGCGAAGCGATGGGCCTCGTCGCGGGCGCGCTGGATGAAATGTAGCGCGGCACTGTCGGGCGCCAGCATGAGCGGTACGGCCTCATCACGCAGGAACAAGCGTTCCTGCCCGGCCCGCCGGTCCGCGCCCTTGGCAACGCCAACCAGCACCAGATCCGGGCATTGGGCTTCGGCCAGCGCGGCCACCGCAGCGGCGAGCTGGCCCGCACCGCCGTCGATCAACAGCAGATCGGGCCGCGGGCGCTCGCCTGCGGCAATGTGGGCGCCGTGCCGGCGCAGCGCCTGGTACATGGCGCCGTAATCATCCCCTGCCGTGACACCCTCGATGTTGTAGCGCCGGTAGTCGCGCTTGCACGGCCCATCGCGGCAGAGCACGACACAGGAGGCGACCGTGCCCTCCCCGGCGGTGTGGCTGACGTCGAAGCATTCCACGCGCCGCAAAGGCGCGGGCAGTCCCAGCACCCGCTCGAGCACGCGCAGCCCCTCGGCGAGCCGCTCGGCCTTCAATGAGCGCATGCGCAGCGCGTTGCGCGCATTTTCGGCCGCCAGCTGCAGCCAGCGCAAGCCCACCCCTCGCTGCGGCACGCGCAGCTGCACCGCGTGGGCGGCCGCCGTGGCGAGCACCTGTGTGAGCGCCTCGCCATCCGCCAGCTCAAGGTTCACGAGGATCTGCGGCGGCGCGCTCTCCACGCGGTAATACAGCAGCAGGAAGTCCGCCAGCGTCTCGGCCGGCTCGCTCAGCGCGTGGGCGGGAAAGTGGCTGGCTGTGCCCAGCTGCGCGCCCTCGCGCACCGGCAGCACGCAGATCGCGTACTGGCCGGGCTCCCCCACCAGCGCGATCACGTCGGTATCGGCCGGCCGCCGTGCCTGCGAGAGCTGCTGCGAGCGGATCTCCTGCAGTTCGCGCAACTGGTCGCGCAGCCGCGCCGCTTCTTCGAACTGCAGCGCCGCGGCCGCCGCATCCATGCGCCCCTGCAGCTGGGCGATGACTTCATCATTGCGGCCTTCGAGCACGCCGATGGCCCCGGCCAGATCGCGCGCATAGTCCTCGGGGCTGACCAGGGCGACACACGGCGCCGAGCACCGTCCGATCTGGTGCTGCAGGCACGGCCGGCTGCGGTGCGCGAAGAACGAATCGCGGCAATTGCGGATGCGAAACACCTTCTGCAGATGCAGCAGCACTTCCTTGACGGCGTACGCGCTCGCGAAAGGGCCGAAGCGCCGGCTGGCGGCCTGGCGCGGCCCGCGGTAGAACACCAGCCGCGGGTACTCGTGCGCCGACGAACACAGGATGTAGGGATAGGACTTGTCGTCACGCAGTGCGATGTTGAAGCGCGGCCGATGCGCCTTGATCAGGTTGCTCTCGAGCAGCAGCGCTTGCGGCTCGCTCGGCGCGATCGTCACCTCGATGCGGGCAATGCGCTGCACCAGCGCTTCGATCTTGGCCGAGCCGTGCCGGCCGCTGAAGTAGCTGCCGACCCGGTCACGCAGGCTGCTGGCCTTGCCGACGTACAGCAGCTCCCCGTCCGCGTCGTACATGCGGTACACGCCCGGGCGCTGCGGCAGCGTTGCCACATAGGCCTTCGGGTCGAATGCGCCGGTGCTCACCGCGGGGCGGCGACGCTCATGGCTGACGTTTGCTGCGCTCGGAAATCAGCATTGCCAGCTCCAGGGCCTGCTCGTAGTTAAGGCGTGGATCGACCTGCGAGCGGTAGGCGCGCTGCAGATCCGCATCGGTCAGCCCGCGCGCCCCGCCGGTACACTCGGTGACATCCTCGCCCGTCAGCTCGATGTGCACACCGCCGAGGTAGGAGCCCAGCTCGCCATGGATGCGGAACGCCAGATCGAGCTCGCGCAGAATGTTCTCAAAGCGGCGGGTCTTGATCCCGCCGGTGGTGGTCTCGGTATTGCCGTGCATCGGGTCGCAGCACCACAGCACCGAGTGCCCGGTGCGGCGCACCGCCTCGATCACGCGTGGCAGCGCCTGCTCGGTATCCTTGGCGCCGAAACGGTGAATCAGCGTCAGGCGCCCGGGCTGGTTCTGCGGATTGAGCCGCGTCACCAGCTCCTGCAACCATTGATCATCCATCGCGGCGCCGATCTTCACGCCGATGGGGTTGGCGATGCCGCGAAAATACTCCACGTGGGCGCCATCGAGCTGCGCGGTGCGCATGCCTATCCACGGCATGTGCGTGGACAGGTTGTACCAGCGTTCCTGGCGCGGGATGAAACGCGTCTGTGCCTGCTCGTACAGCAGGTGCAGTCCCTCGTGGCTGGCAAAAAAGTCCACCCGCGTGGCATCGTGCACCTTCTGGCCGGTGAGCGACTCGAAGAAGTCGAGCGCGTCGCCGATCGCGCGCACGGTGCGCTCATAGGCACTGCTGAGCTCGGCGTGACGCATGAACCCCAGGTCCCAGTACTCGGGGTGGTGCAGATCGGCGAAACCGCCATCCACCAGCGCGCGCACGAAATTGAGCGTCAGCGCGGCGCGTTCATAGCCGCGCAGCAGCAGCTGCGGGTCGATGCGACGCGCCTCGGCGGTGAACTCGGGCCGGTTGACGATATCGCCGCGATAGGCCGGCAGCGTCACCCCGTCGCGGGTTTCGAAATCCGCCGAGCGCGGCTTGGCATACTGGCCGGCCATGCGGCCCACGCGCACCACCGGCCGCTTCATGCCCGACAGCAGCACCAGGCTCATCTGCAGCAGCACCTTGAGCTGCTTGGCGATGCGGTCGGATTCGCAATCCGCGAAGCTCTCGGCGCAATCCCCGCCCTGCAGCAGGAAGCCCTCCCCGCGCTGCACCGCGGCCAGCCGCTCGCGCAGATTCTCCACTTCCCACGACACCACGATCGGCGGCAGCCGCGCCAGCTCGGCCACCACCCGCGCCAGCGCCGTCGGGTCATCGTACGCGGGCTGCTGCGCGGCCTTGCGCGCCTGCCAGCTCGCCGGATGCCAGGGATTGGTGTCAGTCGAACGCACGAGGCAATGCTACCATGCGACCACGAACCGCCGGGGAACACGATGCACACGGTGTTGGTCCTGGGCGCCGGCAAGATCGGCGCACTGATCAGCGGCCTGCTGGCCGAATCGGGCGCGTACGAGGTATGCCTTGCCGATCGTGAAGCGGACACGGCCGCCGCCGTCGTGCGCGCGCATGGGTTGCCGGGCATGCGAGCGTTACAGCTGGACGCCGCGGATGCAGGCGCGCTGGCCGCGCAGCTGCGCGAGCAGCCGGTGCAGGCGCTGGTATCGAGCCTGCCGTATCACTGCAATGCGGTGGTGGCCGCGGCCGCCCGCGCCGCCCGGGTGCATTACTTCGATCTGACCGAGGATGTGGCGGTGACCCGCCGCGTGAGCGAGCTGGCGCGCACGGCGGCGACGGCGTTCGTGCCCCAGTGCGGACTCGCGCCCGGCTTCATCAGCATCGCGGGTGGGGAGCTGATCCGTCATTTTCAGACACTGCGCAGCGTGCGCCTGCGCGTGGGCGCGCTGCCGCAGCATCCCCACAATGTGTTGAAGTACTCATTGACCTGGTCGACCGAGGGGCTGATCAACGAATACGGCAATGCCTGCGAGGCCATCGTCGACGGCCAGCTCACCGAGGTGCGTGCGCTCGAGGGACTCGAGGAGATCGAGATCGATGGTACGCCGTACGAGGCGTTCAATACCTCGGGCGGGCTGGGCTCGCTGGCGCAGACCTACGGCGCGCGCTGCGAGAGCATGGACTACAAGACCATCCGCTATCCGGGCCACTGCGCGCAGATGCGGCTGCTGATGAACGATCTGAAGCTCAACCAGGACCGCGCCACGCTCAAGCGCATCCTGGAGAACGCGGTCCCGCAGACGCTGCAGGACGTGGTCATCGTGTATGCGGCCGTCACCGGGGTGCAGCATTCGCAGCTGCGCGAGGAAAGCTATGTCAGCAAGATCTATCCACAGATGATCGCGGGCCGACTGTGGTCCGCGATCCAGGTCACCACCGCTGCAGGTGTCTGCGCCGTGCTCGATGCGGTGCTCACCCATCCGGAACACTACCGGGGGCTCGTGACCCAGGAGACCTTCCGCCTGCCCGAAGTGCTTTCCAATCGCTTCGGACGTCACCTGGCTGCCGGCAGCACCAAGGACCTCTCGGGTGACGTGGTCCTCAGCGGCGCCCCGGGCCGCCAGCGCTCATGACTGACGACAGCGACAGCCGCGTCAGCGCCAGCGCCGCAGCGCTGCTGGCGCACTTCCAATTGCCGCTGCTCGACGAGGCGGCCAGTGACGCAGCCGGCGCCGATCACATCGACTGCGCCAGCCCCTGCGATGGCCGCTTGATCGCGCGCATTGCCACCACTCCCGCACCCGCGCTGGATGGCATGCTGGAGCGGGCCGCGCAGGCGGCCCGAGACTGGGCCGACGTGCCGGCGCCGCGGCGCGGGGAGCTGGTGCGGCTGCTGGGCGAGCAGTTGCGGCAGCACAAGCTCGAGCTGGCGCAGCTGATCGCGCTGGAGAACGGCAAGATCATCGGCGAGGCACTCGGCGAGGTCCAGGAGATGATCGATCTGGCTGACTTCGCGGTCGGCCAGTCACGCATGCTCTACGGCCGCACGATGCACTCGGAGCGCTTGCAACACCGGCTGTACGAGCAATGGCATCCGCTGGGCGTGGTCGGCATCATCACCGCATTCAATTTCCCGGTCGCGGTATGGTCGTGGAACGCGCTGCTCGCCGTGGTATGCGGCAACGCCTGTGTGTGGAAGCCATCACCGAAGACGCCGCTGTGTGCGCTGGCGGTGCAGAGCCTGTGTAACCGGGTGATGCAGCAACTGCAGGCACCCCCGGTCTGGCAGCTGCTGCTCGATGGCGGCACGGTGCTCACCCGCGCGCTGATCGAGGATCCGCGCGCCGCGCTGATCTCGTTCACCGGCTCGACCGCGGTCGGCCGCAGCGTGGCCCAGACGGTCGCCTCCCGCCTGGGCAAGGTCCTGCTCGAACTCGGCGGCAATGGCGCCATCATCATCGATGACAGTGCCGATCTGGCGCTCGCCACCCGCGCCGTGGTGTTCGGCGCCCTCGGCACCGCCGGCCAGCGCTGCACCACCACCCGGCGCGTACTGGTGGCGCGCTCGCGGCTACCCGAACTGCAGCGCCGCCTGGTGGCCGCCTACCGGCAAGTACGCATCGGCGATCCGCGCGACCCCGACACACTGATGGGGCCGCTGATCGACCCGAACGCGGTGCGCAACTTTGAGCGGGCACTGGCTGCCGCACAGGCCGCCGGCGGGCAGCTGCTGATCGGCGGCCGGGTCCTGCCGCGGCCCGGCAACTACGTCGAGCCGGCGATCGTGCTCGCGCACAATGACTGGGACATCGTGCAGCAGGAGACCTTCGCCCCGATCCTGTACCTGATCGGCTTCGACACCCTCGAGGAGGCGATCGAGCTGCAGAACCGCAGCGCCTACGGACTGTCCTCGGGGCTGTTCACGCAGCGCCTGGCCGCCGCCGAGCTGTATCTGAGCCATCGCGGCAGCGACTGCGGCATCGCGAACATCAATCTGGGCACCTCCGGGGCGGAGATCGGCGGCGCCTTTGGCGGCGAGAAGAACACCGGCGGCGGGCGAGAGGCCGGCTCGGATGCGTGGCAGGCGTACATGCGCCGCCAGACCAACACGATCAACTGGGGTTCGACGCTGCCGCTGGCGCAGGGAATCGAGTTCGAGCTGGCGCCGTAGCGGCGCCCTGCAGCGGGCGGCCTCAGCGTCCCGGCAGCTGCAGCTCCACCCGCGCCCCACCGAGCGCGCTGGAGGTTTCGATCAGGAGCCGGCCGCCATACAGGCCGACGGTCTCGCGTACGATCGACAGGCCCAGGCCATAGCCCGGCACGTGCTCGCTGGCGCGTACGCCGCGCTCGATCACCCGCTTGCGGTCCGCCGGCGCGATGCCGGGACCGTCATCCTCGACCACGATCGACAGCCGCTGGGATGGCGTGCGGTCCGGGTCGAGCCGGGCGCTCACGGCGACCCGCGAGTGGCACCACTTGCAGGCGTTGTCGAGGATGTTGCCCAGCAGCTCGAGAATATCGCCGCCATCACCGACGAATGCGAGCGCGGCCGGCACGTCGATCTCGATGCGCAGGTCCTTGCGCGAGTGCACCTTCAGCAGCGCCGAGCGCAGCTCGGCGATCAGCGGCAGCACCGGCACGGGAGGCTGCCCCAGCGTGGCACCGCCGCCGGCGGCGGCGCGCTTGAGCTGGTGCTCGACGATCTGGGCCATGCGGTCGATCTCGAACTGGATCGTCGCCGCCGGTGCCGCGCCCGCCAGCGCCCCGCCGATGCTCACCACCGTGCCGGTGGTGCCGGTGGTGCCGGTCGCCGGCAATTCGCTGCTGCCGAGGCTGGCACGGATCACCGCCAGCGGCGTCTTGAGCCCATGCGCCAGGTTGCCGAGGGTGTCACGATAGCGCTTGATGCGGTTGCGCTCGGATTCCAGCAGCGCATTGAGCCCCTGGGTGACACCGGCGAGTTCGCGTGGATAGCCCCCGCCGAGCATCGAGGCCGTGCCATTCTCGACCGCGATGATCTCCTGCTCCAGCCGCCGCACCGGCCAGAGCGCGCGGCGCATCATCCATGCCATCGTTCCCAGCAGCGCGAGCGCCAGCGCGCCGAACCAACCGGCGGTCTCGCGCCGGAAAGTCCACAGCTGGTGCAGCTGCGGTGCGGTATTGTCGGCGGCGCAGAAGATCAGCGGCCGTACGATCCGGGTGGGGCCCGACCCGATCTGCCAATACAGCTTGCGGCACAGCTCGGCGACGACGGAGCCGTCGCGCGCGTTCTGATACACCACGTTTTCCACCCTGGGGAGCCTGGCGCCGAGCGCCAGTCCCGTGCCGGCCAGGGACCGGGACTTCCACAGCATGTGCCCGCGCGCGTCCCGCAGCACTGCGTACTGGCCCGAGCCGGTCTGATCGAGCGGATTGTCCGGGTCCAGTACATGCACCAGCAGATTGCCGTTGCCGTCCAGGTCGACCGCTGTGACCAGCGCGACCACCTGCTCCTGCAGTTCCTGCTGCACGGCCACCGCCGTGAGGTGGCGGAATTCCGAATCCAGCGCAACCACGGTCAAGACAAAAAACAGCAACAGCGGCACTGCGACCGCGATCAGCAGGCGGCGACGGACCGACGGCGGGGATTGCGCCATCATCGAACCACCATCATGACATCCATCATCACCTGATTTGCAGCGCGTGACCACCTTGCGGCCGCTCATCCGGCCGGCCGAATCAGCCGCTAGGCCGGATGGCGCGGCAGGCTGAGCCGGTAGCCGCGACCGCGCAGCGTCTCGATCGGCTTGAGGCTCTCATCAGGGTCGAGCTTGCGGCGCAGCCGTCCGACCAGCACCTCCACCACATTGCTGTCGCGATCGTAGTCCTGCTCGTAGAGCCGGTCGGTCAGCTCGCTCTTGGAGATTACCTCGCCGGCGCGCAGCATCAGGTGCTCGAGGATCCGGTATTCGAAACTCGTCAGCTCCACGGCGACATCGTTGACCGTCACGGTCTGTGCGCGTGTGTCCAGCCCGATCGGACCGCAGGCAAGCCGCGCGCTGGCCCAACCGCCGGCGCGCCGCATCAGCGCCGCCAGGCGCGCCTGCACCTCCGCAAAATGAAACGGCTTGACGACGTAATCGTCCGCGCCGGCGCTGAGGCCCTCGACCTTGTCCTGCCAGCGGTCGCGCGCCGTGAGTACCAGCACACCGTAGTTCTTGCCGCGGGCACGCAGCTGGCGGATCACGTCCAGACCGGAGAGCTTCGGCAGGCCCAGGTCGATGATCGCGACATCGATCGGGAACTCGGTGGCCAGGTACAGGCCCTCCTGGCCATCCGCGGCCAGGTCGACGGTGTAGCCGGCAGCATCCAGCTCGGCCTTCAGCGCCTCGCGCAGCGCGGCCTCATCCTCGACCACGAGCACGCGCATTCAGCGATCCTGCCCGGATGGGGCTGCGCGTGCCGCGCGGGTGACCTCACTGCACCGGGGTGCCGGTGTGCGCATCGATGCGCACGCTCCAGACCCGGCCGCTGGCCGACAGCAGACGAAACATGTATAGGTGCTGGCCAGCGGGCCCCTGCAGCAGCGCCGTGCGTACCACGCGGGCATGGTAGCGCCGCTGTACCAGTGCCACCGCCTGTGCGAGTGAGAGTGCGTGGCCGTTGCGATCGTTGCCGACATTCTGGTCACCCTGCTCAGAGTGCTGCCCCGGCAGCGCTGCGGGGAAGAGGGCCGGCTCGGCCTGCGGGGCGAGCGGCAGCGTCAGCATACGCACCGCCCCTGCGCCCAGCGCAATGGAGGCCACGACGGCCAGCGACAGCGCCGCCAGCGCCAGGCGGGGATTGGTCTTCCCCGCGATGCCTGCTCTGCCGGGACGCTCTCTCATCGGCGCATGCCAAACCACAGTGTAACCAAAACATAAGCCTACGGAGCAGGCTCTGAACCGGTCCTGAATCGATCAGCTGCGCTTGGCGGCACACCACAGCTCATCCCACTGCGCCGCCGAGAGTCGCTCGAGCGGTACGCCGCCGGCGCGCGCCGCCTGCTCCATGCGCTCGAAGCGCCGCTCAAACTTCAGCGCCGCGCCCCGCAGCGCATCCTCGGCGTCGATCTGCAGATGGCGCGCCCAGTTGGCGATCGTGAACAGCAGATCACCGATCTCCTCGGTCACCTGCGCGCGGTCGTCGCCCGCCGCGTCGATCTCGGCCAGTTCCTCGTCGACCTTGGCGCGCACCTGCGCCGGGGTACTCCAGTCAAAGCCCACGCGCCCTGCGCGCCGGCCGAGCTTGGCGGCACGCGCAAGCCCTGGTAGCGCGCGTGGCACGTCCGCCAGCACGCCGTGCAGCCCATCTGCAGCGCGCTCGCGCGCCTTGTGCGCCTCCCATGAGACATGCAGATCGGCCACCGGCACCTCGCTCGGCTCGGCGAATACATGCGGGTGCCGGCGCACCAGCTTGTCAGCCAGGGCGCTCGCCACGGCCGCGAAATCGAAGCGGCCCTGCTCCTCGGCGATGCGGGTGTGGAACACGACCTGGAACAGCAGATCACCGAGTTCGTCGCGTAACCGATCGAAGTCGCCACGTCCGATCGCATCGGCGACCTCGTAGGCCTCCTCGATCGTGAACGGTGCGATGGTGGCGAAGGTCTGCGTGCGGTCCCAGGGGCAGCCCTGCTGCGGATCGCGCAGCACACGCATCAGCTCGAGCAGCACTTCCAGCTGTGCGCTCGCCGCGCTGGGCGCGTCCGCCGCGCTCACGCGGCACTCTCGTCATGCAGCAGCTCGCGCAGGTGCGCGAGCATCCCGGCGGTCGCGCCCCAGATGAGGCGCTCGCCGTAGGGCAGCTCCCACACCTGCAGCTCGCGCTCGCGCAAGCTGCGGCGGCGGGCCCGATAGTTGGCGGTCGCGAGCGCAAACGACAGCGGCAACTCGAACGCTTCGGCCACCTCGGTACCGTCGAGAGCGAGGGCGAAGCCCGGCTGCAGCAGCGCCACCACCGGCGTGACCCGGTAGCCGGTGCGGACGACGTGATCGGACAGAAAGCCGATCGGCTCGATGAATTGCGCCCCGATGCCCAGCTCCTCCGCGGTCTCGCGCAGCGCGCCGGCGGCCGGATCGGCGTCGCCGGCCTCGAGCTGTCCGCCCGGGAAGCTGATCTGCCCCGGATGGCGCCGCAGGTGGCTGGCGCGCACCGTCAGCAGCAGCGTGGGCGCGTGTGGCCGCTGCACGATCGGAACCAGCACCGCGGCCGGCTGCAGCAGCGCGGGCAGATCGGCCCGCAACTGCTCGCGCAGCCGCGGCGGCAGCTCAGTGGGCATCCCGCCGTAATGGCAGTGATCCAGACGATGATCGGGCTGCGCGAGCAGGCGCCGGCGCAGCTGCGCGCACCAGTCCGCCGGCAGTTCGTGCGGGTACCGCAGCACCGGTGACGCCATCGCTGGTGAAGCCGCCGTGGTCGAGCGCTGCCGGCGCTGAGCCTAGCCGCCGGCACCGGCGCCGGGATTGAGTCCGCCGCGGGTCAGCTCATCGGGGTCCAGCAGGGCATCGAGCCGCTCGCGCGGCAGGTCGGTCATCGCGGCGGCGACCTCGCGGATGGGCTTGCCCTCCGTATAGGCGCGCTTGGCGATCGCAGCGCCCTTCTCGTAGCCGATCAGTGGATTGAGCGCGGTCACCAGGATTGGATTGCGCTCGAGCGCTTCGGCCAGACGCTCCCGGTTGACGCTGAATCCGGCGATCGCACGCTCTGCCAGCAGCCGCACCGCGTTGGCGAGCAGACGAATGCTCTCGAGCAGGTTGTAGGCGATCACCGGCAGCATCACGTTGAGCTGGAAATTGCCCGCCTGCCCGGCAATGGTGATGGTGGCATCGTTTCCGATCACCTGGGCGGCCACCATCACCGTGGCCTCGGGAATCACCGGATTGACCTTGCCGGGCATGATGCTGCTGCCCGGCTGCAGCGCCGGCAGCGCGATCTCGCCCAACCCGGCCAGCGGACCGCTGTTCATCCAGCGCAGGTC
>Ga0307373_10006937_pt1 | contig 17853 bp, 22 predicted proteins | sample OX2MG_FD_202534 | JGI IMG/M metagenome (GOLD analysis project Ga0307373, IMG submission 202534) | Soil microbial communities from Risofladan, Vaasa, Finland - OX-2 | ecosystem: Environmental > Terrestrial > Soil > Coastal area > Acid sulfate soil | place: Finland: Risofladan, Vaasa | collected... | reverse complement strand
TCCGGATAAACCTTTCGGTACGCGGGCCGTGATGCACGCTTCCATCATTCCTGCGACGTGGTATCGTCGTGATCTTGTCCCACGCAGGGAGATTCTGTCCCAGGGGTTTCGTTTCATCCCAAAGCTGGAGAGGAGTGCTTTGAAACCGGATGTGGAATGTGTTCGCGGTTTCGGGTGGCCTTAACTGCCGTGCCCGCGCATCGACTCCCCATGTCCTCGGCCCGTCGTGCGCTGCTCTGTCATCTCGCAGCCCCACTTCCGACCCCAATCCTGTCCCTGATGGAGGACTTTCGCCGGATGGTGAACCGTGGTATCCGCGAGGCCTTGGAGAAGGATCTCACCGCGAAGGGCGGGATATATGTCGTACTGTCGGTCCAACTGAACGCGCGCGCGCGTGCGTGCGTTCGGTGCCTTCAACTCAGTAAATGCCTACGCAACCTCTTCGCGCAGTCGTCCGGAGTCTACCGGGTTCGATGCCGGCCAACGAACTCGCCGTCCGTGAAATCTCAGAAGGCGTGCACGAGGACGTAGAGAGCGGCTATCACCAAGACCACGCCGATCACGCGGTCCGAAACGTACCGCCAGCCTCCAAAGCCCGTGGCGTCGTCGACTGGGAGAGGCGCCTCCAGGATCTTCCAGCCGCCTCCACCAGCGATCAGGAGCGCCCCGATCGCGGCAAGGATCCGCCCGGCGAGACCGGTATTCGCCACAATGTCCGCGGTGGTAGACGTGCTACCACTGAGTGCCACGAGCGCACCGAGGAAAACGAGCAGGATCCCCCCTCCAACCACCCAGTAGCCGAGAGAGGGGGTTCGGGGAAGCCGGAGGGCCACCGGGCGGGATGGAGTTGTGCCGGGGGAAGGCGAGGGCGATCCTGGAGGCGCAGGATTCCATGAGGGGGAGGGAGGAGGTGAGGGAGCCGCCGGCGCGCCGGTGGCGCCGGCACCCACCGGAGTGCCGCAATGCGCACAGAAGCCGTTCCCCGCGCTCAGGGAGTTTCCGCACTTCGAACAATAGCCCGATCGGATCGGCGCCTGCGAGGAAGGGGTGGAGGCCATGCGACGCGGGACAGGCGCCTTGCTTAATAAACTCTGCATGGGACGAAAGGTTGGGGAGCCACTCGATTGCGCGGCCCCAACCGACCGACGCCAATCCCTGCGGTCATAATCGGGTGCCGGAAGAATTCACCTCGCTTCCGACATGTTTGGTAGACGGTCCATAATCGCTCCAGGACTCCCGCTCCTTCCCACGTTCGTCGGCTCCCGCTCACTTTCCTCAGTAGGACGGCCGGGCGGATCGCGTTCTCCAGCGAATCGTTGCTCCACGGAACCTCGGGCTTCCTCAGGAAGGTGAACAGCATCCCAGCCCCTTTGTAGCAGAGCCGGTCGCCGGGCGATCGGCCGGGCGGGGGACCGGGGCGTAGGCGGGGAAGCGGACGACCCGGTCCGCCCGCGGACGCCGGATGTGGGTTTCCCCTGGAATCCTTTGTGCGTAGGATCGCTCGGCCGCCCCGCGTCTCTATCGGCCGGGCGTCGCGATGTGGGCGGACGGGGCCTCCGAGCCGCTCGATCGACTGACGAGGTAGACCGAGCCGAGCACCATCGCGATCCCGAGGGCTTGGAGCGCCGTTACCGCCTCCCCCAGGAACGCGGCGGAGATCCCGAGGGCGATCAGCGGCACGACGAAAAGATATTGGGAGAACTCAGCGGCCCTCGCGCGCGAGAGCAGAAGATACCAGATCGTGTAGGCGATCCCAATCCCGATCGCCCCCGTCCACAGGATGGCGAAGAGGAACGGCTCGCTCCAGTGGATCGCGTTCGGGCTCTCCGTGAGGAGGGCCCAGACGATGAGAACGGCGCTCGCAGAGAGGAGCTCCCAGGCGTTCACCGTTTCGAGGTGCTCCAGCGGGAAGGTCCGGCGGGCGAGCAGCGACGTGAGCCCCCACAGCGCCGCGGCGACGAGGAGGAGGAGCGCTCCCACGAGCGAACCGGATCCGAGACCGGCGGCGCTGCCGAACGCGACGACCGCCGTCCCGATGAAGCCGAGAGCTCCCGCCGCGAGGAGCATGCGGTCCGGCCTCCGCCCGAACGCGATGACGAACAGGAGGATCCAGAGCGGCACGCTGTTGCCGTACACGCTCGCCTGCCCGGCTCCCACCGTGAGCATCCCGAGGAGCTGGAAGGAGAGAACGATCCCCATGGCCGGGATCCCGAGAAGGAGCGCGTAGGCCGCCTCGCGCGCCGGGAGACGTTTCAGGCGGCCCAGCGACAGGAGCAGCAGCCAGGTCGCTGCGGCGCCGAGGGCGGCTCGGAGGAAGGCGAACCATATCGGAGGAGCGTAGTCCAGTCCGACTTGGAACAACGGATAATTGATGGCCATGACGACCAGCAGAACGGCGAGCGGCAGCTGCATCTCCCGCGGAAGGCCCGCGCTCTTGTCGGAAGCGTTGGTCATCCTTTTCGGGGCCGTCGCCCGGGCTCGGCCCGAGGGCGTCCTCTCGGGCGGGGGAGCTGATCAGGTTCCTGGCGGTCCGGCGGTCGTAGCCTAGGCCGCTTCGGAGACATAAGGAGCCGTACGCCGGTGATCGGCCGACCGCGCGGACCGCAGAGAGGCCACCGGAAGCACCGCACGGGGCGTCCGCGTGCTCCAAGCTACGCACCAACGGTAGCGGAGCGGTCGGCCCGCCTTCGATAGTGTCTTGCCTTCTCACCGATACGGTCGACATGGTTCGGCGCCGGAGATCTGAGAGAGCTCGTGGAGCCCGAGGGCCGTGGACGGGTAGTGCGCCTTCGGCGACCGCGACCGGGGCACGCCGCCGGAGGGGATCCGGCTTGGCCCGGGCTACGGCGCGTCGGTCGGCTTCGACCGCCCATCGGGCGCAATTGGTCCGAGCCTGGGAGGCCCATGTGGCGGCGGAGTTCCAGCAGCACGATGTCGACGCGACGATGCGGACCATGGTCGCGCGACCCCACCTTCTCCACCTCCCCACCTTGACGGGAGGGGAAGGCGCGGCCGAGGTGCGTCGGTTCTACCGTCGACATTTCATCCCGGATCTCCCCCCCGACGTTCGCATCGACCTAATCTCGCGGACCGTCGATCGCGAGCGCCTGGTCGACGAGTTCATCCTGGAGTTCACGCACGATCGGGTGATGGATTTCCTCTTGCCCGGCATCGCCCCGACCGGGAAGAAGGTCAGCCTGCCCACGATCGCCGTCATCGGGATCCACTCGGGGAAGATCGCCTACGAGCACATCTACTGGGACCAAGCGTCCGCCCTGGTCCAGGTGGGAGCCTTGGCTCCGGGGCGGTTGCCGATTGTGGGGGCCGAGGCTTCTCGTCGGCTGCAACGAGCCACGCGGGGAGCCGACCGAGTCGTCGTTCCCCCAGCTTCGGCGCGCGACTGAGGGATCCCTCACTTCGATCGGGAGCGCTTACGGGTTCGCGTCGCTCCGCCGATCTCCTTCGTTCCGGGCGGCCTCGGTGGGCTCGGAGATCCACTCCCCACGTCGGGAGTCGCCGAGCCGGGAACCCCGGCCTCGAGGACGCGGTAGCCGGATCCGCGATCGACGACCTCCACGGAGCCGGGCCAATGTTCTTCGAGCCACGCCTGATAGAACCGGATCCCCTGGCTGCCCTTGCCGACCAGGAACAGGCGGCCCCCGGGTTCGAGGTGCGCGGGAGCCTCGGAGAGGAGCTGGACGATGAGCGCTCGGCCCGCATGGTACGGAGGATTGGTCGCGATCACGTCGAACCGCTCCTCGGGCACGGGTGCGAAGAGCGAGCCGGCGCGCACCTCCGCATTCGTGATCGCGTTGCGTTCGAGGTTGCGCCGAGCGAGAAGGGTCGCGCGCCGGTTCACGTCCGTGAGGATCACATGGCCCTCGCTCGCGGATTTCGCGGCCGCAACCCCCACCGGGCCCCAGCCGCACCCGAGGTCGAGCACCCGATCGCGGGGCCCGACGAGCATGTTCGCGATGAGGAGCTCGGTCCCCCGGTCGAGGCCATGGCCGGCGAACACTCCGGTATCGACCTGGAAGGAGAGCATCTCGCCGCGGTACAGGAACCTCAGCTCCGTGCGATGGGAACGCGCGCGCGGCCGTTCGCTGAAATAGTGTTCGCCCTCGCCCGCGTAGGGATCCTCGACCATCCGCTGCCTCAACGACCGAAGAGGGAGGAGCGTCGGGCGCCGGCGGACGCGTCCCCGAGTGCTTCGTGGAGGAGCTCCTTCTGCCGCCCCGATAGGGACTTGGGGAGTTCGACGTGGACCGTGACGTACAGGTCGCCCCGGGACGTCCTCCCGAATGGAGGGAACCCTTCTCCCCGCAGGCGGAGCGGGCGCTCCGGCTGGGTCCCGGCCGGGATCTTGAGGGACGCCTCGCCCGTGATCGTCCGGACGACCACCTCTCCGCCGAACAGGGCGATCGCGAGCGGAACGGTGGTCTCGGCGTAGGCGTCCGTCCCATCGCGGCGGATGCCGGGCATCGGTTCGAGCTGGATCCGAACGAAGAGATCGCCGGACCCTTCACCGTCGGGGGTTTGCACCCCTTGGCCCGGGACCCGAAGGACCGTGCCGTTCTCCACGCCCGGTGGCACCGTCACCTCGAGGCGACGCACCGCCCGGCGCTGGCCGGTCCCGTGGCACGTGGGGCATTTGTCGATGATCCTGCGTCCCGATCCCCGGCACTTCGGGCAGGGACCTATGGTGATGAACTGGTTGTAGCCCTGGCGTCGGACCTGGCGGACCTGGCCCTGGCCCTTGCACTCCGGGCAGATCTCCAGCGCCGTGCCGTGGCGGGCCCCGGTTCCCCGACAGTCCGGGCACGGACCGATGTGGGGCAGCTCGATCTTCGGGCGGGCGCCGTGCACCGCACTGGCGAGCGGAAGTCGCAGGGCGACCTCGATGTGCTGGGCCACGCTCGGAGCGCGGCCGGTGAAGCCGCTGGAACCTCCAAACATGCTCGCCATGAACTGCTGGAGGAACGGGTTGTTGGCCAGCATGTCCTCTAGATCGCCTTGATGGGTGAAGTTCTGCCAAGTGAACCCGGCGGGGCCGAAATCCTTCTCGACGCCCGGGAATCCCTCCTGGTCGTAGCGCTCGCGCTTCGGGGGGTCCGCGAGCACCTCGTACGCCTCGCTCAGCTCCTTGAACTTCTCCTCCGCCGCTTTGGGATTGTCCCGGTTCATGTCCGGGTGATGCTGGCGGGCGAGGCGCCGGTACGCCGACTTGATCTCGTCGGGGCTCGCCGTGCGGGCGACCCCGAGGACCTCGTAGTAATCGCGCTTCGCCATGCTTGGAAGTAGACCGGGCGCTGCGCGCCTCCGCCTGCCTCATCGACTACGAGCGGCGCTATTTACGCTCTCACGGAAGCGGGGCGACTCGAAACGGCCCTCGTCCAGCGCACCTCGATCGGCATTCCGACGCGGCTCGGGCCTACCGCCGAAGCACGACCTTCCCGCCGGGCGACCTCGACCAGGCCGAAGCTCGACGGCACGGCCCCGAGCGCCCGCCGAGGCAGGTGCTCGTACGTGATCGCCCAGGGCAGCACACGCGCACGCCGACGGCCCCACCGCACCGAGAGCTGCGTGCTCCCCACCGGGATCCAGTCGCTCGGGACGTTTGTGATGAGGTTCCCGAACCGGTCGATGTGCACGATCTCTCCCCGAGCTCCCCCGGGCCGGCGCTCGGCCTGCGGGAGCCGCAGGCGATGGAACCGATGCGGCCGGCCGATCGAGCCCGGAGAGGCTCCGAGGGCCAGGCGGGCGGCCGTCGGCGCGAAGAGGTCCCGCCCATCGAAGGTCGAGCCCACGCGCGGCCCGGATCCGCCCGCGGGCTCGATCCGCCATGCGCGGGCGCCTCTGAGCGCTTCCGCGAGCGGGGCCAGCACGCCGTTATCGGGCCCGACGAGCCAGGAACCGTCGCGGCAGCGGATCACGATCGGGGCGCGTCGACCCCCGACGCCCGGGTCGACGACCGCTACGTGCACCGTGCCCGCGGGGAAGGAGCGCGCCATCGCGCGGAGGAGGAAGGCCGCCTCTCCGATGCGGTGCGCGGACAGGTCGTGCGTCAGATCGATGACATGACCCGGCGGGAGGGCGCGGGCGAGCACGGCTTTCATCTGGGCGGCGTAGGCCGCACCGAGATCGCTCGTCAGCGTAACGAGCGCGGGAGTGCGACGGGCCCTCGAGCGAGGGCGAGGCATCCGCGGGCTCCGCGAGGCGCGCTCAGGACTTCATGATCGCGACCAGGAAGATCCCGATCGCGACGAGCGCCCCGATGATCGCGGCGATGATGACAAGGAACGACTCCCAGATGAGGCTGCCCAGTTGGTGGGTCCCGGCGCTGTAGAAGTAGGCCGCCAAGATCCCGACGACGAGGCCGATCACGACGAGGCCGGCCCCGACCATTCTGCTCCGGCCGCTACCGAAGTACGAGGTGAAGGCACCGGCGAGGATCATGAACAGACCGAAGATCAGCAATAGGATCGTAAGGAACTCCCACCCGCCGACGCTCAACGTCGCCGCCATCAGACTTCCTACCATGTGTATTTCCTCTGTTTCAGAAACGGATGCCCGTGAGGGTCTTGGTATCGATCACGCCCGGCACGGAGCGGATCTGGTCGACGACGAGCTGGCCGAGCGCGTTGAAGTCCTCGGCCTCCACTTTCGCGATCAAATCGTACTCCCCGAACAACGGGTGAAGCTCGACGATCCCCTTCACCCGAAGGAGATCGTTGTAGACATCGTGCTCCTTGGCCGGCGCCGTACTGATGAGCACGAATCCTATCGCCACGTCCCATTCCTCGTCCTGACGGAGCGCCGACATCGACCCACCTAATAAGGCTGTAGCTTCAGGTTCCTCGCCGCCCGGAGACACCCGTATCGAGGGCCGGAGTCCTGCGGGCGCGGAGCGAACTGGCTCGGCTCTCGCATGGAAATGGCCCCCGATGCTCGAGGGCGGCGGGTGCCGTTCCACTGCGGCCGTGGCGACTTAAGTAGGCCCTCCCTCGGCAGGAGCTGCGTCCTCTTCCTAGAATGGCGATCTCGTTGCCTACCTGGCCCTCTCGACTTCTCGCTCGCCCCTGGTTGCTTTCGTTCGTCCCGATCAACGCCGCGACGGCCGGTTTCGGGGTCGTCCTTCCCCTGTTGATCCTGATCCCGCTGCACGGGTCCTGGTCCGCGGTCGCGCTCTCCGCGACCCTGTACAACTCCGCGGTGATCCTATCGAGCGTGCTGTGGGGGCATCTCTCCGATCGCTACCATCTGCGCCGGGCCTTCCTCGCGATCAACTACGGCGGCTTCGCCCTCCTGTACATCGCCCTCACGCAGGTCCAATCGCTCGGCACGCTGTACGCGATCTACGCGGTGATCGGTTTAATCGCGCCGGCCGGGGCGAGCGCGTCGAACCTGCTCCTGCTCGAGAAGTTCCCTGGAAAGGAGCGAGCGAACGCGTACTCCTCCTTTCAGGAGATGTCAATCATCGGTAGCATCGTCGGGCTCCTGATCGGCTTCGTCTGGACGACGGACGCGCTCGCGCTGAGCTCGATCTTGTACGTCCTCGGCGCCCTCGCGGCCGTCTCCGCCGTCTGGATCTGGTTCGGCGTCTCGGAAGGGGCGCGCCCTCACCGCACGTCCGACGTGGCGCTGCACCCGGAGAGCCTCTTTTCGCGCATGCGCCGCGCTTCGGCCACGCACAATGCCTTCCCGTTCTTTCCGGTCCGGCCCCCGATCTCGCCCCGTCCCTTCGAGCGTTTCGGCCGCTGGGCCCGGGAGGAGATCCGCCACGAGCTCCCGCTGATCTTCTTGGCGATGTTCCTGTTCAACCTATCCGCCAACCTGTACAACATCTCGTTCACGCCGTACCTGACTTCGATCGGGATCGCGGCGTCCTCGATCTTCCTCATCAACCTGTCCAACAGCGCGGCCCAGGGCCTCCTCTTTCCATTCACCGGTGCGCTCACGACCCGGATCGGTCCGGATCGGCTCGTTCGCAGCTCAACGTATCTGCGGAGCCTCGGATATCTCGCCACCGCCGCGTTTCCGCTCATTGCCTTCACGGTCCCCGAGGCGCTCGGCGCGAACGTGATCACCTACGGCATTCTCGGCGGGGCGGTTGCGTTCTTCACGATCTCGAGCTCGATGATGCTGTTCCGGGGCCTCCACGATCGAGACGCCGGCCGGCTCCTGGGGGTCAACAGCGCTCTCGGAGGGGTCGCGGCGGTCGCCGGGGCGGGACTCTCGGGGATCATCGCGGTCTTCGGTAGTTTCCAACTTGTCTTCCTGGTGGCGGCCGGCGGGCTGCTCGCATCGCTCCCCATCTGGGCAGCGGCCACGGTCGCGTACGAACGCCGCACCCGGCCGAAGCCGACCGAGACCACCCTCGAGCCGCCGAGCTCGGGAGCCCCGAGCACGGTGGACGGGCTCCGGGCTACCGAAACCGCATAAACCTCCGTCTCCTCGCGCCCACGCTCGTAGGAGGTTGCCGCCGATCATGCCCGAACCGACGGAAGTCCAGAAGGGGCTACAGGATGTCGTCGCGCTGCAGTCGCGCATCTGCTTCATCGACGGACTTCAGGGCCGGCTCATCTACGACGGGTACGACATCCGCGACCTCGCGGTGAACTCGACCTTCGAAGAGGTCGCCTACCTGCTCTGGTACGGGAAGCTCCCAACGCTCGCCCAGCTGGGCGACCTCCACCAGCAGTTCGTTGCGCTCCGCTCGCTTCCGCCGGAGCTCGTCGCGCTCATCGACGCGATGCCGCTCGACAGCTCTCCGATGGATGTGCTCCGCACCGCGGTGAGCGCGCTCGCACTGTTCGAGCCAGGGGAGACAAAGCCCGGACCCACTTCGATCGGCGGGGCCCAGCGGCTGACCGCGGCGCTCCCGACGATCATCGCCCAGTTCCATCGCCGCCGCGCAAAGCTCCCCCCGCTCCGCCCCCGACCGGAGCTCTCGCACGCGGCCTACCTCCTCTACGCCATTCTCGACCGCGACCCCTCCCCGCTCGATGCGCGGGTGATGGACGTCGCCTTCATCCTCCATGCCGACCACGAACTGAACGCATCGACCTTCGCCGCTCGCGTGACGGCATCGACCCTGAGCGATCTCTACAGCGCGATCACCAGCGCGATCGGCACGCTCAAGGGACCGCTCCACGGCGGTGCCAACGAGCGCGTCATGGAGCTGCTCGATGAGATGCAGAGCGTCGACCGAGTCGAGAGTGTCGTCCAGGCGAAGCTCGCTGCTCACGAACGGATCATGGGCTTCGGGCACCGGGTCTACAAGGTCGAAGACCCGCGCGCGACCATCCTGCGCGAGTGGTCCCGCCGCGTCGGAGAGGAGCGCAAGAACCTGCGCTACTACGAGCTCCTGCGCAAATTGGAGGAGGTCGTCCACCGGGAGAAGGGACTCTACCCGAACGTCGACCTATACTCGGGCTCGGTCTACTCGCTCATCGGGATCCCGCACGATCTCTTCACGCCGCTCTTCGCGGCGAGCCGGATCGCCGGTTGGACCGCGCACGTCCTCGAAGAGTACACCGATCTGCGGCTCATCCGGCCGACCGCGGCCTACGTCGGCCCGACCGACCTGAAGTACTCGCCGATCGCCGGCCGTGCGTGAGCCGGCGCGCGCGCGTGTCCTGTACCCGATCGACGCTCATCAACGGGTAGACGAGGTCCGGCCGCCACTCGAGGCGCGCCGTCACCACGAGATCGCCGTCGGCGAGCTCGAGCCGGACGTGGATCATCTCGGCGACAAGGTAGCGATACGCAAATCGGCCCCGTCCGGTGGGGCGGCCGCGCTCGGGATCGATGCGGACGCGGACCGAGCGCACGTAGGGCTGCAGCCCCACCGCCTGCTCGATCGCGTGCGCGAGCGAGCGGGCGGTTCGCCCGTCCACGGGCGTCCCGAGGTACTGGTGGAAGAGCCCTCCGAGCTTGATGCCGGCCTCGAAGAGCAAGGCCTCCCGCCGGGTGAGGTGGGCACGATGGATCGAGCGGGCTCGGGACATCGTTTCTCACCCCTTCGAGGAAGGGCCGATCGACCGCTTCACTGTGAACGGCCCCAGGAAGTAGTATAGGAAAAGGCCGGCGGCCATCGCGTAGCTCATCGCGGAGGCGAACAGGTAGAGCGGCGTGCCCCCGTCGGGCCGGAACTGGATCGGGACGAGCGCGAGCGCGGCGACGATCGCGGTGAAGGCCATCGCCGGGCGCAGCGTAGAGCCTCGTCGGATCTTCGGGTACATCACCGGGAGCACCATCGCGAGCGACACGAGCCCGACCGCGATGAGGAACGGCAGCGGTGCGACCCCGAGGAACCCGGGAAGGTACCACCACAGCGAGAACAGCACGATCGCGAGCGCGGTCTGCGGGGTGGGCACACCGACGAAGTCGTGGTGCTGGAAGCCGCGCACCGTGAAGTAGCAGAGCCGGGCGACCGCGAGGATCGCCACCGCAGCGGCGAGGGCGAAGGTCGCGAGCCCGATCGTGGCCCACGGGGACCCCTGGCCGGCGTGCCACCCGACGAGGAATGCGGGCGCGATCCCGAAGGTCACGGCGTCCGCGACGGAGTCCGCGATCCGGCCGAACCAACCGCCGGGGGTATGGCTGCGCCGTGCGAGGAGTCCGTCCATCCCATCGAACGCGACCCCGAGCGCGATCAGGAGCATCGCGAAGTACGGGTTGGCGAGCACGATGTACGCGATCGCTCCGATGCCCAGGAGCAGGTTGCCCAGGGTCGCCACGTTCGCCGCCGCGCGCCAGTGGTCCGTCACCCGATCACCTGAGCGATGGTGGAAGCACCCGCTCGAACGGTCTCGCCTACCTCGACGCTCGGCAGGGCCCGGTCCGCCGGCACCAGCACGTCCACCCGCGAGCCGAGGACGATCATCCCGAGTCGACTCCCCTTCGGGCGCTCCGCACCGACCTCGACCAGTGAGACGAGCCGGCGGGCGACGAGCCCCGTCATCTGGACGACCTCCACGGTACCGATCGCCGTGGCGAGAACGTAGGAACGCTGGAGATTGTGCGCCGCGTCCACCCGGTAGGCCGGCCGGAAGCCTTCGCCGCTCGTAGTGACCGACTCGACCCGGCCGTCCACGGGAAACCGGTTGACGTGGACGTTCGTCACGTTCATGAACACGGAGATCCGCCAGCGCGCGCCCTCTCGAACCACCTCGCGCACGCGTCCGTCCGCCGCGGATACGATCCCCTCCCCGGCCACTCGGTCGGGGTCACGCAGGAACACGGCGAAGAAGATCCAGCCCGCCGCGACCGCGGCGAGGAGGACCCAAAGGGGCCCCCACGCGATGAGCGCGACGAGCGCGCCGAGGATGACGACCGCGATCAGGCTCGCGCCGAGATACCGGCTCGCCCCCGGGGCGAACACGTTCGGATCAACTCGTCAGGACGATCTCGATGTTGACGCCGTCGGGGACTTGGATGCGCATCACCTGGCGGAGCGCACGCTCGTCGGCGTCGATATCGATCAGGCGCTTGTGGATCCGCATCTCCCAGTGGTCGATAGTGCTCGACCCGCCGCCGTCGGGGCCCTTGCGGACGGGAACGCGCAGCTTCTTCGTCGGAAGCGGGATCGGCCCGGCGATCTTCACACCGGTCTTCTGGCCGATCTCACGGATCTGCTTGCAGATCTGGTCGACCTTCTGGGCGTCGCGGCCCGTGAGCGAGATCCGGGCCTTCTGCACCATGAGATCCGTTCTTGCTCGGGCCGAGGCGACGGTCGCCTTAGCCCTCGCGCTTCTTGACGTCCACGACGACACCGGCGGCGACCGTCTGGCCCATGTCCCGCACGGCGAAGCGGCCGAGCTGGGGGAATTCCTTGTACTTCTCCAGCACGAGCGGGCGCTTCGGAGTGATGCGAACGAGCGCGGCGTCCCCGGTCTTGAGCGTCGCGGGGTTCTCTTCGGCGGTCTGGCCCGTCTTCGGGTCGAGGCGCTTCAACAGCTCGGTGAACTCGCAGGCGACCTGCGCCGTATGCGCGTGGAAGACCGGTGCGTAGCCCGCGGTGATGACGCTCGGGTGGTTGAGGACCTGGATGTTCGCGGTGAAGCTCTCCACGACTGTCGGAGGCGCGGAGGCCGGCCCGGCGACGTCACCGCGGCGGATGTCGTTCTTATCGATCCCGCGCACGTTGAACCCGACGTTGTCCCCGGGTTCAGCGATCTGGACCGCTTCGTGGTGCATCTCGATCGTCTTCACTTCGCCGGTCTTGCCGCTCGGCATGAAGGTGATCTTCTCGCCGACCTTGAGGCGCCCGGTCTCGACCCGGCCGACGGGCACGGTGCCGATCCCCGTGATGGTGTAGACGTCCTGGACGGGAAGGCGCAGCGGCTTGTCGGTGGGCTTCGCCGGCACGACGAGGCTGTCGAGCGCCTGGAGTAGGAACGGGCCCTTGAACCAGGCCATGTTCGGGCTCGCCTTGATGATGTTGTCGTCCTTGAAGGCGGAGATCGGGAGGAAGACGACCTGCGTGTCCACCTTGAACCCGACGTTCTTCAGGAGCTTCGTCAGCTCCTCCTTCACGGCGTTGTACTTGGCCTCGGAGTAGGCGACCTCTTGCCGGTCCATCTTGTTGATCGCGCAGATGAGCTGCGAGACGCCGAGCGTCCGGGACAGGAAGATGTGCTCCCGCGTTTGCTCCTGGATCCCTTCGGCGGCGGAGACGACCAGGACCGCGGCGTCGGCCTGGCTGGTCCCCGTGATCATGTTCTTGACGAAGTCCCGGTGACCGGGCGCGTCAATGATGGTGAAGTAGTACTTCTGACTGTCAAAGCGGCGGTGGGCGATATCGATCGTGACCCCACGCTCGCGCTCCTCCTTGAGGTCGTCCATGACCCAGGCGAACTCGAACGTCGCCTTGCCCTTCGCCTCGGCCTCGGCCCGGAACTTGTCGATCTCTTCCTGCCGGATGACACCGGTGTCGAGCAGAAGTCGACCGACGGTGGTCGACTTACCGTGGTCCACGTGTCCGATAAAGACGATGTTGAGGTGGGGCTTGTTCGCCATTTCCTGAGGGCTCCGGCGGCGGCCACATGGCGCCACTATTTATGAGTTGTCACGCCGCGCCCCCTGTCGTGCGGCGTCCCGGTCGCGGCGTGCGGGAACGGTTGGCGCTGGGTCGATCTGGAGTTCGGACGGAGGAGTTGGACGGCCCATTCTTCGGCCTCGACTCACGAAAGTCACGGCTTCCCTTCGGTCTCCGGGGAAGAGGATTACTGCGCCGGGACGGGGCGAACACTCCCGGGAGTGCGTCATGCCTTCAGCAGTCCCGGCCGGGGATCTGGACGCGACGGGTCCGGCCCGGTGGGAGATGGCACCGTAAGTTTATTTACGTTGCAGGCATGTGCCGAAGGATGTCGAACTCGATCGGCCCCGGCGGTCTCTCGGGATGCTTCCGCTGCGCCTGCGTCTGGGTGCCGAGGGAGGTTGAACCGAGGCTGTGCCCCCGGTGCAAGTCCCGCCTGTGGGATGCTCCGGTCATTCGACCGGTCCGGCGCGGGACCGGCCTCGGGGTCGACGATATCATCAAGCCCAAACGCGAAGAGATGTCGAAGGTGCTCACTCGGCACAAGGCGCGGAATCCGAAGGTGTTCGGATCGATCGCCCGAGGGGAAGGGACCAAGGACAGCGACCTCGATCTGCTCGTCGAATTCGACGCGAGCGCGTCTGCGTTCGACCAGGTGGCGCTGATCAACGATCTCGAGGATGTGTTCGGCCGAAGAGTCGACATCGCAGAGCCCGGCGGGCTCCATTGGCTCATCCGTCCGCAGATCCTCTTCGAAGCGGTGTCGGTATGACCCGGCACCCGCGCGACGATGCTCTTCGGCTCTCCGACATCGTCGCGGCGACCCGCCTGATCGCTTCCTACATCGTCGGCGGCGAGGAAAAGTTCCTCGGCTCTACGATGGCTCAGGACGCGGTGATTCGCGAGTTGGAAGTGATCGGAGAGGCGGCCGGGAATGTTTCCTCGCGTGTCCAAGGGAGTCATCCGGAGGTGCCTTGGAGAGCGATGCGCGGCTTCGCCTCCTTCTCGAAGCATGAGTACTGGAGAGTCGAGCCGCGGCGTGTTTGGAACGCTGCGGTCGAGTGCGAATCGATCGGAACGGCAATCGCCCGAATCCGCACGGACTAGCGGGGATCGACTCGTACAGGCGTACTAAATCGACCCGCCGCCATACCGCATCTAGGAATGAATGACGGATCGAAGCGCGGCGTCCAAGCCGGAGTCCACCCCAGGGGCCGGAGCGGAACGCAGCGCGTCCGATCGCCCTGGGCCATCCCGTCCGGCCCCCACGATCCGATGGCCGGCGGCGTGGTCGAGCCGGCCGAGGTCGGCATGGCTCCAACGACTCCCCGGCCGTCGGATCCGTCTCGCGGGCTTGCTCTCGGCTTCACGGCGTGGGCTTCGTCCCGCCGCGGCGGTCTATGACGTTGGAGGCGGAACCGGATACCCGTTGCAACTCTTCCTCGCCGGGGACCGCGAGAGCCATGGCCGGACCTACGTTCTGGCGGAACCGCAGAGAGGAATGCTCGTTCGTGCCCGTCGGGAACCGCCGTCCCGGGGCACGGAGGAGATCGGGCGAGTTCAGGCGGACGGGGTCGCGCTCCCGTTCCGGGACGCTTCCGCGGACCTCGTCCTGTCGCTGGGAGTCCTGTGCTGCACGGCACCCGCGGCCGTCCCGCGCGCGATCCGCGAGATCGAGCGCGTGCTCCGCCCGGGCGGTCGGCTCGCCTTCGCCGTGCCGCGCCGCCACATCGCGCTCCTCGAGCCGCTCCTCCTCGCCCAGGGACTGGAGCCCATCGAGCGGTTCGGGCGGAATCGGATCCTGTTCAAGAAAGGCTAAACCGCTCCACCGCTTCCCTCGGCTGGGGCCCCGGTCTCTCCGCGGGATGCCTCGTCGGAGTGGGATCGAATTGTCCGCGAGGCCGCCGAAGCCAGTGTCCGCGAGTCGGACCCACACCGTTCGGCTCATGCTGCCCGTCGAAGCGAACAACCTGGGCAGCGTCTTCGGGGGGATTATCCTCGCGGAGATCGATCGGGTCGCCTACATCACGGCGAGCCGACATGCCTTTGCCCCGTGCCTCACGGCCTCGTTCGACCGGGTCGACTTCATCGCCCCGGTCCACGTCGGGGACATCGTTCAGCTCGATGCCCAGGTCACGTTCGTCCGCCGCACCTCCATGGAGATCTGGATCCAGGTCTCCGCCGAGCGCATCGACGCGGAACGAGCTCAGCTCGTCGGGAACGCTTTCGTGACCATGGTGGCGATCGACTCGAGCGGCCGCCCGATCCCGGTCCCGGAGCTTGTGTTGACCACGGAGGAGGAGCGCGTTCGTTTCGAGGAGGGCCGACGGCGGATGGACGAGCGGCGAAAGACCCGGGCAGGACCCAGTAAAAAGGAGTGAAACCGATGTTGTGTGAAATGTGCGGGACGGAAGTGGAGTCGACGAGTCGCATCAAGATCGAGCGATCGGTGCTGCAGCTGTGCCCGAACTGCGCGAAGTTCGGGACCCCGGTCGATCCCCCTCCCGCGGCCGCCGCTCCCTCCTCGGTCCCGAGCCGGATCCGCGTCGGACCTGTCCGGCCCTCGGCATCGCGGCGGTTCGAGGAGCGGGACGTCTACCTCGAGATGCCCGAGATGGAGCTGGCCCCGGACTGGTTCCAGCGCATCCGCATCGCGCGCGAGCACCGCGCGTGGACCCCGGAGGATTTCGGCAAGAAGCTCAACGAGAAGAAATCGGTCGTCCTCAAGATCGAGTCGGGGAGCTTCCGCCCTCCGGACGCGCTGATCCGCAAGATCGAGCACCAGCTCGGGATCCGCTTGCGGGCCGACCCCGAAGCGAACCCCACGGCGTGAGCCCGGGAAGAGCTTACCGCGACTTCCCGCGCCCGCGGGAGGCCTTGGGCGCGAAGAGCGCCCACTCCAGCAGCGCCTTCTGGGCGTGCAGGCGGTTCTCCGCCTGGTCCCAGACGGCGGCGCGGGGGCCATCCATCACCTCATCGGTGATCTCGAGCCCGCGATGGGCCGGCAGATCGTGCAGTACGAATGCGTCCGGGTGGGCGCGGCGGAGGAGCGCGTCGTTGACCTGGTAGCCTTGGAAGGCGGCGGTACGTGCGGCCGTCTCCGCTTCCTCTCCCATCGAAACCCACACGTCGGTGTACACGGCATCCGCACCGCGGACGGCCTCCTCGATGGAATCGGTCAACGTGATCGAACTGTGGTGAGCGCGCGCGAGCGTCTGGGCGTGCTGCACGATCCCGGCGTTCGGGCCGTACCCGTTGGGGCTTGCCGCTGAGACGTCCAACCCGACGGCGGCGGCGCCGAGCAGGAGCGAGTTGAGGACGTTGTTGCCGTCCCCGATGTACGCGAGACGGCGACCGGAGAACTTTCCCTTCCAGCGTTCGTACATCGTGAGCAGGTCCGCCGCGATCTGACAGGGATGCTCGAGGTCATCGAGCGCGTTGATCACCGGCACCGAGGCCCACTTCGCGAGCTCGACCTCGTCGGCATGGTGGAACGCCCGGTAGACGATCCCGTCGACGTAGCGGGAGAGGACGCGCGCGGTGTCCGCGATGGTCTCCCCTCGACCCAACTGGAGATCGTGAGCGGAAAGATACATCGGTGCGCCTCCCAAGTCGCGGACCCCCACCTCGAAGCTGGTGCGGGTTCGAGTCGACGGTTTCTCAAAGACCAGGGCGAGCGTGCGGTCGCGAAGGGTCCGCGGCCGCCGCCCCCGTTGCCGGTCGCGCTTGAGGGCGAGCGCCCTGCGCAGGAGGCGGTCGACGTCGGGGGCATAGTCCATGACCGAGAGGATGTCGCGTCCTACGCTGCGGGTCGGCATGATCGCGGCACGTGGGTACTAGGTAATGGGGTTGGCTCTCGAACGCCGTTCGCGAGTTCTGGGGAGCCTCAATCGAGGGGATAAGGGACGTCCATCTGTTATCGGTTAAGCTCGACCGCGTTACAACGTAAAGGTCTGGCCGTTCCTGTCGGAGGGCGGGGCACTCCCCGCCAAGCGGGCACGGACCCCGGAGCCCCCACCGTCAGCGGCCCGTATCCCTCGGGGCAGGGGCCGGACCGTGGTCACGCTGCAGTGCGTCATGGCCCCACCGAGCCTTAACCGATAACGCACGGAGCGGCCCCAGGGACCTGGAAGTGGCGGACCCGAAGGAGCCGTCCTGCACCAGGAGGCGTTCCCTACTGACCATTCACTGCGCCGTAGCCGTTGGGAGTTGCGAGGGCGAAGAATGTGTGCACTCCACCCGACGTTCCCTGGTCCATGACTACTTCGTAGTTGTTCCAGATAGTGTAACCTCCAGGAAGCCAGTATGGACTGCTTTCAGCAGCAGAGCCCACCCAGATGATCTTGTAGTGCCATACGCCACCGTCTCCACCTGGCACCGCGCCGTTCCAGTCGTTGGATACCCAGGCACCAAGGCAGTATGTGGCGCTATCGTAGCCGTTAGCATTGCAATTATTCCACTGCGCGTTCCATTTCATGGTTAGGATGTCATTTACGGAAGCACCAAGGTAGGCGTCGCAACCGGTCCACGTTGGATCGGTCTGCGTACACCACAGCGCACCCGTACCGACAAAGAGGTTTGCGTTGTAGTTGTACCCTGACGGGCCAGCCGCGATCGCGCTTCCTGCAATCAGAGACACCGTTGCCAGCAGTGCTACCGCTGCTATTGCCCCGGATAGAAGTTTTCGCTTCATTTCATCCCTGCCGTGACCATAAAGATGTGAGCGTATATAAACCGCGAAGCTGACGGGGGCGGGTCTGGAGTACGGAAATTAGTTCCGACCCCCCTCCTCGCCCCGACTCCCGACCAGC
>Ga0307373_10006936_pt1 | contig 17857 bp, 14 predicted proteins | sample OX2MG_FD_202534 | JGI IMG/M metagenome (GOLD analysis project Ga0307373, IMG submission 202534) | Soil microbial communities from Risofladan, Vaasa, Finland - OX-2 | ecosystem: Environmental > Terrestrial > Soil > Coastal area > Acid sulfate soil | place: Finland: Risofladan, Vaasa | collected... | reverse complement strand
AGAAAGAATACTGTGCCGGAGATGCCTCGCACAGACAAGGTTCTCAACAGCATGCGCTGGCTTCCCGCCTACCTCTGGCAAAGAATGACCCGGACGCAGTCCCGGATCGGGCAGAACCATCTGATTCTTGCACTGGCTGACCATTTTGAGCCTTCCTTCCTGCCCGAGACGCCGGGTAGGTGGGCGCCCCGAGAGGTGCAACATCGACGACTCGAGAAATGGTGCCGCACCTATCCGAAGATTTTTGACGCATGGCGGGATTCGGCTGGATTTCCGTTCGTCCACACCTATTTCTATCCAGCAGAACAATATGACCGCTCCTTACTGGAGCGCCTTGCAGAGCATTGCCATGCTGGATGGGGGGAGATCGAAATTCAACTCCACCATGGAGTGAAAGTCCCGGACACTGCTGAAAATATGCGCCGGCAGCTCGTTGAATTTCGTGATTCACTAGCGAGCCTTGGCTGCCTCTCGCGGGCGCAGGGGAATCCAGAGGTCAGGTATGGCTTTGTGCACGGGAACTGGGCGCTGGCAAACTCTTGTCGGGGTCACTTTTGCGGTGTAGATGAAGAAATGCAAATACTCGCCGAAACGGGGTGCTATGCCGATTTTACGCTTCCTTCCGCACCGAATTCGGCGCAGGTTGCCAAAATCAACGCACTATATGAATGTGCCCTGCCGCTCAATTCCAGCGTGCCGCACCGCCGCGGACACAATCTGAGGATAAACGCACAGCCAAACACCTTCCCGCTGATCTTTCAGGGACCATTGATGTTCGATTTCGGACGGCGTGCTTTGGGTGCCTTGTCTCCGCGGATTGAAAATGGCGCGCTGACTGGCGCGAATCCTCCCTCCTTGCATCGCCTGCAACTTTGGATCGAGGCCACCATCACCGTCCAAGGCCGGCCGAATTGGCTTTTCGTCAAATTGCACTGCCATGGCATGGACCCGCGCGACGAATCCGCCATGGTGGGTTCAGCTATCCAGAGATTTCTGGGAGAGCTCATCGGATGGGCGAGGGAGAACTGCGTGATGCTGCATTTCCTGACGGCACGGGAAATGGTGAACGTCGCCCTAGCTGCATGTGACAGTCGCGAAGGCAACCCGTCCGACTATCGAGATTATCGCCTCCGGCTAAATTTTAGGCCGCTTTAACCGGAGAGTGATTAGTGACCACGCGCGGAGTAGATCAATCTGACCATGAATGACGGAACCGAAGGCATCGTCGGTCTGACCTTCACCCCTCAATCCGCGCAGAGGTGTATATGATTTCCCGCCACGGCGGGCAAGTCGCATTTGCGGAGAGGGGGGAAGATGTCCAAGCGAAAATACTCGGAAGTAGAGATGATCGGGGCGCTCAAGCAAATGGAGGCGCGACGCACGGCGGCGGACATGGGCCGCGAGTTGGGCGTGTCCAAGCACACCATCTACGCCTGGAAAGCGAAGTACGGCGGGATGAGTGTGGGCGAAGCGCAGCGGCTGCGGCAACTCGAAGACGAAAACCAGCGGCTGAAGAAGCTGATCGCCGATCTCAGCCTGGACAAGGACATGCTGAAAGCGGTGATTGAAAAAAACGGCTGGAGCTCGTAGACCGACGAGGGGAAGCGCGCTGGCTGTGGTCGCATTATCTGGTGAGCCAGCGACGGGTCTGCGGGCTGATGGTGCTGGCGGAGTCCAGCTTTCGCTACGTGAGCCGACGCAACGATGAGCCGCTGCGCGTGCGTCTGCGGGAAGCGGCGCGGGAAAATCCGTGCTTGGGCTACCGGCGATTGCAGATTGTGCTGGACCAGACGGGAGAGCATGTGAATCACAAGCGCATCTATCGCGTGTACCGCGAAGCGGGGCTGATGATTCGGCGCAAGGTGCGGAAACGCCTATTGCGTGCGGGCGTGGCGCGACCCGTGCTGGAGAGGCCGAACCAGGAGTGGGCCTTGGATTTCGTGCGGGACGCCGCCGAGAGCGGGCGGAAGTTCCGGCCGCTGAGCATAATCGATCCTTTCACGCGGGAATGCCTGGCGCTGGAAGTGGACACCAGCATGGGCAGTCGGCGCGTGACGCGGATGCTGGAAGGGATCATCGCCGAGCGCGGCGCGCCGCAGGCCATTCGCTCGGACAATGGGCCCGAGTTTACCTCGCGGCATTTCCTGGCGTGGTGCACGGAGCGGAAGATCGAAGTGGTGCATATCGAGCCGGGCAAACCGGTGCAGAATGCGCATGTCGAGAGTTTTCACGGGAAGTTGCGGGACGAATGTTTGAACGCGAGTTGGTTTGCGAATCTGTTTGAGGCGCGTCGGAAAATCGCGGCGTGGCAAAAGGAGTACCACGAACAGCGGCCGCACAGCAGTTTGGGCTATGTGGCTCCGGCGGCGTTCGTCCGCCGAATGGCGGCTCTGCGGTCGCCTACGGCTCCCTGCGCGCCGCCATTCGGAACCAACCCAGAACCAGAAGCTATAAGCTCAGGAGGTTCAAACGTCGTATGATCCACTGCGCAAAGTTTGGGGGCAGATCAGGTCCTGCACAAACGGCCTGTCCCGCTCTGGCCACTGCAGCTGCAAAACGCGGGATGCACTGAGACTGTTCGGTATTTATGGCACCCTTGGTACACGGTCCACGCCAATGGACGACGAGGCGAAAGCAGTGGTTACTACCGAAGCGGGAAACAGAAGCTAGGTCATGCGACTGACGACTGAAATGGAAAATGGTGGGAGTTCAGAAGGCAAGAGTGTCGGAGGGACAGGACGGAAACTCGCATATGGTTCAGCACTGCGGGTTGCAAGTCTGGGTGCCACCGGCTTGGTATCGGTCCTCATTATGCCTTTCGTTGTGCGTTCTCTGGGAGACCGGCTGTATGGGATTTGGACACTCGTCGCAACCTTCGTTGGTTACTACGGACTCTTGGATCTGGGACTATCGGGTGCTGTTAGCCGTTTCATTGCAGGCGCACTGGGATCGGAGGATGAGGAACAGTGTAATCGTGTTTTCAACACGGCTCTGATGGTCTTCTCTGCAATTGCCGTCGTCTTGGTGGTGTTTGGCAGCGCAGTAGCGGCACTTGCCCCATTGTTTTGCAGAAGTCCAGACGATGCAGCTCTTTTCTGGAGAGTCATTCTTATACTCACCTTCAGCCTTGCCCTCGGATTCCCTCTCAAGGTGTTTATCGGAGCGCTTGAGGCACATTTACGTTTCGACAGCACTGCGGCCCTTGAACTTCTCTCGTTGAGCATCCGCACCGCCCTGGTGATTGCAACTCTTCTTTGCGGCTATAAAGTAGTAGGCCTCGCCTGGGCTACATTTTTCGCTGGTATTCCCTCTGCTGTCCTATATGTGTATTTGTCACACCGAAACCTACCCTTTTTGCGTATCGACAGAAAATACTGGAGTCGCGCCACTGCGAAATCCTTGTTTTCGTACAGTGCTTTCAGTGCAATCCTGCAACTGGCAAATATCATTCGGTTTGATGTTGACGCCCTTGTAATTGCTGCATATGTGAGCTTGGCGGCTGTGACGCATTTCAGGATCGCAAGCGCCTTAGTACAGAATTTTCTAGGACTCATAACGGCGATCGTTGGAGTTTTTTCTTTCGTGTTCAGTCGGCAAGACGGCGCAAGGGACTTTGAGGCAATCAAGAAGACGTTTTTCTTCGCTACCAAGATTTCGGCTTGTGTCTCGAGCTTCGTCGGCTTTGGATTGATTGCCTGGGGCAAGCCATTTATCGCACGTTGGATGGGACCGCAGTACTTGGATGCCTATCCCTGTCTCGTGATTCTCGTCTTGGGCTATATCTTTGCCCTCTGGCAGACACCGTCCGTGAGTCTTTTCTATGGGATCTCCAGACACAAAGTATTCGCCATATTCACCTGTGCCGAAGCTCTAGCCAATCTGCTGCTGAGTCTGTTGTTGGTTCGGAGCTATGGGATATTCGGAGTGGCATTCGGAACATTCCTGCCGATGGTGCTGGTGAAACTTCTCATCCAGCCGTTATACGCGTGCCACGTCCTTTCCGTTTGCTATACAGACTACCTCTGCCGCATGGGGAAAACGTTGGCCCTCATCGCCGGGTCCTTGGTTGTTCCATTCTTGCTGTCTGCCCATTTCGCGTCGCCAGACTACAAGAGCCTGTTCGCTTTGGGGATTGCCTCAATGCTTTGCTATTCTCTGCCTTTGATGATCTATGAGTTCACACCTGCGGAAAGGACGATGCTGCAGCAGGCCATTTTCCCGCGTTGAGCGTGAATTGAAGCATCGCTATCTCTACCTAAGGACGACAACTGAGCCGAACAACTTCTAGTGGCCTGTACCAACTGATTGTGTATCGACATGGTGAGAGGCATGAGCATATCGTCAACCTGGTCGCGCCTATAATGGATTCGTTTACAGTCTATGTGTAGTTGTTACAGGCCATTAGTTCCGAGTATCATAGGCGAAAGATTGCATTTCGATGCGGACCATTTGACCATGTCCTTTGCCCAGCACCCCCTTCGTCGTGTAAATCTAGGCCTCAAACGCGCAGAGGTAAGACGCACCGTTCGCCTAGACCTTACCTGTGGGTATAATACTTGCCGAGAATGAGGTGCATCATAAGGCTAGAGAGCAACGCTGCAGGGAAAGGGAGGGTTTGAATCTCCGTGCGATCTCGATGGAACGACGTTTGAGGACATACTTAAATGTGAAAAAGCGCTCTGCCGTGGAATTACTGCGCAGAGTGATATTTCAGTCGGGTGTCCTCGCCCGTATCGCGCGGCGACAAAGATGCAGCGTAATATTGGTCTTTCACGAAATCCCAAAGGAAAGTGCGGAGGAATTCCACACTTTACTTCAATATTTGTCAAAGCATTTCGCTGTCCTGCCATTGGAAACACTTCTCGCCCGGGCAACGCGGAGCGATGCCGAAAGGTCCACCGCCCTTGCACTAAGTTTCGATGATGGCTTGCGGAACCACAGGTCCGTTGTTTATCCGGTGTTGACCGATCTAAATCTTCCTGCCACCTTCTATGTTTGTCCGGGTCTAATTGGCCGTACAAAAACCACGTGGACGTGGGAAATGTGGTGCCGCATCCCATGGTTGTCCGACGCACACCGAAGCGCAATTTGCGCACCGGACTGGATTGCAACTCCCTCACGAGTGGAAATTCTTCTTCAATGGATGAAAACGCTTACATTGGAGAGGCGCAGATTTATAGAACAGGAAATAAGGCTTCGAACTCCAGAATTTAACTTCACGGATGCCCAGCTCAGTCTATTCGAGCTGATGAGCTGGGAGGAACTCGCAGAACTAGATGCTGGACTCATCAACATCGGCTCCCATACTATGACGCATTGTGATTTACCACCGCTCAACCCCGAAGAGTTGGCGGTAGAAATTGAGGGCTCTCGCGTTGAATTGGAATCTCGCTTGCAAAGGCCTGTGCGTGATTTCTGCTATCCGGACGGACTCTATAACGAAGCCGTGGTTCGGGCTGTCGCAAAAGTATATCAATCCGGTGTGACGGCCATCTGTGGAAGTATAAGACCTGGCGACCGTCCGTACACTCTCAAACGTGTTGGAGCGGACCCGGACCCTCAATTGGTGAGTTGGCTCCTGGCGACTCATACGAGTCCGTCCCACCGATGTTGATTCCCTAAGATGTCCGAATGAAATCGCTAGCTTCGTTTTGAATCGGCTTCAGTACGCCGCAACTTCCGGCCAATTCTTTCGCATAAACCTTGGAAGTAGTTTTTCAGTCCGTAAACACCAGGACGCCAGTCCTGTGTCGCGAAATCGTCATACCGCACGTTTCGGCCCCAGAACTTGAGGAAGTTCACCAAAGTTGGGAGCCGGCGAGGGTAGGGCAGCCGCCATCCAGGAGATGGACCGCGTAGCACGCTCTCTAAGTGCGTTAGATCCCCGGCCAAATAGCGGCACGCTATTCCATGATGATAGGATTTGACTTCCTCGACGGTGTGACCGACAACCCCTCGATACCACATCAAAGGGAAATCTACGCCTGCTTCTACGGCAAGTTGCATCGAACCCCAAGGCCTGGGGTTAACCTCCATAAAATATGGCGTTCCTTCCGAGTCGACGCGGTACTCAACCATTGCAAGACCTTCCCATCCCAACGCACGAAGCAAGCGCTCGCTCGCGTCCATCAGGCTGGGATCACCTAGAGTGCTCACGCGCAAACTACTCCCGGACCCGGTCGGATTCGTATCTCGAATGCGCTGGTGTTGAAATCGGGCAAGAACGTTCCCTTTGTTAATCAAGAAAAAGCAGCCCACCCCGGTTCCAGGCACGTAGTTCTGAAGCATAGGCCAGGGAGTCTGCTCGCAGAGATGGCAATAAATTCTACGGAGCATGTCCGCATTAAAGGCATATTGTACGGAAACCGCAAACCGTCGACCATCCTTGCATGCAATGCTTGAGTGGGGCTTTATGACTAGCGGCCAATGACGGTTCTCTCGAGCGACTTTTTCGACATCCTCCCAACCATCAACAAAAGTCGTGGGAGGAATGACTAAATTTAGGTCCCGTGCCAAGCGCATTACGGCGCTTTTGTCGAACGCGATTCTGAGCCTTGTCGGGTCCGGGAGCGGTACACGGACATGGGGCTCCAGACATTGGCGCCATTCACTGATTAGCGGTATGGTGCATTCGGTCGTCCCAACGAGCAACTCATATTCGCTGCATGACACTGTGCGTATGAGCCACTTACGAAAGTCCTCCACATTATCAAGAGGAGAGGGATAGACCTTGAAATCAGCACAATAGCGTGATCGCCGCGCGGGGGCATCCCGTGAAGAAGCAGCAATTGTCGTCAGAATCCCCGCGCGACCGAGCGACCGAGCGAACGCGAGAGTTGCCAATGAACTTCCGTCTAGAACTAAAACCGACAGTTGTCCTCCTGTTTTCCTATGCTCTAGTGAGCCTGTGGAAGTAATCAATCGATTGGCCAATAGCTTCTGTTCCGAGGTCGGATCTCAGTCGAGTTCGCCCACACTTTAGCAATAGCGAACTCTGTCGAATCCAATACAACATCAGGAAATACGGAATCACCGATTCATCTACGCCGATTCTTCGTGCATAGTTCCTAATTAGATCAGACTGCACCAATTTTCCGCCAAGTGCTTTGTGAAGCGTCATCACGCGATGATTCAAATATACTTGATCAATATCTTCGTCTTTTTTAATTATACAATTAAACATATCAATGAATGGCAGTGACTTCGATTCATACGATTCCCAATGCAGCACACCTGCGACTTGCATCCCTGGCGTAACGAACAAAATATTGTCTTGCCAGAAATCACCGTGAATTGCGCATAGAAAACCGTCACTCTGGGGGGCTACTCTGCCAAGATAATCAGCTATATCGTTAATCTTATGCTTAACGTCATCCTCAGGAATGCCCCATCGTCGATGATAATTAGCCAGCCGCAGTCCGTATTTCCTAGCACTACGTCTCAGTATCTCAGCCCAACTCCCACCTACCTGCATTGAGCTCTTGCATAGCATCGAGAGATACTCAACGAGCCCCGAAAAAAAAACGCTGGGGCTCGTGTTCGCGACTAATTTCGTCATAACCTGACCTGGGATAAGAGTCTCGACACAATAGGCTTGGTCAAGGTACCTGTCACTAGCGACTGGACGTGGCATCAGGTAGATGTTCAAGTGCGAACCAACTGATCTGGAGATCCGCTTTGAAATGCGCAGCGAAACTTCGGATCGATGTTCCGCCTTTGCTGACAGTGGAAGCTTAATAACGTAGTCCGTCTCGTCACTCAAAATACGGACAAGTACGATTCCAGATTTGTCCACTGAATATTTACTAATAGACAATCGTGCGTCCTTCAAATGAACAGCCGAGATGTGATCTATAAGGCGCATAATATATGGCTCAGAAGTGACGTTGCCCCCAAGGATTCCGAAAGACTCGCTCATCACACGAAATAGGGGGCGTATTATTAGATTTCTGAGTCGCTTTGTTACCGTCACCTGGCCTGCTAGGGTTCCATTGATCATCGTCGGGTCGGAAAGACGAACTGCCCTACTTACCTCCCGGTAATCGGGGATAAAGCCCCAGAAATCTGACTCCATGAATCCGGCAGCTCTCAACAGAGATTTGTAGCCTATTCGAGAGTAAGTGTAACTTCGGTAGGGCTTACCGTGCATCAATTGAGAATACAGGTCAGCGATTTTTCGAGGTAGTAGAGATATATACCGCAAGCGAGCGTGCTCTTCGCGTTTGCCAAGTAAATATCCAAAGCCGAAGCGATTTTCGATGCCGATGAACAACACCCCAGTTTCGGACAGGATTCTGCGTAATTCCCGCAAGAACTCCAATTGAACGGATCGGGGATGGCCGTCAGTACCTTCTGGAACACGTTCCAAAACTCCGTTGACAACGATTACATCTACAGATTTGTCCTTCAAAGGTATGTGACGAGTATCTCCGGAGCAAAATACAGTTACGTTACGAAGGTTTTCCTGACGGGCTCGTAGTTGCGTAAACTGCGCACGCTCCAGTGTAAGGTCAGTCGCATACACTGTGGCATAATTGCGTGCAAGACTCGTTGTGATTGCCCCCGGTCCGCAGCCGTAATCGAGTACCGTGCCACTTTCAAACCGCTCGAGCAAGAACTTGAATCCAGACCGTAATTCAGACGTGGCGTAGTCCAGAAAATACGCTCTTTCGCCGTCATCGGGATTTTCTGAAACAGTTTCTAATAAAGCCTTATTCCAACCCACTGACGAGGCTCGCGCGAGGATATTCCGCATCACTTCTTTAGGAACTTCTCCGTAATAAAAGACCCGATTGTTAGAAAAAATAGGCAAGCCATCCACAACTGGGTACTTTTTACGACAAGCGGTGCACTTTAGCTGATCGCTAACAATGCAGAGTTCGTTTAAGCATTCTGGGCAACGATATACGGACATTTTATCTTCCCTAATTACGCTATTACCATTTGCTATCGCCCTGTGTCTCTTTTAAAGATTTGGTGTTGACCGTCGAGTATCCTATCATCTGCACCAGTTGCGGCATGCCTAACTTGGACGACGAACCCAAAATCGTCGATGTAATCCACCAGCAGCAATCGCCCCTCTTTGAGGTGCAAAGTTGAAAGAATTTCGAGGACGGCATTTTAGTGTAAAGCACATGATGATTGCATTCGTAAGTCAACATCTCTTCCGCAATTATAACTACACAATAAGACACGGTCTGGCTGCGGGAATGCGAAGAAGGGGCGGTCTAGGATTTTTGCCAATTGACCCAGGTGAGACGCCCGAGACTAGTTTCTTGCGAACATTATCGCTCGATAATAAAGTGGTTTATGACGTCGGTGCATTCGAAGGCGTGCTCACGCTGTTTTTCGCCCGGAAGGCCAAGCATGTCGTCGCGTATGAGCCAAACCCACATAATTTTGCTCGGTGTATTGAGAACATTCGGCTGAATAATTTGAAAAATGTGAGGGTTCTGAACCGAGGGGTGTCGGATTGCGCCGGAACCATCAATTTGACTTACGATCCGCTCATGCCGGGCGCCGGGTCGTGTGAGATAGCCATTGCACATCAGATAAGTTCTTCAATAAAGAGTTCGCGGAATCTTAGGATCCCTATCGTGTCCTTAGATGACGATATCAGCCTGAACGATCTGCCAGCCCCAAATCTCATCAAACTTGACATCGAGGGGATGGAATTCCAAGCTTTGAAGGGCATGCAACGTACGCTCCAGAAGGATCATCCGGATTTATTCGTTGAAATGCACGGAGCGACGCACAAGGAAAAGACAGAAATTGCTGAGGCGGTGATTCACCTGCTCGAGACGTGTGGCTATCGGGTATTTGATGTAGAACGCGGCCGTTATTTGACTCGCTCGAGTTTAGGTAATCAACGACCCGGTCACTTGTATTGCACTCCGCTTTGAAGTCGGGACGCCAGCGGGACTCAATGAGAACAGTAGAGCACTCTAGGGCCACGAACACTATTAAACCCCAAGCTGGGGATAAAAGTACCTTCGTAATTTTGCACGAATTTCCGAGTCCTGACTTAGAGAAGGCCTGGCGTGATTTGTTGTCTCGAGTCGAGGTTCCTGCCCACTATGACTCGCCGGAATTCTTCGTGGAGCCTAAATGGATTGGAAAGCAGCATTTTGCAATTTTGGCTCTGAACCGAGACTCGGTCATGGGGGTTATGACTGGGCGGCACATGGGGAACGAGGCTATGTCTGGATTGCAATCGCGTCCACAATTGTGCGTCGACATGAAAGTCGACACAACCGCCACGCTTGCGAGCTTGGCACGAGGGCTGTTAACGGAGGCCGGGTCAGCAAAGCTGGTGACCGTCTATAACTGGAGTTCGATGCCACTAGACGCTTTCGAGTCTTATGGCTTCCGTCGTCGAGACCTAGAGGGCGATGTTGTGCTCGATCTAACGAAAGGTCCAGAAGTTCTATTTAGGGAGCTTCACGCTAGCAGGCGAAAAAATATTCGTCAGGCCATCAAGAACGGCGTGGAAGTGTTCCAAGCTAAGACGCCAGAAGATGTCGAAACCCTTTACCAAATTCACTTAAGGTGGCAGCAGACTACAAGGAAAAAAATATGGACACCCCAAATCCCACGAGAGGCGTTCGAGCAACGGTTCTACCATCGAGACAACATTCGGTTCATCTTAGCTCGGTATTCGGGAAAAATAATTGCCGGCATAACGCTCCGGTTCTGCCCTCGCGGACTTATTGAGTTCTCGGAACACAGTTCTCTGGATGAGTTCCTGCATTTGAAACCCAACGACTTACTGCAATGGAAGGTGATCGAGTGGGCTTGCAACGAGGGATTCCGTCGTTGTTCGTTGGGAGGCGCACATACTTTTCACAGGAGGTTCGGAGGAACAGTCGTTCCGATCATTCGGTACCGTATGGATAGAACCTGGTTCCATCAATATGATCTCCAAGAGGCGGCGATGGACAGAGCGAGATTGCATTTTCGCAGATTGCCTCACCGCGTGCAGAAAGTTGTTCGCCGAATTCTGAACAAGCCTGAGCAGGTCCCGTAGCCATTAACTGAGCTCCTTATCCGTGTCATGTCCCTCCGTTTCGGGTGCCAACCCGTAAACAAGAGCCCTGGATATCAGTCCGCCTAAGGTCGTGGCGAACGGCACAAGCCATAACCCATGGAGGCCGATAATTGGTAAGAACTTGAATACGCGGCAGCAAGCAGGCGATTCAGGCGAGCAAAAACAAGCCGTCGGCACGCCGCGGCCTCGCTGGGAATTGCTCTAATCTCAAATTTCTTGCGTCGCAGGTCAGAAGGGCATTAGGATGCGCGAGGTAGGAGTCCAAATCGGAAATCCCAGTTAAATACTAATATCGCGATATCTTCGGAAGCTGAGGTGTTGGATATGCGTGTCCTGGATTTAGGTTGCGGCCAAGGGATTCCGCTTCGCAGGCTGGGTGTCACTGATAGCGATGAAGTTTTTGGTATTGATATCGATGAAGGTGACCTTGAAATAGCCCGCAATCGTTTTCCCAATCGCAAGTTCATGGCAGGAAAGGGCGAGGACCTATGCTTTCTTGACGAAAACACTTTCGATTTAGTCATATGCGAGGTTTCTTTACCTTATATGAATATCCCTCGCGCCCTGGCCGAAATCTATCGAGTCCTCAAGCCTGGCGGGTCCGTTTTTTGAGTCTGCATTCTGCTCGTTTCACTCTGGCAGAATTGATGAAAACTGCTTTGCCAAAACCGATCCCATCAATATACAGGCTGTATGTCCTGGGGAACGGCGTCTGGTTTTATATCACAGGTAGAACCTTTCGGTTCTCGAAGAAAAGAATAGAATCCTTCCAGAGCGAGCGCGGAATAATGAAAGCTCTTGGGAGAGCAGGTTTTGCCAACATCCGATTCACCCGGACGCAAGCTCGATTTATCGTAGAAATCGTCAAGGAGTAATTCCGAACAAGAGACTGGACTCGGCATGGTCAATGAAAGGGCCGAGGATCTTCCGAGACAAATCATCCTGGAACTATTGATGAGGCCGCAAACAATAACTTTCGCGAGCCGGCAAGCTAAATGGCTTCTCGTAATCGGCTGCGGCCTTCGCATGACATTTTTCTTCTTCTCCCGGAACAATGGCGGTGATGCATTCGCTCGCGCGGCCGTAACCGCGCGTTGGCTTCAGCATCCTAGTTTCAGCCTGGACTTCGGAGGGCCGAGGTGGCCGCCGCTACATTTTTGGTTAATGGCTTTATTCGCGCAGATCGTCCCGGATGTGATACTGGCCTGCCGGCTTCTAAGTTTGGTAGCGGGCTTAATGTCGCTCTGGCTGTTTTGGAGACTGGTGTCTCGCTTGTACGGCGATTGGGCGGCTATACTTTCCCTCGCAGTGTTTACGTTTTATAGCCTGCATATTGCGTACAGCACTACCTCCTCTTCCGAAGAAATATTTGTCGCTTTCGTCCTCGGGGGCCTGCTTGGAGTCTTTACGTTCCGCGCCTCGGGAAAGTATGGCGCACTCGTTGCAGGTGGCCTATCGCTCACAGCGGCTGCGGCCATTCGTTTCGAGGCCTGGATCGTAATTTTTGCACTCGCCCTGATTTTCCTGCTAGGCCAGGAGAGCCGGCCATTCCTTCGCGGCGGGTACTGGAAGGCGTTGCTTGCATTCGGAGTCACGAGTGGGGCTTGGCCGATCTTCTGGAGCATACACACTTGGCTTATGACGGGGTATCCATTTTATGGCCTAACCGACAATCGAGCGAGCATACCAGCTCAACTTGCGGTGAACCCGCATGGGCCCTTCTATGAGCTGGCACTGTCCCCAGGCGTGATCGTGCTGACGCTTACGCCGGTCGCGATAGCTGGAACGTTGTACGGATTGTGGCTGTCGCTTCAGAAGCGGAAGAATCTCGATTTTGCATTCGTGGTGGCATTCTTCGCATTATTCCAGTTCGCTACTATAGCGACACATGGGATCTTAGCTCTGGCGCGGTATACGCTGATGCTAGGAACTCTTTGCGCCGCGATTGCCGGCTACGGTCTGGCGGAACTGAGCGCGAAAGTTTTCGGGACGAGACGCGATCGCACACTAGCCGTTTTGACGGCCGTGCTAGTTGCCAACCTTGCACTCATTGTTGGTCTTAGCCAGTACCGCAATCCCTTTGAGGATAAGTTTCGCTCCGTTTCTCCTCTCATGCAATTCCCCGTTCATGTTGAAGAGGTGGGGAAGATTCTGCACCCCAGAATGAAACTGACGGACCACGTCATAGTCGACAATTACAACGATGAACCGAACATACTAGGGATCGCGATCGGGCTTCCCTTGCTTGCAGGAGACCGTGCGTTTTTCGTGTCCGATCTAAACGGAACTGATCCATTTCCTTATCTGAATTCCCGACACCCACGCTTCGCTATCTTGTCACCACGGGGCATGCTCGGGTCCAGCCTTGACATGCCAAAGGATTGCTCAAAGTATTTGGTGATCCGCGGCATAGAATTTCAGTGTATTTTTAGAAATAATATCTATTGGGTTTACGAAATCCATTACCGGTCGACAACTAGCTAGGTGGCCCCTGCGAATGTATTTTTCTTCGGCGCACTCTAATCAACCACTACTTTCAAATCCGTAGGCGGTTGAGGTGCGTCGGGCACGGGAGCGGTTGACGTATTCTTTATCCCAGTCGCAACCACATACGCATCTGTATAATCCGTTATGCCACCGTAAATCTGGCCCAATCCGAAATCGGAATCGAAGATGACGTACGCTCCATCCCGGCTGATGGAATCTCGTGAAACTTTCCAGTAATCAGAAGGTCCGGGCCGGGAACGGGATTGGAATACGCGATAAATCCTCGATCCGTCCGGACTCAGTATGGCCGAATCGTTATTGAGATAGCCCCATTGTCCCGCAGTGGTCGGATTATTATTGGCATTGGTAGGCTGGTTCCAGTTCGCATTGAGGGGATAAGACGCTGAACTCGTGCCGCTGAAGCTGCTGCCATCCTCATCGCTAAATTCGATCCAGTTGTTGCCGACAAGGTTCCTTGTGCTGCCCAGGTGTGCGTCGCCACTCCAAGGAGTTGCCACCATGATGCAGGTGACTCCACTCCCATCCACTCGGATGGTTTCGACACCACCTTGACCGCCATTCCCGGAGCCGGCACAGCCCGGTATGCGCGGGTAAGTGTCGAATGTAACCACAATGTCGTTTCCGCTGTCGTCTCGGCTTTCCACCGAGTGATTGTTCGTGTCGGAGAGGTGCCGCACATAATTCGCGTTTGCTGGCGTGCATCCGATCCCGGAGCATGGTGCGCCGAATAACTCAAACCCGGTTAGGCATGGTCCAGACGTGCAGGAGCCGAATGGCGTCTGGATATGCGAGCCGCCCCAGTTCACCACCATCTGATTGCTTCCAGTAATCTGCACGTTGTCGAATGACTGAGTGAAGTTATAGACCGGCCCTTTCGTATCGGTCGATATGGTGTACACGAAAATATCGGTGCTTCCGTCGGAAGTACGCACGCCATCCAGCACAATGTGGTCGGGAGAGAACATGTCACCCTCACCACCGCCGAAATCAATATGGGTGTATTCGGAAAAGGTGTGCAGCGTGGTCGAAGTGACCGTGCAGCTTGGCGCGCAACTGGAATAGTTTGACGGAACGGTCAGCTTATAGAGGACATTACCGGAGCCAGGATTGACGATGTAATAGCACACCAAAGGATTCACGGGGTCCCATCGGCAACCCTCGCCTCCGCCCCACGGCAGGCTTCCTCGCGGCACGATGACGTTCCCGGAAAGGTCGGTGAGGAAATAGGAATTGCAGCTCAATAAAACGAGCGTGTCGTTGGCATTAACAGGACTCATGTTGGAATATTCATGGTTGCAAAAGTTTCCGTTAGCCGGAGACACCGTGGAGTTCGTCAGCCGTCTGATCGTGCAACCATAGGTATTATCCGTAATCGTCCCACCGACACTTGCCGGAGGACCAATCGTTGACCCGTCGTAGTGTTCTTCGCTTGCCGTGGCGTAGTGTGCAGCAATGTGGATTCGCGAATCATTGAGCGATCCGCAAGTGGGGGAAGATTGCGCTTTGGCCGTAGAACAAGCAGCAAGAATGATCAGTATGGTGAGTGATATTCTCATGATCTCGTTCCGGTTGCAAGAAAAGTTGATCCTGCGGTGACAAACATGTTCTGGTCACCCCTATTATTGTAAGCCACTCTGCCGCCTCCGATAGAGATTTCCGTACACCACCTCTCGTGACCTAAACCTGAAGATCCCGATAAACTTTCCAAGTCTATCGTTTCCCTAACTCACGAAACTACTGGCCGAAAGGATAGGTAAGGAACAGGTGTCATTAGTATTTGATGCCCACACCGACCAAGACAAGCTACAAAAAGGGTTTATCGCGTAGTCGCTCCACCAGCACCGCACCAAAACGCTCCGTGTTTCGCGCGATGTCGTAATCACGCACGATGCGAGCCCGTCCCCGCATGCCTATCCGCAGGCATAACTCGGGAGATTCCAAAAGATTGCGGATGACTTTTTTTAAGTCCTCCACATCCCCAACCGCGAACAGCATTCCCTCTACACCATGCTCGATCAACTCGGGTACACCTGTGATGTGAGGAGCGACGCAGGGTATCTGCATAGCCATGGCTTCCATCAGCACGATCGGAATGCCTTCCGCCAAGCTGGGCAGTACGAATAGATTCGCTTTAGCATACAGCGTCATGAGCTGAGTTTGATCGACCCAGCCAGCGAATTCGACGTTAGATGCGATGCCCAGTTCGGCGGCAAGTCTCTCCAGCCATGGGCGGTCGGGCCCATCACCTACAATGCACAATTGGACCGGGCAGCTTTCCGCTTGCAAGACCGCAACAGCTTCGAGCAGCAACGCCTGCCCTTTCTCCGGCGCTAGACGACCCACGCTCAGTAGGCGCGGCGGCGAGGAGATAGTTTGCTTTGTTCGGGATGCAAACTTCGCTGCATCTATTCCAAGAGGAACGTACACCAGCTTGGACCATTCACTCCGGTCGCATGCAAGCATCAGTTGGCCGCGTTCATGGCGGCTGATTGAGCGCACGAACAGCGCGCCCTTGATGCGCTCGGTCAGACGCGCGGCCGAAGGATCGTACAACTCCCCGAATCCGTACACTCCAAACGACATCGTAACCGGGAATGCGCACGCGGTGATTAGGGCAACACCTGCGGAAAAACTCGCGTGAACGTGAGAAATGCTCAGTTGCCGCATGCGCCGGCCGACTAGAATCGCCTCGGCAAAGTATGCCAAATGATAGGCTACTCGCTCGGGGCTGCTCCCTGCCAATCCGAGGGCGAAGATTAGTCCACGCAAATAACGCAGCGGATGCCAGAGAAACTCACCAATGTTCAGGAATGCAACCAGCGACGCCGGCACAGACTTAACGTAATAAGTGCGCGCTACCTCCTCGCGCTCATCCTGACTGAGCTTTTCTAGCGGACGATCGGGTAGGCTTATCGACACCACCGACACTTCGAGGCCAAGGCTTCGGAGAAGCCGTACCTCAGCGAGCAGATATCCATGATTGATGGCCGGGAACTGACTAATCAGGTAGAGCAACTTCGTCTGGTCAGCCACGAGCCGCCCGCTCCGCCGCGACCACGGCGGCAAATCCATCCGCCAGTGAAGTGCGCGGGTGCCAGTCAAGTTCTATGGCAGCGCGCGAAGTGTCAGCTCCCCCATCCAGGATTTCCCCTGGGCGAGGTTCGTCGGCGCTCACAACTGATTTGCAGACCCCAGCCGCATCATTGACCAGTTCGGCCACTTCCGCCACACTCGCCGAGCGCCCGCTGCCAATGTTAAAGGCGCCACGGGCGCCGGGGCGCAATGTGGCCAGCAAAAGCGTGACGGCATCTTGTACATAAAGATAGTCCCGTTTGGGGCGCAGGTCTTTGACGCGCACCACCGCTACAGATGCGTCCAGAACTTGGCGGACGATCGAAGGAATCAAAAATGAATGACGCTGCCTCAGACCGTAAATGTTGAAGGGACGCACGATCACCGGGGGAGCCCAAAGTACTGCTCATGGAATCGAGTCATGTTTTCGGAGAGAATCTTCTTGTGATGGATTGGCGGCCGCCCGGTGGATGGTTTTCGGCGATCGGCAATCGTAGCGGCAGACCATACACGTAAGAGCTTACCAGAGTTAACGTAGCTTGATTGCGACGACAGTTTTAAAGAACGTTCACCGTACTCATCACGTTAGAGGTGTCGAAGATACGGAGATTCTGCTAACTTTCTGGTACGAACTCTTCCCAGCCAGATGAAACACGCGGCCCACACCCTCCATGGGTAGCGCGCAATTGGTGATATCCCCGTCGGCAATCGAATGCGGCCGTACTACGCGAGCCTGTAATCCGAATGCTGCAACTAAGTGGCGGTCCCAATAATCTGTCGCGCCAGTTACTCTATTATAGTTGGTGACGAAGTAACAGTCATCGCCGACGATTTTCACATTCTTCTACCGCACGCATGTAGTCATCCACGCGGCCAATATCCCGTCAATAGCTGGCATAGCAGTCGGCAAAGGCAGCAGTCTGCGTCCCTATACGGTAACCTCGCTCTTTTCGGTGCGCAATCGCTCGTGGTCGCAAATTACCGGGACACTGGCGCCCATTGTTTCGCCGATGAACTTGGCCAAATCACCGAGGGCAATCTCATGGTTCGATCCGACATAAGCTATGATTATATAGTTGTTTCCCCTCCTGTGGTGGGTTGAATCAACTCCCATCCTTGGCCATTCTCACAAGACGAAGCGGACGGACATTGCGCTGGGCTACAGGCTGCCCACCTCGGCGTGTAACCCTGGCGAGCAAATCCAACCTCACAGCCCATGACTGTGATATA
>Ga0307373_10006934_pt1 | contig 17860 bp, 16 predicted proteins | sample OX2MG_FD_202534 | JGI IMG/M metagenome (GOLD analysis project Ga0307373, IMG submission 202534) | Soil microbial communities from Risofladan, Vaasa, Finland - OX-2 | ecosystem: Environmental > Terrestrial > Soil > Coastal area > Acid sulfate soil | place: Finland: Risofladan, Vaasa | collected... | reverse complement strand
CTGCATTAGGCAAAGACTGACGGTTGAGCGCGACGGAGTCCTTGCCCGAATTCAGACCCAGAATCCGCGAAGTACGACTCGTCGACCAAGGGGACATCCATCAACAGCCGGATCGTTGTCCTCTTAGCGGCGCCGTTGGGCCCAATGAAACCGAGAATCTTGCCGCGAGCAACTTCCAGCTCGAGGTCGAAAATGCAGCGGTGGGACACGTAATCCTCGGTCGGGCCTGGGGTGACGACGGCAGACTCGATCATGCCACCAAAGTGCCAGCCGGTTCGGTGAGGAGGGCAGGGTCGATCGTCCCGCCCTGGCGGGGCCGATGGCCGTGCCTCCAGATTGGCCGTTACGCTCCCATCGACGACTCTGCAGCGCTCTGGGATAACGTCCGCAGTCGGTGAAGCGTCCGAGGAGGCCCACGCATCCTCCAGAACTCCCTGTTCACCATCACCACCCTCGTTGAGCTGCCGAAGATTATCTTTAGCAGCGAGGGCTTGGATTAGCTGTAAGGCTGGCGTTCATGTCGTAGAGCTTTGCTACTGCACCGCGATCGTGATCTTGTACGTCTTCAACGGCGCAATATCTGTTTCCCAGGAGCGGCGGTAGACGAGTGTCAGATCGGTTTTGCCTGCGGTCTTCGGCTGGAACCAGAAGTTGTACGTGCCGCCTGCGCCCAGTGCGCTGCTCGAAGGCGTGAACTTCGGCATGCCTGATTGTTCCAGGACTGAGGGATTTCCGATGGTCACCTCCCAGTCGTAGCCGGTCGACGGGTTCCCGGGCAGTTGAAGCAGGACCGAAGTTCCTGCGGACATGTTCACCGTCTTGCCGTTGTCGCCTTCACCGAGCGTCACTGACGGGTTCGTGCCTGATCCTCCTAGAGCCTCCGCAAGTAGAAACGCACCCGCGAACAGGCCAAACAACAGCGTGACGAAGACGCCGATGCTTCGCTCGTGACGGAGCGCCACGGCAATGACCGCGAGGAGCCCTGAGGCGGCCATCGCGATGAAGACGAGCAGATAGTTGAAGGGGAGTCCAAATGCAGGTGTCAGCGCCAGCCGAGCGAGCAGAAGCAGGAGCGACAGTCCGAACAGCCCGAGGGCGATCCAGCCGCTGACCGAAGCAGGCAGCAGCCGGGGCCCTTTCTCGATTCCGCGAATAGGAACCGCCATGAGAGCAGCATCGTGCGCGAGGGCCGCTGTTCAAAGGGGCCTAGGGCCCGGGACCGAGCTTCCATCCGGCCCTGGGCCAACCGCTCGTGACCTGCGTCGCCCAACTGGCGGCGACCTCGGGCGAGTTTAAGATCATTCGGACGCAGCACCTTGCTCCGACATCAGACGTGGGACGGACCGCCGTAGACCCTGGCACGGCCGTTCGTCCCTCGAGGAGCTCAGGCTGCCGGGACTATCGCGCCTTGCGCCACGGGCGCCGGCAGAGCGCGGACACTCCTGTAAAGCAAGGTCCAGTACACCGACGAATACGCCGAGTAGGCTCCCGCTGCAGCCAAGAGAACGCCGAAGAAGAAGACCGCCCCGACGGATCCCGCCACGATCGCTCCGGTCGTTCCGCCGATCGCCCAGCCCCCAAGCCCGACCGCGACGGCGGGAATGGCGACCGCCACGGCGAACACCGCCATAGCGATCCCGATCCCGATGGACAGGACGATCAGGAGCAGCCAGCCAAGGCCGACCGCCTTGAGGTGCGAGCGAATCATTCGAAAGCCAGCGCTCAGACTCGCAGCCACATGGCCACCCTCCAGCACAACTATTCGCTGGGCGAGCTCGAATGCGACGCCAAGCGCCAGCCAGAACGCCACCGAGATAAGGAAGGCCACAACGGCAAAGAGCCCGAAGCCGAGAGCGGCCGGGGTGGAGTTCATGGCCGCGACGACGGTCGCCAAGACGAGTGTGCCGACGAGCACGCCAGGCACAAATGCGAGCAAGAAGGTAAGCAGCCGCAGGCCCGCGATCCGCCAGCCGCTCGCGTAGCCCGAACGCCAAGCCGTGCCCAGCCTGTAGTCGTGACCCGCGGCGTGCTCCACCGCGGCGTGGATGATTCCACCCGTCGCGATGCTGCCGAGAACGAACATCACGATGCAGACCACGAGGAAAAATGCGAGGATCCCGACGATCCATTCCCAGTTGCCGTTCCACGTGTTCTGGACGGCAGCCCAGCTGGGCCCCGTGTAGGTGCTGGACTGGGTGTAGCTAGTGCCGCTGCTCGAGAAGTTGTACGTGGTCGCGCCGCCGGCGAGGAAGCCCAACAGCCACAGGTAGGGGCGTCGGGCCACAATCTCGAATGGTCGCTTGATCAGGTAGCCGTAATTCATGTTTCTCTTCCTCCGAGTCCCAGGATCTGACGACAGCGACGAGAAGCGAAGGGGCATCAGCCCCGGCTTTGTTGGGCCTGACGGTCCTCTCAGTCGTGCCCATCTGGCGCCCCTGGTTTAGCGCCTGAGTTCGCATGGCGGCCCAGGGCTCCATGGCTCCTCTGCGCGTGCCGGACAACGGCGTTGCGCTGAGCCTCCATCGGACGGGTCTAATGGCTCTAACCCTCCAGCCGATCCAGAGGCACGCTCGGATTCGCTCACCCGGCTGATGACCGATATGAACTGATTTCGAGGGCAGTCGCGTCGCCTCCAGCCGGTTGGCTGGCAATCGGGGTCGTCAGCGCGGATGGCGGCGGTGGTGCTCCACCTCCGCATGCGGCCAATGCAATTACGGTGACGAAACCTGCAAGCCAGTATCGGGTGCCGCCGAAGCTCACGAGACTCAACGTTCGATCCAGCGGCAGGTTGATTTTCCGGTCATCGGATTCCTGCCCAAAACCGTCGCATCGGGTGGGCCGCGTCTCCAGGGCCAAAGGCCCCTGCATGAGTGGGGCTTCTGAAGTGTGCGGGCGTCGAGCACTAGCTCGTCAGTGGCCTGGATCCTTGCGCTGCGGTCACGCGGCTGGCCAAAATGCGCCGCGCAGCAGCTCGCGTCGCGATCTCAGGCCCAGTTTGGCTCGGACATTGGCGGCGTGAGTCTCGACGGTACGGCGCCCGATTCCGAGCATCGTCGCGATCTCGCGATCCATGTAGCCGCTCGTGAGGAGCCTCGCGACCTCAGTCTCACGCGCGGTCAGGCGCTCTGGCGATCGGCAATCTGTTCGCCGGCGGTCGATGACACCGGAGTTCGCCGGATGGAAGCCGCCGCGTCCGTCTCCTCTGCAGACGGTGATCTCCCCGCTTGAAACGTTCAGGACAGCGAGATCGAGCTTGCCATCGCCATCGAAGTCGGCATTGACAAGGGCCAGTGGACCGTCACCGGTGAACACGACCGTCCTCGGATCTGCGGCAACGCTTCTGGAGAGTTCGTCGATCGACGTGCGCATGCTTTCCTCCACTCATTTCGAGCAGAGGTCTTGCCGCAGGCTGTCCTGCGCCGCTTCCGGGTTAAACCCCGCTCAGGCGGGTCCCAGTCGAAAGCGGCCTCCGGGCTACTCCCCTCGTCGTGGTCCAGAGGTTACCACCGGGCGACAACAAAGATCCGTACCGACTACGGAGGCGGTTTGCTGCCTACTCGGCTAGCTTGGTCGTCGAAGCGAAGGGGAGTAGCCCACGGCTCCGATCCCGTCATGACGGTGGATGCACCCGGGATCGGGGGTGGCGGCGAACCACTGGCAAGACCTCCGCCAAGAACACCGTAAGGAGGCCACTCATGCAACCACCCCACGAACCCGATCAGCGCCGGACGTGGAGCTTAGTCCGATGACCCAAATGAGGCTGGACCGGCCTGCTCGCCTAGAAGCGGTGCCGCTGTTAGCGGCCGAACGGCAGCGAATTGCTGAGGAACTGCAAGGACGTACCATTCGCCGGCTTTTCGCCATCGGTCTCAAGTTGCAGGCGGTGTCCTCTGACCGCGAGGATGCTGAGATCTCCAATCGCGTAGACGCTTGCGTGAGCGAACTGGACGTCGCGATTTCCGATCTTCGGGCGCTCATCTTCAATTTGGGGCCTCGAAATGTCTAGCCCCACGTTGTCAACGAGCACGCGTTCCTGGCCATTGCTCGAGGCGCGGCGCAGCACCGTCGCCGAACTCCAGGAGTCGCTCAGGTTGGCCGAGCGAGAGGAATTCGGCATTCGAGTCGTGGAGGTTGTCGGCGCTTTTGACATTCTGGATAGGGCAAACGCGGTCGAGAGCCGCGACTCCGCCATGTTGAGAGCGGAGGTTCTGTCCGGCAACCAGCTTCAAATCGAGCACGCAATGCAGCGAGCGGTCGAGGGTCAATACCGCTTATGCGAGGACTGCGAAGATCAAATTCCTGGCGAGCGGCTGAAAGCCTGGCCGGAAGCCACACGCTGTGTTGAATGCCAGCGCCGACATGAGCACAGTGCTGGGTCGTAACTCCAATCCGTTGTCCTGTGGAAGAGTCGGACAGTCGGGCCAACCGGGCAGCCTGCTAGGGGTCATTCGGCCCTGGCTCCGGGTGTACTTGTGAGACACGCTTTCTCATGTCATGACCATGAAGAACATCATCCTTGGAGTCGATAAAGACTCATCTGGCGGTGCGGCTGCAATCGCGGCTGAGTTTGCCAAGCGGCTTGATGCCCACGTAACCGTGGTGCATTTCGGCAGCCGAGCTTCGCTCGGCGACGATGCCGTAGCCGAGGTGGTCAAATCTCTTGAGCAATCCGGTGTGGCGTTCGACATCCGGCTGGAGCAACCGACCGTGGGTGCAACCATCACCGACAGTTTTGTAAACATGGCAGACGCTATCCATGCGGACCTGATCGTGCTCGGCTCGCGTGGCCGTCCGGCTCCGGTGGCGAGCCTGTTCGGCAGCGTCAGCCGCGAGGTCGTACGGACTGCCCACGTTCCAGTCCTGATCGTTCGTGACGCTGCTCAGCAGCGGGGTCTGACGGCTCGCCTTCTCCTCGTCGTCACCCAGGAGACACTTGGCTCGACTGAGCCGGATGCCGCGTTTGAGTTGGCTCGCGGGCTCGGAGCACGGGTGACGATCTTGCACGTGCACGGCTTGCTGGAGGACGCCGTCGAGGACCTGCTGAGAGTCCCGACCACCCGCCGTCCGGACCATATCGCGAATCGTCTGCTGGCCAAGTTCGGAGCTGCCGGGATCGAGGCCAATCTTGTCATCGCCGACAACCACGACGGGCTCGCCAGCGAGATCACCCGTGCTGCTCACGACGCGGGCTGCGATTTGATCGTGATTCCAGCCGGGACGAGCGATGTGGCTGAGCGCTGGGTGCTGGGCACGGTCGACGAGGAGGTCGCACGCCGTAGCGACAGTCCGGTCTTGGTCGCACCTCCGACTGATTCCGCCCGGACTGGCCCCGGCGACCGCTAGGATCGGCGCCGCCCTGTGCGAGGCCCAGCTGGCCGATAGAGCTATGAGTCCTCTCACCGAACCAACAGAGGCTGGAACGGTCCCTCCCAGTCAGGCACCTTCATCCCCGGTGGCCCGCCCGCCGGTGGCAATAGAAAATTTGGAGTTCATGCCTCTTTCCGAGACGCCCTCCGGCGGCTTGACTGAGCAAGAAGCTCGGCGGCGAACCGGTTCAGGCCTGGCCAACACGATCCGGGAGACCACCAGCCGGAGCGTGCCCGACATCTTGAAAGCGAACCTGCTGACCCGTTTCAACGCGCTGCTCGGCTCGCTGTTTGTCGCAATCCTCGTGGTCGGCCCGATCCAGGATGCAGTGTTCGGGTTGATCCTGGTAGCTAACGCTCTCATCGGCATCGGGCAGGAGCTGCGCGCAAAGGTCACCCTCGACCGCCTTGCCATCCTGGCCGCGCCGCGAGCGCGAGTAGTCCGCGATGGCGTCGCGCGGGGACTCCAGGTCTCCGAAATTGTTGTCGGGGATCTGCTCGAGGTGGAGGCCGGCGATGAGATCGTCGTCGATGGCGTTGTTGAGTCCGACGAACCCTTCGAGTTGAACGAAGCTCTCCTGACCGGCGAGTCGACGCCTGTCGCCAAGCTGGAGGGAGCCGAGGTTCTCGCTGGAAGCTTCGTCAGTGCCGGTCTGGGTCGTTACCGAGCGACTCAGGTAGGAGAAGCGTGCTACGCGCGCCGGTTGACTGCGGAGGCGCGGCGCTTCCAACTCGTGCGATCGGAGCTCATGCGCGGAATCAACCAGATTCTGCGGATCGTGACCTGGGTCATCGTGCCGACCAGCATCGTGCTGGCCGTCTCACAACTCAAAGCCAACCCGAGTCTCCCTGATGCTGTTCGAGGTTCGGTGGCGGGGGTGATTACCCTGGTGCCCGAGGGCCTGGTGCTGCTGACCAGCGCGAGCCTGGCTCTCGCCGTGATCCGACTGGGCCGCCGCAGGGTACTTGTCCAACAGCTCCCCGCGGCCGAGATGCTGGCCCGCACGGATGTCATCTGCCTAGACAAGACCGGGACGTTGACCGAGCCGGAGAGCCACGTGGAGCGTGTGGAACCGCTCGCGGCGGATAAGGACTGGAGGGATGCCCTGGCTTCAATCAGCCGAGCGGATCCTCGTCCGAATGCTTCGATTCGAGCCATCGCAATCGCCTATCGAGCTCAGACCGGCTGGCTTCTCGAATCGATGGTGCCATTCTCGTCAGATCGCAAATGGAGCGCGTTCATGTTCGTGGGTCACGGCTGGTGGGTCCTCGGCGCGCCTGATGTGGCTTGTGGATCAAACCGAGCAGAACCACAGTCTCGAATCACATGTGGCTCGCATGACGTCTGCGGGCGAGCGCGTGCTCCTGCTCGCGCGGGCAGAGAACGCTCACGCAGAGCGTGGTTTACGCGGCCTGGAACCTGCTGCCCTAGTTGTGCTGACCGAGGAGATCAAGCCGGACGCGGCCGCGACACTTGCGCAGCTGGTCGCCCAGGGCGTGGCCGTCAAGCTGATCCCTGGCGACCATCCTTCCACCGTGGCAAGGATGGCTTTCAGGGTTGGCCTTCAATCCTCGACGGCGATCGACGGCCGAGACCTGCCGGAGTCGGAATCGGAGCTCGCACTGTTGGCGGCCTCGGCCTCTACCTTTGGGCGGGTGACCCCGGATCAGAAGCGCAGGCTGATTCGAACTCTTCAGGCGGGTGGACACACGGTCGCCATGGTCGGTGACGGTGTGAACGACGTCCTGGCGTTGAAGGAGGCTGATCTCGGAATCGCCATGGGCACGGGCAGCGGAGCCGCTCGGGCAGTCGCCGCGGTGGTGCTCCTGGATGGCTCTTTCGCCGGTGTGCCGGCCGTGCTTGCCGAGGGCCGGCGTGTGATCGGCAACGTTGAGCGGCTGGCCAGTCTCTTCTTCACCAAGACGGTCTATGCCTTCTTGCTGGCGGTGTCTGTCAGCGTGGCGGTCGTGCCCTTCCCGTTCCTGCCCAGGCAGCTCACTCTAATCAGCGCGTTCACCATCGGCATCCCATCTGTCTTTCTTGCTTTGGCGCCGAGTTTCGAGCGGTCCTCAGGGAACTTCCTGGGGCGGGTCATGCGCTTCGCGGTCCCTTCGGGCCTGGTCGCCGGCGCCGCCACCTTCGCCGCCTATGCCCTGGCGGTCAACGAGCCCAACATTTCAGTGGCCGAGGAGCGCACCGTGGCCACCATCGTCATCGCCGCCATCGGGCTGTGGATCCTCGACCGCTTGGCGCGACCGCTGACGGCACGCCGCCAGGCTCTGTTGGTGGCGATGACAGTCGGGCTCCTCCTGGCTTTCCTGCCTCCGTCACTGCGTGCGCTCTTGGATCTGGACCTACCCAGGCCGCTCGTCGCCCTCGCCGCCGTTGGCGTCGTTGCGCTGGCGTTCCTCGGCCTCGAGGTCGGCGATCGAGCCGCAATGTGGATCGGGGGCTGGGCCCTCCGTCTGGGAGGCGTCGGCCGGCAAAGCAAGCGTGTCCGCGAGCGTTGATGCCTGTGCCGACAGAGGATTCTTCGGTCGCCGCCATTGACGGCCTGTCCGAGTCAGTTGCTCAGGCCAGGCTGAAGGCAGAGGGGTATAACGAGCTGCCCCGCCCGGGTCGGCGCACCCCTTTCCGCATCGTCTTCGAGGTCTTGCGCGAGCCAATGATGGCGTTGCTGCTCGGCGGCGGCGTGATCTATCTGGCTCTCGGAGACCGTACCGAAGCGCTCATTCTGCTGGCGTTCACGACGCTGTCGGTCTCCATCACGGTGGTGCAAGAGACCCGCACAGAGCACGTCCTCGAGGCTTTGCGCGACCTGACGAGCCCGCGGGCGCTGGTGATTCGCGATGGTGAGCGCAAACGAATAGCCGGCCGCGAGGTGGTTCGTGGAGATTTGGTGGTGCTCGCCGAGGGAGATCGGGTGCCGGCCGACGCGGTACTCGTGCAGGGTCACGACCTCCAAACTGATGAATCGCTGCTGACCGGCGAGTCCGTGCCGGTTCGCAAGATCGCGCGCGGAGTCACATCGCCGGATGGTGGTCGGCCGGGAGGCGATGACCTGCCATATGTCTTCTCCGGTTCGCTGGTTGTGCGCGGCACCGGAATCAGCGAGGTGACCGCAACTGGCGCACTGAGCGAGATCGGCAAGATTGGCCATTCGCTGAGCACGCTCGAGCCGGAGCCGCCACGGCTGCAGGAGCAGACCCGCCGGCTTGTAAGGAATTTCGCGATCGTCGGTGCCGCCGTCAGCGTGCTGGCCGTGGTGCTCTATGGAGTCTCGCGCGGAGGATGGCTCGAAGCGCTGCTCGCCGGCATCGCCCTCGGCATGTCGATGATGCCGGAGGAGCTCCCGGTCGTGCTCACGGTGTTCATGGCGGTCGGCGCATGGCGAATCTCGCGAGCACGTGTTCTGACCCGCCGCGCCGCAGCAATTGAAACCCTCGGTTCAGCGACGGTCTTGTGCACGGATAAGACCGGCACCCTGACCGAGAACCGAATGTCGGTGGTCGAGTTGCGCCTTAGCGGAGGCGAGACTGTCCAGCTCAGCGCCCCTAGTGACGGAAAGGTGCCGGACGACTTTCATGACCTGGTCGAGTTCGGCCTTCTCGCCAGTGCGCCCGACCCCTTTGACCCAATGGAGAAGGCGTTTCATGATCTCGATCGCGAACAACTGGCTGAGGGCGCCCACATTCACGGCGCCGATTGGAAGCTCGTTCACTCCTACGGGCTCCGCCCCGACCTACTCGCGATGTCGCAGGTCTGGGGGCCGAAGGCTGGCAACCCAGTCTTGGTCATCGCTGCCAAGGGCGCACCTGAAGCCATCGCCGACCTCTGCCACCTCGGGGCGCCGGATCGCCCTGCGCTGACACAGTCTGTCGAGGCGATGGCCGCTGAGGGTCTTCGGGTATTGGGCGTAGCCCGTGCGTCATTCGCGGGGCATGACTGGCCTGCGTCACAGCACGACTTCGATTTCGAGCTCCTCGGTCTCGTGGGCCTTGCCGATCCACTCCGCCAGAGCGTGCCGGCAGCAGTCAGGGAATGCCGGTCAGCAGGTATCCGGGTGGTCATGATCACCGGCGACTATCCCGCTACAGCAGGAGCCATCGCCCGCCAGGCCGGCATCGATGCGAGTGATGTCGTCACCGGAGCGGAACTCAAGCAGCTCAGCGACGCCGAGCTTGTTCGACGTGTGCGTACGGCGACAGTCTTCGCGCGGATCCTGCCGGAGCAGAAGCTTCGGATTGTCCAGGCGTTGAAGGCGGCCGGCGAGATCGTCGCCATGACCGGTGACGGCGTCAACGATGCGCCGTCGCTCAAGGCGGCGCATATCGGTATCGCCATGGGCGGACGCGGCACCGATGTGGCGCGCGAGGCTTCTTCGATCGTGGTCCTCGACGATGATTTCGGATCGATCGTCAAGTCGATCCGGCTCGGACGCCGAATCTACGACAACCTACGCAAAGCGATGGGCTTCATCTTCGCTGTGCACGTCCCGATCGCGGGGCTCGCGCTGATGCCGCTGCTGTTCGGTCTGCCGATCTTGTTCGGGCCCATCCACATCGCGTTCCTGGAGATGGTCATCGATCCTGTGTGTTCGCTGGTCTTCGAAGCGGAGACGGAGGAGGGCGATGTGATGCGTCGCCCACCCCGACATCCAAATGAGCCGCTGTTCTCGCGTCGGTGGATCGGATGGAGCCTGTTGCAAGGCACCTTCGCGTTTGCGGTGGTCGCCGGCATCTTCGTCGTGGCACTCCAGCGAGGAATGCCAGAGGTTGAGGTTCGAGCGCTGACGTTCTTCTCGCTAGTGGTGGCAATAGTCGGCTTGATCTTTGTGAATCGCTCGTTCAGTGCCTCGCTCTTGACGGCCTTCGGACGACCGAATGCTGCGCTCGGGGCGGTGCTCGTTACCGTCGTTGCAGTCTTGAGCCTGTCGCTCTTGTGGCCCTTCGCTCAGGGACTGTTCAGCTTCGGGCCGCTGCACGTGGACGATCTCGCGGTGACGGTTGGCGCCGGCGCCGTTTTGCTGGTTCTGCTCGAGGTCGTGAAGCCGTTGTGGTGGCGAACTCGCGCGCGGTCCTCAGCTGTGAGCTGAACTGCAAGGGACGCACAAATCGCTGCTGTAATTGGATAGCAATACGGCATCGCTGGGTCGGGCCGGACTTCCCCTTCCCGGAGGGCAGTTGAGCATCCGAGTCTTCTAAGACCGCGCCAGACCTCTTCTGAACGGCGTCAACAGGCCATCTTGTCGGCTGGACTGGTTCGCGGTGAGTCCACGTTCGGACCGCTCGACCTGCTCAATAATCTCAAAGCTATGACGCGGACTCGCAGGCGCGCAAAGTCGCCCGAGTCGCCGAGGAGGACCAACGAGATGATTGATTTGGCTCCGTCAAAGCGGAGCCGGGCAACGAAGTTGACCATCGCCGGGCTGTTTGCCGCGACGAGCATTGTTCTGGGAGCGTGTGGCGGGGGTGGTGGGACGACCACTCCGCCCAGGCTCATCGTCGGCGCCATTTCCGTCGGCTCGATTCACGACGCCGGCTACAACCAGGCAGAGCACGACGGATTGGTACCCATGACCAAGTCCGTTGTCAGCCTCAAGCTCCGGAGACGGAGAACGTCCCCGAGGGTCCAGGGGTCGAGTCGGTGATGGAAAACATGATCAAGCAGGGGCGACGCTCATCTTCCCGATGAGCTACGGCTGTCAGGACTTTGCTCTGAACGTTGCCGCCCGGCACCCCAACGTCTACTTCGAGCACCCGGCGGGCTACAAGAAAGCCGCCAATTTCGGCACCTATTTAGGCCCATGAGCCTGAAGGCAATCGCCAATCTCGGCTACGACCTTCGACCACCATGGAGTCAAAGTTCGCGGTCTCGATCAAGTTCGATCTGCGGCTACAGAGCGCTTGAGATGACGAGCACCGGCCGTTTGCTGTGGAGGACCAGGCCCGGCAACGGTTGCGGTCTCTTCATGTCGGGCGGCAGTCGTTTCTGTCATGAGATCGATACCAATCGTCGGCCTTGATACAGCTGCGCCGCCCGAGGAGGCAGCCTCGCGGCGTTCGGGCCGTTCGGCCTTCCCCGAGCCGCTCGGGCGACTCTACGGGTCCGGATGAACATTGGGAATCCATTCGATTTTGGTGGATGCAGCGTGGCGAGCACAGCGTTAGCCTCGGCGGCCCGTCCGAACCGGGCCTTTCGGCCCTTTCGCAACCGGCCGTGGGCCTTAACTTTGGATTCGAGACGGGTCATTTGTAGCGGGCCCGAGTGACTCCTGCTTGGACGACCAGAGGTCTGCGAAGGAGGCTGAAATGGCGGCAGTGATCCAAAGAGAGGCGGCAGTGGCCAGGCCACGGGACGTGGCGGTTCCAGTTGCCCAGTTTGCCAACCCGGCTCCGCTCGGACTGCTCGGCTACGGGATGTCGACGGTGCTCCTGAGCCTGGCCAACGCTAACGTGTATGCGCTGGGGACGATGGTCTTGGCGATGGCGGTACTCTTCGGAGGCGTGGCCCAGCTGGTGGTCGCGACCATGGCCTTCCGCCGCAACGACACGTTCGGCGTGACGGCCTTCGGCGGGTACGCGTTCCTGTGGCTAACCTTCGCTTTCCTGCTGATCGGTCAGCAGCACAACTGGTGGCCGGTGGCCAACTCGGGAACCGCGATGGGCTGGTACCTGTTCATGTGGGCGGTCTTCAGCCTTGGCCTGTGCGTTGCATCCTTTGCGGCCCCTCGGTTCCTGACCTGGGTCCTGGCGCTGACAGTGATCCTGCTGGCGCTGCTGGCGGTCGCGAATTGGACTAACAACACCTCGATCACGCAGATTGCAGGTTGGGAGGGAATCCTGACCGGCGCCTCTGCTGTGTATCTTGCCTTCGCGTTCGTGCTCAACGAGATGTTCGGACGCACCACCCTGCCGGTGGGCGGACCGCTGATGCACCCTTCCACGTCCGCTTGATCAATCAAGGAGGAGTATCGACATGGGAACCATCGCCAAGGTCGCTGAGCTCGTCGCTGTGCGCCGCTACACCGCCGGCCTGATCGGGCCGAGCCTTCGGATGGACGAGGTGGTCAAGGACGGCGGGATCATCGAGGCGGTCACCCCGCCCGGTTGCTGGGGACCGATGATCACGCCCAAGTTCGTCGGCGGCCATGAGGTCTCCTGGCCGGTTGCGGTTGAGGGCGCCAAGGTTGGCGACGCTATCGCGATCACGATCGAGCGTGTGCAGGTCATGTCCGAGGCCACCAGCTCGGGGACCATGGTCCCCAAGCAGGCCGCCTTCGGCAGCGATCCTTTCGTCGACAAGAAGTGTCCCGGCTGCGGCACCCTCTGGCCCGCCAGCCGCCTGGAGGGCACTGGCGAAGGGGCCGTGCGCTGCGCGAAATGCGGAGCCGAGTGCAGCCCGTTCGGCTTCGGAGAGGGCTACACCATTGCATTCGACGCGGATCGGATCGTCGGGTTGACCGTGGATGAGAAGAGGGCTCACGATTTCGCGCTCCACGCTCGCGAAATTGCAGCGCTGCCGGAGGGCAGCGAGCAGTACCCGATCCTGGTCTACGAACCCCACACGATGCCGGGCACCCTGGCCCGGCTGCGCTCGTTCATCGGCAACATAGGCACGATTCCCTCCAAGGACATGCCCGACTCGCACAACGCCGGCGACTTCGGGTCGTTCCTGATCGGAGCCAAGCACCGGTTCGCGATGTCCGAGCAGGAGCTGAGGGAGCATCGGACCGACGGCCACCTTGACTGCGACTCGGTGCGGGCAGGCGCTGTGCTCCTGGTGCCTGTCAAGGTCGACGGAGGCGGCATCTACATCGGCGATTCGCATGCCAACCAGGGCGACGGCGAGCTTTCCCTCCACACCACCGACATCACGGCGAATGTGCGCGTACGAGTCAACGTGCTCAAGGGACTGAAGCTCGAAGGTCCGATTCTGCTTCCAGTCGTGGAAGACTTGCCTTGGATCGCGCGGCCCTTCAGCAAAGAGGAGCTCGAGCGAGGCAGAGCGCTTGGCAAGCGCTACAGCGTCCAGATGCAGGGCCCGACGGCACCGGTGCAGTTCATCGGCACCGCCGCAACCATCAACGAAGCGGCGGACAACGCAATCGAGCGGGCGTCAAATCTGCTTGGGATTTCCCAGGCCGAGATCCGCAACCGCTGCACGATCAGCGGGGGCGTCGAGATCGCCCGCCTGCCGGGAGCCGTTCAGCTCTCAATGCTGGTATCGCTGGAGAAGCTGGACCGGCTTGGTCTCGGCGACCTGGTGCGCCGCCAGTACAACCTAGCCGCTTGAGAATCGAGTTGAGGGGGACGATCAGCGCTGCTCTGGGAGCCCGGGCTTTCGAGCTTGAGCTCCCGGAGACTGGTCTCCCCCTCGGCCGGCTGCTGGAGACGCTGGTCGTGGCCCATCCGCGGGCCTCCCGCTATCTGGGCGGAAAACCCGACCCGACGATACGCATCGTGCTCAACGGGTCGATGCTCGAACCGGGTGAGAGTCCGACCATACACGAGGGGGACAGCCTGCTCCTGATCCAGGCGGTCGCCGGCGGCCAGTCCGAGTAGACGAGGGGTCACTCGAGGTCGGCCCGGGCATGTACGCGCTCGCGATGGGTACGGCGGCGATTTCGGCGCTCATCTTCGGCCGGTGGTTCGACCGCTGGGGGATGCCGTCCTTGATGTTCGCTGCCATTCTCTCAGCCGGATTCGCGCCGTTCGCCTTTCTCGGCAATCTCGGTGTTGCTGCGATCGGTGTCGCGCTGTGGGGCGTCGGCATGGGGATACAGGATTCGATCATGAGTGCGCCGATCTCGGTCATGGTGCATTCGGACCGGCGGGCGTATGCATTTGGGATCTTCAACGCGCTTTACGGAGTGGCCTGGTTCGTCGGCAGCGCAGCCATGGGGATCATCTACAGCTATTCCATCCCGGCGCTCGTGATCTTTTCCGTGGTTGCGCAGCTGGGTACCGTCGTGGTCCTGTTTTCAACTCGCAAACGCGTCCTGGCTGCCGGGAGGTAGGCATGACCCCCGAAACCGCTCGCTTCAGCATCCTTTTTGACCCTATAGACGCCGGCCGGGAGCTCGAGGATCGCGAGGAGCCGGCCTTCTTCGCCGACCTCAACCTCGACCAGGTCTTCGACGCCGTCGCGGGCCCGCGGCGCGAGTACAACCTGGCGGCCTTCTTCCGCTCCCCGCTACCTACGGCGGCATCTGTCACCTACCGTCAGGACGTCTTTCGCGACATCGAGTCGGGGCTGGCGGAGTCTCTGGCGACATTCGCCGAGCAGATGCGCCGGGCGCGGAGCCACCTGACGGCTGCGCGACAACGCCAAGCTCGCTACAGCGTGGCCGCGTGGTTCCTCGACGCAGGCGAGATCTACTGCGCGGCCGTGATCGCCCTAGAAAAGGCTCTCTCGGACTTTCGACCCTCCTCGCTCGGCTTCCAACGCTGCTCTGCTTACCTCGCCGCCTATGTGAAATCGCGAGCGTTCCAGCAGTTGGCGAAGGAGACGACGCGAATCAAGCGCGGCCTTGGACAGTCGGGGTATTGCGTACGCGTTCGCGGAAGTCGAGTCGTGGTGAGCGACTATCGAGGAGAACCTGACTACAGCATCGAGGTGCTGGCTACCTTCAACAAGTTCCAGCAGCGCGACGCCGACAACCACCTGGTGAAGTTCACCACCGACTTCAACAACCATATCCAAGAGCGGATCGTGGAGCTTGTCGCTCGCCTGTATCCCGAGCTGTTCCACTCGCTGCTGAGCTATTGCGAGACACATCGGGCCTTTCTCGATCCTGTCGTGGCGCGGTTTGACCGAGAGGTGGAGTTCTATCTGGCTTACCTCGCCTATATCGAACCCCTGAAGTCAGCCGGGCTCAGCTTTTGCTATCCCGATGTTTCGACCAGCTCGAAAGAAGTCGACGCTGAGGAGACGTTCGACATCGCTCTGGCCAGCAAGCTGACACGCGAGAACCGGCACGTCGTCTGCAACGACTTCGGGCTGAGCCAAGGCGAGCGCATCTTCGTCGTGTCGGGTCCGAACCAGGGAGGAAAGACGACGTTCGCCCGCAGCTTCGGACAGCTCCACTACCTTGCCTCGCTCGGCTGTCCAGTGCCGGGCAGACGTGCGCGCCTGTTGCTCTGCGACCACATCTTCGCCCACTTCGAGAAACACGAGGTTATCGAGGACCTGCAGGGGAAGCTGCAGGAGGAACTTTTGAGAGTGCGCGCGATCCTAAGCGACGCGACCGACAGCAGCATCGTGATCATGAACGAGAGCCTGGCGTCGACCACTGCTGAGGATTCGCTCTTCCTGGGCCGTGAAGTCATCGGTCGGCTTATTGAGCTCGGCGTGCTCGCGGTCTATGTGACCTTCATCGACGAGCTGTCGCGGCTTGGCGCGAGCGTGGTCAGCATGGTCAGCACGGTTGTTCCCGACAATCCGGCTGAACGTACATTCAAGATCGAGCGCATGCTGGCGGACGGTCGTGCCTATGCACTCGCAATCGCGGAGAGGCATGGCCTGACGCATGGGTCGATCAAGGCGCGCATCGGGCGATGAAGGTCCTGCTCATGCATTACGACCGCAATTTCGACTGGCAACGAGAGTTGCCGGCGCAGGCTCCGAACCTCATCCAGGACCTCGGCCTTGAGGTCCTCTTCAACCACATGTCCGGCGGCGACGAGTTCCTGCTGCAGGTGGCACAGCGCGGCATGCTCTGCAGCCTCGCCGAGCCCGAGGCGATCATCTACAGGCAGCAGACCTTCAGCGACTGCCTCACGCATCCGGAGGTCGTGAGGGCGATCTACAACCTGACGGTCGAGACGCTGGTCGAGAAGAAGAAGATCTTTGGCTGGTTCAGTCAGACGCCGGAGCAGAACCTCCGCCATGCCGTCCAGGTCATGGAGCTGTTGGTTCGCATGCTTAAGCGGTTGCGACAGGTCGCGTTGGAAAGCGGCACGCTCTTCCATTCGCCGGCATTCAAGCGCTTCTTCGCGATGCTCCTCGAGGAGCTGGACGATGCGTATTTCGTGAACATCAACGAGCATCTTCGTCGGCTGCAGTTCCGACGAGGTGTGCTGATAAGCGCCGGCCTCGGCAAGGGGAACTCCGCCGTCGACATCGTGCTCAGGTCTCCGCTAACCGAGAGGCCGCGATGGTCCGAGTTGATCTTGGGGCCGCGTGACGGCCGTCTCCGGTTCGACGTGCACCCGCGCGACGATGCCGGTCACCAGGCGCTCTCCGAGCTCCAGGCGCGGGGAGTCAATCTCGTCGCCAATGCACTCACACAGTCCACCGAGCACGTGCTCGGCTTCTTCATCCAGTTGCGCGCCGAGCTTGCCTTCTATCTCGGCGGCCTGAACCTGCGAACGGGCCTCGAGGGAAGGGGTTTCGAGACCTCGCTTCCCGAGCCAAAGCCGGCCTCCGAGCCGTCACTGTCCGCGCTCGGACTCTATGACCCCGCTCTCGCACTCGTTGCCGGCGGCGGTGTCGTCGCAAATGATCTTGCAGCAGCCGGTAAAGAACTGGTCGTCATTACGGGAGCTAACCAAGGCGGCAAGTCAACCTTCTTACGCAGCATTGGGCTCGCCCAATTGTTGATGCAGGCCGGCATGTTTGTCCCTGCGACCGAGTTCTCGGCCAACGTAGCCACCGGTGTCTTCACGCACTTCAAACGCGAGGAGGACAAGACGATGACACGCGGCAAGCTTGACGAGGAGTTGAACCGCATGAGTCGGATCGTCGACCAAATCCGGCCCGGCGGCATCCTGCTGTGCAACGAGTCCTTCGCCTCCACGAATGAGCGCGAGGGCTCCGAGATCGGCCATCAGGTTATCGGTGCCCTGAATGAGGTGGGAGTAAAGGTGCTACTCGTAACCCACCTGTTCGACCTGTCGCGACGCTTCCGGAGTGAGGCTCCCGACGGTGTGCTTTTTCTCCGCGCCGAGCGGCTGGCGGACGGTTCGCGAACCTTCAAGATCCGAGAGGGCGAGGCACTACCGACGAGCCACGGCATGGACCTTTACGACGAGATCTTGCGGGATGGCTTACCGGCGCCAACCGCCGGCGACTGAACGGAGATACTCTTGACCGCGCAGACTTACACCGCGTCGCGGCTGCGCCACCTCCGGCCACGGTGATACATTCCTTCCCGCAGGCGATGGGGCTCGCCTCGGTTTTAGTCCGGAATCGCTCCTTCTGGAGCTGATAGCCCCTAACCATCCAGTCATGGAGGTTAGGGTGCCCACCGGTAGATCCGAGGAAGTACGTCGGTGCTAGAGTCCGCGATCGCCCAAGGCGTGGCGATCCTCACCGTGCTGTCATTGGCGCCCCTTCTGAAGGGCGTTATCGACAATCTCAAGGCTAAGGTTCAGTCGCGCCGCGGGCCTTCAATGCTTCAGCCCTACTACGACCTGTCGAAGCTCTTCCGAAAGCAGCGGACCATCACGCCGAACGCTTCCGTCATCTTTCGGGCGGCACCATACGTTGC
>Ga0307373_10006932_pt1 | contig 17863 bp, 17 predicted proteins | sample OX2MG_FD_202534 | JGI IMG/M metagenome (GOLD analysis project Ga0307373, IMG submission 202534) | Soil microbial communities from Risofladan, Vaasa, Finland - OX-2 | ecosystem: Environmental > Terrestrial > Soil > Coastal area > Acid sulfate soil | place: Finland: Risofladan, Vaasa | collected... | reverse complement strand
CCGCCGAGGCGGCCGCGCGGCTGGGCTCGTAGCGACGTGGGCGCGCGACAGGAGCTCCCGCCGGTCGTCGACCGCGAGTGGCTCGGCGCGCACCGGGCCTCGGTCGTCGTCGCTGACGTCCGCTGGTACTCCGACGGGCGGTCGGCCGCGCACTCCTACCGCGACGGCCACATCCCCGGAGCGGTCCGCGTCGACCTCGACCGCGCGCTCGCCGCCGCTCCGTCGGACTCGGCCGGCCGCCACCCGCTCCCGCCGCCCGGCGACTTCGCCCGCTCGATGGCCGCGGCCGGCATCGGCGACGGTGACGTCGTCGTCGGCTGCGACGACGCGGGTGGCGTCATCGCGGCGCGCCTCGTCTGGATGCTCCGTGCGACCGGGCACGACGCGGCGCTCCTCGACGGCGGGGTCGGCGCGTGGCCCGGTCCGCTCGAGCGCGGCGAGCGCACCCGGGCACCCGCGTCGTTCTCCGCGCGCCCGTGGCCCGAGGAGCTCCTCGCGTCGATCGACGACGTCGCGTCGCCGCCCGACGGCACGGTCGTCGTCGACGCGCGCCCGCGCGACCGCTTCGAAGGCGCGCCCGACGCGCTCGACCCTCGCGCGGGCCACATTCCCGGCGCGCGCAGCCTGCCGTGCCGCGAGCAGCTCGACGCGTCAGGAGCGCTGCTCGCACGCGACGAAATCGTCGCGCACGCCGCCGCGGTCGGGATCCGCGCGGGGACGGCCGTGATCGCGACCTGCGGATCGGGCGTCACCGCGTGCCACGACCTGCTCGTCCTCGAGTGGGCGGGCGTCGGCCGGGGGCGCCTGTTCCCCGGCTCGTGGTCCCAGTGGAGCCGCGACGCGAGCCGTGCGGTCGCGACCGGCCCGGACCGCTAGCCGACCGCCCGCCCTCCCGACCGGCCGGTCGCCCGGCGATCCTGCGGAACGGCGCCACGCCTGCCCGGCGCGGGTGCTTCGGATTCCCTTGCGGCGGGCTCGATGCCCGCCGCGCGGCGCAGCTCGCCGTAGAGGGCCGCGAGCTGGGGCAGCTGGTAGTGCGCCTGGAGCCCGCTCGGGTTCGGCAGCACCCAGAGCGTTGCGCCGGCGAGCTCCTCGTCCTGCCGGCCGACGACGGCACGCGGGCGGCCGAACGCGACCCGGTAGGCCTGGACGCCGAGCACCGCGACGTGTGCCGGGGAGCACGCCGCGACGGTCTCCTCGAGCGCACGCGCACCCGCGCGCAGCTCGCCGGCCGAGAGCTCTGCCGCGCTCGCCGAGCAGCGCCGGACCAGGTTCGTGAGCCCGACGCCGAGGTCGACGAGGAGCCCCTGCTCGCTCGGCCGGAGCACCCGGTCGGTGAAGCCCGCCGCGTGGAGCACGGGCCAGAACCGGTTGCCCGGACGGGCGAAGTGGTGCCCGACGCGCGCGGACATGAGCCCGGGATTCGTCCCGCACAGCAGCACCGTGACGCGGGGCCCGACGAGGTCGGGAAGGAGCAGCTCGCCGGGGGCCCCGGGGCGCGCGCCGGTCGACATCGACCGAGCATCGCGCACCTCGCGCGCGCACGCGCCGCGGGCGTGGGGGCCGCAGCGCTCCTCGCGCGCGTCGCCCGGGCAGCGAGGCCGGCGCCGGGCGCGGCCGGTTCTAGCGGTCGGTTCGAGCGGCCGGTCGTCCTAGGTCGCGCTGCCGGCGCGTGCCGTGCTCGCGCGGACGACGAGCTTCGGCTGGATGACGATGCGGGTCGCCCCTCGCGTGCCCGACGCCGCCTGGGCGACGAAGAGCTCCATGCAGTGCCTACCGGCGTCGTCGAAATCCTGGCGGACCGTCGTGAGCGGCGGGATGAAGTACTCGCACTCGGGGAGGTCGTCGAAGCCGACGATGCTGATGGAGCCGGGGACCCTTCGCCCCAGCTCGTGGAGGGCGCGCAGCAGGCCGAGCGCCATCGTGTCGTTGGCGGAGAAGACGGCCGTCGCCCCGTCGTCGAGCAACTGCCGGGCCGCGTCGAAACCTGCCTTGGCGCTCCAGTCGCCCCGGACGATGCGCGGGATCGGCCGCTTCGCGGCTGCGAGCGCGCTGCGCCAACCGACGATGCGCTCGCGCGCCTCGGTCCAGTCGCGCGGCCCCGCCACGTGGTGGACCGTGCGATGCCCGAGCTCGAGCAGGTGCTCGGTCGCGAGGCGCGCACCCGCTTGCTGGTCGACGGTCACGGCCGGAAGCGCCGCCTTCGGGTCGCCCTCGACGACGACGAGCGGCAGCTGCTCGGGCAGCTCGGCGAGCGCGTCGAACGCGGGCGGCAACGGCGCGATGAGGATGACGCCTGCGACCGCCTGCTCGTTCAGCCTGCGGAGAGCGTCCTGGAGCGACGTGAGGTCGTGGGCGCGAAGGCTCACCACGCTCACGTAGTAGCCGGCGGACCGCGCAGCACGCTCGATCCCGTACAAGGTGGCCACGGGTCCGTACAGGGTCGAGTCGAGCGTCACAAGCCCGATCGTGTGCGACCGTCCTGTCGCGAGCGCGCGAGCTGCGGCGTTCGGGTGGTAGCCGAGCTCCTCGATCGCGCTGAGCACGCGCCCGCGCGTCGCCGCGCTCACGTACGGGTGCTTGTTGAGCACGCGGGAGACGGTCTGGTGCGAGACGCCGGCGAGCCGCGCGACGTCGGTCATCGCCGGGGATCTCTGGACAGCGTCGGCACTCATCTGCAGCTCCTTCGAGCGGCGGGCGGCCCTCACACTAAGCCGACGGACCCGGCCCGGGACAGCGGACGCGCCGCTCGAAGCGGCGAACTATTCCGGCGGGCCCCTTGACCTCCGGCTCCTTGCGTCGGTACTGTCGCCGCCAATATGTGAGCGCTCTCAGACCCGACCCGCTTCACCGGGCGTCACGCGCCGCCTCGTGAGGGCGCGTGGACGCGAGTGGGCGGGACAGGAGGGGTGCCACATATCGGGGGCGGGCGAGACGCGCGCCGCTCCGCACACACGGGGGAGGGGAACGATGTACAGAAGGGGACTCACGCGCTCTGGAAGCGGGAGGCTCGTCGCCGTCGTCGCCGCTGCGGGCACGCTCGCGGCGTCCGGGGTGCTCGGTACCGCGGCCACGCAGAGCGCTGCAGCGGCAAGACCGCGGGCGGCGCTCCTGCCTCCGACGGTGCACCCGCCGACGTTCAACGACGCGAAGCTCTTCGGCTTGCGCAATGCGCTCTACAAGGCCCTAAAGGGCAAGAACCTGAACGGCGTCGACACCTGGATGGTCGTCAACATCCTCGCGACCTACTGGGTCGCGGGCAAGCAGGGCGACCTGAAAGCGGCCAAGGAGCTCGGAATCGCGCCGCACTTCGAAGGTCCGCCCCAGGGCCAGCTGTCGACGCAGGTGTCGGAGTACGAGACGCTCTCCTCGACGGGCGCGACCGGCGTGTTCACCTCCGTGATCGACCCGGTGTCCGAGGGCAGCATCATCAACAAGATGGTTGCCAAGCACATCGACGTCGTCGCGATCGACTCGCCGGTGCCGGCCAAAGACGCGAAGACCTTCGTCTACGTCGGGACGCCGAACATAACGGCGGGTCAGGCGGCGGGCGCAGCGATGAAGAGGGCCCTCCCGCACGGTGGTGAGGTCGCGATCCTCACGGGTTCGCTGACGGCGACGAACGCGCTCCAGCGCATCCAGGGCTTCAAGCAGGCGCTCGCCGGATCGAACATCAAGGTGGTCACGGTGCAGAACGACAACGGCAACGCCGCGACCGCTGCGACCAACGCCGACACGGTGATCGCGAGCAACCCGCACCTCGCCGGTATCTACGGCGTCTACTCGTACGACGGGCCCGCGGCAGCTGTCGCGGTGAAGAGCAAGAGCGACATCGGCAAGATCCACGTCATCTCCGACGACACCGAGCCGGGGACGATCACGGGCCTCGAGAACGGATCCGTGACCGCCTCGATCATCCAGCAGCCCTACATGCAGGGTTATCTCGGCGCCTACCTCACCGCGGCGATGAAGGTCCTCGGCCCTGCGAAGGTCGCCGCGATCATGAAGCCCTACGAGACCGGCGGCGTCATCAGCACCGAGGTCGGAACCTTGACCAAGGCGAACCTGGCGGCCGACACGGCCTACAACAAGACCATCGGTGCCGGCTGATCCCACGACCACCGGCGACCCGGACACCGGTGAGGACCTCGTCCTCACCGGTGTCCGGAAGTCCTACGGGCCGGTGGTGGTCCTCGACGTCGGGTACCTGCGACTGCACCGAGGGGAGGTCGTGGCCCTCGTCGGAGAGAACGGCGCGGGGAAGTCGACCATGATGGGCGTCATCGCCGGATCGGTCGCGCCGGACGAGGGCACCGTCTCGATCGCCGGCCTGACCGTGGGCAACGGAGGCCCCCTGCGGGCGCAAGAGCTCGGGGTCGCGATGGTCTCGCAGGAGTTCCCGCTCGTCGGCCAGCTGACCGTGCGCGAGAACCTGCTCCTCGGACGACGACCGAGCGACCGGCGCGTCCTCGTCGACTGGCGAGCGATGGACGCGCTCGCGCGCCAGATGCTCGACGCTATCGGCCTCGACATCTCGACACGGGCCCGCGTCGAGGCTCTTTCGGTCGCTCAGCGCCAGCTGCTCGAGATCGCGAAGGCGCTCGGGCGCCGACCGCTCGTGCTCATCCTCGACGAGCCGACGTCCGCGCTCGGCCCCACCGAGTCGGAGCGCATTCTCGAGATCGCTCGCGCCCACGCGAGGAGCGGTGGTGTCGTCGTGTTCGTCGGCCACCGGCTGAACGAGGTGCGCGCCGTCGCGGACCGCGTCGTCGTGCTGCGCAACGGCGCGCTCATCGCCGACCTGTCGCCCGACGACGCCAGCGAGGAGCGCCTCATCCGCGAGATGGTCGGCAAGGAGATCGCGGCGAAGCGCGCGCCGAAGCCATGCCGCGACTCGGCGACCCCCGCGTTCGAGGCCGTCGCGCTCCGTGGCCGCGGGGTCGGTCCGATCGATCTCCGAGTCCAGCCGGGCGAGGTCCTCGGCGTCGCCGGCCTCATGGGCTCCGGGCGCAGCCACCTCCTCCATCTCGTCATGGGCGCGAAACCGGTCGAAGGCGGCGAGATGCGAATCGCCGGCGTGCGCTACGAGCCGCGCAGCACGGTCGACGCCACGAGGGCCGGCGTGGGGCTCGTCCCCGAGGACCGCAAGGTCCAGGCACTGATGGTCGACTCGTCGATCCGATGGAACGGGACCATCGCCGCGCTCCGCAGGATCGCGCGCCACCGCATCGTGCTCCGCCCTCGCGACGACAAGCTCGAGGCGATGCGCATCGTGGAGCGGGCGAGGGTGCGGTGTCGCACCGCCGAGCAGCCCGCGCGCTCGCTCTCGGGAGGCAACCAGCAGCGGCTCATCTTCGGCAGATGGATGGCGACGTCACCTCGGCTGCTCCTACTCGACGAGCCGACCAGAGGCGTGGACGTCGGCGCGAAGGAGGAGATCTACCGGCTCATCGACGAACAGCGCGAGGAGGGCATGGCGATCATCGTCGCGTCCTCGGAGCTCGAAGAGCTCCTTCGCATCTGCCACCGGATCGTCGTCATGCGCCAGGGGCGGATCGCCGCGAGCCTGGAGCACGACGAGTTCAACAAAGAGCGCATCATCGCGGCTGCGGCCGTCGGACAGGCGGCGACATGAGAGGCGTACGGGACATGGCCATCAGCGACACCGTCGTGCCGGATCGGCCGTCGCGGTCGCTCGTGGGCGGCGCGGGCCGCCTGCTCGCGAGCACCCCGGAGATCGGCATCATCGCGGCGGTGATCGTCGCGTTCGTTGTGTTCGCCAGCGTGAACAAACAGTTCGCGAGCGTCGCCGAGCTCCAGAACCTCGGCGTCGACCTCGCGGGCTTCGCGATCCTCGCTGTGGGCGAGAGCCTCACGATCATCACGGGCGGGATCGACCTGTCCGTCGGCTCGCTCGTGGCGTTCTTCGTCGTCGCGTCGGCGTGGCTGAATGTGAGCGGTCACCTGCCGATCGGGCTCACGTTTGCGATCACCCTCGTCGCCGGGGCGCTGTGGGGCCTCTGGCACGGCGTCCTCGTGACCAAGTTCAACATCGCGCCGTTCGTCGCGACGCTCGTGACCTTCATCTTCGCAGCGGGCGCCGACGAAGCGCTCGCGCCGAGCCCCATCCCGATCACGTCGCACGCGTTCCTCGACCTCGTCGGCTCGACGATCTTCGGTGTCCCGATCGCGGTCCTCATCCTCGTGGTGATCGCCATCGCCATCTGGTTCCTGCTGGAACGGACATATCTGGGCCGTCAGGTCTACGCGGTGGGTGGCAACCGGGAGGCCGCACGCCTGGCCGGCATCCCGGTGAACCGCCGGATCATGGCGACCTACGTCGTGAGCGGCCTGTGCGCGTCGATCGTCGGCTGCATCGTCGCGTCGCACCTCACGTCGGGGACCGCCGACAGCGTCTCGGGGTGGGAGCTGATCGCGATCGCGTCCGCGGTGATCGGAGGCGTGAGCCTCTCCGGCGGGCAGGGTCGGATCGTGGGCGTTCTCGCGGGAGCGGCACTCCTCGTCGTGCTCCGCGACGGGCTCGTCGCGATCAACGTCAACGCCTACTACCAGTCCATGGTCGTAGGCGTTGTGCTGCTCATCGCGATCCTCATCGACCGGCTCCGCGTCGTGCGCTCGGCTCGCTCGACGCAGCCCGCCCGAGCCGCGGAGGCGCACGTGGAGGACACCCGGACGTCCTGAGGTCCGCGACACGCTTCGGCCGACCGGCGCCCGATCGCGAGCCAATAGGTCGGAGACGGGACGCTCCGCCGGCCGCGGCCCTGCGCCACGGGCCGCGACGAGTGCGCGCGGCGCCGAGGGTGGCCGGCGGGATCGACCGCGGGACTTGACAGGGTAATGCCGTTAGCCACACTTGGGCTAACGGCATTAGCCCTGGAGGCAACGATGACCGCCGAGACCGCTCCATCGAGTCCACCGGACGTGTCCCCCCCGCACCGGGACGGTGGAACGACCGGAGCTGCCGGGGCGAATCTCGCGCTCCGATTCCTCGTCGAGCTCGCGGCGTTCGCGTCGTACGGCTATTGGGGCGCGTCGATCACCGCGCCCGTGGCGGTCCGAGCCGTGCTCGGCGCGCTCGGACCGCTCGCCGCCATGGTCGTGTGGTCCCAGTTCCTGTCGCCCAAGGCGCGGTGGCGCCTGGCCGACCCTGCGGCGCTGGTCGCCGAGTCGACCCTGTTCACCGTCGCGAGCATCGGCCTCGCGCTCTCTGGTCAGGCCGCGTTCGGGGCCGGCTTCGAGGTGGTCGCGCTCGCAAACGCGGTGCTCGTGCGCAGGCTCGCGCACACGAGCCCGGAGGCGCCGGTCGCCGGCTCGCGCCCGGTGCGATGAGCCCGGCGCGATGAGCCCGGTGCGGCGGCCGCGGTGAGCCCGGCGCCGTTCGACACGGGCAACGCCCCGGGCGAGCCAGGACAGCCCGAGCTGGTCGCCGCGAGAACCGGCCGCGCTGGTGACATCGTGGCCGCGGCGAGGAAGATCCTCGAGGAGGAGGGGCCCGGAGCGCTCACGATGCACCGCTCGCCGACGCGCTGGGCATCCGGGCCCCCTCCCTCTACAAGCACTTCTCGAACAAGGAGGCGATCGAGGCGACGCTCGTCGCCGACGCGCTGCTCGCGATCGGCGAAGCCACCCACTCCGCCTCCACGAGAAGGGTGCGTCGAGCTCGCTCACCCGGCTGCTCGCCACCTACCGGGCGCACTGCCTCACGAACGCGGCCCTCTACCGCCTCGCCACCGAGCGTTCCTTCGCCCGCGACCGCCTGCCCGCCGGGCTCGAGGAATGGGCCGGCCACCCGTGGTTCGTGGTCACGGGCGACGCGTCGCTCGCCCAGGCGCTCTGGTCGTTCGCCCACGGCATGGTCGTCCTCGAGCTCGACGGCCGCCACCCGCCCGGCTCGGACCTGGACGCCACCTGGCGCGCGGGCGCGGACGCCTTCGAGCGAGCCGCCGCCCACCGATGACTGCGCTCGATCCGACACCGCGCCCTCGGAGCCTCACGCTCGGTCAACGCTTCGACAGCCGGCCGACGAGGAACCGACGCTCCGCGTCGGTGGCGGTAGGCGCAGGGCGCGCTCGAACGCCTCACGGGCCTCGTCGCGGCGGCCGAGCCGGCACAGGAGCTCGGCCCGGGTGGAGTGGAAGCAGCGGTAGTCGCCGAGACCGAGCGAGTCGACGAGCTCGAGCGCGCGCTCAGGCGCGCCCGCCTCGGCGGCGGCGACCGGTCGGTTGAGCGCGCCGACGGGCGAGCGGGTGAGGCGCTCGTAGAGCCTCGTGATCTCGTTCCAGTCGACGTGCCGCTCCGCCTGCAACGACGCGATCGCCGCCCGGAGCACGTAGCGCCCGGGCGTCGATCGCAGTGCCAGCGCCTGCTCGAGTGCAGAGCGGCCGGCGTCGACCTTCGCCTGATCGTGCCGGGAGCGGTCCTGCTCGGCCAGCGGGATCAGCTCGCCATCGGCCACACGCGCCTCGCGACGTGAGGCGTGGAGCAGCATCAGGGCGATCAGCCCGTATACCTCCGCCTCATCGGCCATCAGCTCGGCCATCGGCTCGGCCAGCAGTCGCCCCAACCGGATCGCCTCGGCGGCGAGGTCACCTCGGCCGGTGTAGCCCTCGGTGAAGATCAGGTAGATCACGGCGAGCACCGCGGACAAGCGGTCCGGCAGCATCCGGTCGGCCGGCACCGCGAACGGGATGCCCGTCGCCTTGATCTTCGCCTTTGCCTGGGTGGGCCGGCGCCTTCATCGTCTCCTCGGAGACGATGAAGGCGCGCGTGATCTCCTCGGTCGCGAGGCCTCCCAGGGCCCGCAGCGTCAGCGCAACCTGTGCCTCGACGGCACGCGCCGGATGGCAGCAGGTGAAGCTCAGCTTGAGCCGCTCGTCCTCGATCGTGCTGTCGTCGAGGTCGATCTCGTCCACGGTCCCGGTCAGCCGATCGTGCTGGAGCAGCCGGCGCTCGGCGTCGAGCGTCCGCTCGCGCCGCAGGCGGTCGATGGCGCGGTTGCGCCCGGCGGCCACGAGCCAGGCCACCGGGTGCTGCGGCGTCCAGTCACGCGGCCACCGCTCGGCCGCGATCGCGAAGGCCTCCTGCGCGGCTTCCTCGGCGAGATCCACGTCACCGAGGACGCCGCACAGGGAAGCCAGGACGCGGCCTCACTCGCTCCCGAACGCACCCTCGATCAGAAGCCGTCCTCCGTCGGGACATCCACCAACGGCCGGACCTCGACCGCGCCGCCGAGCCGGATCGTCGGGATCCGCTGGGCGAACTCCAACGCGTCGTCCAGGTCGGCTCCGTCGAGCACGTAGTAGCCGCCGAGCACCTCCTTGGTGTCCGCGCAAGGGCCGTCGGTGATCAGGGCCTCGCCGGGGCTGTGGCGAACGGTGGTCGCCGTGTCGGCCGGCTGCGGATGCGCGCCTCCGATGCAGCGCGGGTCGTCACGCAGCGCGAGGTACGCAGCGTTCACCGGTGCGTACTCGTCCGGGGGGAGTGCCTCGTGACTGCCGGGCTTCGGGAAGACGAGCAGTGCGTGCTTCATCTTTGCCTCCTTCGGGAACATCTCTCGACATCGAGACGAACGGGCAGCTCCCCAGGGGACAACTCCGATCGAAATTCTCCCAGATGTCGACCGGATCCCCGACCGACGGCAACCGTCCCCACCCGGGGAACGGCACCGCACGACAAGCCCGTGCGTGCTTCCCGGCGTGCAGGCGATGGAGCCGGGAGCGACCCGAGTGGGCGTCACCCGGTCCAGATCCCCGCAGCGACTCACGGGCGGGACCGTCGACGGCCGTGGCGCGAACCCCCTCCGTGGTCAGGGGTGTTCGCGCCGCGACACCCGTCTCGGCCCGAGAACCAACGCCCCCGGGGCCGATCGGGTCGCGAGCCGGACCTCGCGTCGCCCCCATTCCGGCGGTGGACGTGGGAACCACCGGGACTCGCGCAGGCGCACGGGCTGCCGGGCCGGGAGACAGCTCGTCGCGCACGCCCGCGTTCTTGTCACTGCCTCCAACGTTGGGCGCCATATTTATGGCTGTAAAACGTAAATCCAATCATAACAACCATAAATATGGTTTCACGGGTCTGCACTTCAGGAGCACTATTGGGGAGCTAGGTCACTATAGTGTCTGTTGGAGGGCGGGACATGCGCAACGAGGAGCTCGAGCGGAGGCTGGGGGGACGCATCCGAGCGCTGCGGTCCGCCCGGCGACTCACCCAGACCGAGCTTGCGGAGCAGGCGAACGTGTCGGTCGGGGCGCTCAAACACCTCGAATCCGGCGCTGGAGCGACCACGACCACCCTCGTCAAGGTGCTGCGGTCACTGGGCGAGGAGCGGTGGATCGACACCCTCGGGCCTGCCACCGAGGCGTTCAACCCGCTGCGGGTCCTCGAAGCCCGCCAGGGGACCGCAACGCCCACCCGCGCCACCCGGGTCCGCCACCCGCGGGCGGAGGCGCCGTGAGCTATCGGCCGACCGACGTCATCGAAGTGGTGGCCTGGGGGCGCCGTGTCGGCGCCGTCGCCCGAGACCCGGACACCGGCTGGTACGCCTTCGCGTACGACCGCGACTGGGTTTCAGGCGGCTTCGAGCTGGCACCGCTGCACATGCCGCTTCGGCCCGAGCCCTACCAGTTCCCGGAGCTCCGTCCCGAGACGTTCCACCGGCTGCCGGCCCTCATCGCCGACGCGCTTCCCGACGCTTTCGGAAACGCTCTGGTGGACGCCTGGATGGCCGAACAGGGTGTCGCCGCCGGTCAGATCACCCCGCTCGACCGGCTCGCCTACGCGGCGGATCGGGCCATGGGCGTCCTCGAGTTCCGCCCGCCGGCACGCGACCCGGCCGTCCACTCGCCCACCGCCGTACAGCTCGCCGACCTCGTGCTCGCCGCTCGGCTCACCGTCAGCGGCGGGCCGCACGGCGGCGCCACCGCCCACGCCGCGCTCCAGCAGCTCATCCAGGTCGGTACCAGTGCCGGTGGTGCTCGGGCGAAAGCCGTCGTCTCCTTTAATCCCGCGACCTTCCAGGTCCGCTCCGCCTACGGCCCGCCCGCAGACGGCTTCGAGCAGTGGCTCATCAAGCTCGACGGCGTGTCCGCGACCGGAGTGGACGGGCACGGCGACCGGCTCGGCGACAGCGCCCCCTACGGCCGCGTCGAGTACGCCTACAGCCTGATGGCCGTGGCGGCGGGCGTCGAGATGGCGCCCTGCCAGATGCTCGCCGAAGGCCCGCGCCGGCACTTCATGACCCGGCGCTTCGACCGGGGAGACGGCGGGGAACGTCACCACGTCATCTCCCTGTGCGCTCTGGCCCACCTCGACTTCAACCTGGTCGCAACCCACAGCTACGACCAGTACCTCCAGACCGCAGTCGCCCTCGGCTTGGAGCCGGCCGAACGCCAACAGGCGTACCGGCGCATGGTCTTCAACGTCATGGCCGTCAACCGCGACGACCACACCAAGAACTTCGCCTTCCTCCGCGAGGAGCACGGTGGCTGGCGCCTCGCCCCGGCCTACGACGTCACCCACGCGTACCGCCCGGACAGCCGCTGGACCGGCCGTCACCTCATGGCCGTGAACGGCAGGTTCGACGGCATCACGCTCGACGACCTCCACGCCGTCGGCGAGCGCAACGACGTTCCCGGCTACCGCCGCGTCGTCCGCGACGTGGCCGACGGCGTGGCGGCCTGGCCGCAGTTCGCAGCCCGAGCCGATCTCGACGAGCAGACGACGGAGTCCGTCGCCGAGGACATCGCCCGCTTTCGGCCCACGTAGGACCGATGCGACGGCGGATCCCGCCCATGGCCGCCGCCACCGGGCGAGTCCGACGAGCGTCGCGCCGGGCCTGTGCAACATCGGTGGTAGTGATTTCACGCAATACGAACCGCGGGCCGGCGATCGCGGGACAGGCGATCTCAACGAGGTGAGGGCTGTAGACCGAGCCCCAGATCGTCGCCCGTGCCTCGCTGCCCACCCCGCGCCCTCGTCGGTAGCTCGATCTCGTTTCCGCGGTTCTCGAGGACCCACTGGCGGACGATCCGGTCCAGCTCGGGCACGTCGTCGCGGAGTGTTCGCCAGACCCGCTCGTAGCCAATGGCGTGGTCCGCATGGTCGACGACGATCCGCATGCCCTTGATCTCGGCCCAGGACAGCTCGCTCGTACCGGCGAGGAGGTCGCTCGGGAGCCTTGTCGCGATGTCGCCGAGGCGTCCCACCACCGCCTCGCCCGCGAGGCGCAGTGGCCGCTCGACAACCCGGCGTTCCTTGCCAAGGGCAACCGGCTCGCCAGCCGCGTCTATCGCCTCAGCCAGGTCCTCCAGGAGGTCGTCGATGTTCCGGCGAGCGGCCGTCACAGTTCGATCGCCTCGTCGCGGACGCGACGATGCCGCGGTCGGAGGCCGCCCGTCGACGTGATCTCGACGGGCGACCCCAACAAGGCCTCCAGGTCCTGGGTGAGCCCGACCTGGTCGAGGAGCGACGCCTCCGCATCGAAGTCCACGAGGAGGTCAACGTCGCTCGAGGGTCCGGCATCGCCTCGGGCGACCGACCCGAAGACCCGCACCCGCGACGCGTGACGACGGCGAGCGGCCGCCGAGATCGCCTCGCGGCGACCCCGAAACGCACCGATCGTCGGCACGACCTGGGCCACATCCAGAGCGTCCCGCCGGCGGGCGTGCTGGTTAGACGCTGCAGCCTGCTCGGCGGCGCGCCGATCCGACAGCCCGCCGGCGCGAGCCCGATCGGAGAGCAGCCCTGGTCCGGTTTGTGTCCCGATGCGTGGTCTCTAGGTGTCATCGTAAGAACCCATTTGCCCAGCTAGACGCATTGCCGATCCCGCTGCCTGCGCCAAATGCCATCGTTCGACACGGTTCAGGCGACTCATAGGCACGATGACGTAGGCAAGCCAAGACTCGCTGTGGCGTGCGCTCGCTTGAGTCTGCGCAGGATTCCTGCGGCGAGGTGTAGCGCGCTCGTCAGAGAGCGCAACTGACCATAGACAATCAGTACTAGGCTTGCTCCATGGCGAAGAGCGAGGACGTCCCACCAGGACAGTTCCTCCGAAAAGCACGCACGAACGCCCATCTGTCTCAGACCGACGTCGCTCGTCGCGCGCACGTTGCTCAGAGTGTGATCAGTGCTTATGAGTCTGGCCGCAGGGAGCCCTCGGTCTCTACGCTCGCACGCCTCATAGGCGCGACGGGACACCGCCTGCTCCTCGGCCTTGAACGCGCAAGCAACAGCTCGCCACCCGGTCTTCCCGACACCCCGCTCGGTCGTCGGCTCCGCCAGCGCCGGCGCGCGGTACTCGCCTGCGCGGCGCGTCATCGCGCGAGCAATGTCCGCGTCTTTGGAAGCGTTGCGCGTGGCGAGGACCGGCCAGACAGCGATGTCGACCTCGTAATGGATTTGGACGAAGGAACTGGGCTATTTGCCTTGGAAGCCCTGCGCAGAGAGCTCTCGGAAATCCTTGGCGTTCCGGTTGACGTCGCCCCTTCAGACAGTCTCCGGCCTCGCGTTCGAGAAGAGGTCCAACGGGAGGCCATTCCGCTGTGAGCTCCCGACACGACGACGAGCGCCTCGCCGACATTGTCGACGCGATTGCCGCGATCAGGAGTCATCTTGCCCGTGGTGACCTTTCCGACGGGCTCGTCTTCGACGCTGTCCGAGTGCGTCTGATCGAGATTGGGGAGGCGGTGAAGCTACTGGACCCCACTCTCGTCGCGAGCGAACCGGGGATCGCGTGGTCAGATGCAGCCGGCATGCGCGACTGGCTCGCGCACCACTACTTCGACACCTCCCGGGCAAGAGTCGAAGCCACGATCACGGAGGATCTTCCCTCGCTCGAGGCTGCCGTACAACGGCTCCAGGCGCGTCGTGAACTCACCAAGGACCGCCCGAGTCGTGAGCGCAACGACGATCTCGGGCTTGGGCGGTAGCGCAGAAATAACGCAGGCAACAGTCGCCCAAAGCGTCGTGAGGCGCACTGACCCGAACTGGGCAAATGGGTTCTTACGATGACACCTGGTGGGGACGGAGGGACTCGAACCCTCACTCGAGGCGTTTTAAGCGCCCTGCCTCTGCCGATTGGGCTACGTCCCCCACCGCTCGACCGCGCCGCCGTCCGTCCCGGGCTCCGCGAGCAGCGAGACGCTCGGCGGGACCGCTCCCTCGATCGGGCCGCCCCTACCGTAGCGACCGAGCCGGCTCTCCCAGAACTGGCGCTCGGGCTCGAACGGTCCGTCCTGCACGGCGCAGCGCGCGCCAAGGACCATCGTGGATCGCTTCGCCGGCACGTAGCGCGGCCAGGTGCCGAGCGTCTCGGTCGACGGGTCGCCACGCGCCGCGAACGCGACCCACGCCTCCTGCACCGCGTCCGAGAGCGCGAGCGCGTCGGGCCCGGAGCCCGCGAACAGCCCGATGATCGGGTTGCGGAGCGTCCCGAAGACGAACGGCAGCTCGAGCGCGTGGCAGGAGCCGAGCACCCCCTTCGCGAACGGCGACTCCCAGTCGAACAGGTACGTGTACGTCGCGGCCGAACGCGCCGCGTGCGCGGTCGCGAGGCGAAGGGCCGGGATGCGAAAGATCCAGTCGCCCGCCACCGCACAGAGCAGCTCGAAGTCGTCGACGGGATCGCCGCGCCCGGCGCGCGCCCCCCGGTAGTGGTCGAGGACCTCGCGCGCGCTCGGCCGGGAGGGCCCGAGCCCGGCGCCGGCGAGGTAGCTCTCGACGACCGCCTCGGCGCCGCCCGCGTCGATGCGGTCGAGGTCACCTCCCGCGAAGGCGAAGAACTTGAACTCGTCCCGGTTCGTCCCGACGAGCAGGTCGACCGCGGACGCGCCGCCGTCCGCGACGGCGTCCTCTGGCGGACGCGGGAGCAGGCCGCCGTCGACGACCGGAGGGAACGGGATGCCGAGGCCGTGGTCGACCGACCCGCTGAGCTCGCGCTGCGCGGCGAGCAGGTCCGCGACGGGCACGTGCTCGAGCCGGTCGCGGCTCGGCTCGTCGAGCCCGAGCGCGGCCCCGAGCCGTTCGGCCATCGAGACCGCGGGAGCGACCGGGAGCGCGACGCACGCGCCGCTCTCGAGGATCGCGCGACGGAACAGCCCACGCGCGGCGGGCGCGCCGAGAAGGTCGGCGATTGCCATGGCGCCTGCGGACTCGCCGAAGACGGTCACGTTCCGGGGGTCGCCCCCGAACGACGTGGCGTGATCGCGCACCCAGCGAAGCGCCGCGACCACGTCGTGCAGGCCCCAGTTCGCGAAACCTCGGGTCGCGCCATCCGTTAGGAGCGGGTGCGCGAGGAAGCCGAGGGCCCCGAGCCGGTAGTTGCCCGTCACGACGACGACGCCGCGACGGGCGAGCGCGTCCGCCCGGTAGAGCGCGCTCGACCCGCTCCCCGTGAGGAACGCCCCGCCGTGGATGAAGACCATGACCGGCCGGCGCATGTCGTCGCACGCGGGCGTCCACACGTTGAGCGTGAGGCAGTCCTCGTCCTGTGCCACGGGATCACCCGGCACGTAGCTTCCGAGGCCGTTGACCGGCTGCGGGGCGATCGGACCGAACTCCGCGGCGTCGATGACGCCGACGCGTCGCTGCGGGGCGACCGGCGGGCGGAACCGCAGCCGGCCGACCGGTGCGCTCGCGTACGCGATGCCGCGGAACACCGCGAGGCCCTCCTCGTCGCGGCCGCGCAGTGTGGCGAAGCGCGTCTCCACCACCGGGTCGGGCACCATCCACCTCCGTCTCGCACTCCGGTCGGCGGGCGCCCCGGAGCCGCCGGCCCGCCGGCCGTGACGTTAGGTCCCCGAAGCGCTTTGACTTTGTCACCCCTTGTGGTCAGAGTAAAGGGGTGTTGTCTATGAGGCTCCGCGCGTCTTCTGTGGTCTGTGTTGCCGCGGTCCTCGGAACGCTCGCGATCTCCGCACCCGCGGCCGCGGCGCCCGCGACGCCACCGAGCGCCTCGCAGGTGCAGGCGGCGCGACGCCAGGCCGCCGCGCTCGAGCGCCGCATCGCGCTCGACACCCGGCGCGCCGCGGTCGCCGGCGAGCGCTACGACCAGGCCGGCGTGGTCCTCGGGCGCGACCGCCAGCTCGTCGCCGCGATCCGCGTCGAGCTCGCCACTGACGTGCGGCAGACCGCCGTCGCGCGCGACCGCGTGCGCGAGGCTGCCGTCGCCGCCTACGTGTACGGGGACGCCGCGGCCGCGCAGTTCGGCGCGGTGCTCACCTCGAACATCGCGGACGCGTCGTCGATCACGACGTACGCAGGGGTCGCGACGTCGCACCTCCAGCAGGCGGTCAGCGCGCTCGTGACCGACCGGTCACGACTTCGCGCGAAGCGCCGGGCGGAGACCGCCGCCCTCTCGCGAGCGAGCACCGCCGTGTCCGCGGCGGCCGCGGCCCGCGCCGCGGCCGAGCGCGCGAGCGCGGCGAGCGCGAGCGCGCTCGCGCGCGTGAAGGGTCGTATCGCGCAGTACATCGCGGAGCAGGAGGCCGCGGCCGCCGCGGCCGCCGCGGCCCGCGCCCGCGCCGAGGCCGCAGCCGCGGCGCGCGCGAAGGCCGCCCAGCGCGCCGCGGCGCTCGCGGCACAGCAGCGCGCCGAGGCGCAGGCCGCAGCCGCGGCGAGCGTCGCCTCCGCGGTCGCGGGCTCCCAGCCGACGAACGTCGCGCTCCAGGCCGCCGCGTCCGCGGCCGCCGGATCCGTGAGCGCGGCGAGCTCGTTCGGCCAGGCACCCCTGCAGCCGGCCGGGACCACACCGGCCGGGCTCACCGCGGTCCAGACCGCGCAGTCGTACCTCGGCGTGCCCTACGTGTGGGGCGGCGCGAGCGCTAGCGGCGTCGACTGCTCCGGCCTCACGATGCTCGCGTGGGCGCGCGCCGGCGTCACGTTGACGCACAGCGCCTGGTACCAATACCAGGAGTCCACCCACCTCACGCTCCAGCAGATCGAGCCGGGCGACCTGCTGTTCTACTGGTTCCCCCAGGACGGCTCCGACCCGGTCACCCATGTCGCGATGTACGTGGGCTCGGGTCCCTTCGGCACGCAGACGATCATCCAGGCGCCCGAGAGCGGCGAGACGGTCCAGGAGGTCCCGATGTACTACTACGGGCTCGTGGGCGTCGGCCGTCCGGTCGGCTGACGGGTCCGAGCCTCGCTCGCCCGGTCAGCCCTCGAGCCACTCGCGGCAGTAGCGGTCGCGTCGCTCGAGCCACTCCTCCGCGGTGATCGCGTAGCGGACGTGGTCCTCCCACCGTCCGTCGATCTCGAGGTAGCGGCACGCGACACCCTCGCCGCGCAGCCCTAGCTTGCGCGCGACCGAGCGGCTCGCCGCGTTGCGCGGGACGATCGCGACCTGGAGGCGGTGGAGCCCGAGCTGCTCGAACGCGAACCGGAAGAGCACGACGCACGCTTCGGGGACGTAGCCGTTGCCCGCGAGCGCGGCGTCGATCCAGTACCCGACGTAGCTGTTCTGGAACGCGCCCCGCTGGATCGAGGAGAGGTTGATCTCGCCCGCGAACCGGTTCGCCACGAAGATGCCGAAGCCGTAGCCGGCGCCGAGCTGGCGGTCGCGGTCACGGGTCGCGCACCGCGTGACGAAGCTCTGGCGGTCCTCGCTCGGGCGCGGCATCCCCGCCGGCCGCGGCTCCCACGGCACGAGCCAGTCGTGGCAGCGCGTCCGCACCTCGTGCCACGCGTCGAAGTCGCTGCTGCGCAGCGGGCGGAGCACGACCCGCCGCCCCACGAGGCGGCCACCCGCCGACCCGGCGACGTCGTCGCGCAGCTGACCCACCCCCCTCACGGTCGGGCCGGGCACCGGGCCGACCGTGTGGGACGCCGGCCGCTCACCGTCACC
>Ga0307373_10006930_pt1 | contig 17864 bp, 14 predicted proteins | sample OX2MG_FD_202534 | JGI IMG/M metagenome (GOLD analysis project Ga0307373, IMG submission 202534) | Soil microbial communities from Risofladan, Vaasa, Finland - OX-2 | ecosystem: Environmental > Terrestrial > Soil > Coastal area > Acid sulfate soil | place: Finland: Risofladan, Vaasa | collected... | reverse complement strand
CTACGCATCATCGGAATTGACTTCCTATAATGCACAGGACAAACGGCACCAAAGCGCCGCCGCCCGCGCATCCCTTCTCCCTCTCAACAATGTCAAAGACCAAAACAAAGCCCGCGCTTATATGCGCGCCAGATCACAACGTCAACACCATTCCAAAGGGTCAGCCATCGGTATCGCCGGCCTAGCCCCTGGACGCACCGCCAGAGGAAGCGCGACCTTTCACGGCATGTACGGAGACCGCTCTTGGAACGGCCAAACGCAGCATATAAGACTGCAGGCCAACTTGTCCAGCGCCTCGCCGATGCGGACACCTACAGCAGGCCCAACTCGCGCAACTCCCGCGCCATCGCGGCCGGCATCTCCTTGCCAGACGTTCCCTTCGGCCGATCGGACGGCGCCTCGTCGGGTTCGAGATAGCGCCAGCCTTGAAACGCGCGGTGCGGCCGCGACTGCGTCAGCACCAGCGTCGCCGCGAGCTTGACCAGCACCGCCGGTCGGCCGTGGCGATTGACGATCGGCACGAAGGCCCGAATGCGCTGGCGCGCCTCGATAAAGCCCTTGATGACCCAGTAGACCGAGCCGCCGTCCAGCACCTCTGCCTCCCGGCGCGGCATGTTGCGCGTGTAGAAGCAGTAGAAGCCGCGCTCCCGCGCTCGCTCGCGCTGCAGCCGGCGCAACGACGCGAGATCGCCCACGCCGACGGCAAGCTTGAGCAGGTGAAGCGGCATGGATCAGGCCGCCTTGGCGGCAAGCGCGCGCGCCACCTTCGATGCCGGTGTACGGCCAAGCGCCGCCGCGATGAACCGTCCGGCCGCGGCGAGTGCGGCAAGATCGACTCCGCTGCGGATGCCGAGCCCGTCGAGAAGATAGAGCACGTCCTCACTGGCGACGTTTCCCGCCGCGCCGGGGGCAAAAGGGCAGCCGCCCAGCCCGGCGACGGCGCTGTCGACGACGGCAACGCCGTGCTCGAGCGCAACCAGGATATTGGCAACGGCTTGGCCATAGGTGTCGTGGAAATGCACGGCAAGACGCTCCACCGGCACGCGCGCGGACGCGGCCTCGAGCATCGCTTCGACCCGCGCCGCCGTGCCGGTACCGATCGTGTCGCCGAGCGACACCTCATAACAGCCCAGGGCGACGAGCCGCGCCGCAACCTCGGCCACTGCAGCCGGCAGCACCGCGCCCTCGTAGGGACAGTCGATCGCACAGGAGACATACCCGCGCAACCTGATACCGTCGCGCAGCGCCGCCGCAGCCACCGGCGCGAAGCGCTCGAGGCTTTCCGCGATCGAGCAATTGATGTTGCGCCGCGAAAAGCTCTCCGAAGCCGCGGCAAAGATCGCGACCTCGTCAGCACCCGCCGCACGCGCCGCCGCATAGCCCGTCATGTTCGGCACCAGCACCGGATAGCGCACGCCCGACCGCCGCGTGATGCCCGCCATCACGGCGGCCGTGTCGGCCATCTGCGGCACCCATTTGGGCGAAACGAAGCTCCCCACTTCGATGGTACGCAGACCCGCCTCGGCGAGCCGGTCAATCAGCGCGACCTTGACCGCGGTCGGGACGGAGCCTGCCTCATTCTGCAACCCGTCGCGCGGCCCGACCTCGACCATCCGGACATCCTTGGGCAGGCGCATCGATCTCTCATCCTTGCGCTGGGTCCGGGGCGTCGGCAAAGTCGAGGAGCAGCGCTCCCTCCTCGACCAGATCGCCGACTGCATAATGGACCGCGGCGACGACGCCGTCCGCCGGCGCCGTGATCGCGTGCTCCATCTTCATCGCTTCGAGTACCATCAGCAACTGCCCGCGGCTGACGCCATCGCCGGGCGCGGCGTACACGGCGAGAACCTTGCCCGGCATCGGCGCCGTCAGCCGTCCCCCCGCCGCGTCCTCGGATATCGCCGGCAGCAGCGGATCCCGTTCGACGAGACGGTGCGTCTCGTCGGCAAGCATGATGGTGAGCTCCCGGCCGGCGCGCGCGACGCTCGCGGTGATACGCACGCCGTCGAGTTCGATCGCTGTCATGTCGACGCCGTCTCCCATCGCGCGCGCGGCGACGCTGCGCCCGTCTAGATCGAGCCGAAACCCATCGGCCGTGCGGTACAAGCGCACGATCCGCTCGCCGGCGCCATCGCCAAAGCACAGCTCCTGCATCTCGCTGCCCGTGATGCGCCAGGCATCGCGGCACGCCCACGGCGAATGCGCATCGCCCGTCCGTGCCGCAGCGCGCGAAGCCACCGCTGCGACTTCGGCAACGACGAAAAGGCACGCCGCCGCGACGGCGGCCGTGGACGCACCGATGTCCGGCGGCAGCAGCGCCGCATGGTGGCGGGCGATGAATCCGGTATCGACATCGCCGGCGACGAAATCGCGGTGGCGCAGCAACCGCAACAGGAAATCGCGATTGGTGACACAGCCGGCGATACGCGTTTCGGCCAAGCCCGCAGCGAGAAGCCGAAGCGCGGACACCCGGTCCTCGCCCCAAACGACGAGCTTCGCCAGCAGCGGGTCGTAATGAACGCCGACCGCATCGCCCGCGCGAACCCCGGTTTCGACGCGAAGATCGGCGCTGCCCGGTGGCAGATGCAACCGCGTCAGCGTTCCCACGGCAGGCAGAAAATCGCGCGCGGGGTCCTCCGCGTAGAGCCGCGCCTCGATTGCATGGCCGCGACAGGCGATGCGCTGCTGATCGAGCGGTAGCGACTCCCCCGCCGCGATGCGGAGCTGCCATTCCACCAGATCCTGGCCGGTGATCATCTCCGTCACAGGATGTTCGACCTGGAGTCGCGTGTTCATCTCGATGAAGTAGAAGGCGTCGCCCTCGACCAGAAACTCCACCGTGCCGGCGCCGACATAGTCTGCGGCCCGCGCCGCCGTCACCGCCGCAGTGCCGAGCCGCTCGCGCCATGCCGCATCGAGCGCGGCCGGCGCTTCCTCGACGACCTTCTGGTGGCGGCGCTGGATCGAGCAGTCACGCTCGAATAGATGGACGACGCCGCCCTTCTGGTCGGCGAAGATCTGCACCTCGATATGGCGCGGCCCCGCGAGGTGCTTCTCGAGGATCAGCCTTCCGTCGGCAAAGGCGGATTCCGCCTCGCGCCGCGCCGCGGCGAGCGACGGCGCGAGCTCCGCCTCGGTCGCGACGACGCGCATGCCGCGGCCGCCGCCGCCGGACGACGCCTTGACGAGCACCGGATATCCCAGCCGCCGCGCCTCCGCGGCGAAGCGCGCGCCGCTTTGTTCGGCACCGTGATAGCCGGGAACGACCGGCACACCCGCGCGCTCCATCAGCGCCTTCGCTGCGGCCTTTGCCCCCAGGGCCCGGATCGCCGTTGCCGGCGGGCCCACGAACACGATTCCGGCCACTTCGCACGCAGCGGCGAAATCGGCGTTCTCGGCGAGAAATCCATAGCCCGGATGAATCGCTTCGGCGCCGCTGCGCCGCGCCGCCTCGATAACGCGGGCGATGTCGAGATAACTGTCGCGCGCCGGGGCGGGACCGATCGCCACCGCCTCGTCCGCCATCGCGACATGGAGTGCGCCGGCATCGGCGGCGGAATAGACCGCGACCGTCCGAATCCCGAGGCGCCGCGCGGTGCGGATGATGCGGCAAGCGATCTCGCCCCGGTTGGCGACGAGGAGGACAGCGAACAAGAGCCGCCCCTCACCCGCGCCAGGCGGGCTTACGCCGCTCGAGAAACGCGATCACGCCCTCGCGGCCCTCGTCTGATGCGCGCGCCGCGGCGATGGTGCGCGCCGTCAGCATCATAATCTCATCGGTCACCGGCTTGCCTGCTGTCTCGGCGATCAGGAGCTTCGCCCGCGCCTCGGCGCGCGATCCGCCGGCCAGCACCGCCGCGACGATGCGATCGATGGCGGCGTCGAGTTCCGGCGCCGGCACCGTCTCGTGGACGAGGCCGATGCGCAATGCCTCCGCCGCCGCAAACGTCTCGCCGGTAAGGCAATAGCGGCGCGCGGCACGGGCGCCGATCGCCGCCACCACATAGGGGCCGATGGTCGAAGGCACCAGCCCGAGACGCACCTCGGAAATTGAAAAGGCCGCATCGAGCGAAGCCACGGCGATGTCGCAGCAGCAGATGAGGCCGACGCCGCCGGCGAAGGCGGCGCCGTTGACGCGCGCCACCACCGGTTTCGGCAGCTCGTTGAGCGTGCGCAGCATGGTCGCGAGCCGCATCGCGTCCGCAACATTCTCCGCCTCGCCGTAACCGGCCATCCGCCGCATCCAGTTGAGGTCGCCGCCGGCCGAGAACGCCGTCCCGGCGCCGGTCACTAAGAGCACCCTGATGTCGGCGTCAGCGCCGACACGCCGGAACGCGGCGGTCAGATCCTGGATGACTGCGTCGTCGAACGCGTTGCGCCGCTCGGGCCGGTTGAGCGTGAGGGTAGCGACGCCACGCGCATCGCTGGTCAGAAGGATATTTCCTGTTTCCATGGTCACATCCGGAAAATGCCGAATTCGGTCTTGGCAATGAGCGCGTTGAGGCTCGCCGACAGAGCCAGCGCCAGAACGCGGCGCGTCTGCGCCGGATCGATCACGCCGTCGTCCCAGAGCCGCGCGCTCGCGTAATAGGGATGGCCCTGTGTTTCGTATTGCGCGCGGATCGGCGCCTTGAACGCTTCCTCTTCGGCGGCGCTCCAGCTTCGGCCCTGCGCCTCGATATTGTCGCGGCGCACCGTGGCGAGCACAGTCGCCGCCTGCTCGCCGCCCATTACCGAGATGCGCGCATTGGGCCACATCCAAAGGAAGCGCGGGCCGAAGGCGCGGCCGCACATGCCGTAATTGCCGGCGCCGAAGCTGCCGCCGATAATCACCGTGAATTTCGGCACGCTGGCGCAGGCCACCGCCGTCACCATCTTGGCGCCGTCCTTGGCGATCCCGCCGGCTTCATATTTCTGGCCGACCATGAAACCGGCGATGTTCTGGAGAAAGATCAGCGGAATGCCGCGCGCGGCGCACAACTCGATGAAATGCGCGCCCTTCAATGCGCTCTCCGAGAAAAGGATGCCGTTATTGGCGACGATGCCAACGGGATAGCCCCATAGCCGCGCGAAGCCGGTCACCAGAGTCTGGCCGTAAAGCGGCTTGAACTCGTCGAACCGGCTGCCGTCAACCAGCCGTGCGATCACTTCGCGCACGTCGTAGGGCCGGCGCGGATCGCTCGGCACCGCGCCATAGATTTCGCGCGGATCGTAGAGCGGCTCTTCGGGCGCGACGATGTCGAGCGCAACTTCCTTGCAACGATTGAGATACGCGACGATGCGCCGCGCCAGCCCCAAGCCATGCGCATCGTCGAGCGCGTAATGGTCGACGACGCCGGAGATGCGCGCATGCACCTCGGCACCGCCGAGCGCCTCGGCGGTGACGACTTCGCCGGTGGCGGCCTTCACCAGCGGCGGACCGCCAAGGAAGATCGTGCCCTCATTGCGCACGATGACGCATTCATCAGACATCGCCGGCACATAGGCGCCGCCCGCCGTGCACGAGCCCATGACGACGGCAATCTGCGGCACCCGCGCCGCCGACAGCGTCGCCTGGTTGTAGAAGATGCGGCCGAAATGATCGCGGTCGGGAAAGACCTCGTCCTGGTTCGGCAGATTGGCGCCGCCCGAATCAACCAGATAGATGCACGGCAGCCGGTTCTCGCGCGCGATCTCCTGGGCGCGAAGATGCTTCTTCACCGTGATGGGATAGTAGGTTCCACCTTTCACGGTAGCGTCGTTAGCGACGATGACGCATTCGCGGCCCATCACCGGACCGATCCCAGTAACGATGCCGCCGGCCGGAACGTCCTCGCCATAGAGGCCATGGCCCGCCAGCGGCGACAGCTCGAGGAACGGCGCGCCCGGATCGAGCAGCATTCTGATCCGCTCGCGCGCCAGCAGTTTGCCCCGGGCTTTGTGCCGCTCGCGCGCCGCCGGGCCGCCGCCTTCGGCGATCCGCGTCAGCTCGCGCTCAAGCGCGGCCACGGCGCGTTGCATCGCCGCGTCGTTCTCGCGAAAGCCCGGCGCACGCGGATCGAGCGCGGTCGCGAGCACGGGCATGGCGGGCATCTAGGCCGTCTCCTCGAACAATTCGCGGCCGATCAGCATACGTCGGATCTCGGACGTGCCGGCGCCGATCTCGTAGAGCTTGGCATCGCGCAGCAGCCGCCCGGTCGGAGATTCGTTGATATAGCCCATACCGCCCAACGTCTGGATCGCCTCGAGCGCCATCCAGGTCGCCTTCTCGGCGGCGAAAAGAATGGCGCCCGCCGCGTCCTTGCGCGCAAGGCGGCCCTGGTCGCAGGCGCGCGCCACGGCGTAGACATAGGCGCGGCACGCGCTCATCGTTGTATACATGTCGGCGAGCTTCCCCTGCATGAGCTGGAACTCGCCGATCGGCCGGCCGAACTGCCGGCGGTCGTGGACATAGGGAATGACCGTGTCGAGGCAGGCCTGCATGATGCCCAAGGGTCCGCCTGCCAGCACCGCGCGCTCGTAATCGAGACCGCTCATCAGCACCCGCACGCCGTCGCCCTCGCGCCCGAGCAGGTTCTCCGCCGGCACCTCGCAATCCTCGAATACCAACTCGGCCGTGGGTGAGCCTCGCATGCCGAGCTTGTCGAGCTTTTGCGCCGTGCGAAAACCGCTCATGCCGTTCTCGACGAGAAAGGCGGAGATGCCGCGCGCCCCGGCCGCCGGGTCGGTCTTGGCATAAACGACGATCGTATCGGCGACGGTGCCGTTAGTGATCCACATCTTGCTGCCGTTGAGGACGTAGCGATCGCCCTTGCGTATGGCGCGCGTCGTCATGCCGACGACGTCGGAGCCGGCACCGGTCTCGCTCATGGCGAGCGCGCCGACATGCTCGCCGCTGATGAGCTTGGGCAAATAGCGGCGCTTCTGCGCCGGGTTCGCATTACGGCGAATCTGGTTGACACAAAGATTGGCGTGGGCGCCATAGGACAGCCCCACCGCGGCCGAGCCCCGGCTCACTTCCTCCATCGCGACGACGTGAGCGAGATAGCCCATGCCGGCGCCGCCATCTGCCTCCTCGACCGTAATGCCGAGCAAGCCGAGCGCGCCGAATTTGGGCCACAACTCGCGCGGGAATGCGTCGTCGCGGTCGATTGCGGCCGCGCGCGGCGCGATCTCGGCCGCGGTGAACGCGCGCACGCTGTCGCGCAGCATATCGATCTCGGTGCCGAGATCGAACTCGAGTATGGCATAGCGGTTGGCAGGCATTGCGCCCCCGGGGTCGTCCGGTTCCGAGTCTATCTCCCGTGCACCGGGACGCAAGGGATGGGCCGGGCGCTGGCGTCCTACAATGAGCCAACCCCGACGGGCCCCTTCATCAGGAGAAACCTCGTGAGTGACAGAAAATTCATCATCCCCGCCCTCGTTCTCGCCGCCGCGCTTGGCAGTGCCGGGGCAGTGACATTGCCGGTGCAACAGGCAGTTGCGCAAACGACGACCGGAGCGCCGCCACCCCCGCATCCGGGCCATCGGCCGTGGGCCGAGCGTCCGAACTTCATCGAGGGCCGCATCGCGTTCCTCAAGGCCGAGCTCAAGATCACTCCGGCGCAGAGCGCCCAATTCGACAAGGTCGCGCAGGCGATGCGCGAGAACACCGCCGAGCGCCGCAAGACGTTCCAGCAGATGCGCGCCGAACGCGACCAGCCGCCATCGGCGCTGCAGCATCTCGAGATGGGTGCGCGGCTCGCGTCGATGCACGCGCAACAGACCGACCGCTTCCTCGCGGCGTTTCGCCCGCTTTACGACTCGATGACGCCGGCCCAGAAGAAAACCGCCGATGAAATCATGGGACCGCACCGGTTCCATCATCGCGGCCGGTTCTGATCGGCCACGTCGCTCTCCCGTGTTTTCGGCACGGGAGAGCGACGAGTGAGTTCAGCCCGTCTCGCCTGCTGCCTTGACTTGCGCGTCATAGACCGCGAGCGCCGTCATGTTGACGAGTCCGCGTACAGTGACCGATGGCGTTACGATATGCGCCGGCGAACGCATGCCCAAGAGCAGCGGCCCGATGGCAAGTCCGTCGCCCAGAACTTTGAGCATGTTGAAGGCGATGTTCGCGGCATCGAGGGTCGGCATGATGAGCAGATTGGCCGCACCGTTGAGGCGCGAGTTGGGAAAGATGTGGGCGCGAATCTCTTCGGAGATCGCCGCGTCGGCATGCATCTCGCCCTCGATCTCGAGTTCGGGCGCGCGGGCACGCACCAGCGCGAGCGCCTGGCGCATGCGCTGCGCCGATTCCGCATCGGAACTGCCGAAATTCGAATGCGACAACAGCGCGACCTTGGGCTCGACACCGAAATGCCGCACCGCATCGGCGGCGCGGAGCGTCATGTCGGCGATCGCGGCGGCGGTCGGGCAATCGACGACATAGGTATCGCACAAAAAGAACGTGCCCTTCGGCAGGATCAACGCCGACAGCGCGGCCGGAGCGCTCGCGCCCGGCTCGAGGCCGATGACGCCGACGGTGTGACGGAGATGCTGGTGGTATTGGCCGATCGCGCCGCACAGCATCGCATCGGCCTCGCCGGCCCGCACCATAAGCGCAGCAATCACGGTGTTCCGCGTCCGCACCAGGCGCCTGGCATAGTCGGGGGACACGCCCTTGCGCTCCATAAGCGAATGATAGAGCCGCCAATGCTGCTCGTAGCGCGGATCATCGGTCGGATCGACCAGCGCCACGTCGCGGTCGAGCACGAAATGGAGGTTGAGCGCGGCGATGAGCGGTTGCACGACCGCGCGCCGCCCGATCAGGATCGGGCGCGCGAGACCGTCGTCGAGCGCCTGCTGTGCCGCGCGCAGCACGCGCTCGTCTTCGCCCTCTGCATAGACGACGCGCTTGGGGGCGGCGCGCGCACGCTCGAACACCGGCTTCATCGCCAGGCCGGAGCGGAACACGAAAGCGGTAAGGCGCTGGTGGTATTGGACGAAATCCTCGATCGGCCGCGTCGCGACGCCGCTCGCCATCGCCGCCCTGGCGACGGCGGGCGCGATCTCGAGGATGAGGCGCGGATCGAATGGCCGCGGGATGAGGTAGTCCGGCCCGAAGGTGAGGTTGCCGTCGCCATAGGCGGCGGCCACCACGTCCGACGGCTCGGCGAGCGCGAGATCGGCGAGCGCCTCGACGCAAGCGAGTTTCATCGCCTCGTTGATAGCGGTGGCGCCGACATCGAGCGCGCCGCGGAAGATGAAGGGAAAGCACAGAACGTTGTTGACCTGATTCGGATAGTCGGTGCGGCCGGTGGCGATGATCGCATCGGGCCGCGCCGCACGCGCCGCCTCGGGCATGATCTCGGGCACGGGATTGGCGAGCGCAAAAATGAGCGGACGCGGCGCCATCTTCGCGACCATCGCCGGCGTCAGAACATTGGGCGCGGAAAGGCCGAGGAAGATATCGGCGTCCGCGATCACGTCGTCGAGCGTTCGCGCCTCGATATCCTTGGCATAGCGTTCCTTGCGCGGGTCCATCTCCTCATTGCGTCCACGCCAGACGACGCCATAGCGGTCGGTGGCGATGACATTCGCCACCGGCAGACCCATATCGACCAGGAGATCGAGACACGCAATGGCCGCCGCCCCCGCACCCGAGGTCACGAGCCTCACGTCCGCGAGCCGCTTGCCGACGAGCCGCAGCCCGTTGCGGATGGCGGCGCCGACGATGATGGCGGTGCCGTGCTGGTCGTCGTGAAACACCGGGATCTTGAGACGCTGGCGCAGTTTCGCTTCGATCTCGAAGCATTCCGGTGCCTTGATGTCCTCGAGGTTGATGCCGCCGAAACTGGGCTCGAGCGCGGCGACGATGGCGACCAGCCGGTCGGGATCGCGCTCGTCGATCTCGAGGTCGAAGACGTCGATGCCGGCGAATTTCTTGAACAGAACCGCCTTGCCTTCCATCACCGGCTTGGCCGCGAGCGGCCCGATCGCGCCGAGCCCCAGGACGGCGGTGCCGTTGGTGATGACGGCGAGGAGATTGCCGCGGGCGGTCAGGGTCGAAGCCTCGGCGGGGTCGGCCGCAATCGCCAGCGAGGCGGCGGCGACGCCCGGGGTATAGGCCAGGGCGAGGTCGCGTTGCGTGCCGAGCGGCTTTGTCGCCACCACCGCGATCTTGCCGGGCACCGGCAGGCGGTGATATTCGAGTGCGCTCTCGCTCTCGTCCTCGGCCATGGCTCCCCCGGTGAGGCTTTTCGTGCGCTATAATGCGGCGGCCAGTAGCCGGAGCGGCTCCGGTCTATGCGCCGGACGGGAGGTATGGTGCGGTCGAGAAGACTCGAACTTCCACGGGGTTTCCCCCACAGCGACCTCAACGCTGCGCGTCTACCAGTTCCGCCACGACCGCGGGACGGCGGCAACCGGTGCCGGTGCGCCGCCTGTGGCGCGGGTGATTAGCAAATCCACCGGGGCATAGCAAGCAGGATGCCGGAGCACGCCGGGCCGGAATGGCGGATCGAAAACGGCCTCGTCGGCTACGACGACGCCGTCGCCGCGATGGAAGCGCGCGTCGCCGCGATCCGCGCCGGACGCGCAAACGAACTGGTGTGGCTCGTGGAGCACCCGCCGATCTACACCGCCGGCACGAGCGCGCGCGACGTCGACCTGATCGAGCCCGCGCTCTTTCCGGTCTATCGGACCGGCCGCGGCGGCCAGTTCACCTATCATGGTCCCGGCCAGCGCGTCGCCTATGTCATGCTCGATCTCCAGCGCCGCGGCCTCGACGTCCGCAGTTATGTCCGTGCGCTGGAGGAATGGCTCATCCGTACCCTCGCGGCCTTCGACCTCAAGGGCGAGCGGCGGCAAGGCCGGGTCGGGATCTGGATCGCCGAGCCCGGCGGTGGCGACAGCAAGATCGGGGCGATCGGCGTGCGCGTGCGGCAGTGGGTGAGCTATCACGGCGTCTCGCTCAACCTCGACCCCGATCTTGGCCACTATCGCGGCATCGTCCCGTGCGGCATCAGCGAGCATGGCGTGACCTCGTTGGCGGCGCAGGGGGCGGCCGCCACCATGCCGGAACTCGACCGTGCACTTGCCGCTGCGTTCGCCACGGTGTTCGGCGGATCGTGCCAGCACGTGAAATCTGGGCTAGAATGAGACAGTGATGTCGCGTCTCGTCTTTATTCTCGTGGCCGTTCTCCTCGCCCTGCCTGCGGTCGCGCAAGAAGCCCGTGTCCCGCCGCCGAGCCGCGAGGCGATCCACTTTTCCTTCGCACCGATCGTGAAAAAGGCGGCGCCCGCGGTCGTCAACGTCTATTCGCGCCGCATCATCCACGCCCAATCGCCGCTGTTCAACGATCCGTTCTTTCGTCGCTTCTTCGGCCAGGGCGCGCCGTTCGGGATGCAGCGCGAGCGGGTGCAGAACTCGCTCGGCTCGGGCGTCATCGTCGATCCGTCCGGCCTGATCGTCACCAACCATCACGTCATCAAGGACGCGGAGGAAATCAGGGTCGTGCTGAGCGATCGGCGCGAGTTCGAGGCGAAGGTGCTGCTGTCGGACGAGCAGAGCGACCTTGCGGTGCTCAAGATCGACGCGCATGGCGAGCGCCTGCCGACGCTGCCGCTCGGCGACAGCGACACGCTCGAGGTCGGCGACCTCGTGCTTGCGATCGGCAATCCGTTCGGGGTCGGACAGACAGTGACGAGCGGAATCGTCTCGGCGCTTGCGCGCGCCGTCGGCGTCGGCGATTTCCGCTCGTTCATCCAGACCGACGCTGCGATCAATCCCGGCAATTCGGGCGGCGCGCTCGTCGATCTCGACGGCAAGCTGGTCGGCATCAATACCGCCATATTTTCGCGCTCGGGCGGGTCGGTCGGGATCGGCTTCGCCATCCCGACGGCGATGGTTCGCATGGTGCTCCAGGCCGCGCGAAGCGGCGGCCGGATCGTGCGTCCGTGGCTCGGTGCGTCGGTGCAGGCGGTAACGGCCGATCTCAGCGAGAGTCTGCACCTGCCGCACCCCGAGGGCGTGCTCGTCAAGGACGTAATGCCCGGCAGCCCGGCCGCGCAAGCGGGTCTGCGCATCGGCGACGTCATCCTCGCCGTGAACGGGCGCGCGATCGAGGATCCCGATGGCTTGCACTTCCGTATCGTGACGCAGCCCATCGGCAAGCCGGCGCGGCTCGATTACTGGCGCGCCGGGACGGAAGTGACGACGAGCCTGACCCTCGTCGCCCCGCCCGAGACGCCGCCGCGCGATCTCGAGGAACTCGACGGCCACTATCCTTTCGCCGGCGCGACCGTCGGCAACCTCAATCCCGCCTTTGACGGCGAACTGGGCTTCGATCCGACGCAACGCGGCGTCGCGGTTGAATCCGTTGCCGGCGGCAGCCCCGCGGCGCGGCTAGGCCTCGAGCATGGCGACATCCTCGCCAGCCTCGATCGCCGCCCGATCAAGACCGTAGCACAGCTTCAGTCCATGCTCGCCGCCGCCGCCGCGCCGTGGACGCTGACGGTGAAGCGCCAAGGCCGGCTGCTTTCCGTGACGGTGCGATGACGTCGCTGTTCGAATCGCAGGCGCCGCGTCCGCTGGCCGACCGGCTGCGGCCGCGGCGGCTCGACGAGGTGGTGGGCCAGGACCACCTTCTGGGCGCCGAGGGTGCCATCGGGCGCATGATCGCGGCACGCCGGCTCGCCTCGATGATCCTGTGGGGACCGCCGGGCTGCGGCAAGACCACGATCGCGCGGCTGTTGGCCGAGGTCACGGCGATGCATTTCGAGCCGCTTTCCGCGGTGTTCTCGGGCGTCGCCGATTTGCGCAAGGTGTTCGAGGCGGCGCGCAGGCGCCGCACCGGCGGCCAGGGCACGCTCCTCTTCGTCGACGAGATCCACCGCTTCAACCGGGCGCAGCAGGACAGTTTCCTGCCCTATGTCGAGGACGGGACGGTGGTGCTGATCGGCGCCACCACCGAGAATCCGTCCTTCGAACTGAACGGCGCGCTGTTGTCGCGCTGCCAGGTCTTCGTGCTGCATCGCCTCGACGAGGCCGCGCTCGAGACCCTGCTGGCGCGTGCCGAGGCGGCGGTCGGCCGGAAGCTGCCGCTCGACCGCGACGCGCGGGCGGCACTCAAAGCGATGGCGGACGGCGACGGCCGCTTCGTCATCAATCTTGCCGAGGAGCTGGCGGCGCTGCCAGCGGGAACGGCGCTCGACACGGCGGCGCTGATGGAGGCGGTGCAGCGCCGCGCCCCACTCTACGACAAGACCCAGGAAGGGCATTACAATCTCATCAGCGCCTTGCACAAATCGGTACGCGGCTCGGACGTCGATGCGGCGCTCTATTGGCTCGCGCGCATGCTGACGGGCGGCGAGCATCCGATCTACATCGCCCGGCGCATGGTGCGCATGGCGGTCGAGGATATCGGCCTCGCCGAGCCGCAGGCGCTGCCGCAGGCCATCGCCGCCTGGGAGGCCTATGACCGGCTCGGCTCGCCCGAGGGCGAATTGGCGCTGGCGCAGGCGGTGATCTTTCTCGCCACCGCTCCCAAATCGAATGCCGGCTATGTCGCCTTCGGGCAGGCCCAGCGCGCCGCGCGCGACAGCGGCTCGCTGATGCCGCCGATGCATGCCGTCAATGCGCCGACGCGGCTGATGCGCGAGCTCGGCTACAGCGAGGGCTATGTCTACGACCCCCATACCGAGGAAGGCTTCTCGGGCCTCAATTATTTTCCCGACGCGATGGAGCGGCAGCGCTTCTACCACCCGGTCGAGCGCGGCTTCGAACGCGAGATCAAGAAGCGGCTCGATTACTGGGACAACCTGCGCCGGCAGAAGGGCAGCGCTGCGCCATGAGCGGCGTCCGCATTCTTGCCGTCGCCGCCGATGAGGCTGAGCTGCGGCTCGACCGCTGGTTCCGGCGGCACTTCCCCGATCTGGCGCATGGCCGGCTCGAGCGGCTGTTGCGGACGGGCCAGATCCGGCTCGATGGCCGCCGCGCCGCCGCCGGCGACCATGTCACCGCGGGCCAACTCGTGCGCGTACCACCACTCGACGACCGCCCGCCCGGCGCGCACGCCGGACCGGACCGGCCAGCGGGCGGCGTGCGCGCCGGCGACGCGGCGATGGTGCAGCGTGCGGTGCTCCATCGCGACGACGCGGTGATCGTCCTCGACAAGCCGCCGGGACTCGCGGTCCAGGGCGGTACCGGCACCGAACGCCATCTCGATGCCCTGCTCGACGCGCTGCGCTTCGGCGCAGCCGAGCGGCCCCGCCTCGTCCATCGGCTCGACCGGGACACGAGTGGCGTTCTGGTGCTGGCGCGCAGCGCCGCGGTTGCGGCCAAACTCGCCGCTGCGTTCCGCAGCAAGACCGTGCGCAAGGTCTATTGGGCGCTCACCGTGGGCGTGCCCAAGCCGCGGCAAGGTCGGATCGACCTGGCGCTCGCCAAGCTGATGCGGCCGGGCGGCGAGCGCGTCGTCGCCGATGACGAAGCCGGCAAGCGGGCGGTGACCTATTACCGCACGGTGGCGCATGCCGGCGGCAAGATCGCCTGGCTCGCGCTCGAACCCGTGACTGGCCGCACGCATCAGCTTCGTGCCCATGCAGCGGCCATCGGCACGCCGATTGTCGGCGACGGCAAATATGGCGGCGCCGCGGCCCATCCGGCGGGCGTGCCTCAGGCGCGGCAGCTCCATCTCCATGCCCGCGCCATCGACTTTCCCCATCCCGACGGCGATCGGCTGCGCGTGACCGCGCCGCTCCCGCCCCATATGCGTGAAACCTGGGCGTTCTTCGGCTTTGCCGAATCCGACGACGCCGATCCCTTCGCCGGTCTCGCGCCGGACGCATAGGGCGGCGGACCGGGGCGCGACGATGAAGCGATTCTACCGCGAAGCCATGGTCGCCGCGTCCGAGCGCGGATTCACTGTCACGCTCGATGGCAAGCCGGTGCGGACGCCGGCGAAGGCGCTGCTCACGGTGCCGAGCCGCGCGCTTGCCGCGGCGATGGCGGCGGAATGGCAAGGCCAATGCGACGAGCTGCGGCCCGATGCGCTCCCCTTGACGCGGCTGGCGAGTACCGCCCTCGACCTGGTCGCGCCGCGCCGTGCCGAGATCGTTGCCGCCATCGCCAAATATGCCGGCACCGATCTCGTCTGCTACCGTGCCGAGCATCCGCCGGAGCTGGTGGAGCGGCAGCAGCGCGCCTGGCAGCCGCTGCTCGACTGGGCGGCGCAGCGCTATGGCGCGCCGCTCGCGGTCACCGCCGGCGTGGTGCCCCGGGCGCAGCCGGAAGCGAGTCTCGCGGCGCTCGCGGCAGCGGTCGAAGCGCAGGATGCAATGGCCCTCGCGGCGCTTCATCTCGCAACCGCCGCCTGCGGTTCCTTGGTGATCGCGCTCGCCCTCGTCGAAGCGCGAATCGACGCCGCCGCAGCCTTTGCACTGTCACAGCTCGACGAGAGTTTCGAGATCGAGCGCTGGGGCGAGGACACGGAGCAAACCCGCCGGCGCGCCGCCTTGCGCGACGACATCGCTCTGGCCGCGCATTTCCACACGCTCGCGCGCGCGGCGTGACAAGCGCGGGCTGGCGCTCACTCCGGGGAGGTGATATGCCCGGCCTGCCGCGGCGGCGGGTCCGGGGGAGAACGCGATGCAGGATGTTCTGCGGCGGTTGGAAGCGAAGCGGGCGGCCGCGCGGCTGGGCGGCGGCGAGCGGCGCGTCGCTCAGCAGCACGCCAAGGGCAAGCTCACCGCGCGCGAACGGCTCGAACTGCTGTTCGATCCGGGCTCGTTCGAGGAATGGGATCTTTTCGTCGAGCACCGCTCGCACGATTTCGACATGGCGGCGCAGCGCGTACCGGGCGACGGCGTCGTCACCGGATACGGCACCGTCAACGGCCGTCTCGTCTTTGCCTTCAGCCAGGATTTCACCGTGTTCGGCGGGGCGCTGAGCGAGGCGCATGCCGAGAAGATCTGCAAGATCATGGACCAGGCGCTGCAGGTGGGCGCGCCAGTGGTGGGGCTCAACGATTCGGGCGGCGCACGCATCCAGGAGGGCGTCGCCTCGCTCGCCGGCTATGCCTGGGTGTTCGAACGCAACGTGTTGGCCTCGGGCGTGGTGCCGCAGATCTCGCTGATCATGGGCCCGTGCGCCGGCGGCGCGGTCTACTCCCCGGCGATGACCGATTTCATCTTCATGGTGAAGGACAGCGCCTACATGTTCGTCACCGGCCCCGACGTGGTCAAGACGGTGACGCATGAGAGCGTGACGCACGAGGAACTGGGTGGCGCCGTCACCCACACGTCGCGCTCGGGCATTGCCGATCTCGCCTTCGACAACGATGTCGAGGCGCTCATCGAGCTGCGGCGGTTCCTCGATTTCCTGCCGTCATCGAACCGCGTGGCGCCGCCGCTGCGCCCGAGTGACGACCCGCCCGACCGCGACGAGGCCTCGCTCGACACGCTGGTGCCGGCCAATCCGAACAAGCCCTACGACATGCGCGAGCTCATCGGCAAGGTCGTTGATGAAAGCGAGTTCTTCGAGCTCCAGCCGAGCTATGCCCGCAACATCATCATCGGTTTCGCACGCATGCAGGGCGCGCCGGTCGGCATCGTCGCCAACCAGCCGATGGTGCTGGCCGGGTGCCTCGACATCGACAGCTCGCGCAAGGCCGCGCGCTTCGTGCGCTTCTGCGACTGCTTCGGCATCCCCATCATCACCTTCGTCGACGTGCCCGGATTCCTACCCGGCACGGCGCAGGAATATGGCGGCATCATTAAGCACGGCGCCAAGCTGCTCTTCGCCTATGCCGAGGCGACGGTGCCCAAGGTCACGGTGATCACGCGCAAGGCCTATGGCGGCGCCTACGACGTCATGAGCTCGAAGCATCTGCGCGGCGACGTGAACTATGCCTGGCCTTCGGCCGAGATCGCGGTGATGGGGCCCAAGGGCGCGGTCGAGATCATCTTCCGGGGCGACCTCGGCGATGCCGCCAAGATCGAGGCCCGCACCGAGGAATACCGCGAGAAATTCGCCAATCCCTTCGTCGCGGCGAGCCGCGGCTTCATCGACGACATCATCATGCCGCACGGCACGCGCCGCCGCATCTGCCGCGCGCTCGCCATGCTGCGCAGCAAGACGCTGAGCAATCCCGCGAAGAAGCACGACAACATCCCGCTGTGACAAGAGTAACGGGAGTATCGCTGCGCCCCATGCCACGAAGCGAGCATGTTTCGTAAGATCCTCATCGCCAATCGCGGCGAGATCGCCTGTCGGGTGATTCGCACCGCGCGACGCATGGGCATCGCCACGGTGGCGGTCTATTCCGACGCCGATGCCGAGGCGGTGCACGTGCGCGAGGCCGACGCGGCGGTGCGCATCGGGCCGCCGCCGGCGGTCGAGAGCTATCTCCGCATCGACCGCATCGTCACTGCGTGCCGCGAAACCGGCGCCGAGGCGGTCCATCCCGGTTACGGCTTTCTTTCCGAGAACGCCGAGTTTGCCGCGACGCTGGCGGCGGCGGGGATCGTCTTCATCGGCCCCGACGCGCGCGCCATCGCCGCGATGGGCGACAAGATCGCGGCCAAGCGGCTCGCGGCCGAAGCCGGCGTCGCGACCGTCCCCGGACATCTCGGCGCCGTCGCCGACGCCGACGACGCCGTGCGCGTCGCGCGCGCGGTGGGCTATCCGGTCATGCTCAAGGCCGCCGCCGGCGGCGGCGGCAAGGGCATGCGCATCGCCAGTGACGACGGCGAGGTGCGCGACGGCTTCCGCGCGGCGTCCGCGGAAGCGCGCTCGAGCTTTGCCGACGACCGCATCTTCATCGAGCGCTATATCGAGGAGCCGCGCCACATCGAGGTCCAGGTGCTGGGCGATGCGCATGGCGCGGTGGTGCATCTGTTCGAGC
>Ga0307373_10006926_pt1 | contig 17870 bp, 14 predicted proteins | sample OX2MG_FD_202534 | JGI IMG/M metagenome (GOLD analysis project Ga0307373, IMG submission 202534) | Soil microbial communities from Risofladan, Vaasa, Finland - OX-2 | ecosystem: Environmental > Terrestrial > Soil > Coastal area > Acid sulfate soil | place: Finland: Risofladan, Vaasa | collected... | reverse complement strand
GTCGGGCGCGCGCGGTGCGAGCGGTCAGCCGAGCCCGAGCGCGCGGAGGACGTCGGCGACGCCGCCATCCTCGGGGCGAGCGCACGTGGCGTCTGCGGCGGCAAGGACCTCGGGTCGCGAGGAGGCGACCGCGACGGCGAAGCCCGCGGCGTCGAGCAGCTCGACATCGTTGGGCGCGTCACCGATCGCGACCGCGTCCGCAAGCGTGGAGCCGAACCGCGCGCAGACGATCTCGCACGCGGCGGCCTTGCTCACCGCGAGGTCGAGGATCTCGACGAATTCCGGGTTCGAGCGGGTCACGCGCGCGACACCCGCGAGCTCGCTCGTCATGAGCACGCTGGCACGATCCACCTCGATGGGGTCTTCGATGACGCACGCGGCTTTCGTGGTCCCGAGCGCCAGCAACGGTTCGAGGTCATCGACCAGTCGGAACGGCACCCCGCTGATCGACGAGTAGAGGTGCGCCTCAGGCCGGTCCTGGTCGCAGAGCAATTCGTCGTCCTGGTACGCCTGGAAGTGCCATCCCTCCCGGCGCGCGAGGCGAAGCGCTCGACGCGCCGGCTCGGGGCGAAGCTCGCGTTCGTAGATGTGCTCACCGGCCGCTCCGTCGTTGCCCGGCATGCCGCGGACCATCGCTCCCTGGTAGCAGACGAGCGGCTGATCGACGCCGAGCTCCAGTGCCCACGGCAGGGCCGAGCGGTACATGCGGCCCGTCGCCACGATCACCGGGATACTCCGCGCGGCGGCTCTGACCGCATCGCGGACCCGAGGCAGTAGCTCCTGGCGGTAATCGATCGTGGTTCCGTCGAGGTCGATCAGCAGCGCTCGAGGTACGAAGGCCGGACGCGCGCTCGCGGTCCGGATGTCGGGAGGCGTCGTCACGCGTGTGAGCGCGTGCGAAAGACGTCAGCCGGCATCAACGCGATCTTATACATCCGGCGACTCGCCAATTCAGGGTAGACTCATGCTTGTCTTGCGTTCGTCTTCTCGCGCGCGGTTTGGTAGACCGCTCGCCGCAAGGCCTCGTCCCGCCGCTCCTGTGACGGTTGATGAGGCCCCGAGTACTGAAACCCCCGAGCCGGTGAGCTTCGACGAGCTCTCGTTGAGCGTCGCCATGCAGCACACCGTCGCCGAGCTCGGCTACACGATGGCCACCCCCATCCAGGCGGGCTCGCTGCCCTTTGCGCTTGCCGGCCGCGATGTGATCGGTCAGGCGCAGACCGGAAGCGGCAAGACCGCTGCGTTCGGCATCCCGATCATCGAGCGACTCGATCCTCGCGACGGTCCGGTGCAGGCACTTGCGCTCTGCCCCACACGAGAGCTTGCCGTACAGGTGCACGAGGAGCTCACGCGCCTCGGCAAGCGTCACGAGCTGAAGAGCGTCGCCGTCTACGGCGGCGACTCGATCGGCCGCCAGATGGAGGAGTTGCGCCAGGGAGCCCACATCGTCGTCGCCACCCCCGGACGGCTCGGCGATCACATCCAGCGACGCTCGCTGACTCTCGCGAATGTCCGCATCTGCGTGCTCGACGAGGCGGACCGCATGCTCGACATGGGCTTCGCGCCGGACGTCGAGCGAATTCTTCGTCAGTGCCCCGCGCAACGTCAGACGTTGCTGTTCAGCGCGACGATGCCGGAGTGGGTGCGCCGGCTTGCGCTGCGTCACATGCACGATCCGGAGACCGTCGAGATCAGCACGCGGCCGGAGATCCCATCCGAGGTTCGCCAGCTCTACGTCCGCACCACATGGGCGGACAAGACCGATGCGCTCGCGCAGATCCTCGATCAGCCCGACGTTGTCATGGCGCTCATCTTTGTGGAGACGAAGCGAACCGCCGATGTCCTGCAGGCACAGCTCGGTGGGCGTGGGTACCAGGTCGGGCTGTTGCACGGTGACCTCACGCAGCGCGATCGCGACCGCGCGATGCAGCAGTTCCGCGCCTCGCACATCAAGTATCTGATCGCGACCAACGTCGCAGCGCGTGGCCTCGACATCGACGACATCTCGCACGTGATCAACTACGACGTGCCGCTGACACCTGACGAGTACCTGCACCGGGTCGGGCGAACCGGCCGCGCTGGGCGCGCAGGGGTCGCGGTCACGCTCATCACGCCGAGCGAGATTCTCAAGCTCCGTGACGTCGAGAAGCATGCGCGCACGCACATCGAACCGGCCACCCTCGACGAGGATTTCCCCGCGACGGTGGTGAGCGCGCCGGCCTGACCGGCATGGCGGGGCGGAGCGATTCGGTTCCTGCAGTGCACGACACCGGGCGTGGCGACGCTGTCCTCTTTCTGCACGCATACACGCTCGATGCTTCGCAATGGGACCACCAGGTCGCCGCGCTCTCGGGAGACTTCCGTTGCGTGCGCGTCGACCTCTGGGGCTGCGGCGGGTCGCCGCCACCGCCGGCCGGTGCCCCATCCCTCGCCGGGTACGCGACATCGGTGCTGGCGGTGCTCGACGCGCTCGAGATCGATCGATGCTCGGTTGTGGGCCTGTCGATGGGCGGTTACGTCGCGTTCGAGCTGTGGCGTCTGGCGCCCCAGCGGATCCGCGCGCTCGCGCTCTGCAGCACGCGGCCGAGCGCTGACGACGACGTGCGCCGTGACGACCGGCTCGCTGTCGCGGCGCGCGTCGAGCGCGAGCATTCCGTGGAGTCCATCGTCGAGCCGATGCTCGATCGACTCCTCGGCCCCGCTGCGCGCAACGAAGTCCACATCGCCGACCCCGTCCGCGGGCGGATCCGGCGCTGCACCCCGGACGGAATCGCGTTCGCCCAGCGCGCCATGGCAGTTCGCCGCGACAGTGGTGACCTGCTCGAACGCATCGACGTGCCGGCACTGGTGATTGCCGGCAAGCACGACATCATCACTCCCGTCGCTGAGGTTCATGCCATGAGTGGCTCGATCTCAGGGGCCAGGTTTGTCGAGCTGGACTGCGGACACCTCGGCAACCTCGAGCAACCGCACGCCTTCAACGAGGCATTGAGCGACCTCCTGATGCCCGCAGGCGCGGTTCGATGAGCTCCCTCCCCGCAGATCTGCTTGCCATCCTCGCGTGCCCGCAGTGCCGCGGGCCCGTCGACCCGGAACCGGCGTCGCTGCGTTGCGACGCGTGTCACCTGCGTTACCGCGTCGAGAACGGCATCCCGGTGATGCTGATCAGCGAAGCCGCGCGGTTCGATCCGGAAGCGACGCCGCGCTCATAGCGAGCCCGAGCGGTCAGACGCCGGCGCCGACCGCCTCGGTCGCGACGGAAGCGGGAGCGGCGCAGAAGCCCTCGTAGTCGATCGGCTCGGTGATGGTGGGATTCTCGCCGCACACCGGGCACTGCGGATCCCGCGGCACCCGGAACTCGCGGAACTTCATCGAGAGCGCGTCGATATGGAGCAGGCGCCCGGTGAGCAGATCGCCGGCACCGGTGATCAGCTTGATGACCTCGGTGGCCTGGAGCACGCCCACGATGCCGGGGAGCACGCCGAGCACGCCTGCCTCGGCGCACGACGGCGCCTCCTCGGGCGGCGGCGGCGATGGGTAGCGGCAGCGGTAGCAGGGTGACTGGAACGGCACCACGGTGGTGACCTGCCCCTCGAAGCGGAAGATCCCGCCGTCAACCAGCGGCTTTTTGGCAAAGATGGCCACATCGTTGGCGAGATAGCGCGTCGGGAAGTTGTCGCAGCCGTTGACGATGATGTCGTACTTGTCGAAGATCTCGCGAGCGTTCTCGCTGCTCAGCACAACGTTGTGCTCGACGACGCGGACGTCGCTGTTGAGCGCCTCGAGCGCGATGCGGGCTGACGCTGTCTTGAGCATGCCGATCCGGTCCTCGGTGTGGAGGATCTGGCGCTGCAGGTTGCTTCGATCGACGGTGTCGAAATCGACGAACCCGATCGTTCCCACGCCGGCCGCGGCGAGGTAGAGGGCGGCAGGGCTGCCGAGACCGCCGGCGCCGATGAGCAGCACCCGCGCGTCGAGCAACTTCGCCTGCCCCTCGGCGCCGATCTCGGGGATGAGCAGGTGGCGGCTGTATCGCTGCTGCTGCTGCGGGGTGAGCACCCGCGGGACGATGAAGTCATAGCCCGCCTGCTTCCAGGCGCCGTAGCCGCCGCTCATCGACGCGACGTCGGTGTAGCCGAGTTCCTGGAGGGCGCGCGCCGCGAGCAGCGACCGGACGCCGCCGGCGCAGTACAGCGTGATCGGGGCGTCGTGCTGAGGAACGGTCTCCTCGATCCGCGTCTCGATGTATCCCTTGCTCAGATGGCGAGCTCCCGGGATGTATCCCTGGTCAAACTCGTCGCGCTCGCGAACGTCGATGAGAATCCGCGATCCGGCTCCGGAGCGCACCTGTTGCGGCGGAATCTCCTTGACGGTTCGCCGTGCGTCGTCGAGGAGATCGCGGGAAGACTTGGCCATGCCGCCAGTCTACCCAAAACCTGACCTCCACAGTCTGGATTCGGGTTCAGCCCTTCGGGCGGCCGACTGGTCGCTTCGCCGTGGCGGTGCGTGAGCCCTTCGGACGACCGACAGGCCGGGGTGCCGGCGCCGTCGAGGCCGGAGTCTTGCGCGGCCTGCCCACCGGGCGCTTCGCCGGCGCGCCGGGCGCGGACGCTGCCACCGGTGTGTGGGACGACGCCATCGCGGCGAGGATGGTCCGCTCGGTCGCCTCAAGACGCGCGGCGAGCGCGAGGACGCGGCGGTGGGCCGAGCGAGTGGCCGCCAAGGCGTCGGCGAGCGAGACCGGTGCGGACTTCTGCTTCTTCCCAGGCATGATCGCAGCGACCCTACCATAGACTGCGACGGTGCAACAGGCGAGTTCAGGACGACCCCTGCCCGATCTGCTCGCCGATGCCGGCATCGACGCGGCGGCTGCGGCCGCCCATGCGCCCGTGAGCATCTCCGCAATCGACTTCCACTCGCTCGCCGTGATCCCCGGAAGCCTCTTCGTGGCGATCACGGGGCTGCGCTCGGACGGGCACGGCTTCTGCCGTGACGCGGTGGCCCGCGGCGCGGTCGCTGTCGTGGCAGAGCGCATGCCGGACCCACCGGTCGACGCGTCGATTCCCGTGGTGCTGGTGCCCGACAGCAGGCGTGCTCTCTCGGCGCTCGCCGACGCGTTCGCGGCGCACCCGAGCGCGAGCCTCTGCGTTGCGGGGATCACCGGCACCGACGGCAAGACCACGACCGCGACGCTGCTCTGGCACGCGTGGAGGGCCGCGGGCATTGCCGCTGCATCGATCACCACCGTCGATCGGCGCACCCCGGATGGCGTGACGACGAATCCGTCGAGACAGACGACCCCGGAGGCGCCGGAGTTGCAGACCGAGCTGGCGCGAATACGCGACCTCGGCTGCACCCATGTCGCGCTCGAGACCTCGTCGCATGGGCTGGAGATGCATCGCGCCGATGACGTGGCATTCCGCGCCGGCGTGTTCACGCGGATCACCGCTGAGCACCTCGAGCTGCACGGCACCCGCGAGGGCTACCTCGCCGCCAAGGCGCGCCTCCTGGAGTGCGTCTCACCGCGAGCGGACGGGATCGCGGTCCTCGACGCCGGCGACCCGTTCGGGTTTCCGCGCCTGTCGGCGATCCCGGTCGCCACCAGGCTCACATACACCGACGACGGCCACGTTCGCGCCGATCTGCATGCACGTGACGTCGTCCCTTCGCCGGCCGGCGTTCGCTTCACCGCGGAGACGCCGTGGGGGACCGCACCCATCGCGCTACGCCTGGCCGGAAGCTTCAACGTCCGCAACGCCCTTGCAGCGTTGGCCTGCGCGTGCCTGACGGGCTGCGATCTCGCGACGGCAGTTCGGGGCCTCGAGGCGGCCGAGGTCGTCACCGGGCGGATGGAGCGGGTCGACCTCGGGCAGTCGTTCGAGGTCGTCGTCGACTACGCGCACACCGCCGACGCGCTCGAGACCGTGCTCCGCGAACTGCGCCGGACGACGGATGGCCGCCTCTGGGCCGTCTTCGGGTCGGCGGGTGAGCGCGACGTGGAAAAGCGCGCGGCAATGGGCGCGGTCGCAGCACGCCTGGCCGACGTCAGCGTCATCACGGACGAGGATCCCCGCGACGAGGATCGTCGGAGCATCCTCGAGCAGATCGCCGGCGGAGCCGTCGCCGCCGGCGGGCGGCGCGGCGAGAGCGTGCTCGTCATCCCGGATCGCGAGGAGGCGATCGCCTACGCGGTGGCCCACGCCGCTCCCGGGGACACCGTGCTCTGCGCCGGCAAGGGCCATGAAAAGACGCTCGAGACCGCGGCGGGCGCCCTGCCGTGGAACGAGCGTGCCGTGGCCACCGCCGCCGTTCGGCGAAGGATCAGCTGATCGGGTTCCTGCTGGGGACGCCGTCCCTGCGCGGATAGTCCGCGGGGGTGGGCGAGACCTTCGCGATGCGCAGCACGCCATCACTGGGCGCGCGGGGCTCGCCGCCACCGCATGCCTCGGCTGCTGCGGCGCAGGCTCCGAGCGTCGACGGCGCATCAGCTACCAGCGCGCAGAGGCTGCCCCCGACGCGCAGCAGCGGGAGCGCAAGCTCGCACAGGACGTCCGGAGGTGCTGTGGCTCGCGACGTGGCGAGGTCGAAGCTCTCTCGCGTGCCGGCTCTGCGTCCCGCCTTCTCAGCGCGAATCGCCTCGACCTCCACGTTGCGCAGGCCGAGCAGGCCGGCCACATGGACGAGGAAGCCGCTCTTGCGGACATCCGCCTCGAGCATCGTCACGCGAATGTCGGGGCGGACGACCGCAAACACGACAGCCGGCACCCCACCACCGGAGCCGATATCCACGACCCGACAGCCTGACGCGGGTGCCGCGACGTCGAGGAGGTCGAGCGCTTCCTCGATGTGGCGCGACCACGCCCGCTCGCGCGGGACCGCTGTGAGATTGAGGTGTGCCGACCAGCGCGCCAGCTCATCGAGGTATGTATCGAGCGCAGTCGTCGTCGCATCGGGCAGGGGAGGACGCATGCTCGGAGCCTACATCGCGCCGGACACTAGCTCACGCTGCGGATGCGGCTCGATGACGGTGATTTGGATGCGCTTCCCCTCCGGCCTCCTGCATGCGATCATGGGTACAGCGATGGAGACGACCCCGGAGACTGCCGACCGTTGCGCCCTCTGCCAGAGGGTCATGCTCTCCGTGTTGTACTACGGCGCCGACGGTGAGTCGGTGGGCGGCCATCGCATCTGCGCGGACTGCGGACCGCGCTCCGTCGTCGAGCTGGTCGCGCCCGACGAGCTGCGCCGCCGTCTCCTCGAACGGAAGGCCTCCTAGCCCTTCTCGTTACGGCATCGGATACTTCGCCTGCGGCTGTGTGACGCGGCCGTGACGGGCCGTGACGGCGCGATGACATCGCAGGAAGCGCCGTGGGACCGATGGGAGACTGACCGCGATGCGTTGCCCCCGGTTTCAGTTCGCCCATCCCCGACTCGCAGCGGCGCTTCCGTTCGCGGTGCTGCTGACGCTGATCTCGGCGCCTGTGGCCGCGGACCCTCCGACACCGGTCACCGCCGCCCAGCAGGCGGCCAACGCTGCGAAGTCGGCCGAGCAGAACGCGAAGGACGCCGCCAACAACGCGGACACCGCGCTGGCTCAGGCGAAAGCCGCGCTCGCGGCGGCAAACGCCCACCTCGTCGCGCTGAACACGCAAATCGCCGCGCTCAACGTGACGATCACCAACGACACCGCGACCCTGGCCACCGTGAATGCCGAGCTGTCGGCCGACCGCGGGCATCTGGCGGCCTACCTTCGCCAGTCCTACGAGAGGGGCGGGTCCGAAGCGATGCTCGCGTACATCATCTCCGCGAACACGATCTCCGCAGCCATTCAGCGCGACGTCCAGGTGAACGAGATCTCCAATGCGAGCGGGCAGCTGGTCGCGCGGATCGGCGCCGAGGAGGCCAAGGCCGCGTCGACGCTGGCGAACGATGACGCCGCGCTCACCGCGCTTGCGTCCGCGGAGGAGCAGGCGAAGACCGTGCAGGCGGTCATCAAGGTGCAGGAACAGAATCTGCTCGTCGCCGACGTCAGCGCGCATCGCCAGGCGAATCAGGCGCAGAAGGCGCTCGCCGCTGCCGTTGCGGCGCTTGCCGCAGCGCGAGCGCGCGATGCGATCTATCCCCCGGTCGCCGGCCCGCTGTTCACCATCGACACGAACCTCACCCTCCCGAGCGGTGAGACCGCAGCCAGCCTCAACCAGTTCCTCGCGGGCTCAGCGCTGGCCGGTCTCGGCGCGAGCTTCATGCAGGCCGAAGCGACGTACCACGTGAGCGCGCGTTACTTCGTCGCCCACGCCATCCTCGAATCCGGCTGGGGCACCAGCGCGATCGCTCAGTACAAGTTCAATCTCTTCGGATTTGGCGCGAACGACGCGAACCCGTACGGCGACGCGATGACGTTCGCGAGCTTCGACGCATGCATCCAGTACGTCGCGCAGTTCATTACGACGAACTACCTCTCGCCGACCGGACGCTTCTACCACGGCCCCACGCTGCGCGGGATGAACGTGGACTACGCGAGCGATCCGAACTGGGCGGAGAAGATCGCATCCATCGCGGACACGATCCCGCCACTCGCCGTACCCTGATCCTGCGCGGTCACGAAGGCGACGGAGCTATTGGCGCTTCAGCTTTTGTGGACGACGAGCCGACGAATCCGGTAACGACCATGAGCAGCCCGCCCACGACTGCCGTCACCGCTCCGGCGAGAAAGACGTAGAAGCCGGAGAAGAGCAGATACGGCTCCCCATACACCACGCCGTCCTGCTTCCACGTTCCTGGGAGCTTGAACGCCAGCCCGAGCGCAACGAGCGATGCTGCCAACGCGATTACCCCTGCGGCCTGGAGGCGAACGCGTGCGAGGCGACATGCGGCGACGATGCCCAGGGCGACGAGGGTGCCGAGGACAAACCAGACGTCGGAACCGCTGACGATGCTCACGGTGATCTGGGTGGGACCGCCCAAGCCGTCGCCCCAATTCCCTCCTGTGTACGGAAGGAATGCGGCCACACCCATGATGGCCGCAGCCAGCACGCAAACAACTGCGCCGACGGCACCCACCCGCCGCGACGCAGTGCTCATGTCGGTATCGTCGCGGCCCGACCCACTCGATGATCGGCTAGTCACAACCCTGTGCCAGCGATGCTGTTCGACGCTCCTGGGTGCCGAACCGCGCCCGTCCGTGGTGGCCACGGGTTGCTGATGGTTCGAAATCCGACTGATTTCACGGCGCGTTGGGCGCCGACGTCGAAGGGAGTGATCGTGCCGCGGAACGCTCGTGGCGGTGCGGTGGCGAACGTTTGTTTGTTATACTCTTTCGTATGGTAGCGGCTGCAATACCGGAGACGACATCGCGTCTGGGGGCGGCGGTCGACGCGCTCGTCGATGAGTCCATCGAGGGATTCGCCAGTGCGGCGCTGGGCGAGGACCTGGTTGACGTCCGGCGGGCGATCGATCGTCTTGAAGCCGAGTTCCTGCGTCGCCTCCACCGCTTCCACAGCGAGCGCGGCGCCCAGTCTGACGGGGGCGGGAGCACGATGGCCTGGCTGCGCCGTCGCTGTGCCATGACCGTCAAGGCGGCCGCGTACCGGGTCCACCTGGCGCGGACGCTGGGCGAGTTGCCGGCTGCGCTCGACAGCGCCCGGGCGGGGCGTGCCTCCTTCAGCAACGTGGCCATGATCGGCCACCTCGCCGAGGACGTCGGTCTCGAGCGGCTGGCGCCCATGGAGGGCATCCTGGTGGGCGCGGCGGAGACGCTCGAGCCGGGGCCCATGCGCAGCTTCACCCAGGCAGTCCGGCTCCGGCTCGACCCCGACGGTGTGCTCGCCGATGACAACCATGCCCACCAGCAGCGCTGGTTCGAGTGCGAGGCGACCTATGGGGGTGACTACATCCTCCGGGGGCTGCTCGATGCCGAAGGCGGCGCGCTCCTCAAGACCGCGATCGACACGCTCGGTCACGGGCTGGCTGCCGGCGAGACCCGGATGGCCTCGACGCGCCGGGCCGACGCGCTCGTCGAGCTTGCCGCCACCCGGCTGCGCTGTGGTGAGCACCGCGATGTCCATGGGCAGCGTCCCCATCTCACCCTCACGGTGAGCGCGGAGACGTTGCGGGCCGGCGCTGCGACGGGCGCCGGCGCACGGCCGGCCGAGCTGAGCGGCGTGGGGCCGATCCATCCGGCCACCGCACGGCGGATCGCCTGCGACGCGGTGCGGACGGTGGTGACGGTCGCGGCGCCGGCTGCGGACGCGTCGCCGTGGACGGCCCTCACCACCCCGGTGCTGCCGCTCTCCGCCGCACCCGCCAGACGCACCATCCCGGCACACCTCCGGCGCGCGCTCTGCCTCCGTGACCAGGGCTGTCGCTTCCCGGGTTGCGACCGTCCACCCGCGTGGACCGACGGCCACCACATCATCCACTGGGTGGACGGTGGTCCCACCGCGCTCGACAACCTCGTCTCCCTGTGCCGGCCGCACCATCGCGCGGTGCACGAGCAGGGCTGGCGCATCCATATCGCCGACGGCGTTGCCGTGGTCGAGCCCCCTCCCTGAGGATAGCGCGGCGTGCCGGGCGGACGGTCTTGTCGCGACGCTCAGTCGATGCGAGCCGGCCATCGGCTGCGTCGCGTCGACGCACTGCTTCCAGGCTGCGCAACCGGGTCGTTCTACACTCCGGGCATGTCGCTGCAATGGAATTCGATCGTCATCGACTGCGTTGATCCACAGCGGGTCTCTCGCTTCTGGAGTGAGGCGCTCGGCCTCGAACACCATCGACGCCGCTCATACACTTTGCGACGTGATCGGGAAGCTCGCGCTGATGGCCTCACGGCGATCCAGGTAGGCACTGCTGCCCCGGGTGCGCACATCACGAAGCCCACGGCGAACGCGAAGTGTCAGGTCACAGTGACGTTCTCATGGCAAGGCTTTCCCACCGCAACCCAGGCGTGTATCAGCGTCACTGATGTGGGACACAGGCGGTGTCGGCGAGGCCCAGACAGCTCATGCATCGGGAAGGATGAACTCTCGTCATCCCCGCGGTCTCGAACGCCACCAAGACGACGATGAACGCGGTGGGCAAAGTTGCCAACGTCAAGGGCAACACGGATGCCGTTGCCCGGAGTACAGCGAAGCAGGACTGCATCTTCGGGGCGCGCGCGTCTAGGCTCGCCGGATGCAGCATGCCATTGGCGACCACGCGCTCCTCGCCGACTCGCGGACGGCCGCGCTGATCGATCCGGACGGCAACGTCGCGTGGCTCTGCTGGCCGTGGGTCGACTCGACACCGTTGCTGTTCTCGATCCTTGACCAAGGGCGTGGTGGGGGTTTCGCGGTGCGTCCTGCGCAACGCGGCGCGCGGGTCATTTCGCGTCGCTATCACGCGCGTTCACTGGTACTCGAAACCATCTGGGAGGTCGACGGTGCACGACTGATCGTCGAGGACGCGCTTGATTCCGGCGACGATCCACTGCTGGTACGCAGCATGCGGGCCGAGGGTGGTGACGTTGATGTGAGCGTCGACGTTCGGGCACCACAGTGGGACGGCCGTACGGCGCAGATGACGTCGGCCGGCGAGACACTCGAAGTCACCGGCGTGGCCGTCGTAGCGGTTCATACCGCCGAGGCCTGGGCCGCCGAACGAGGCGGCGCTGTAAGCGTGGTGCGTCTCACGCCAGGCGCTCCGATCACGGTGACTCTCGGCGCTCCGGGCACCGACCCGAATTCGGGCAGCATCGAGTCGACGCTCGCTGCGTGGCGACGGAAGATTCCGGGATCGTTGGGCGCGGAAGAACCACGTGTCCGCGACCTGCTCGGCACGACCGCCGCAGTGCTGCTCGGCCTCCGCAACGAGCGCGGTGGCATCGTCGCCGCACCGACCACGTCACTCCCGCAGTGGCCCGGGTCGTCCCGAACGTGGGACTACCGGTATTCGTGGCTTCGCGACTCATCGCTCGCAGGGATGGCGTTGCTCCGCCTCGGCCTGGTCGATGCGGCCATCGAGCTCGGCACGTTCATCGGGGGTGTCGTCACCGAGCAAGGGCCCGTGCCGCTGGTGCGGGTCGACGGAAGCGCCCCACCTGGTGAATCGGAACGTCAGGAGCTCGCGGGATATCGCGCCGCTCGTCCGGTCCGCATCGGCAATGCCGCGGCGGCGCAGGCTCAACTCGACGTTCCCGGGGAGATTATCGAGCTCGCGAGTGCGCTCGGTGCAAGACAGGCGTTGCCGGAGCGGCTCGCTCTGGCAGTCCCGATTCTCGCCACCTGGCTCACACAACACTGGCGCGAGGCGGACAACGGCATCTGGGAGATCCGTGGGGCGCCACGCCGCTACACACACTCGCTGGTCACGGCGATGAGCGGCCTCGCGGGTGCTGCATCGCTCGCTGACTCCGGCGCTGTGGCCGGCGATGCGGACATGTGGCGCAAGGCAAAGGCGGCAATTGCCACAGCGCTCAACGGCGACGGCGCACTCCAGCTCCGCGTCGACGGCGGCGGAGCCGACGCCGCGCTCGCGCGGCTGTCGCTGCTTTGCGGACTGGAATCGCTGGAGTCGCGGGTGCCCGCCACGCTGGACCTCATCGTCGCGCGCCTCGATCGCGGTGGTCTCATCGATCGATACGAGGGTCAGCTGGACACGGTCGACGACCCCTGCGCTCCCTTCGTCTTCCCCACGTTCTGGCTATCCGCCGCGATGCGCTCGCGCCGAGCCGACGGCTCGCGATGGTTCAATGCGGCGCTGGCCGCGCGAGGTCCGCTCGGCCTGTTCGGCGAGGTAGCCGACCCACGGGATCGAACCCCGCTTGGAAACTACCCGCAGGTGCAGAGCCACGCGGCGTTCGCGATGGCGGTCATGGCGGACCCGGAGCGACGGTGAACGTCCACGCGCGTATGTAAGCGGACCCGTTGACGGTGGCGGAAATGCGGGCCGCGTAGACCGCGCCCGTAACGAGCGGCGCCACCGGCAGCAGGGACGCGGAGTTCTCCGTGGACGCCGACGGCGACAGCACATAGGCCGCCAGCAGCGCCCCACTCGAAGACGTGAGCGTGAAGGCATGCATCGACACACGGTCGCCCCCGGAGAAAGTCACCGTGACCGGGTAGCCTGTCGTACGCGGCCGTCCCGGCGGCACCGGATCCGGGAGTTCGTTGTCGACAAAGATGGCTGGAACTCGGGTCGCTCCGGCGGCGGGATACAGGACGGGCGCTGCCGGGCTGGCGATCGCGAAGCCGAATTCCATGTCCTCCATGGACACCGAGCCGAGACTCGCCTCGCCATAGCCGATGACGCGCAGGTCGGGTCGCATGATCGCGAAGCGGTGGAACACGCTGTTCACCCACTGGGCAACCGCGGTGTCCGGTGCGCCGCTGTGGGTGATGTCCTCACCGATGCGCTGACTCGGATAGTCGAACGCGAGAGCCCGCGTCCAGGGGTACACGGCCGTGTATCCGGGATTGCCTTGGGTCTCGCGGTGGATACCGAGCCCGCTGACGCTTGGGGCGAAATAGTTGAAGAACCAGTAGAAGGAGTGCGAAAGCGCACTCGCGGACAGACGGGGATCGAGATGAACCGGCGCAAGCCCTGCTGCGGCTCGCGCGGCGTTCACTGCCGCGAGCGCGATGGTCGCATCACGGGCGACCGTGGCGGCCGGGTCCGGTAGTACGGGAATGCGTCGTGGCGCAACGCCAGCCGGGATGCCGGCCAGCACCGCATCGACGATCTCCTGGCGACCTGCCTGCGGATTGTGCTCGATGTCGGTCGCAATCGCCATGAGAAACGCGGCTGCTTCGCCGTCGAACGGGTCCGCTCGCAGCGCCGCCTCGAAGTCCGCCACTCCTCCGTTTAAGTCATCATTGGCGGCAACCGCCACTTCGCCGGCAGCGTCGAGCACCGCGGGGTCGTGTGGTGCGAGTGCCAGCGCGCGGCCCCAGAGCGCGCTCGCGGCTTTCGCATCGGATACGAGCAGGGCGTCGTTAGCGAGGCCGTCGATCACGCCGAGGTCATCCGGTGTCTGCGCCAGAGCCGCGTCGAGGGTGGCCCTGGCCGCCGCGCTGTCACCGCCGATGAGCTCGGCATTGACGACCTCGGTGGTGCGATACAGCCAGAGCGGCTGGGCAGCCAGAGCCGCCTGAAACGCCTTCAGCGCCGACGCGTTGTCGCCCAGATCCGAATCGAGATTCGCCTCTTCGCGTTGCAGCTCGGCGGAGAGGTATGCCGTCGGATGCGCGAGGATCAACGCCGACGCTGCAGCGATCTGCACTCGGGCCTGCGTTGTCTCACCACTGTCTGAGAGCGCTTCCGCGAGAAACAAATGGCCGAGCGGAGCGTTCGCGTCCACCGCGACAGCAGCATTCCCAGCGGCGATGGCGCCGACGATGTTGCCGGCCCAGTCGTCGACCCGGCACAGGACCGCCTGAGCGTCACCGTCGCGGGGATCGAGGGCGACCGCAGCAGCTGCCTCCTGAGCAGCCGCGCCTCCATTGCCGTCGTAGTTCAGCAGCAGCGCATGAGCAGCGCGGACGCTTGCGCTCTGCGGTGCGGCGACGAGCAACCCAGAAAACGCCTTCCCGGCAGCGTCGTCGTCGTTGGCATACATGTCCGCCGCCGCCGCCGCGAGACCGGTGGCGATCCGCGCTGCGTCAGGGCTCGCCGGCGGTGCGCTCGGAGTGCCGGTCAGACCCGAGGCCGATGCACATCCGACGCAGAGCATCGCCGACAGCGCGGCAACTCGAATGACCATCGACCCAAGCGTCGCACAGGTCCCTCGTGCTCACCCACACGAGGAGGCAACGGTCGGAACCCCAGGGTCGTGCACCCCGACGGCGACCCCGCCCGAAACCACCGCAACGCATTCGATATCACCCCGGAGTGCGTTGAGACGGGGATCCACCGAGAAGAGCCGGTCGAGCGAGAGCGCGGAGTCGATCTCCCTCACGAGCGCGCTACCCAGGAAGCCCGGAAGGCCGAGGAGGCCGACATCGATCTCAGGGACCTGGGCGGCGATCACCGGACCCTTCTGCCCCGGCAGCAACGAAAGGCTGACGTGGAGCACCGCGGTCGGGTTGAAGGGGCCGACGGAGATCTGCGCCGATGCCACGAGCACGCCATCGCGAACCCGAACCTGCAGGTCCCGATACTTCGCCGGCTGCGGGTTGTTGGCATCCGCGAGCACGGTGAGGTCCTGCTCGCTGAGCACAACGGCGCCATGCGAGCCCGCGAGGAGCTGGGCCCCCATCGCCGTGCCAAGCGACACGGCGATCGCGACCTCAGTGTCGCCGTGCGACGGTCCGGCAGGCGCTGCGCCGAGCACCGGAGCGGCCAGCGCGCGGTCCGCGAGGAACGCGCCGCCCGCGGCGAGAACGATCAGCAGGAGGAGGCCTGCACAGCAACCTCGGACGATGCCCCGCTCGCCCGGGCGGATCACGACCCTGCCGTTCGTGTCCCGGGCTCGGCCGCGTGCCCCTCGGGCAGCGGGAAGACGGTGAGGCGCGCGCGAGCATGGCGACGGGTGAGTGCTGCGGTCCAGTACAGCGGGAACTGACGGTTGGTTCTCCAGCGGCGCGAGAGATCGCGATAGTGACGCGATCCGGGCTGCCCCGACTGCCCGGGGACGTGCACGCCGCCACAGGCGTCCCAGTTGCCGACGTCGATCACCTGCCGCCACGAGGGCGCGGACAGGTGGGTCTCGAACGGCTCGCCCGGGGATTGCGACGTGGCCAGGACGGTGTCCGTGTTGCCGCCGACGCGGATCGACCGGGCATTGAAGAAGTATCCGAGCGCGCGGCGCCGCCCGAACGCATGGACGAGGTGGACCTGATGTACGCGGCCCCAGGCAAGACGCCTCGAGCCCCGTCCGAACCTGGTGCGCAGGTCGTTCATCGCATCTTCGAGCGACTTGTCGACCACCTCCGCCCAGGTGGTCAACCCCTCGAAGAGCCCGTCGTCACCGCCCTCCCAGCGCTCGATGAGCGACGGCGTGAGCCGGCCGACGAGGTTGGCCGGATACCCGAACACCGGGTGGGAGAGGTCGACGCCGGCGAGGATGCGCCACGCATTCCCGCACAGCGGGCTCAGCGAGTGCTCCGCGAGCCGTGACATGAACGCCTCGTAGATGGTCGGCTCCACGCGGTGCGGGTCCATGACGGCGTCCCAGGAGGTGAGCCGTCGGCGCGCGCTCTCGGCCACCGTGCTCGTGCAGCTCATCGAGCTGAGGAGGCGGATGACCTGGCGTGCCGGCGGACAGACGAGATCCATCTGCGCGCGGGCCATGTAGGCGAGATCGACGACACGCTCGGAGAGCAACTCACCGATCCGCAACGCCCGATAGCCCGACATGTAGTCCGCGCCGATGTAGTGGGGGAAGCCCTCGCCGACGATGCGGTTGTTGGCCGTGATGATCTGCTGCTCCGCCGGGTCGAGCATGCTCGGCATCTCCTCCGGCGTGAGATATCGCGTCCACACCGCGTCCCCGGTCCAGCCCTGCACCGGCAGCCCGCTCGGCTTGCGCTTGCGAACGGGCACGCGCCCGGAGAGGAGGTAGCCGATGTGCCCGTCGACATCGGCGTACACGACGTTCTGCGAGGGGGCGTCGAAGGGGATGAACGCCTCGCGGAAACTCTTCCAGTCCGTCGCGCGCTGTAAACGCAACAGCCCTTCAGCGCCACCGCCGGGCTGGAGCGCGGTCCACTGGAGGGCCAGTCCGCGCCAGATGGACCGTTCGGGATCCTCGATACGCTCGACAATCGGACCGTGGCGGGTGACGACCACCTCCTCGAGCACGTCGGAGGATCCCTTCACGTGGATGATCTCGCGCAACCTTCGCGTGGGTTCGAAGCCCCGTTCGGTGCGGAAGCGCTCACCGGCCGGCGAATCGAACTCCTCGATGACCAGGTCCTGGCAGTCGGCGAACGAATTGGTGAATCCCCAGGCCACGCGCTTGTTGTGGCCGATGATCACGAACGGCAACCCGGGCATCGTGACGCCGGTGGACTCGAAGTCCTCGCCAGCCTGGATGTGCGCGGCATACCAGATCGATGGCACACCCGGGACGAGGTGGGGGTCGTTGCAGAGGATCGGTCGTCCGGTCGCCGAGCGCTCGCCCGAGACGACCCACGAATTGCTCATGCCGCCGGCGGTGGGGATCCAGCGCGCGGCTTCACGGAACATCCCCATGAGCTGGGAGCGGCTGTCGGCGCCACCCGAGGCGCGGAGTGTCGAGGCGAGGATCGTGGGATTCGCGTCCGGGTAGACGATGTCAAGCCGGGCGGCGTGCTCGGGGCCGATGGCGCGGAGCAGCTCGAGGCGCTGCAGCTCCGCGTCCCAATTCATGCTCAGCCCGAGCGCCAGCAACTTGAGGGCGGCGAGGCTGTGCATCGGCTCCCACGGCTCGGGGGTCGCGCCGATGAGACGGTACTCGAGTGGGAGCGGCCTGCCAGAGCTCGTGATCGCGTTGACGCCGGCGGCGTACGCCTTGAGCATGCGGCGCGGCTCGGGGCCGAGCCGGAGTTCCTCGTCGCGCGCGACACGATGCAGCCCGACCCGACGAATGAAGCGGTCGATGTTGACGCCGTCGGTGCCGATCAACTCGCTGATGCGGCCGGTGGCGACGCGCCGGGTGACCTCCATCTGCCAGAGCCGGTCCTGTGCATGCGCGACGCCCATGGCAAACGCCGCGTCCTCCATCGAGGTCGCCGAAATATGGGGGACACCCCAGCGGTCGCGGCTGATCGTGACGGTCTCGATGAGCCCCGACATCCCGAGGCGCCCACGCACCTTGGGCAAGGACACGCCGAGGAAGCGATGGCGCGCCACCAGCAGGGCGATACAGAGGACGACCACCAGGGCCGCCACCGCGATGAGGGCATAGATCATTTGAA
>Ga0307373_10006924_pt1 | contig 17873 bp, 13 predicted proteins | sample OX2MG_FD_202534 | JGI IMG/M metagenome (GOLD analysis project Ga0307373, IMG submission 202534) | Soil microbial communities from Risofladan, Vaasa, Finland - OX-2 | ecosystem: Environmental > Terrestrial > Soil > Coastal area > Acid sulfate soil | place: Finland: Risofladan, Vaasa | collected... | reverse complement strand
TCGCGGTCAGCGACGTGAGTCGCCCGAACCGTCAGGAGCGTCGCCGTCAGGGCAAGAGCGACGTGAAGGACGCCGTCGAGGCGGCCCGGGCGGCCCTGAGTGGGCGATGCCAGCCGGTCAAGACCAAAATCGGGCCCACCGAGTCAATCCGGGTCCTGCTCGTCGCGCGCCGCTCGGCCACCCAAGCGCGCACGAAGGCCCTGGTGCAGATGCGACACCTGGTCATCACTGCCCCCGACGAGGTGCGCCGGCGTTTCGGGGACGTGAGCGGGCGCGAACTGGTGGACTGCGCGGCTCGGCTGCGTCCGGGGGACGTGAGCGACGCGGCCGCGGCCACCCGCAGCGCCCTGCGCACCCTCGCGCGACGGATCCGGGCGCTGGACGTGGAGCGAGCCCAGCTAGAGCGCGACCTGGACCGTCTCACGCAGTTGGCCGCGCCACGCCTGCGCGCACTGCTCGGCGTCGGAGTGGTGACGGCGGCCACCCTGCTCGTCACCGCCGGGGCCTCGAGCGAGCGCCTGCGCTCCGAGGCGGCGTTCGCCCACCTGTGTGGCGTGGCGCCGCTCGAGGCGTCCTCGGGCAAGGTCTCGCGACAGCGACTCAACCGCGGAGGAGACCGCCAGGCCAACAGCGCGCTCTGGCGCATCGTGCTGGTGCGGATGAACTGCGACCAGAGGACCCGCGACTACGTCGCGCGACGCACCGTCGAGGGGCGTAGTCAACGAGAGGTCATGCGCTGTCTTAAGCGCTACGTCGCTCGCGAGATTTACCGCACCCTCGCACAGCCCTGAGATCGCCGGGGCGTGCTCGTGACCCGAAGACTACCTGTCACCGTTTTGGTTGACCTTAGGTCGATCTGTCCGAGCACGCCCCGCCGTTTCGTGAAAACCCGTGGCCTAATAAGAGGCTGCCTCGCATCGATGGCTCGTCATTGGTCTGCCCGGGTTCTCACCACTTGACAATCAATAGGAGGATCGGTCGGCGCGTCGGGCTCCCAGACCCGCACGCGGCACCGAGCGTACGAAGAACGAGGACACGAGACCGAGCGCGGCTACGCCGGCACCGATCTCAAACGGCAGGTGAAACGTCGCGAGCAGCGAGCGCCCCGGCAACGCCGAACCGAGGTGACGACGGTGCACCAAGGCCTGGCGCACCGTCTCGAGCACCTGGATGCCCGCGACCTCGCCCACCTGCATGGCCAGCAGCTGGGCGGCGAGCATCACCCCGAACTCGCTGGTCAGCACCTCGTTGGCCATGACCGAACTGGTGGACGGCATCGCCGTGCCCATGCCCAGTCCCGAGAGCGCGAGGGCCACGATCACGAGCCAGGTGCCCGATGAGGGTCCGAGCAGGGCGAAGGCTCCCATCGACGCGGTCAGGAACGTCGCCCCCGCGACGCAGCTGACGCGTTCGCCGATGCGCATCGCCACGTAGCCCGCGATCGGCGAGCACAGCGCAAAGGTGATCGGGCGCGCGATCGCGAGCACGCCCACGCGCGATATCGAGTCGCCGTAGCCCTGCTCCATCAGCAACGGAAAGAGGAAGAAGGCGCCGAAGTAGGCGAAGTTGGCACACGCGCGCAGCACCATGGGCATCACGAAGTTGCGTCGCGCGAAGTAGTGGGCGGGAATGAAGGGAAACGCGGCGTGACGGACCCGGTGGATGAAAACCACGAGCATGGATAACGACAGCACGAAGGTCAGCACCGTCCACGTGCTGGACCAACCGGTCGACGGCCCGATGGACAACCCCAGCATCAGCGCGGTGACGCTGAGCGACAGTGACCAGCTGCCGAGCCAATCCATCCGCCGAAACTCGTCGCGTGCCCGCCGGCCCGAGGTCGGCAACGAAACGTCCTCGGACCGTTCGCGCGGCACGAGCAGGAACACGACCACCAGCGCCACGCCCAGGAGTCCCAACTGGAACCAGAAGAGCGCGCGCCAGCCGAACGCCGCGATGATGGGCGAACCGAGCGAGATCCCGATGACCGGTCCCCCCGCACCCACCAGGGACCACCAGCCCATGGCCTTGACGCGCTCCTCGGGCGCAAAGGCCATGTTGATGAGCGCGCCAGACGCCGTGCCCGTCGCAGCCCCCTGCACGCCGTCGAGCGCGCGGGCGAAGAGCAACATCCCGACGTTGGCCGCCACCGCCGTGAGCACCGCCGAGACCATTGCCCCGGCCAGTCCAATCAGATACAGGCGACGGTGCCCGAAGACGTCGCCGGTCTTTCCCAGCACCGGGGCGGCGAGTCCGTAGGCCAGGAGAGGACCGACCATGGTCCAGGTGAGCACCGTGACCGACGTGTGGAACTCGCCGGCCACTTTGGGCAGCGCGACGATGAAGACGGTGAACGTGAAGTTCAGCGCGAAGAGCCCGGCCAGCAGGCTCCAGAGCATCCACCACGAGTAGCGCGGTGACCCGACCGCGCGACGCTGGACGCGCTGGCGCAAGAGGAGAAACCAGTTGAGGTCGCTGCCGGCCTCGGCGCCCAATGGACCGAACGCGACGGCGCCCGGGTCGGAGCGTGGATCCAGCAGTCCCTCGGGGTCGTCACGCCGGACGTGCGTCCGGCGATCCCCGATGCTCACGTCAACGTGGGCAGTTGACGGGCCAGCTCGGCGACGCTCCAGCGGTCGTTGAGTTCCAGCGACGAGGTCATCGTCCAGTTCTTGAAGAGTCGCACGGTCCCGCCTTGGACGAAGTAGACCTGACCGGTCGCGGCGCAGTCCTCCATGGCCAACGTCGCCACGAGCGGCGAGATGTTGGCGGGGTCCCACACGTCAAAGACGGCGGCGTCGGAGGGCTTGACAACGTGGTCGCTGAGCCCCGGGGTCGACTCGGTCATGCGGGTGCGCGCCGCGGGGGCAATTGCGTTGACCCGCACGCCGTAGCGCCCGAGCTCCTCGGCGATGATGACGGTGAAGGCCGCGATGCCCGCCTTGGCCGCGCCGTAGTTGGATTGGCCGATGTTACCCAACAGGCCCGAGGTCGACGAGGTGTTGATGATGGACGCCTTCACCGTCTCGCCGGACTTCGCGCGCTCGCGCCAGTACGCGGCGGCGTGACGCGTCGGGATGAAGTGGCCCTTGAGATGCACGTTGATCACCGAGTCCCAGTCCTCCTCGCTGAGGTTCACCAGAACCCGATCGCGCAGGATCCCCGCGTTGTTGACCAGCACGTGCAGGTCGCCGAAGGCTTCAAGCGCAGTGGCCAACAGTCGTTCGCCGCCCTCCCACGTCGTTACGTTGTCGTGGTTCGCCACGGCCTCACCCCCGAACGCGGTGATCTCGGCGACGACCTCGTCAGCCGGCGAGTCCTTGGTGGACGAGCCGTCCAGGCCCCCGCCGAGGTCGTTCACGACGACCCGGGCGCCCTCGGCGGCGAAGAGCAGGGCGTGCTCACGCCCGATGCCGCGGCCCGCACCCGTGATGATGGCGACGCGACCCTCGAGCGAACCCATGACGACCCCTGACGTTGGTGGTTGGTCCTTCGATTGTAACGACGTGCGAGGTTTAGGCCCGGCGCCAAAACGTCGGTGGCCGGGCGTGGGCGTGGTAGTGGTCCGGGACGTTGCGCATGTGATCGTCGAGCGTCCAGCCGCCCACTCCGAGCTCCGCGTTGGCCACGGTCGCGAGCCGCTCGTGCAGGAGAGCCAGGACCTCGTCGGGCGGACTGGCGTCGTGGACCCGCCACACCACCATGGGCACCAGGCAGATCTCGCAGTCGGCGATCCAGCAGTCCTCGTCGTCGAAGTAGCGCGTCGTCACCACCGCTGCTTCGCACAGCTCGCAGGTCGCGGTCACTTCACGTAGAGGATCACCGTCGAGAGCTTCGCCACCGGCGCACCGGCCTTGGGCGAGCTCCCCGTCACGGTTGTCCATTTACTCCCGCCCGAGTTGGGACCTCGGGTGTTGTAGTACAGGCCCGCCGCCTTCATGGCGGCGTTCGCCTGCGCCCTCGTGTCGCCCACGACGTTCGGCATCGGCTCGGTGGTGGTGGCCACGGTCGACGTCGTCGTCGTCGCGACGGCCTGGCTGAGCACGAGCGTCACCGCGGCGCCGCGCGGCACCGTGGCCGGATTGGCGTGTCCCTTGTAGAGCACGCGCACCACGGTGTTCGCCGCCACGCTCGGGTCCACGACCTCGGCCGATGCCGGGCACTGCGCCGACACGTGCAGGCGCAGGAGCTTGGCGGTTGCCGTGGCGCAGGTCTCGCCGAGTATTGAGTGCGGGATCGACTCGAGCACCGGACCATCCGAGACCGTGACGTCAATCACCTGACCCGACTTCTCGGCCGTCCCGGCCGCCGGTGTCTGGCTGATGATGTGATTCACGGCCACACCCACGGACCGGTGGTGGTGCGTCACCGTGAGGGAGAAGCCGAACCCGTCGCTACTCAGCACCTGGCCCGCCTGGGTCACGGTCTTGCCCACGAGCGACGGGACGTCGTGCTTGGTCGTCAGCAGTCCGAGCTTCCAGACCGCTCCGGCGACGATTGCCGCAACGATCAGCAGGATCGCGACGACTCCCAGGGCCAGCCGGCGCCCGCGCGGCGGCGGCGGCCCTCGCCGGGCGCTGCGCGGATCGTCCAAGCCCGAGAAACCGCCGGACCCCGCGCCCGCGAGAGGCTCGACGGCGTCGCGCGATTGCGCGGTCGGAAACGCGTGACGCCCCCCGGGCGTGGCGGCGTGGCGCGCGCCGGCGGGAGCGGCCACGATCTGGTCCGGTGACGGCGACTGGAAACCAATCGACCGGCGCGGTTCGGCGGCTGAGTACCGGCCCACCAGGGGCGTGTCGTCGCGCAGGGGCAGCAAGGTGAGCGGTGTCGAATCGGAGGTGGCCCCGCCGAGTCGGTTGGCGAACTGGTCCGCGTCGAGACGCAGGCGCGGATCCGGCACGGCCGCCTGCGCCAGGATCATGTCGAGCGTCCCGAGCTCCGGTCGAACCGGCAACGCCGTGTTGACGCGTGTGCGCAGCATGGCCTCGGGCGTCATGGCCTCGAACGGCGATGCGCCGGTCGCGGCCTCGAACAAGATGAGCGCCAACGAGTAGACGTCGCTGCGCGCGCCCGCCGGCTCGCCGAGCGCCTGCTCGGGGCTCAAGTAGCGAACCTCGTCGTACGTCAACTGCTCGCCGTGCATGCCCGCCAGTCCCGACAGCGAGACGTCGGTCACGCGCACCCGGCCCTCGGCGTCGAAGAGCAGCGTGTTGGGCGACAGCGCGCCGTGCACGAAGCCGTTGTCGTTGAGGTACGCCAACGCGCCCGCGACGTCACGACCGAGACGCGCGGTGTCGTCGATGTCGAGGCGCCGGCCGGCCGCCAGCATCACCTCGAGAGAGCCCCCCTCCAAGTACTCGGTGATCGTGAAGATGTGCCCGGACTCCTGGCCCCCGTCGAACACGCGTTCCAGGTGCGGGTGGCTGAGGGTGGCCGAGCGCACGATCCGGTCACGGAAGGCCCGACGCACGTCCTCGTACGCGGCGAGACGGCTGAGCAGGACTTTTACAACGATCTGGCGGCGCAGCGACAGGTCGTCGGCCAGGTAGACCTCCGCGACGTGGCCCACGCCCAGCGGCCGGAGGATCCGGTAGCGCCCGACCAGGTCGTGACCAGGGGCGAAGGTGGGCGACGGCACAGCAACAACTTACTCACGACCTCAAGAAATCGTCGAAGTCCACCCGCCGGTCTCGAGGAGTCGGTCAAAGTTGGCACCGGCGACCATGGGCACGCCCAAATCACGGGCCTTGGTGAGCTTGGCCTGTCCCGGTGCATCGCCGACCACCACGCAGTAGGTCTTCTTCGACACCGAACCCGGTGAGGAGCCGCCGCGCGCGACGATCGCGGCTTCGGCTTCGTCGCGCGTGTAGCCCTCGACCGTTCCCGTCACGACGACCGCGCGACCTTCGAGCGTCGCGGCGACGCCGCGCGCGCGGGTATCGGGCTCCCTGAGCGTCAGCCCGGCCGCGACGAGGCGGTCGCGACGCTCACGATTCTCGGGCTCGCGGAAGTACTCGTAGAGCGAACCGGCGATGACGGGACCGATGCCCTCGACGTCTTCGAGCGACTCGAGCGGCGCCTCGGCCAGTGCGTCGTAAGTGTGGTAGGCGAGCGCCAGCTCGCGCGCGGCCACCGGACCGACGTGGCGCACGCCGAGTCCGACGAGTACGCGGCTGAGCGGCTGGGTGCGAGCCTTCTGGATGGCGTCGACCAGCGAGCGCGCCGACAGGTCGGCGAAACCCTCCAGGACCGAGAGTTGCTCGGCGCGCAAAGTGAACAGGTCCGCAACGTCGGCGACGAGTCCCTCGTCGATGAGCTGGCCGACGCGCTGCTCGCCCAGACCCTCAATGTCCATGGCGCTGCGCGACGCGAAGTGCACGACCTGAGCCAGCAACTGGGCCGGGCAGGCACGGTTGACGCAGTAGGTGTCGCTCTGGGAGTCAGCGCGACGCAAAGGCTCACCGCACACGGGACAGTTGGCCGGGAAACGCCACGGTGGCTTGCGGCGACGCCCGGGCTCGGGCACGGCCGACACCACCTCGGGGATCACGTCACCGGCCTTTCGCACGAAGACCAGGTCGCCGGGTCGCACGTCCTTCAGGCGCACCTGGTCCTCGTTGTGCAGCGTGGCCATGGCCACGGTCGAACCGGCGACGACCACCGGCTCCAAGACCGCGAAGGGCGTCGCGCGTCCGGTGCGCCCGATCGACACCTCGATCGCGAGCAAACGCGTCGTGCGCTCCTCGGGCGGGAACTTTCTCGCGATGGCCCAGCGAGGGGCTCGCGAGGTGAAACCCAAGCGCTGGCGTTCACCCAGGTCGTCGATCTTCACGACCACGCCGTCGATGTCGTAGGTCAGGTCGTGGCGGTGCTCGAGGAACCAGTCGGTGCGCGACGCCATCGCCTCTTCACCGCGCTCGACGCGAACCTCCGGCGCGACGAAGAACCCCCACGTGCGCAGTGTCCCCAAGGTCGCCCAGTGCGTCTCGTAGCGCTGGGGACCGTCGAGGACCTCGAGCTGGTACGCGAGGAATGAGAGCGGCCGGCGGGCCGTGACCGCCGGGTCCTTCTGGCGCAGACTGCCCGCGGCGGCATTGCGCGGGTTGGCGTACTCCTTGAGCTGGGCCTCGCGCTGACGTTCGTTCATCTTCGCGAAGTCGTCCTTGGCCAAGAAGACCTCGCCGCGAACTTCGACGCGACCTGGCGCGGGTGCGCCCAGCTGCGAGGGCACATTGGAGATGGTGCGCACGTTGTCGGTGACGTCTTCACCGACGCGACCGTCGCCGCGCGTGGCGGCCTGCATGAGCGCCCCGTCCTCGTACGCGATCGACAGCGCGAGTCCGTCGATCTTGGGTTCGACAACGAAGACGAGGTCTCTCGGCGCGAGTGCCAGCCCCTTCGCCACTCGCTGGGTCCACTCCTCGAGCTCCTCGGGACTGAAGACGTTGTCCAGGCTGAGCATGGGCGTGCCGTGAGTGACCGGCGTGAAGACCATCGAAGGCGTCGCGCCGACGGACTGGGAGACCGACGACGACACCGCGAGCTCGGGGTTCGCCTCTTCGATCGCGCGCAGCTCGCGAACGAGCGCGTCGTAGTCGCCGTCGGGTATGACCGGTGCGTCCTTCACGAAGTACGCCTCGTTGTGCTGGGCGATCTCGGCGCGCAACTGCGCCGCGCGATCGGCGGGGGTGGTCACGGTGCGCAGATCGTCGCCGTACCCTCAACGATCTCGGGCTCGTCACTCGAATAGAACACGAGCGTCTGGCCCGGCGCGACGGGACGCGCCGGCTGGTCCAATTCAAGGTGCCAGCGTGGCGTGGCGCGAAGCGTCGCGGTCTGAGCCGTGCCGTGAGCGCTCCACTGGGCCATCACGCGGTCGCCGTCGCCCAGGGCGCGGCGCGCGAAGGTCATCGTCGCCTCGTCCAACAACACCCGAGTGATCTCGACCTGCTCGCGGCGACCGACCTCGACGCGACCCGCGGCGACGTCCACGCGGCTGACGTATCGAGGTTCGCCGTCAGCGCCGACACCGACGCCACGGCGTTGGCCGACCGTCACCAGCTCCGCGGCCGGGACGTGACCAACGACGTCGTTGGTCTCACGATCGACGACCGCGGCCTCGGTCAGGGTCAGTCGCGAGCGCAGAAAGCCGTCACGCCCGTGGCGCGACTCGATGAAGCACACGTCCTGGCTGTCGGGCTTGTCCCACGTGCGCAGTCCGAGGCGCGCGGCCTCGGCACGCACCTCTGGCTTGGTGAGCTCACCGATGGGCAGCATCAGCCCGGCCAGACGGCTCGCAGTGAGAAAGCCCAAGACATAGCTCTGGTCCTTGCGCGCGTCGACGCCGCGGGCCAGCGCCAGGCCGTCCTCGCGAGTGACGATCCGCGCGTGGTGCCCGGTCGCGACCGCGTCGAAGCCCAGGCGATGGGCGCGGTCGATCAGGAGGTCGAACTTCACGTGACGGTTGCACTCGATGCACGGGTTCGGCGTCAGCCCGCGCGCGTGCGCGTCCACGAAGTGATCGACCACCTGGCGCTCGAACTCCTCGGCGAAGTTGAAGACGTGGTGCTCGATGCCCAGCACCTGGGCGACGCGTCGGGCGTCGTCCACGTCGGCCACCGAGCAACATCCGGCGTCGGACTCGCCACCCCAGAGCTTCAGCGTGGCCCCGACTACGCGGTGACCGGCCTCGGCCAGGCGGCCGGCCGCGACGGAAGAGTCGACTCCCCCGCTCATCGCTACCAGGACGTCCATCGTCCCAGTCTGCCAGTCCGGTGTCGCTTTACCCCTCGGCGCGCAGGTGACGCACGACGTCGGCGACGATGAGAATCAACGCGTCGACGTCGGCCTCGGTGGTCTCGGCCCCCATGGAGAGTCGTACCGCTCCGCGGGCGCGCTCCGGTGCCACGCCCATCGCCGAGAGCACGTGACTGGCCTGGGCCGCCCCGCTCGAGCAACTCGCCGCCGCCGCCGCAGCGACGCCGCGTTGGTCGAGCAGGAAGAGCAGTTCGTCGCTCGCCAGTCCGTCGAATGTCACGTGCACCGTTCCAGGTAGGCGCAGGGCACCGACGGCCGTCACTTTGGCACCAGGCAGAAACGCCATCGCCGTCGCCAGACGAAGCTGCAGGTCAGTGACCCGTTCGTGCACCTCCGTCAGGTCGCGGGCCGTCGCGCGCACCGCGGCGGCGAGCCCGACGGCGGCGGCGACGTCCACGGTGCCACCGCGGCGACCGCGCTCCTGTCCCCCACCCGGCACGAGCGCGTCGAGTGAGATCCCCTCGCGCACGACCAGTGCGCCGGAGTTCACCGGACCGCCGATCTTGTGCGCACAGATCGACACCAGGCCGGCGGTCGCGGTGACCGTCGGCAGGTGCAGCCACGGTGCGGCGGCGATGGCGTCGGTGTGCACCGGGGCGCCGCCGGGCACGTGGGCGAACACCGTCGAAGTGATTGCGTCGAGGGGCTGGCAGACGCCAGTCTCGTTGTTGGCCGTCATCACGCTGACCACCGCGGTCGTCGCCGAGCAGAGTTGAGCCAACTCGTCGAGGTCGACTACTCCGTCCTCGTCGACGCTCACGTAGTGCACCTTCACGTCGGGGAAGTCGCGCGACAGTGTCGCCGCCGCATCGAGCACCGCGTGGTGCTCGACCTGGGACACGACCACGGAAGTGGCGTCGAAGTGGCGCCGGTGATGCAGCGCCACGCCCACGACGCCGAGGTGGCACGACTCGGTTCCTCCACCGGTGAAGATGACCTCGCTGGCGCGCGCGCCGATGAAGGCGGCGACCTCGTCGCGCGCCTCTTCGACCGCGCGGCGCGCGGCGCGAGCGGCGCGGTGGCTGCCCGAGGGATTGCCGACGACGCCGTGAGACCACGGGGCCATCGCGTCAACGACTTCGTCGCGTCGGGGAGCCGACGCGGCGTGATCGAAGTAGTACTGCGGGCTCACGCCACGTAGAAGGTTTTGACGTTGGTGAACTCGTGCATGCCGAACGTCGACAGCTCGCGGCCGTACCCGGACTCCTTGGTCCCGCCGAAGGGCAACTCGGGCGTCGAGGCCACGACGGCGTTGGCGAAGACCATGCCGACGTCCAGGCCGGCGATGGCCGCGTCGATCTCGGCCTCGTCACTGGACCACACCGACCCTCCGAGCCCCCAGGGCGTGTCGTTGGCGAGTTGAATCGCTTCGTCCATGTCTTGGACCACGTAGACCACGGCGACCGGACCGAAGAGCTCTTCGTTGGCGGCCGGCGAGTCGGCCGGTACGTGGGTGAGCACGGTCGCCGGGTAGAAGAAGCCCTCACGCTCGGGGACCTCACCACCCGCCATCACCTTCGCGCCCGCGGCCACGGACTTGTCGACCTGCTCGGCCAGCTGGTCACGCTGCGCGCGCGTCGCCATGGGTCCGAGCGCGGTGGCCGGGTCCATCGGGTCGCCCATCGTCACCGCGGCCATCGCCTCGACGAAGCGCTCCAGGAACTGGTCGGCGACCGCGGCCAGCACGATGAAGCGCTTGGCCGCGATGCACGACTGACCGTTGTTCTGGATTCGCGCGGTCACGGCCATCGGCACCGTCATATCCAGGTCGGCGCCCGCCCCGACGATGAACGCGTCGGACCCGCCGAGCTCGAGCACCGCCTTCTTGAGCGCTCGCCCCGCCGCGGCCCCCACCGCGCGACCGGCGCCTTCCGAGCCGGTCAGCGTGACGCCGGCGACGCGACGGTCCGCGATGATCTTCTCGGCCACGTCGTGGCCGACGAAGAGGTTCGTGAAGACGCCGTCGGGGAAACCCGCGCGCCGGAAGAGGTCCTCGAGGTACTGCCCGGCCCCCGGTACGTTGGAGGCGTGCTTGAGCAGCGCAACGTTGCCGACCATCAGGCTCGGCGCGGCGAATCGCACCACCTGCCACAACGGGAAGTTCCAGGGCATGACTGCGAAGATCGGCCCGAGGGGCTCGAAGCGCACGCCGCTGCGCGACGCGGTGGACTCGATCATCTCGGGGGCCAGGATCTCCTCGGCGTGCTGGGCGTAGTAGCGCATGGCTAAGGCGCACTTGGCGGCCTCGCCCTTCGCCGCGGCGAAGGTCTTGCCCATCTCGGAGGTGAGCAGTTCGCCGACCACCGGCAGCTCGGCCTCGAGCAGGTCGGCCGCGCCCTCCATGAGCCGGGCGCGCTCGGCGATCGGAGTCGCGCTCCACGTCACGAAGGTCGCCGCGGCGCGCGCCAGGGCCGCCTCGACCTGCTCGGGGGTGTGGCCCGGGTACTCGGCGATGACGCGTTCGGTCGTGGGGTTAATAGCCGTGAAAGTCATGGTCCTAGTCTGCCAGTAATCGCGCGGGGGCCGGCGGGGCGGACGCGATCTCGCCCCACACGCTTGGCCCGAGCAGGCTCACCGCGGCGAGCACGACGAGCAGCGCGGCCGCGCCCACCACCGAGACGACCCGCACGCCGTAGGTGCGGGCGAAGGCCGATTGGATCAGGGCGCCCACCGGGTAGGCCAGCGAAAGCGAGAGGGTGTAGAGCGACAGAATGCGCGCGCGCTCGCTCACCGGCGCGTGCAGCTGGACCGAGGTGTTGAGCCCCGTCAGGATCCCGACGTAGGCCCCGCCCAAGACCACCAACGCCGCGATGGCCCAGCCGAGGTCGGGGGCCAGTCCGTAGAGCACTTCGGCGACCGCGGCGGTGATCAGGGCGCCGCGCAGGACGTAGAGACGTGAGGTACGCCGCGCCATCGCCGGCAGCGTGAGCGCCCCGATCACCGCCCCGACCCCCTGGGCCGTGACCAACCACGAGGTTCCGATCTTGCCCGAGTGCAGAACGTCGATAGCCATCGACGGCACGAGCGCGATGAACGGCGAGACCGTCAACGCCACTGTGGCGATGCCCAGGATCGGGTAACGACAGCCCCGGACGTTCCACGCCTGGCGCACCCCGACGGCGAGTTCGTGAAAGGGGCGCACCGACGTCGTGGGTGCCGGACGCGGAGGCGTGCGCACGAAGGCGAATGTGATAACGACGAAAACGAACGACGCGGCGTTGAGCGCGAAGCACACCCCGACCGACCCGACGGCCAGGGCCACCCCGGCGAGCAGTGGCCCGATGATCCGACCGAGGTTGAACTGGGCTGACGACAGCGAGACCGCGGCCAAGACCTCGTCGTGGTCGACTAGGTCGGGGAGCAGCGACTGCCACGCGGCCCACGAGCCAGAACTAGCGAGGCCCTCAATCACTGCGAGTACCACGATCACGCGTGGGGTCAGGTGATGGGTGAGCGCGAGGGTGGCCAGCGTGCTGGCCGTCGCGGCCATCACGAGGTTGTTGGCCTGGATCCAGTGTTGGCGATTCCACCGATCCGCGACCACTCCGCCCAGGGGCGAGCCGATCACGCTCGGCGTCCACGCGGCGACGGTCAACAGGCCGAGCCACAAGGGGTTGTGAGTCGTCTCGGTGAGGAAGATCCCGAGGGCGACCGTCTGCATCCACGTCCCGGTGGAGGAGACGAAGGACGAGGTGAGCGAGAGAGCGAAACTCCGATGCCGCAGCGGGGCAAACGAAGCAGACGCCATCGCCCTCACGCTAACGCCGCCCCAGTCGGGACCTATCCGTCGCGACGGCGCCGGCGAGGGCGAAGCGCAAACCACCAGATCGAGATCATCGTGGCGATAGCGCCGACGAAACCGAGCGTTGAGACAACGCCACGGCCCCGACCCTCCTCACGCACGCGCCCAGTGTAAACAGCAACGCGCCGGGGACCAACGGTCCCCGGCGCGTTCGTAAACGCGTAGTGGCGTTTAGGCGTTGGCCGGTACCGGCAGCTGCGCCGACACTTCCACGGCGAGGTCGATGATGACCTTGTGGCCCACGACCAGGCTGCCGTTCTCGAGCGTGCCTTCGAAGTTGACCGAGAAATCGCGGCGGTCGATCTCCGCGCGGGCCTCGAAGCCGGCCACCGTCACGCCGGGCTGCATCGAGGGACCGGCGCCGAGGAACTCGAGCTCGAAGGGGACCGACTTGGTGATGCCCTTGACCGTGAAGTCGGCCAGCATCTCGTACTTGTCGCCGCCCTTGGGCGTGATCTTCGTCGAGCGCAGGGTGATCGTCGGGTAGGTCTCGACCTCCAAGAAGTCGGCGGTCTTCAAGTGACCGTCGCGCATCTCGTTGTCGGTGGTGATACTGGCCGCCTGGACGGTCCCTTCGACCGACGAGGTCTCGGCGGAGTCACCAATGGTGACCTTGCCGGTGAAGTCAGTGAAGCGGCCGCGGACCTTGGACGCCACCAGGTGGCGCGCCACGAATCCGGCGGTTGAGTGGACGCTGTCGATGTCGTAGACACCGGGAGTCGGAAGGTTGCTCATGAGTTTCTCCTTTGGGGGGCACTTTCTGTGCTCCCGTTACTATACTTGCATTTACAGATACTTGTCAAGAAGAAATTAATATGCGAATAAAATATGGTACTCTGACGTGGTGAGTTCGACCCTGCCCGCCTGCCCGTCCGGGGACGAAAAGGTCCAACTGTTCGGCCTTTTGGTCGAGACCAACGCCCGCATGTCACGACGCCTGGGCGCGGTCCTCGAGTCCCAGTGCGACCTGCCCCTCGCCTGGTTTGAGGTCCTCCTACAGTTGCGCCTGGCGCCCGAGGGCCGCCTCAAGATGACCCAGATCGCCGACGCGATCGTGCACTCCACCGGAGGCACGACACGCTTGGTCGACCGACTGGAGGAGTCCGGGTTGGTGGAGCGTCGGGGCTGTCCGTCAGACCGGCGCGCGATCCACGTCGAGATCACCGCCGAGGGCAACGAACGGCTCAACCAAGCACTCGACGCGCACCTGGGCTACCTGGAGCGTGCGCTGGCCGCACGACTCGACGGGTCCGAGCGCGCGACGCTGACGACGCTGCTCACCAAACTCAACGCGCCCGACTAGACCCGCCGGATCCACACGCGCGCGTCGCGCCCGTCGTCGAACTCCAGCGCCACCGGCTCACCGTCTCCTTCGCCGATGGTGACCTCGGTGGCGAGCACCTCGGAGCCCAGCGCCGCGAAGCCGTCGGCCAGGTCGTCCACGCCCACCAGGTGCACGAAGATCCGATCGGACACGTCCAACCCGGAGTTCTTTCGCAGGTCCTGGATCTGACGCGCGAGGTCACGCAGGTATCCGCGACGGCGCAGCTCATCGGTCATCGTCAGGTCGAGGGCCACGACCTCGCTGCCGTCACGCGAGACGGCGAAACCCTCCTGGCTGCGAACCCGCAGCTCCACGTCCTCGGGCCCGAGCGTGAAGGTGCCGCTCGACAGCACGACGTCGACCCCTCCACCCGACTCCAGCGTCGCGGCCGCCGCCTCCGGGTCCAGTCCGGCCAACGCCGCGCGTAGCTCCTTGACGGCGTCGCCCAGTCGCGGGCCTACGGAACGAAAGTTCGGCACGAGTTCGAAGGAGAGGACGTCGGCGAGTTCCGACCCGTACTCGAGTTCGTCCACGTTGAGTTCATCCTCGACGACGCGCGCCGGCGGCGTCGGCGAGTTGGGCGGCAGGAAGACCAGGGCCCGCGCCAGGGGCTGGCGAACTTTCACGCCCGCGTCGGCGCGCGCGGCGCGTCCCAACGAGGTCAGCCGGCGCGCCAGCGCCATCGACGCCTCCAGAGCGGGGTCGCGACGTGACGGCTCCGCGCTCGGCCAGTCGGCCAGGTGCACCGACGCCGCCTCGTCGACGTCGAAGAGTTCACCGTAGAGGCGATCGGCGACGAAGGGGCAGAACGGGGCCAGCAGTAGGGTGACGCGCTGGAGCACCTCGAGCAACGTGGCCTGGGCGGCCAGGGAGTCCGACGCTGGCAGGTTGGCGTCGGTTCGCCAGAAGCGGCGTCGGCTGCGACGCACGTACCAGTTGGACAGGTCGTCGATCAGTTCGGCCAGCGCGTTGGTGCCGCCCAATGGCTCGTATCCGTCTAGGGCGCTCGTCACTGCGCTGGTCGCCGCCTCAAGGCGCGAGAGAATCCACCGGTCGAGTTCGGGGCGCTCCCCCGGCGCGGGCACTCCGGGGTCATTCGGGTCGAATGAGTTGAGCGACGCGAAGGTTGTGAAGAAACTGAACGTGTTCCAGAGAGTGGCCAGCGTCTCGCGAAGTGAAGCGTCGATCGCGCCGAGGCTGGCGCGTGTGGACGTCCACGGCGAACCCTGAGAGAACATCCACCATCGCAGGGCGTCAGCGCCACGCGTTGAGAGCACAGTCCACGGGTCGATCACGTTGCCGACCGACTTGCTCATCTTGCGTCCGAACTCGTCGACGATGTGGCCGAGGCACAGCACGTGCTCGTAAGGAGACGCCCCGAAGACCAGAGTGTTGACGGCCAGCAACGAGTAGAACCATCCGCGCGTCTGGTCGATGGCCTCGGCGACCAACTGGGCCGGGAACTGGAAGAGCTCCGCCGAGCCCGCCACGTGCGGATAGCCGACCTGGGCGGCCGGCATCGCCCCGGAGTCGAACCACGCGTCGATGACGGGCGCGACGCGTCGGGCCACGCCCCCGCATTCGCGACAGGCCAGCACCACCTCGTCGATCGACGGCCGGTGTGGGTCGATCTGGCTGAGGTCGCGTCCGGCCAGCGTCGACAGTTCGGCCCTCGACCCCACGCACATCAGGTGGTCGTCCTCACATCGCCAGATGGGCAACGGCGTGCCCCAGTAGCGGTCGCGCGACAGCGCCCAGTCCACGTTGTTGGACAGCCACTCGCCGAAGCGTCCGTCGCGAATGTGCGCGGGGTGCCAGTCAACCGTCGCGTTTTCGGCGAGCATCTGGTCCTTCATCCGGCTCGTGGCCACGTACCAACTGGGCTTACCCCAATAGATGAGGACCGTCCCACACCTCCAGCAGTGCGGCAGCGAATGGACATAGTCCATGCGACGCACCAGCAGGCCGCGCCGTTCGAGCTCGTCGTTGATGGCGTGGTTGGCCGCGCGAACGTCCTGGCCGGTGAGCCACGCGACGGCGTCGGTGAAGGTGCCGTCGGGCCCCACCGGGTTCACCGTCGCCAGACCGTGCTCGCGCGCGATCTGGCGGTCGATCTCGCCGAAGGCCGGCGCCTGGTGCACCAGCCCGGTCCCGTCCTCGACGGTCACGTACTCTCCGGCCACCACGTAACAGGCGTCCACGTCGCCCGGGAGTTCCACGTCGGTAAAGGGGCGCTCGTAGTGCACTCCCAGCAGGGCGGACCCGGCGAGTGTCGCACGGACCGTCGACTCTGCGCCGAAGACGGACTCCACCAGAGAGGCCGCGACCACGTAGCCGCCGACGACGGCGTAGGTCACCTCGGGGTTGACCGCGACGGCGACGTTGGAGAGCAGCGTCCACGGAGTCGTCGTCCACACCACGAGGTGCGTCGCCCCGCTCAGGCCGCCGTGTTCGGCGGCGTCGGTGATCGCGAGACGCACGTAGCAGCTCTCGTCGGGTTCGTCGCCGTACACGTCGGGCTGACCCAATTCGTGACTCGACAGCGCCGTACCGCAACGCGGACAGTACGGCAGGACCTTGAGGTCCTCGTAGAGCAGACCGCGATCGAAGAGCTGCTGGAGGTGCCACCATACCGACTCCACGTACTCGGGGTGGAACGTGTAATACGCGTGCTCGACGTCGATCCAGTAGCCGATGCGCTCGGTCAAGCGCTCGAACTCGCCGACGTAGGTGAGCACCGACTCGCGGCACAGTCGGGTGAACTCGGCGACGCCGACCTCTTCCTCGATCGCGCGCTTGCCCGAGATGCCCAGCTGGCGCTCGACCTGAACCTCGACCGGCAGGCCGTGGGTGTCCCAACCGGCCCGGCGCTCGACGAGTCGCCCCGCCATGGTCTGGTAGCGACAGAACAGGTCCTTGTAGACGCGCGCCCACACGTGGTGAAGTCCCGGTGCACCGTTGGCCGTGGGCGGCCCCTCGTAGAACACCCAGGCCGGGGCGCCGGCGCGCAGCGCCAGCGAGCGCGCGAAGACGTCGTGGGTCTTCCAGCGGGCGAGTTCGGCCTCCTCGAGGGCTACGAAGTCAAGGTCGGCGCTGACGGGGCGGAACACATCTCTCCTCTTAAAGTCCCACAATGCTAGTGAACGGCTTCGCGAGGACGTGATTCAGCGCGCCAGCGCGGAGGCGAACTGCGCGTCGAGCCACGCGCCGGAGAGTTCCTCGAGCGAGGTGAGTACGAGGTCGGCCAGCGCGAACGGTGCCAGGTCGCGATCCTCGATCGCCGGCACGGCGACGACGCTCATGCGTGCGGCCTTCGCGGCCAGCACCCCCGCCGCCGAGTCCTCGATGACCAGACACTCGGGGGCGCGGACGTCGAGGGAGGCCGCGGCGGTGAGGAACACCGCCGGGTGCGGTTTGCCGAACACCTCGAACTGCGCGGAGTTGACCGACACGAACCGCTCGCGCAGCCCGAAGTGGTCCAAGCACCGGTAGATCAGCGCCAAGGGCGTCGAACTGGCCAGCGCCATCGGCCCGCGCTCGCCGGCGAGGTCGAGGGCGCGCACCGCCCCGGGGAGCAGCCGGCCTTTGTCCTCGACCAACTGGCCCACGCGCTCGAGCAAGAGATCGACGACCTGGTCCTCGCCCGGGCCGACCCACGGGTACTGCGCATACCAGAACTCGACCACCTCGTTGACGTACATCCCCTTGGTGGAACGCTCTTCGGCCTCGTGGATCGGGACGCCGAGTGAGCCGAAGATCTCCACTTCGGCCTCGTGCCACAGGACCTCCGAGTCGATGAGCAGGCCGTCCATGTCGAACAGCGTCGCTCGAAGAGTCACCCCGCAACTCTTCCACACGCGCTCGTGGGTACCGTGACGATGTGGTAGTCACACGACCCCTCACTGACGCCGACGTGACGGTGGTGAGCGA